>Ga0180429_10000895_pt1 | contig 25904 bp, 21 predicted proteins | sample SS_ome_FD_132428 | JGI IMG/M metagenome (GOLD analysis project Ga0180429, IMG submission 132428) | Hypersaline lake sediment archaeal communities from the Salton Sea, California, USA - SS_1_S_1 metaG | ecosystem: Environmental > Aquatic > Non-marine Saline and Alkaline > Hypersaline > Sediment ...
CAGCATCGCCGTGATGCTGACTCCGGGACGCTCCATCGCCACGGACCCCGAGTGGTATCCGCGGGGGGGACTGGCTTTCCTGGAAAGCTCCAAGCCCGTCATCGGCCCCGACGGCGAGGTGGAGAAATGGGTCCCCATGAACCGGTGGGTCCTCAACCAGGACGCCGGCGGCGCCATCAAGGGACCCGGGAGAGCGGATCTTTTCGCCGGCTCAGGACGGAAGGCCGAAGCCTTCGCCGGACGGTTGAAGCAGCGAGGCTCGCTGTATTTCCTGGTCAAGAAGTCGCTTTAGGGCCCTTCCGAGGGCTCCTCGTCGGCCACCGGGCCGCAACAGAAATCCTTCAAAGACTCGAAAAGAATTCGCATTTCATCGAAGCAACGGATCATGACGACCACCGCCTTGAGGGTCATGTCCTCGTCTTTTTCCCGCGGAGGCTCGCCCGGAGCGTGAAGAGCGCCGAGCAAGTATTGCTGGGCGCCCCGGAAGCGGTCGGTGGTCATCTCGCCGCGCACTTTGAGCTGGTGAGGAAGCATGTCCCGCTGAGCGGCCCGGCAAATGGCCTCGATCTCCTGATGTTTTCGCTCGTATTCGCCGGCCAGCCGGCTCAACAACTCCAGACGTTCGGATGGGAGCTCGTTCATGGGAAGCTCGTTTTCTCCTTTCTCCAAGGGTTGAATTTCTTGATGGAGCTTCGTCCTTGTATTATACTCCCTAGCAAGTTGAGCGCAAGACTGAACCCGATGCGGATCAATCCCGTTCATTACCATCCCGGCCTCGATGGCTCCGGAAGTTGGGACTTAAGATCTTTTCGACGAACCTCCCGCACGACGGTGGGGAACTTCCGTGCCGGCCGGGCTGGCTTCCAATGGAAATCGAAGGGTGAGGTAACGACAATGAGCTCCAAAGTATTGAATATATTGATAGCGGACGCCATCAAGATTCCTTCCCAAGGGCTTCTCCCGGCCCTTGATCGCAAGATTCAGGAACGGTTGGTTTTCACCAACCCCGAGTACGAAGCGCGTCACAACCGGGGCGAATGGATCGGCAGCATCCCCCCGCAGATCAGCTGCATTCGAAAGGCGGGAAGGAGCCTCCTCCTTCCCCGGGGCTTCCTGGATCAATTGGTGGAGCTGTGCAAGAAATTTCAACAGCCCTATCGGATCCTGGACCGCCGCCGCCTGCTGGATCCCGAGGACATGGAGTTCTACGGGCAGCTCAAGGACTACCAGCAAGACGCGGCCGAGGCCATTCTGGACAAGGATTTCGCCACTCTGATCGGGGGCCACAAAAGCGGCAAGACCGTCATCGCCCTTTACGTCGTCTCCCAGCGCCGCCAGCCCACCCTGGTGATGATTCCCCGACTGAATTTGCTGGAAAGCTGGATGAGCAAGATCGAGAGCTTCCTGCAGATCCCTTCCTCCGAGGTGGGTCTTTTCATTGAAGGGACCCACAAGCCCGGCAAGCGGATCACCGTGGCCCACACCGGGGAAATGATGCGCCATTGGCGCGAGATGCGCAATCGGGTGGGCCAAATCGTTCTGGCCGATTGCGAGCGTTGTCCCTCCAAGGTGTTCACCCACCTCGTTCCCAGCTTCGACACCCGTTACATGCTGGGATTGGCCGGCACGGCCCAGCGCCGGGACCGCCTTTCCCGCTTCATCTACTACTACCTGGGAGACGTGGTTTACTCCATCACCGAAAAGGACGCCCGCGAGGGTCGCGGCATCATCCAGGCCGACGTGGTGGCCCGGGCCACGGAGTTCGAATTCCCCTATCAGTCGCGTTCGGACTATCTGTCCATGATCCAGGCCCTCATGCGGGACAAGGACCGCGCGCGCCTCATCGCCGACGACATCCAGGAAGAGCTGAGGGAGCACTCCCGCCCCCTCATCGTTCTCTCCGGGGGGGAGGAGCAGAACCGGACGTTGAAAGAGGAGCTGGAAGGTCGGGGCATCGACGCCAGGGTGTGCGAAGCCTCCTTGCCGGAAGACAACGGAGAACGGGAAGACGAGGAGGAGCCGGAGGAAGCGGCCGTTTGCGCGGACATTCCCTTGGACGCCGAAGCCATTCTGGTCAGCTCCAAAACATTCACTCGCTGCTTTCGCAACCTCAGCTCCCGGGTGCTGTTTTTGGCCGTCCCCGTGTATTTCAAAAAGCCTCTGGCCTACGCCATCCGAAGCCTCCACGGCAACGGCAGCGGCGAGCGTCTCAAGATCTACGACTACGTGGACCAGCGGGTGAGCCTGCTGGACAATTACTTCCGCATGCGAAGCTACAACTACGGGGCTCACCCCAACGCCCTGCTGGAGCCCCATTGAAGCGCGGGCATGCGGCAGCTTTCGGAAATCGGGGCTCGCCCAAAGTGGCTCTGGCCCCTTTCCTGAGCTCCTGTCCGGAAGTGGTCACCCTGGGAATCCGACCATCCATGGAGGAATACACGCCCGAGGAGCGCGATTTGCTCCTGGGGGCCTCCCGGATCTTCTTCCCCACCCCCCGCTTCGCGGACCTTTTCCAGGCTTTGGGCATTGCGACCTTTCCCCGCCCCACCACCTACCGTTACCAGCGCTCCCGCGTTCTCCAGCAACTGCTTTTCCAGTACATGGACTGCCCCCACGAGAAGACCCGCATCTACCACGGGCGAAGGAAGGCCCGGATCCCCCAAGATTTTCCCTTTCCTTTCCTTCTCCTGTCTCCGTGGACCCGGAGCGCCGCTTCCTTCCTCGTGAGCGACCCGGGGGACTTCCTCCGCACGGCCCCTCTGTTCAACCCCGTCCTGGCCCGCCGAAAAGTGGCTTGGCGGGAGCGATGGCGGCTCCTTTGGGTTGGGTTCCAGTGCCTGGGGGGGCAGAGGCTGGCGCCTTTCGAATCCGGAGGGCCTTCCTTCGAGCCCGTCCCTTTGGAGCCCCCTTTTCCCGGGGGGGTTATGGAAAGGTCCCGAGACCTCCTGCTTCGGGCCGGTTTGGACGACATCGTGGTGGAATGGGGGCAGACACAAGACGGAGAATGGAAGATCATCGGACTGTCTCGTCCCCCGGTCAAGTGGGAGACTCCCGGCGGGGTCGTTCATCGTCACGAGCACATCGCCCGTCTGATCATGGAGGGGAAGCTTTGAAGCGATTTCTCCCCGGAGAGCTTCAAGGTAGTGCCTGAACGGAAATTCGAAATCCGAAGCACGGATGACGAGGAAGAGGATTGACAACGATCCGAAGATGAACAGATCCATGAAGCCATCGATGTCGCCATCGAAATGGGCGGAGGACAAGCCGGAGCGTGGGCACGCTTCGTTTCGAGGGCCCTGGAAGAGCTCAAGGAGAGGAAAGGCTCCTCCGCAGAAAATCCACCACCTGGCGGGCGGTCCCTTTGTGATAGAGCATGGCCACGTGACTGACGGGAGCGCACCATTGCTCCTCCCAGCCGTCCTCCGCCGGTCTGAGGGATTCGAAGGGAAGCACCATGTTGTCCACGGGGCTGTAAACGGCCAGACGGGGAGTGTCCGCGGGCAGATGCAGGGGGCGAAGTCGTTGGAGCAAGGGGCTGCGAGGCAGAAGGCTCCGGGCCAGGGACCCCGGACCGAAGGCCGCCAGCCGGCTTCCTCCGTGAGGCGTCCCCAGGGTAACCAGGGCGCGCATCCGAACGCCCCCGCACCCTTTGGCCGCGCAAGCCGAGGCAAGGAGCCCGCCGAGGCTGTGGCCGACGAGAACGACCTCCTTGTTCGAACGGGAATCGAAGGCTTTCCCTATACGGCCCCTCAACTGATCCGTCAGCTCGTCGACGGAAAGCCCGAAGCTCCTGTAGCTCCAGGCGTGGATTTCATGGAATCCCGCTCGCTTGAGCCATCGGCGGTAGAAGACCCAAGCGCTGGCGTCGTGGAACAGTCCGTGAACCAGAATCACGGCGGGGCCCGAGGACGACGACGGAAGGACGGGAGGGTGCCACAAGGAGCGCCGAAGCCCCAAAGGGCGCAGAAGCAATTGGAGGAACAAGCTCAGAACGCTGGTCCAGAGGCCTCGCAGGATCCACCGGCCGGGCCGATTCCCGGACACCTCCTTCAACCGCTCCAGATGGGCCCCCGACGCCGCCTCGTACCAGAAAAACAGGTAGGAGGTCACCGGGCCCGCCAGGAAAAACGCCGCCAAAACAATCCAGGATTCCATCATTCCTCCATGATCTTCCGAAAAAAGCCCGCCGCCTCTTCAAGGTCTTCCGCCACCCAGCGAGGAACCCGGCGCTCTCCCCGGAGCATGGACGCGAGGGCGGCCTTCTCACGCTCGGGATGGCGCAATATCCACAGGGTATGCATGCCCGTCTTGGCGGCGGGCTCCATGTCCAGCTCCCAGCTGTCCCCCACCATCCAGCAGGCTTGCGGAGGCTGTCCGGTCCCGGCCACGGCCCTCCGGTACAGCTCCAAGGCCGGCTTCTTGATCCCCTGGCGGTAGCTCAGAATCGCATGGTCCAGCAAGGAAAGCCACGGGGCGAAGCTCCGGCGAAAGCCTTCGTAGGAAGGATGCCACGTGGTGGAGATCACCCCCAGCTCGACGCCTCGGGATTTGAGAAGCTCCAGCAGGGCCCCCGCCCCGGGGATGACCCGCACGCTGTCCCTGGCTTCGGCCCAGGCGAATTCCACGGCCCGGCGCACCTCCCGGAGAGACCGGCGGGGCAGCTCTTGCCCGACGACCCGGGACAAGTCGGCGGGATCCGGACAGGGGTGCGTCATCATGATTTTGCCCACCCGGCGGGCTTCCTTCTCGGAAAGATTCAAGCGGTTGCTCAAAACCCGGCGCGAAGGCGGATCGCCTCCTTCGACCAGGGTTTGGCCGATGTCGAAAAACACCACCCGAGGCGCGGAAAAGCCCTCCGGGGACCTAGTCATGGAGGGACCTCCCCCCTGCCCCGCCCTCCCTTCCGGTCAATGGAAAGGGAGGGCGAAGTCCAGGACGATGCGGCTTCGACGCACCTCCAGGGCCCGAACCTCCACCCCCGAATGCTTGAAAAGAATCCTCGAGGCCTTGCAGGAATCCTGTTCGGCGTACTTGTCCGAAAGATAGACGACCTCCCGGATGCCCGCCTGGATGATGGCCTTGGCGCATTCGTGGCAGGGGAAGAGAGCCACGTAGATGGTGCATCCCGCCAAATTGGAGCCGACGCTGTTGAGGATGGCGTTGAGCTCGGCGTGACAGACGTAGGCGTATTTGGTTTCCAGGAATTCGCCTTCCCGGGCCCAGGGCATCTCGTCGTCGGAGCACCCCACGGGCAGTCCGTTGTAGCCGATGCCCACGATTCTCCTTTGAGCGTTGACGATGCAGGCCCCCACTTGAGTGTTGGGGTCCTTGCTTCGCTGGGCGGAAAGGAGGGCGATGCCCATGAAATACTCGTCCCAGGAAATGTAGTCGCGCCGTTTGGTCGCTTTGGGGGGGCTCATAGAGCGACTCGCTTCATCCAACGCACCGTCACGGGGGACTTTGCGCCGTCCGCGCCGTCCCGTCGTTCCGGGCGGGCCTGAACGAAAAAGCCCGTTCAAGCCAAATTCGAATATCGAAATTCGAAATCCGAAACAAACCCGAATGATCGAATCTTCAAAATTCCGCCCTAGCCCCGACTCTCGAGCATGGCCCGCACCGACGGAAAGAGCTCCATCTGGGTGTGGGGAAGGAACAGGGCCGCCACGAATTCGTTCATGTAGTCGGGGTGGACGGAAAGCTCGAAATAGGTCATGGTCCGGGCGATGCTTTCGATCTTGTGGAAGACTTGGGCCGAGAGCAGACCTCGGCGGGCTCCGGCCAAGGAGCTGTTGCCCACGAAATGGATGCGCTCCCTGGGCACGTCGGGGAGCAGACCGATGAAAATGGTGCGCTCGACGTTCAAGTGGGTCCCGAAGCCTCCCGCCAGATACACGTGGTCCAAGTCCTCGAAGCCCATGCCGAGGCTTTCCAGGAGCACCTTCATGGCGGCGAGAATGGCCCCCTTGCTCTTGATGAGGTTGGAAATGTCGTCCTCGGTGATGGCCACGTCCTCGCCCGTTTCCGTCTCCTCGCCGAAGGCCACCACGAACTCGGGAACGTCTTCCACCACCCTCACGTGGGGATGGTCCAGGTCGATGAAGCTTCCCCCCTGGTCGATGATGCGGGCCTGAACCAGCTCGGCCATGGCGTCGATGAGCCCCGAGCCGCAAAGGCCGCGAGCCCCCGCCTTGCCGATGGTCTCGTAGAAGACCTTGCCGTCCCGGATGTTGATCTTTTCCACGGCCCCCCGGGTGGCCCGCATGCCGCACTTGGTCCCGCCGCCCTCGAAAGCGGGGCCCGCCGAAGCCGAGCAGCACACCAGCCACTCGTTGTTGCCGATGACGATCTCGCCGTTGGTCCCCACGTCGATGAGGGCGCCGATCTCCGGCCGGTCGTGGATGCCGCAGGCGAAAACCCCCGCCGTGATGTCTCCCCCCACGTAGCTGCTCACGCAGGGCATGCAATGGAGGATGGACTGGGGATGGCCCATGAGCCCCACGTTATGGGCCTGCACGGCGGGAAACTGGGTGGCGGTGGGAATGTAGGGGGCCAGGCGAATGTGGCAGGGCTCCAAGCCCAGCAGCAGGTGGGTCATGGTGGTGTTGCCCGCCCCCACGAAGCACATGATGTCTTCCAGGTCGATGCCGGCCTTTTCCACCAGGGTCTTGAGGAGGGTGTTGATGGTGTTGACCACGGCGTTCTTCAGAGGGTCCAGGCCCTTGCGGCTGCAAGCGAAGATCATGCGTGAAATGACGTCCTCGCCGTAGCGGGCTTGACGGTTGTGGCTGGCTTCCACGCCCACCACTTCCCCTTTGTTCAAGTCCACCAACTGGGCCACGATGGTGGTGGTCCCCACGTCGATGGCCACGCCGTAGTTGCGCGCCCGGGTGTCTCCCGGCTCGATCACCCGGATGTGAGGGTGGTCCATTTCCCGGAGATAGAGAGTCACCGTGGCCTTCCAGTCGTTGGAGCGCAACATGGAGGCCAGCTCGGGCAGACAGCCGAAGTACGTTTGCAGGGTGGGAGCGCTGGTCTGCTTGCGCAAATCCCGGTAGATGCGCTCCAGGTCCGACAGGTTGTCGTCCAGAGTGGGCTCGGGAAGCTCCACGTAGAACTTCTGGCTCAACGGCTGGCGCTTCAGGAAGACCCCCGGGCGTCGCTCCTCCTCCAGGGCCACGGGCTCGTCGTATTCCATGAGGCGGTCCGTGGTGAGGATCTGCTCGTCCTCCTTGCGGGACTCGGGGGGGATGAGGATCTCCACGTGCCCTTCCAGCACTTCCGTCTGGCAGGCCAGAACGTAGCCTTCCTCCAGCTCCTTGCGGCTCAAGTAGCCGACGCCCTTGCCGGTGAACCGGGTCTTCCCCTCGAGGACCTTCACCCGGCACTTGCCGCAGACGCCCTGGCCCCCGCAGAGGTTGTTGACGTTGACCCCTTCCCGGGCCGCGATCTCCAGCACCTTCTCCCCTGGCTGCGCCTGTACGGTCTTGCGATCCGGTTGAAACGTGACTTTGACGGGCTCCATGATCCATCTCCTTTCCGCATGAGAGTTGAGGGCCCCTCCTGCAAGGACCGTATCCTACCACAAGGGGCTTGCGCCTTCAATGCGGTAGGCGGTAGGCGGTGGGCGGTAGGCGGTGGGCGGAGAGGGAAGCCGATCGTCGATACTCTCGTCCTCCCGTCGGTGCCCCGCCGTCCTTTTCCCGCAAGCCAAGGGTCACGCCCGCTCGATGATCGTAGCGATGCCCTGGCCGCCCCCGATGCAGGCGGCGGCGCAACCGTAGCGACCGCCCTTTTCATGAAGGATGCGGGCCAAGGTGCCCAGGATGCGGATTCCCGTGGCCCCCAGAGGGTGCCCCAAAGCGATGGCGCCGCCCATGACGTTCACCTTGTCTTCCTGGATGCCCAGCTCCCGCATGCAGTTGAGGGCCACGATGCTGAAGGCCTCGTTGATCTCCCAGAAGTCCATCTCCTCCACCGTCAGGCCGGCCTTGTCCAGGGCTTTGCCGACGGCGGGCACGGGTCCGGCCCCCATCACCGTGGGGTCCACTCCCGCCACCCCCATGGAGCGAACGACGGCCAGAGGCTCGATCCCCTTTTGCTCGGCCCTCTCCCGGGACATGAGAACCATGGCCGAAGCCCCGGCGTTGAGAGGCGAGGAATTGCCCGCCGTCACCGCTCCTCCTTCGAGGAAAACGGGCTTCAAACGGCTCAATGCCTCCAGAGTGGTCTCCGCGCGAACGGACTGGTCCCGTTCCACCCGAAGAACGGCGCCGTCGGCCTGCTCCACGTCCAAAGGAAGAATCTCCCCGGCCAGAAAGCCGCTCTCGAGGGCCTTGGCCGCACGCTGGTGGGACCGGGCGCTCCAGCGATCCATGTCCTCGCGGGTGAAGGAAGTGAGGGACAGGAGCTTTTCCGCCGTCATCCCCATGTTCATGGTGGTGTCCATGTCCCAATGGCCGTAGGCCTCTTCGGTGGAAAGGCGCTCGTTGAGGGACACCACGCCCTTGTCGAACAGGGTCGGCCCCATGGGAACGCGGCTCATGTGCTCCATTCCCGCCGCCAGCACGACGTCCGCGAACCCCGCGGCGATCTCCAGAAAGCCGATATGCACGGCGGCCATGCCGGAGCCGCATTGCTGATCCACGAATTTGGCCGGGACCTTCTCGGACAGGTTGGCCAGGAACACGGGAGTGCGCCCGCCATAGGTCCACTGCTCGCTCACCCCGATGGCCGACCCCACGATGAAATCGTCCAGCTCCTCGGATTCCACCCCGGAGCGCCGCAGCACCTCCGGCAGGAGGGCCGCCAGCAGATCGTCGGCTCTCCATGGGTGAAGCCAGTCCCGGGAGGGGTCCGAAGGACGGGACCGGGATTGCGCCGTCCTCAAATATTTCGCAATCACCACTTCGCGCATGAGTCGTCTCCTGTTGTCTGTTTTCGCTCTCGCTTCAACCATCCTCAAGCTCGTGACGGCCCTTATACCCCGGGGACGAGCGTTTGGCGACCTCAAAGCCTCAAAGCCCGCATTTTGTTGAGGTCGCCTTCCTTTCGTGCTAAACCCGACGATCTGTCGGCTTCTCCGAAGGGAAGCTCCTTTACACCGAAATCGAAGCGGTTTTTTTGTAACCATCGAGGCTCGTGGAGCCACTCTGAAGACAAGGAAGTCGATAAAGGGAGGAGAGGAGCATGGAAAAACAAACAGCGAGCCCGCAACAAAGGAGGATCGAATCATGAAGAGATTGGCTATGGCAGCAATGCTCGTTGCGTTGTCCCTGGGAGTCGCCGTCGCGAGGGCCCAAACGCTTCCGACGGCGGATTTCTCGGGCCGTTGGCTGCCCCAGGACGCCATCGAAACGCCCGAGCGCAACCGGCACCATTGGGACCTGGAGGAGATTCAAGGCGTCCATCTTCAGCCCACCGACGAAATGATCCGGTTCTATGCCGACAGCGTCTCCGCCGAGGGGCTCGCGGCGGCTTTCGCCGAAAACCTCCAGGACTTGCAGCAATTCCTGGCCGATCCGTTGGGGCGCCTCACGGAGCTGCTGGGACAGTGGAACACCCCGCGGGAGGGGGCGAGACTGGAAGGCCTGGTGAGCGCCCTGTTGAGCAGCGACAACATCCGCACGGTTTACGGCACCTGGGTTTACGACGACACCTACAACGACGCCATCGACACCATGGCCGTCGTCTTCGGCTACGCGGCGGGCCCCTACTTCGTGGGAATGTACGCCGAAGTGCAGGTGGCCCAGAACCGCGAGCTCGTCGAAGGCAGCATGCTGCTGGAGCTGGTCAACAACAAGACCTTCCAGGCCGAAGGCAAATCCGAGGAAGGAATTCGCTGGGAAGAGCTCTGCTTCCAGGTCCCCGACTTGTAGGAGGATGCGGGTCGGACCACGTTGATTATGCAGGTCGGACCACGACAAGCTCCTGAAATAACGAAATTTTTTCGGGGGCGAAGCACCCGGCTTGGTCCGACCGGAACAAAGCTCGTTATTTCAGGTTGTTAGCGTGGTCCGACCTGCATAATATATCATTCGGCGAGACCGCACCAGCGTGCCAGGAAAAGGGCGTAGGCGCGGGCCGTGTGATACACGCTTTCCAGATCCACCCATTCGTCGGCGGCGTGGATGCCCCCGGCGCGGGGACCGAAGCAGGTGGCCTGCCCCCGGCCGAAAAAGTGAAAGGCCCTCAGGTCCGTGGTGCAGGTGGACACGTACTCTTTGGCGTCCTTGCCTGCCAGGGCCTTGTGGCAATCGTTGAGGGTGGCGAGGGCCGGAAGGTCCCGGGAAATCGCGTGCCCGTCGGAGCGAAACCCGTAAAATTCCACTTCGGGCGGGTTTTCGGCCAGCCACTCGTCCTTGCGGGCCGCTTCCGCCACCACCTCCCGGATTCGCCGGCACACGTCCTCGTACTTCACTCCCGGAAAGTAGGACAGCCGGCAGTGGAATTCCGCCGCCGCCGGCACCGTGGACGGCCAGTCCCCTCCCTGGAAGATGCCGACGTTGAGGTTCAGCGGATGGGGAATGTCCCGGTACGGCTCGGGAACGTCCGCGCGGTTCATCTCCTCCTCGAGATCCCTCAAGGCGGAGATGAGAGGATAGCTCTTTTCGATGGCGTTGGCCCCCGCCGCAGCCTCCAGCACATGACGGGGGGCCCCCCGCACCTTGACCTTGAACCACAGCACCCCCACCTGAGCCGTGTACAGGTTGGCTCCGAAAGGCTCGGGAACGAGCACCCCTTCGGCGTCGTGGCCCGCCAGAACACAGGCCAGGGCGCCGTTGCCCGTGCATTCCTCCTCGATGACCCCTTCCAGGGTGACGGGGGCCCGCAAGCCGAAGCCGGCCTTTTCCACGGCGCGCAGGGCGTAAACCATGGCGGCCACCCCGGACTTCATGTCCCCGGCCCCCCGCCCGTACAACTTCCCGTCTTCCACCGCGGGCTCGAAAGGCTCCCGGCTCCACAAGCTCAAGGGCTCGGGGCTCACCACGTCCAAATGCCCGTTGAACAGAGCGCTTCGCCCCCCTTCCCCGTCGGGCTTTCGCACGGCCACCACGTTGTAGCGGCCTTCGTACTCCCAGGGAACGGAAGCGAAGCCCGGATGCTCCGCCAAGGCCACGGGATCGATGGCGACCCGCTGGGGTGTCCATCCCAGCCGGGCCAGCTCCTCCTCGAAAACTTGCAGGACCGACCCTTCCTGTCCCAAAGTGCTGGGCTGCGCCACCAAGCGGGCGGCGAAATCCGTCATGGGCTCCTTCAGAGCGCTCACAGCATCGACGACGCGCTTTTCTCGTTCATCCATGTCGCTCCCCCCGGTGATAGAAGCAAATTCGTATTCCCTCTTTTCCTTCAAAACCTCGGCACCTCCCCTTGGGGCAATAGCAACGGCGCGTCGGTTTTGCTCTTCACTTCCTCCAGGGTCGTCTCCTCGGCCAGCTCGCGCAGCGCCAAGCCTTGGGGAGTCACGTCGATGACGGCCAGCTCCGTGACGATGGTGTCCACGCACCCTTTGGCCGTGAGAGGCAGGGTGCATTCCTCCAGGATCTTGGGCCGTCCGTCGCGGGCCGTGTGGGTGGTGGCGATCAGGACCCTTCGGGCCTTGCCGGCCAGCTCCATGCCGCCGCCGATGCCCGGGGCGAACTTGCCCGGGATGATCCAGTTGGCCAAGTCCCCCGTTCGTGAAACCTCCAGGGCCCCCAGCACCGTCACGTCCAGCCGCCCTCCCCGCACCAGCGAGAAGGACAGCACGCTGTCGAAAAAGGACGCCCCTCGCCGCACCGTCACGTAGCTCCCGCCGGCGTCGATGAGATTGCGGTCTTCATCGCCCCTGACGCACCGGGGCCCCATGCCGGCGATGCCGTTTTCCGAAAGCACCAGCACGCCGGAATCTTCGGGGAGATACCTCAAAACGAGGGTGGGAATGCCGATGCCCAGGTTGAGGACCTCACCCGGCCGAATCTCCCGGGCCGCCCGCGCCGCGATCTTTTCCTTATAAGACATGATGCTCCAGTATCCCGTATTCCCGGCTCAGCTTCTCCAGCACCACCACGTGGTCCACGAAAGGCCCCGGCGTGTGGATCCCGTCGGGGTCCAGCTCGCCGATCTCCACCAGGGACTCCACCTCCGCGATCACCGTGTCCGCCGCCGTGGCCATGGCCGGATTGAAGTTGCGAGCGCTCTTCTCGTACACCAAATTGCCCAGCCCGTCTCCCTTGGCGGCGTGGATCAGGGCGAAGTCCGCCCGCAAGGCGGGCTCGAAGATGGCATCCCGCCCGTTCACGGAAACCACCCGCCGGGATTCCCTCAGGATGGTATCCATGCCGACGTCCGTGACGACGCCCAGGAGCCCCGCCCCTCCCGCCCGGATTTTTTCGGCCAGAATCCCCTGGGGATGGAGCTCCACTTCGATCTCCCCCCGGTTCATCATGCCGATGACGGTGGCGTTGAGCCCCAGATGGGACGTGACGATCTTGCGCACCCGCCCCGCCTCGACGAGCTTGGAAACCCCCATGCCGTCCTCGTTGGCTTCGTTCTTCACAAGAGTCAAGTCCCGCGCCCCTTGCTCCAGCAGCGCGTCCACAAGGGTGAAAGGCGTGCCCGGGACCCCGAACCCCCCCACCATCACCGCGGCCCCGTCCCGGATGCGGCCCACGGCTTCCTCCACGCTCGCCACCTTGCTCCTCATGACCGTCCCTCCTCGCGAAGCTTCTTCTCCGTCCGGCTCAAAGCGGCGTCCAGCCGCCGGAGAATCTCCGCCACCTCCGATTCCGTCACCACAAGAGGGGGAGCCACCATGAGATGGTCTCCCCGGACGCCGTTCATGCAGCGGCGGGGATAGATGACGAGCCCCTCGTCGAAGGCTTCGTCCTTGAGGAGCAGGTGGGCGTTCCGCTCGGCCGGAAAAGGCCGTCGATCCTCCCGGTCCTCCACCAATTCGATGGCCAGCAGCAGCCCCTTGCCCCGCACGTCCCCGACGATTGCATGGCGGGTCGCCAGCTCCTCCAGGCCGTCCTTCAGGATCTTGCCCATGCGGGCGGCGTTTTCGCAGAGCCCGTCGTCCAGGATGACCCGGAGCACCTCGCGGCCCACGGCGCAGGCCATGGGGTTTCCGGCGTAGGTGTGCCCGTGGGCGAACCCTCCGGCCTCCATCACCTCGTCCACGATGGATTTGCGCGTGAGGATGGCCCCCAAGGGATAGTAGCCCGAGGCCATGCCCTTGGACAGGGCCACCACGTCGGCTTCCACGTTCCAGTGCTCGTAGCCGAACATGCGCCCCGTGCGCCCGAAGGCCGTCATGACCTCGTCCAGAATGAGCATGATCCCGTATTTCTTGCAGATGGACTGGATGAGGTCGAAGTAGTCGTCGGGGGGCGTGACGGCCCCGGTGCTGGCTCCCCCCACGGGCTCGGCCACGAAGGCCGCCACGTTTCGGGGACCCTGCTCCACAATGGTCTTTTCCAGGGCCCGGGCGCACTCCAGACCGCAGCCCGGATAGGTGGCGTGGTAGGCGCAACGGTAGCAGTAGGGGGCCGGGATCTTGGGGTAGGCCCGAAGAAGGGGGCGAAAGGGAGCTTCCAGAGGCACGTAGGAGGTGAGGGCCAGGGCCCCCAGGGTGGACCCGTGATAGCTGGGGACCCGGCTGATGAACTGGTACCGCGACCCCTCGCCCCGATTGTAGAAATACTGGCGGCAGATCTTCATGGCCGATTCCACGGCTTCGGAGCCGCCCGAGACGAAGAAGACGCGGTCCAGGTGCGGCGCGGCCTGCTCCACCAGCTCGCCGGCCAACCGCACGGCGGGCTCGTTCTCGAACTGGGTGCGGTAGGCGAAGAAGACCTTTTTCGCCTGCCGGGCCACGGCCTCGGCCACCCGGCGATTGCCGTAGCCGATGTTGCAGATCATGGCCCCCGAGCACCCGTCCAGGTACCGGCGGCCCTCCCGATCCCACAGATACACCCCCTCGGCCCCCTCGACCACGGGCAGGGGCTTGCCCGTCTGGTAGAAAAGATGCTCGGTGCTCCACTCCTCCCGCTTCCCCTCCTCGGCGCGAAACATGGCGACTCCCGTTCTTCCGATTCCCGACAAGCCGAAAAATCTAACCCTTGACTTACGATACCTTCCTCAACTAGGTTGTAAAGACTTTTCTTGAGAGGGGCCCGTACGCGAGGGGAGGCGTCGCCCCGGGGCCCAGCCCGGAACGGCGCCGTTCAACCGAGGAACCCACCAGGGGGGAGCCCGATGCAAGAATCTTCCTGGAAGCCGTGGGCGCTTTTGTCTCCCGCCCTGAGCGCGGTCTTTTTTCTCCTCGTCATCCCCGTGTGCTTCATCGTGGTGTACAGTTTCTGGCTGCGGGCCCCCACGGGAGCGGACATCCCGGCTTTCCAGTGGGGCAATTACGGCAAGTTCTTCGCCGACTTCTTCTACCCGTCCATTCTCCTGCGCACCATCCGCGTGTCTCTGGAAACGGTCCTGCTGTGTCTGATCATGGGCTACGTTCCGGCCTACTTTTTCTACCGCACGACCTCGCGATTCAAATCCGGCCTCCTCCTGCTCATCATGCTCCCCTTCTGGATCAGCTTCATCATCCGGACCATGAGCTGGATCAACATCCTGGGGGACACGGGCCTCATCAACCACGTCCTGCTGCGAACGGGGGTTCTTTCCGAGCCTTTGTCCATGCTCTACAACGAAGGCTCGGTGCTCATGGGCCTCATCCAGTACCTGCTGCCCTTCATGATTCTGAACATCTACGTGAGCCTGGAAGGCATCGACAAGAGCCTGGTGGAGGCCGCCCGCAGCATGGGATGCACCGAGTGGCAGGCGTTCAAGGAAGTGACCCTGCCCTTGAGCCTCCCCGGGGTGAGCGCCGGGTGCTTGCTGGTCTTCGTGCTCACGGCGGGCACCTATCTGCCCCCCATGATTCTGGGAGGCCCAGGCAACGAGATGATCGCCAACCTGATCTTCAAACGGGTCATCGGGACCCTGGACTGGCCCTTCGGGTCGGCCATCAGCGTGGTGCTGCTGAGCCTTCTGGTGGTCATCGTGTGGACCTACAACCGGTATCTGGGCATCAACCAGATTTTCAAGAGCCTTCAATAGCGAGGAGCGACGCCCGTGAAGATTTCCGGATGGTCCCTCATCCGCTTCTACACCATTCTGGTGTACGTTTTCATGTTCGCCCCCATCGCGGTGGTGGTGCTGTTGGCCTTCAACCCCCAGCAGTTCGGCTCCTTCCCCATGGCGGGGTTCAGCTTCCGGTGGTTCGTGAAGCTGGCGAGCAACGAAGCCATCCTGGACGCTTTCAAAAACTCGCTGATCCTGGGGTCTCTCACGGCCCTCGTCGCCACGAGCATCGGCATCCCGGCGGCCATGGCCTTCGTGCGCTACGAGTTTCCCGGCAAGAACACGTTGAACACGCTCCTGCTGGCCCCCATCATGGTCCCGGAGGTCATCCTGGGGGTGGCGCTGCTCATCTTCATCCGCTGGCTGCAGCAGCCCAAGAGCTTCGCCTTGTTGCTCATCGGCCACGTGGTGCTGACCCTGCCCTACGTGCTCCTCATCGTCCAGGCGCGGCTGGTGGGCATCAAGCGGGAATACGAGGAGGCGGCCCTGTCCCTGGGGGCCGGCCCCTTCCAGACCTTCAAGGAGATCACCCTGCCCCTGCTCGCTCCGGCCATCCTGGCGGGCGTTCTCTTCTCCTTCACCATTTCCTTCGACGACATCACGGCCACCCTCTTCTGGGCCACGGCCCAGAACCAGACGGTGCCCGTGAAGATATTCGGCATGCTGCGAAACTCCATCAGCCCCGAGATCAACGCCCTGGGCACGGTGATGATCGTTTTGACCGTCGCCACCCCCCTGCTGGCCGGATACGTCACGCGCAAATTCGCCAGGGGCTGACCTTCCGCCGGGCCGCCTTCCCCGGGGGGAGCGGCCCTTTTTCAGGCTTGCGCCTGTGGAAAGGTCCCGCAGCGAGGACCCGAGCCCTGCGGGGACCCATCGCTCACTTCATGGACAAGGAGGACCCCATGACCCGAAACATGAACGACCATCTGGAGCTGGCTTTGGAAAGCTACCGCAACGGGACCTGGAGCCGCCGCCAGTTCCTCAAGCTCCTGGGGATCGCCGGAGTCTCGGCGGGCCTCGTGGGAGGGCCCTTTCGCCACGCCCTCCAGGCCGCTGACTCCATACGGTTCGACGGCTGGGGAGGCACCACCTCCGAAGCCTTCCGCAAGCACGCCTTCGAGCCCTTCACCAAGGCCACGGGCATCGAAGTGGTGGACGGCGAGTTCGGCGACATGGACAGCTACCTCACCCGCGTCAAGGCGTCCTTTCCCCCGGGCGGCGAGTTCAACCTGGCGCATTTGAGCGGCGTGTTCGACTACGCCCGCTACGTGGGCCTGGAATACGACACGGTGCTGGACGAGAGCAAGATTCCCAACCTTCAGAACGTCATGAGCGCCATGACCGAGCCCTACCGGGCCATCACCGACGGGAAGCTTTCGGCGGTCCCCTACGACCTGGGCCAGACGGGCATCGCCTACAACACCAAGCACATCCCCGAGGACAAGGCCGAGAAGCTGGGGGCCGCCCTCCTGTGGGACAAGGACCTCAAGGGCAAGCTGGGAAGCTGGGGCGACTGGCGCACCAACATCTGGTACGCCGCCCTGTACACGGGCCAGAGCCCCAACGACATCCAGGACATGGACAAGGTTTGGGACGCGCTGAGGGAACAGCGGGAGATGGTGAAGAAATACTGGGGCTCCGGCGCGGAGCTCATGAGCCTGCTGGCCAACGAGGAAATCTACGCCACGGTGGCCTGGTCGGGGCGCGTGGCCCACCTCCAGGAGCAGGATCATCCCATCGGCTTCCTGGCTCCCAAGAACTGCTACTCCTGGCAGGAATGCATCTTCGTGCTCAAGGGCACGGACATGGAGACCGCCCAGAAGCTCCTCAACTACATGCTGGAGCCCGCCTGCGCCATCGCCGTGGCCGATGCCCAGAAGTATCCGCCGAGCCTGGATCCCACCAAAGTGGAAATGCCCGAATCCGTGAAGAAGCTCCCGGCCTTCGACCCCACGGGCAAGCTCGAGGGCTACCTCTTCGCCGACCCCGGCTACTGGAACGGCCACCAACTGGAGTGGGCCGAAAAGTGGGACCGCATCAAGGCCGGAGGCTGATGCGCAAGCCTGCGGAAGCGGCTTCCAGCCGCTTCGCGAAGCAGGTGCCCGACCACACGGGCTCCCGAGCTTTTCACTTTGAAAAAATCCCCCTGAATCCCCCTTCATGAAAGGGGGATTTTAAGGAAGCCATTGTGGATTCGGGCCTGCCGTTCGTCTTTGCGTTAAGTACTCATTCGACGGAGCCGTTCCCGGGAGCGAGGGCATCCCGCCCTCGAGAGCGGACGAGCGACTCGCCAATGCGGAGGGCGGGGACGCCCTCCCTGCCGGGGGCGATCCCCATTGGGAAACAACACCGTTGACAGCTCGCTCAGGAGTGAATTCAGTGGACCCCGAAAAAACTCAGCGCCTCCCCGTGGTGCAGCTCAAATCCATTCACAAGCGGTTCGGCGACGTGGTGGCCGTGGAAAAGACGGATCTGGACATCGAAGAGGGGACCCTGGTCACTCTGCTGGGCCCTTCGGGATGCGGCAAGACCACCATTCTGCGCATGATCGCCGGCCTGGAGACGCCCACAGGGGGAGACATCTACATCAAGGGAAAGCGGGTCAACGACACCCCCATTCACAAGCGCAATCTGGGCATGATCTTCCAGAACTACGCCCTCTTTCCCCACAAGACCATCTTCGACAACGTGGCCTTCGGCCTCAAGTACCGCAGCGTGCCCAAGCCGGAGATCAAGGAGCGGGTGACCCGCGCCCTGGAAATGGTCCGTCTGCCGGGGGTGGAAAAGCGCATGCCGTCCCAGCTTTCGGGAGGCCAGCAGCAGCGCATCGCCCTGGCCCGGGCCATCGTCGTGGAGCCCGACGTGCTCCTCATGGACGAGCCCCTTTCGGCCCTGGACGAAAACCTGCGCGAGGAGATGCGCCGCGAGATCGACAACCTCCAGATGATGCTGGGCCTCACCACCATCTTCGTCACCCACGACCAGCGCGAGGCCCTGTCCATGTCCAGCAAGATCGTGGTCCTCAAGGACGGGCGCAAGCAGCAGGAAGGCCCCCCCGAGGAAGTTTACAATCACCCGTCCAACCACTTCGTGGCGGACTTTCTGGGCCATTCCAACTTCTTCGGCGGCACGGTGCTGGCCCGGGACGGCGAGCGCGTGCGCGTCCGCGTGGAGGACGGCAACGAGCTGACGGCCTTGGACGCCGGGGAATGGAAGGAGGGCGAGGCCATCGAGCTGGTGGTGCGGGCCCAGAAGTTCGACATCGCCCCCAGAGGCCAACTTTCGCCGGAGCCTCCCGTGAACCTCTTCGACGGGCGCATCAAGGAGCGCAGCTACATGGGCGGAGAGATCAGTTATTTCGTGGAGCTGGAAAACGCCACCCTCCTCCACGCCATCACCATCGTCAAGGGCCGTCCCATGCGGACGGGCGAAGAAGTGTCCATCCACGTTCCGCCCCGATTCTGCCGACTCCTGCACAAATCTTCGGGAGAATGAGCGGTGCCTTTACCCGATCCCTCCTCCATCCTGAAAGCCGTCGAAGAGCGATTCCCGACCTCCGTCCTCACCGTGGATTCCCACACCGCCGGAGAGCCCACCCGCCTGATCCTGGGGGGCGTCGGCCCCGTTCCCGGCGACACCATGAAGGCCAAGCGGGCCCACTGCATGGAGCACCTGGACGACGTGCGATTGAGGCTCGTCCGCGAGCCGCGCGGCCACCGGGACCTTTTCGCCGCCCTGGCGACGGAGCCCGTCACGCCGGGGGCCCATTTCGGCCTGATCTACATGGACGCCCGCCGGTATCCGTTCCTGTGCGGCCACGCCACCATGGGGGCCGCGAGCACCCTCCTCGAGCTGGGGGCCTTTCCCCTTTCCGAGCCCGAGACCGTCCTGGTCGTGGACACCCCTTCGGGGCCCATGGAGGCCAAGGCCCGCGTGCGGGGCGATCAAGTGGAATCGGTAGCCGTCCGGGCGGTGCCCTCCTTCGTCCACGCCACGGACCAGACCTTGGAAGTCCCCGGCCGGGGGAGCCTCCGGGTGGATACGGTGTGCGTGGGAGGGTTCTTCGCCATGGTGGACGTCGAGGAAGCGGGCCTGTCCCTGGAGCCCCGGGACCGCCCGGCCCTGGTGGAGCTGGGCATGGCCGTCATCCGGGCGGCCAACGAGCAGCTCGCGGTGAGCCATCCCCTGAGGCCCGAAGTGTCCACCGTGGACGTGACGGAATTCTACGAGCCCCCCGACGGGTCCGGCGGGCCGTCGCCTTCGGTGGTGGTGTACGGGGAGTCCCACATGGACCGCTCCCCCTGCGGCACGGGCACGGCGGCCAAGCTCACCCTCTTCCACCACAAGGGCCTCGCGGCGCCCGGTCAAATCGTGACCACCCGCGGCCCCCTGGGCACCGCCTTCCAGGCCTCCATCGTCCAAGCCGTCCGCATCGGGGAACGGGACGGCGTGGTGGTGGAAATTCGCGGCAGCGCCCACATGACCGGCGTCCACCGCTTCGTCCTGGACCCCCGGGACCCCTTTCCCCGAGGATTTCTGCTATGAGCGACACCTCGCCCCTGGTCCTTTACAACGGAGACCTGCGCACCCAGGACCCCCGTCTTCCCCGGGCCCGCGCCGTGGCCATGGCGAACGGCCGCATCCTGGCGACGGGCGACGACGACACCGTGCGCTCCCTGGCCGGGCCCCGGGCCCGGTGCCTGGATCTGGAAGGACGGCTGGTCCTTCCGGGCTTCATGGATTCCCACATCCACTACTACGATTGGGCCCTGGCCCGCCGCCGGCTCCTTTTGGCCGATGTCAAAAGCTTCGGCGAGGCCATGGAGCGGCTGCGCCGATTCGCCTCGGACACGGAGGAAGGGGAATGGGTGCTGGGCCAAGGGTGGAACGAAGCCGAGTGGCCGGAAAACCGCATGCCCCTGCGGGCGGACCTGGACCGGGCGGCCCCTCGCCACCCGGCGATTCTTTGGCGGTGCGACATGCATCTGGCTGTGGTCAACTCCCGGGCCCTGGAGCTTGCGGGCATCGGCGAAAGCACCCCGGACCCTCCGGAAGGGGAGATTCAGCGGGACGATTCCGGACGGCCCACGGGAGTCCTGCGGGAAAGCGCCATCAATGTGGTCAAGCCCGTCATCCCCCCCCTTTCCGAAGAGCAAGTGCTGGACGTCATGCGCTCGGGCATTCCGGCCCTGCACGCCCTGGGCATCACCTCCATCCACGACGTGCGCCTCATGGGGGCCATGGAATGGCCCTTGACCTTTCGTGCCTGGCAGGCCCTCGACGAGAGAGGGGAGCTGGGCCTGCGCTGCTGGGCGGCCATCCCCGCCGAGCGGCTGGACGAAGCGGCGGCCACGGGGCTGCGCACGGGCTTCGGCAATTCCAGGCTGCGCGCCGGGCACGTGAAGTTCTACGCCGACGGCGGCATGGGGGCCCGCTCCGCCTGGATGATCGAGCCCTACCTGGACGGGGGGACGGGCATGCCCCTGGTTTCCGTGGAATCCCTGAGGGAATCCGTGGAAAAGGCCCACCGGGCGGGGCTCGCCGTCATGATCCACGCCATCGGGGACCGGGCCAACCGGGAAACCATCTCCGTTTTCGAGGAGGTCCTCGGGCGGGAGGCTTCCCCCCTGGCCTCCCCTCCCCTTTGCCACCGCATGGAGCACGTGCAGATGATCCGCCCCGAAGACCTGAAGCGTCTGGCCGCCCTCGACGTGGCCGCCAGCGTCCAGCCCGCCAACATGGTCCTCGACATCCGCATGATCGACGAGTGCGTGGGGCCCAAGGGACGGTGGACCTATCCCTTCCGGGACCTTCTGGACGCCGGGGTGCCCGTCCTTTTCAGCTCCGACGCCCCCGTGTGCGACGCGAATCCCCTGGTCTCCATCCACGCCGCCGTCACGCGACGGCGGCCCGACGGCTCCCCGCCGGGCGGCTGGTATCCCGACCAGAAGGTTTCCGTGGAAGAGGCCGTGAGGGCCTGCACCCTGACCCCCGCTTCGACCTACGGCGTCGGGAGCGAGCTGGGAAGTCTTTCCCCCGGCAAACGCGCCGACCTGGCGGTCTTCGACCGCAACCTTTACACTATCCCCCCCCAAGAGATCCTCGAAGCCAGGGTGGATTTGACCGTCTTCGACGGAGAGATTCGCTACGAGAGAGGGAGTTGAGGGAAGCGTGTCGATAGCGATCCCGGACGACACTCTTTTGGGGCGCGAAGGAACATTTCGCCTGAAATCCGTGGACGATATTCCGCTCACGGAGAGACAGGTAAAGGCACTGAAAAGGATTAAAAAGGCGAAACCGTTACCCCCGTTTTCCGCAGGGAATTCGGGCCACACTCTTGCCTTTTTGTTGGACCGTTGTCACAGCACATGAGGATTCGCCTCCGAAGGAGCGTCCAGGAGCTCGCGCACCTTGCGCGTCAGGGCGGTCACGGAAAAGGGCTTGGGAATGAACCACACTCCCTCGCCCAGAACGCCGCTGGGGGCGATGACGTCGTCGGTGTAGCCGGACATGAACAGGCTCCGGATAGAAGGGCGACGGACCCGCAACCGTTCCAGAAGCTCCCGCCCGTTCATTTCCGGCATCACCACGTCCGTGAGCAGCAGATGAATCTCTCCGAGGGGCTCTTCGGCCAAGGCAAGGGCCTCGGAGGGCGTCCGAGCCGTCAGCACCGTGTATCCGTTCCCCTCCAGGATGGCCCCGGCGAGGGTCAGGATGGCCTCCTCGTCCTCGACCACGAGGATCGTTTCCGTTCCCCGCGACATGGGCGAGAAGTCCGATTCGTCGGTCCCTTCCGCCGCCTCCTCCCCTTCGAATCGAGGGAAATACACGGAAAAGGCCGTTCCTTTGCCGAGCTCGCTTCGCACCTCGACGAACCCGCCGTTCTGGCGGGCGATGCCGTAAACCGTCGCCAGCCCCAAGCCCGTTCCCCGTCCCGTCTCCTTGGTGGTGAAAAAGGGATCGAAGATGCGCTCCAAGGTCTCGGCGTCCATGCCCGCACCCGTGTCCTTCACCGTCAGGGAAAAGTATTCCCCCGGCCGGGCGTCCGGGTTGGCTTTGCCAAGGGCGGAGCTTTCCCCACAGACGAAGCTGCCGGTCTCCAGAGTGATGGTGCCGGTCCCGGGCATGGCGTCGCGGCTGTTCACCACCAGGTTGGCCAGGACCTGATCGATTTGGGAAGGGTCCACCTTGACCTTCCCCGAACCGACCCCGGGAGTCCAGACCAGCCGGATGTCCTCGCCCACCAGACGCCGGAGCATCTTGAGGGTGCTCTGGACCGTCTCGTCGAGCTCCAGCACGCGGGGGGCGATGGTCTGCTTTCGGGCGAAAGCCAGCAACTGCCCCACCAAGTCCGCCGAGCGCCGGGCGGCTTCCTCGATCTGCCGAAGCTGTCCATGGCGCGAATCCTCCGCAGGGGTTGCCAAGAGAGCCATCTGGGAGTAGCCGAGGATCACGCCCAGCATGTTGTTGAAATCGTGCGCCACCCCGCCCGCCAGTCGTCCCATGGATTCCATTTTCTGGGAGTGCAGCAATTGAGCTTGCAGCTTTTCGTTTTCTTCCTCGGCCTCCCTCAGCTCGAAGGCCGAGCCGAAAGCCGCCGCGGCCATGGTCAGCACCGCCACTTCGGAATCCGACCACGCCCGCGCCTTTTCGCACTCGTCGAAGCCGATGAATCCCCAGAACCGGCCTTCCACCCGGATGGGAGCCACGAGAATGGCGACGATGTCCTGAGGCTCGAGAACGGCCCGCTCGCTTGCGGGAAAATCGGCCACCACGCCGCAAACGGTCTCCCCCGCCTCGAGCACGCCCCACCAACGAGAGCAAAACCGGTCGTAGGAAAGACCTTGCAGCCCGGGATTGTCCAACTGGGGAGACACCCCGTCCTCGGTCCACTCGAACTTCTGGCTCACAAGGCGCTCTCCCGTTTCGGGGCGGTCGTGGTTGCGAAAGATGTACACCCGGTCCACCTCGGTGATTCGGCCCAGGACGGCCAGCGCTTCGTTGATAGATTCGTCCGAAGCCCCGCCTCCCAGAAGAAGCAGGGAGACGGAGGCCACGCCTTGCAGCAGAGCGTCCCGCCTCCGGAGAGCCTCTTCCGCTTCCTGGCGGGCAGTGACGTCCTTGGCGAAATGCAGGGTGGCGGGGGCCCCCTCCCATTGGATGGCCACCGAATTGAGCTCCAGCCAACGGGTCTCCCCTTCCTTGCGGACGATGCGAAAGACGTAGCTGGGAGGGAGCTCCAACCCTTGCAACCGCTTGGCGCGACGCTCCATCGCCATGGCCCGGTCGTCGGGATGGATGAAATCGATGAACGGGCGCGAGGTCAGCTCTTGAAACGAATAACCGGTGATTTCGGCGCATTGGGGGTTGGCGAAGGTCAGCCGGTCGTCCCGGGCCACGAAGACGGCCTCCCCGGCGTTTTCCACCAGAAGGCGGTACTTCTCCTCGCTCACTCGCAAGGCGTCCTCCACTTCCTTCAGCGCGGTGATGTCTCTGCCGAAGACCACGAGCCCCTTGCGGGAGCCGTCGGGATGGAACAGGGGCACCTTGATGACGTCGAAGATCCTGGAGCCGCCGTCAACGTCGGGGATGATCTCCTCCGTGCGCGAAAGGGCGCCCCGAGCCCACGCTTTCTCGTCGCTCTCCCCGCAGGTGCGGAAAGCGTCCCGATAGAGGGGCGCCGCGAAGTCGGCCAACTGGAATTCCGTGCGGCCCCGATAGTCCGCCCCCTTGAGGCGGTACAGCCCGAGGATGCTGTCGTTGGCCTGGATCCAGCGCCCCTCCCCGTCTTTGAAGCAAATGATGTCGGGAGTGGCGTCGATGAGGGCCAGAAGCCTCTCTTCGCTTCGCTTCAAACGGTCCCGGAAGCGCTTGCGTTCGGTGACGTCTTCGTGAATCACCATGACCCGGAAGCGCTCCGCCCTCAGAGGCAGGACCTCCATGTGGAACCAGCGCTTCTCCGAAGGCGACGGGCACGAGTAGTCCGTGCGGAAGCTCTCCAGGGACCCTTCCAGCACCCCCCGGACGCCTTCCATCACCGCCCTCACTTCCTCGCCGCAGTCCCGCGAAAGGGCGCAGCGACACACTTCCAGATAATCGACGCCTTCCCGCACGCCCCGCTCTCCGCCGTTTTCCCGGGCGAACCGCCTCCAGGCCTCGTTGACGGCGACGATCCTGCCCGAATCGTCCAGGACGGCGATGTGAGGCGAAAGGGAATCCAGAACGGCGCGCCGAAAGGCCTCGCTTTCCCGGAGCTCGTCGGCGAGCCCCCGGGTGGATTCTTCCAGAACGGCTCGGCGGCGGTCCAGCACCCAAAGGAGGATCGCCGGCACCGATACGGCCAAGGCTCCCCGAAGGCCCGCCACCGCGAAGCCCCAGGCGAAGACCGCCACCGCGGCGGCCAACGGCCAAAGAAAACGGTTGCGAGCCACTTTCACGATCTTCCCTCCCGCCCTGTCGCTTCGGATCCAGCGAGCCGCCTCGTATCGCACTGTCGTGCCCGCGAAAGCAAGGTCCCGGGATTTTCATACGGATATCTTGCTTGAACGGAAATCGAAAGGCGAGCTTTCTTCGATTCGGCTTCAGCTCCCCCGGGTGAGGTTCAGTACGAAGGGCATGGCCTTGCTCCCGTCGGGCCGGGACCACGTTCCCTCCACCCGGGACGGGGAAACGAACCGGCCGCGAAAGGTCCCCGTCGGGCGACCGTTTTCGTCCAGCTCCTCCATCATCAATCCATGGTTTTCCACGGTCCCTTGAAGGCGGAGGCTCTTGCCGTACCTTTCGTAAAGGTAGGCCCCCTCGACACGGGCCCCGTCCAGGCGGATCTTCATGCGGATGGGATACTTGCCGTCAAGGCTCCCCGAACAGCGCAAGGGAACGCCCGTGCGCACGTACAAGCCGCTCATGACGGCCCGAAGGCCGCAGCCGCAAGTGCCCTCCTGCTCCAACCTCGCCACATGCCCTTCCATGCTCAGGACAATACGGCACTCTCCCCCTTCGTCCTCGACGACCACCCGCCCGTCGCCAGTCACCCTCCCGCAAGCGTCCAGCTCGCAAAGATGCGCCTGGGGACCGCAAACCGTCCCCACGGAAACCATGACGGTGTCCGGGTTCACGGACTCCGCGATCCTCATCTCCCCCGAGCACCCCTCGCTCACCAGCCGGTAGTCCCCCGCGTGCCCGGCCCAAGCCCCGCAAGGGGCCAACAGGCAAAAAACCGACAAACAAACCGCGAGCTTCACCTTTCCACCTCCCCTTTTGAAAACCTTGAAGCCAAATCCTTTCCTTGCAGCATGAAGCAACCCTCGCCGCAATTCCAAAGCATCAATACATCAATACTACAATATCCGCGAAAAAGGGACAACGATCTCTTCGGATGTCCGGCGATTCTCGTTTCGACCCTGACGGAGGAAATCCAAGCCCCCATTGCACCGAAACGACGGGTCGAGCTTGATCGTCGATCGTCGATGGTGGAGAGAGAAAGACTCGAAAATTTTCCGTCCTCGAAAGAAAAGTGTGCTAAAGGGAAAAGGGAACGTTCCAAGGTTCGCAGCGCGGATCCACGCAGGAGAGTGAACAAAATCCGCCTTCCTTGGGAAGGAGTGCGTGTCCTCCCATCTCGAGCTCGCCAACGAGGGCAAGATGCCCTCGCTCCCGGAAATTCGTCGCCTTGTCTGCACGGACAGAGCTTGACAATGACCTGCATTTGTTCTGAATTTTCGGAATTCGACCATTCGGATTCGCAAGGAGGGACGCGCCGCCCCATGATGCGAGCACTCGGA
>Ga0180429_10000896_pt1 | contig 25853 bp, 22 predicted proteins | sample SS_ome_FD_132428 | JGI IMG/M metagenome (GOLD analysis project Ga0180429, IMG submission 132428) | Hypersaline lake sediment archaeal communities from the Salton Sea, California, USA - SS_1_S_1 metaG | ecosystem: Environmental > Aquatic > Non-marine Saline and Alkaline > Hypersaline > Sediment ...
AGCGAATTTGGGGACAGGCACTTATCTCCCTGAATTAAGTGGCTGTCCCCGATCCTGTACTACTGGCGTGTGCCCCTCAGCGTTGCCTCGATGGTGCAGCCCCCACTCGTGAACGGGGGAACCGCCTGCGGGAGTGTGATCGCCAGTTCCGCATCGACCGTGTCTTGCGAGATGGGACAGAGGGTGCCGGCTATGTTTACCGGGATGGTGATGCTGTTGGGGAGACCGGGAAGCAGAGGCAAATCAACCGGCACCTGAATCGTATCGGGAACCGTGAGCACAATGTCCCCGGCCACCTCGTCGAGCGTTCCGGTGACCTGTGGGCTTCCGGGCAGCGGCAGCGTCACCGTGACCGGTTGAGGCAGACCGACATGGCCCGGCAGCGTAAAGGTATAGGGGCCGGGCGGGATCAAGCCGAATTCGGCCAGCAGGGAGAACATATCGTTACATCCCTCGACCTGGTCGATGATCGTGAACGCGTACAGGCCGGCCGTCAGGTCCTCGTTGACGCACCCGGGGTCTGACTGCCCATTGCCGCCACAATTCGTGCACCCGTCGTCATCACTCCCGCACTGGGCCACCATCAGGGCCAGCACGAGCACGAGCAATCCTTTCAACCACTCCGACCGCATCAAGTTACGCATTTACCTTCTCCTTGTTTGTTGAGGTGCTCCACTTCCTTATCAACTCCCGAGAAGCAAACCGGTGACCAGTGCTCTCACGTTGCATGGTGTATCGATGAGGGGAGCAGAAGTAATGCTTACCGTAACCTCCCCGTCCACCTGGGCGGTTTCCGCGATGGGGCAGAAGGTTCCAGACACCGTGGCGGTGACACTTCCTATTCCAGGGACGTTTGCCTGGCCGGGGCTTCCCGAGATCCGGATTACGTTGCCGTCGGTCGAGACTTGAAATTCAACCGTTCCTACCAGTGGGACGTTCGGGATTACTATCGTAGGAGGTAGTTGGTCCCCGGGGGGTAGTGTCACCGGGCCGAAGCGGTCGCCTGGCTGTACATACTGTCCCACGATTACGCCGCCCGTACATCCATCGGTGACGCTGTTGATCACCATCTCATAATTGCCACCTTCAAAGCCTTCGAGGTCGCAGTTGAGTTCCTGGATAATGACCTCACTCTCGTCCCCGCAATTTGCAGCAGAAAGGACCAGCGCAAACAGGAGGATAGACCTCAACCACCTTGACCGGATCATGTTGTTCATACCTTGCTCCTGACTCACAAAAAAGGTTGAGAAACAGGGCCGAATCCCACTATCATCCATTCTGAAGCCGCTTTTGTAAAGATGGGCGCCGGGAAAGGACTCGACGGCGGGAGACGAAATGAAAGACCGTATGAGGATGGACTCCTCGGCGAGGGAATCGGTTCCGTCCCTGGAGTGGATACGATCGGAGATCGAGGGGTATTTGGCCGATTGGAGGCAGCGAAGGGGACGAGACTACTGGCGAGGGCCCCGGGTCGGCATTGCCGCGGCGGGTGACCCACTCTTTTTGCAGCTCGGGCGCGCCGTGGACCCGGGCCATGCGATGCCACGCGACCTGTTGAAGGAGGCCCGTTCGGTCATCGTCTTCTTTCTTCCCTTTTCCCCGGCTCTGGGGATGGACAACGGCGAGAAAAAGGGCCTGGCATCGAGGAGTTGGGCCGAGGCCTACGTGGAAACGAATCTCCTGATTCGAAAGATCGGCGGTCACCTGGCGCGTTGCCTGAGAGGGGCCGGGCACGTGGCCTTGGCCACTCCGGCGACCCACAACTTCGACGAGGAAAAGCTGGTGAGCAGCTGGTCGCACAAGCACGTGGGTTACATCGCCGGGCTGGGTACGTTCGGGCACCACCATCAGCTCATCACGGAGGCGGGGTGTTGCGGAAGGTTGGGAAGCCTCCTGACCTCCATGGAGATCCCTGCGACCCCTCGGCCCGGGGAGGAGTGGTGTCTCCAGAAGGCCGGCCGGCCATGCCTTGTCTGTGTCTCCAATTGCCGGTACGGCGCCCTGTTCGAGACACGATTCGACCGGCAGGCCTGCTACAGGCAGTGCCTTGTCAACGACTCGCACTACAGCGACCTGCCGCTGGTCGACGTGTGCGGCAAATGCGCGTGCAACGTCCCCTGCAGCCACGAAAAATTGGGGACGAAAAAATTGGGGACAGGCACTAAACTCCCCCGTAGATTGCCCCCGTAGATCGGGGACAGGCACCGACCTCGGGGGAGTTTAGTGCCTGTCCCCAATGAGGATGAAGACCATGGGAAGCAGCGCCCCGATTGAGACCGTAAGCGAGTGGATCGCTCGGGCAAAGAGGATTATCGTGTTTACCGGTGCGGGCGTGAGCACCGAGTCCGGGATCCCGGACTTCCGGTCCCCGGGTGGGCTTTGGGATCGCTACGACCCGGGTGAACTCCGATTTCGCCGATTCCTCGAGAGCGAAGAGGCCCGCAGAAAGTACTGGAAGATGCACACCGAGATTTACGAGCTGTTCACCAAGGTAAGGCCCAACGTTGCGCACGAGGCCTGTGTTGAACTGGACCGGCTGGAAAAGCTCGAATGTGTTATCACCCAGAACGTGGACAACCTGCACACGGAAGCAGGGCTCGGTCCGGACAAGGTGATCGAGATCCACGGCAATGCGCTGCAGGTCGGCTGCCTGGAGTGCGACGCGCGACACCCGCGTTCCGAGGTCCAGGAATGGTTGGATGCGGGCGAGGAGGTGCCCATGTGCAGGGAATGCGGCGGGATTCTCAAGCCGCGGACGATCTCCTTTGGCCAGGGTATGCCGGTCGAGGAGATGCGGGAGGCCGAAGTCCGAATGAAGAGGTGCGATCTGTTTATCGTTATCGGCTCATCCCTGGTTGTGTACCCGGCCGCAGACATGCCCATATATGCAAAGGCCGGCGGCGCAAAGCTGGTCATCATCAATATGACCCCCACGCCCTTCGATGAGCAGGCGGATCTGGTCATCTACGGCAAGGCCGGCGAAGCGATGGGCAAGATCCTCGAGCGCGTCAAGCAGATCCTCGCCAACTGACTGCTCCTAATTCGGGGACAGCCACTTATCTCGGGGAGTTTAGTGCCTGTCCCCAATCTCTTGCTTGACAGGGGGGGCTGAGGTTGTATCATGGATCGGTTTTGGGCTTGGGGGCATCGAATGGTCTGATTCATAACGAGGATTCTTGCCGATGTGCGTTTCTTTCATGAGTTTCCGGCGACTCTGCGCCAGGGTCGCGATGATCGCAGCCTTCGCCTTCCTGATGTGCGGGCCCTATGACCGGCTGGCCGCCCATGAGGTAGAGGCAGGCTCCAGGCGGACCGCCGTCGTGGAGGTTGTGGAGCGGTTGAGTCCGGCCGTGGTGAACATATCGACTGACATCTATGAGAGCCGCCCTGCCAATCCCTTCTTCGGGATGCAGCGCGATCCGTTTTTCGACGAATTCTTCAACCGATTTTTCGGGCCTCAGGGCGAAAGGCGTCACAAGAGGCAGAGCCTCGGCTCGGGCGTACTGGTCGACAAGAAGGGCCACATCCTCACGAACCACCATGTGATTCTCCGGGCCAGCGAGATCCATGTGACCCTGGTTTCTGGCAAGGAATACAAGGGCGAGTTGGTGGGCAGCGATCCGGGCTCGGACCTGGCCGTGGTAAAGATCGCGATCGAGGAGGAGATCGAGCCGGCCGGGTTGAGCACCTCTTCGGACCTGTTGATCGGCGAAACGGTGATCGCCATCGGAAACCCCTTCGGCCTCTCCCACACGGTGACCACGGGCGTGATCAGCGCCCTGAACCGCTCGATCCAGTCCGAAGATCAGGTCTTCAAGGACTTCATACAGACGGACGCCTCGATCAACCCTGGAAACAGCGGAGGCCCCCTGCTGAACATCCGGGGCGAGGTGATCGGCGTCAACACGGCCATCTACAGCCAGGCCCAGGGCATCGGCTTTGCCATCCCTGCGGACCGTGCCCGAAGGGTCGTGGAGGATCTGATCACCTTCGGAGAGGTGCAGGCCGCCTGGTTCGGGCTCGAGGTGCAGGCCCTGGACGCCAAGCTTGCCGAGTATCTTGGCTATGAAGGGACCCATGGGGTTCTGGTTACCGAGGTATACCCGAAGAGCCCGGCAGAGAAGGCGGGCATCGAGGTCCAGGACATCCTGGCTCAGGCCGACGAGACCGAGCTGGCCTCTCCAGAGGTGCTTGCCGACGTGCTCCGAGCGGTGGGGGTGAACGACGAAATCGCGTTTCACGTCTTCCGGAAGGGAAAATACCACAAGAAGACAGTGAAGAGCGTTGCCCTGCCCGAAGCGATGGCCGAGAACTATTGCCAGCGGTCGCTCGGGATCCGCGTGGGCGAGTTGACCAACAGGGCCATGATCGGGGCGGGGATCAAGGGCGTGGAGATCATCGAGGTGACCCGCGGCAGCCAGGCCGAGCAGGTTGGCCTGCGCCCCGGGGATGTGTTGCTGAAGATCAACGATCGCAGGATTCCGAACGTGCAGGAGTTCCGAAAGGAGTTCTCAAAGCTCGGGTGCCGGTCCCATGTCACCCTCCAGGTCCTGCGCGGGAGGTTCTTGTACTATGTCACACTGGATTTACGCCCTTCCCGCTCTTGATTTTTTCGGAATCGACATTATCTTATCTGTTTCCCTGAAGTCCCTCTAATGACCGAAGGCCGGAGGACCCCGCGCACACGATCGGTGCTGATCCAAGATGAAGAAGAAATCTCTCCCTAACAGCCAGCAGAAGCGAAAGCTTCTTTTCGACAAGAATCTCAATACAGAGCGGATCATCTCCTGCGGCGAGCTCTATCTCCGCGAGGGGCGCCTGAACGAGGCGGCCGAGCTGTTCTCCCGGGTGGCCCACGAGGAAGGCCTGGCCCAACTCAGGGCCCTGGCCCTCGAGCAAGGGGACAGCTTCCTTTACGGCGTGACTTCCAAGGGAGTGGAGGAGGGGGACGACCGAGAGGCGTGGGAGGCCCTCGGCAAGAAGGCGATGGAGCTCGAGAAATACTCTCACGCGATACGGGCCTTCCGGAAGGCGGAAGACCAGGAGGCGCTCGAGGCGGCGGAGCAAGCGCTCAAGGAGGTGGTTTCTGTTGACAAAGCGTGATTATTACGAGGTTCTTGGGGTGGCCCGCGACGCCTCGGATGACGAAATCAAGAAATCCTATCGAAAGCTTGCCCTTCAATACCATCCGGACAGGAATCCAGGAAACGCCGAGGCGGAGGAGTCCTTCAAGGAGGCCTCCGAGGCCTACGAGGTCCTTCGGGACCCGGAAAAGCGGGGCCTCTACGACCGGTACGGCCACGACGGCCTGAGAAATACCGGGTTCCAGGGCTTTACGAACTTTGACGAGATCTTCTCCAGCTTCTCGAGCATTTTCGAGGACTTTTTCGACATGGGCCCGAGAACCCGCCGCAGGCGGACCGGGCCCATGCGAGGCGACGACCTCCGATACGACCTGCAGATCGAGTTCATGGACGCGGCAAAGGGGGGAACGAAGAAGGTCGAGATCGAGAAGGAGGAGCCCTGCGAGGAGTGTGATGGCAAGGGCTACCCGGCGGACAGCCCGCCGACCTCGTGTGAGGCCTGCGGCGGGGCCGGCCAGGTCCGGAGGACCCAGGGGTTCTTCTCGATCGCAACCACCTGCAACCAGTGCCGGGGCAGGGGGGTGGTCTACAGCAAGGTCTGCCCGAAGTGCCGCGGGAGCGCCCGAATCCTGAAGAAGAAGCCGCTCTCCCTGAAGATCCCACCCGGTGTGGACCACGGCTCCCAGCTGCGCCTGGTCGGGGAAGGTGGCCCCGGCCTCAACGGCGGCCCGCCGGGTGATCTGTACGTCGTGCTCCATGTGCAGCAGCACGAGTTCTTCGAGAGGGACGGCGACCGGTTGCTCTGTCAAGTCCCGATTTCCTTCCCTCAGGCGGCGTTGGGAGCGGAGATCGAGATCCCTACGCTGGACGGACCCGAGATCCTCAAGATTCCCCGGGGCACCCAGACGGGCGACGTGCTGCGCATGCGCGGCCAGGGGATGCCGAACGTGAGGAGTGGGAAAAAGGGGGATCTCCAGGTCCACGTATTCGTGAAGACACCGACGGACCTGGACGAGAGGCAGGAAGAACTGCTAAGGGAACTCGGTGATTTGCAGGGAGATATGGCGGTCGGGTCGGACAAGGAACCGACCCCCTTCTCTAAAGTCAAAGACTATATAAGAAAGAACCTGAGGTAGGGGCAGTAAACGGAAGACGGAGGTCAAAAGATGATTAAAGTGGAGGGCCTGACCAAGCGCTACGGTGACGTTACGGCCATCGAGGACCTCTCGTTCCAGGTGGAAAAGGGCGAGATTGTAGGGTTTCTCGGCCCGAACGGGGCGGGGAAGACCACGACGATGAGAATCATCACGGGTTTCCTGCCATCCACGGACGGGACGGTGTCGGTTGACGGGAACGATATTTTCCAGAAGCCGATGGAGGTCAAGAAGAAGATCGGATACCTGCCCGAACACCCCCCGCTGTACGCCGACATGACGGTTGCCGGGTACCTGAAGTTTGTCTCGAAGATCAAGGGCGTCGCCCGTCCGGCCCGGGGCGAGGCGATCGACCGGGTGGTCGAGCGCTGCGGGCTCAAAGAGGCACGCAAGAAGATCATCGGCAAGCTTTCCAAGGGATATCGGCAGCGGGTCGGCCTGGCCCAGGCCATGATCCACGAACCGGAGGTCTTGATCCTCGACGAGCCGACCATCGGCCTGGACCCGAAACAGATCATCGAGATCCGGGAACTCGTCAAGTCCCTGGCCGGGGACCAGACGATCATCCTGAGCACCCACATCCTGCCGGAGGTCACCATGATCTGCCAGCGCTGCCTGATCATCGATCAGGGCAGGATCGTGGCGGATGACTCTCTGGAGGCCCTGACCGCCCAGGGGAGCCTGGAAAGCGTATTCCTGAAGCTCACGACGGAGGATGTGCAATGAAGGCTGTGACCGATATCTTTCACGTGGCAGGAAAGGACCTGCGCGCCCTTTTCGTCTCCCCCGTCGCGTACGTAGTGCTCACAGGCTACGTGGTCCTTACCGGCTGGTTCTTCTTCAACCTGCTCATGCAGTTCAATCGCATGATCAGCATGTACGAGATGATGCGGAGGCCGGAGGTCGCCTCCATGCTCAACCTGAACGAATTGGTCATGATCCCCCTGATGTACAACATGACCATCGTGCTTCTGCTGATGGTCCCGCTGATCACGATGCGCCTGCTCGCGGAAGAGAAGAAGCTCAAGACCGACGAGCTTCTGCTGACCTCCCCGATCTCGGTCAACTCCATCGTCCTGGGCAAGTACCTGGCTGCGCTCGTCTTCCTGGACGTGATGTTGACCCTGACCCTGGTCTACCCGGCGATCCTGTTCTACTACGGACAGCCGGCGCCCGAGCTGGGCCCCATCGTGGCCGGCTACATCGGGTTGTTCCTCCTCGGGTCGGCCTTCATGGCCGTGGGGATCTTCGCCTCCTCCCTGACCGAGAACCAGATCGTGGCTGCGGTCATCACTTTCGTCACCCTGCTCCTGTTCTTCGTGATCGGGTGGCCGGGTGAGACTGCGGGGCCGACACTCGGAAAGGTTCTGCAGTACCTGTCCCTGATCGACCACTTCACGGACTTTTCCAAGGGCCTTCTGGACGGTCAGCATGTGGTCTATTTCGTCACGTTCATCCTGTTTGCCCTGTTCCTGACCAAGAGGTCGATTGAATCCACGCGATGGAGGTAGGACTGATGAAGAAGTCGAGCCAGATTGCGGGCCTCTGCGGCTTTGTTCTGTTGCTCTTCGGCATTGTCGAGTTCATGTTCAGTCGGGAGTTCTCCCTGTTTACGATCATCCACCTTGCGGGCGGTGGGGCCCTGGTGCTCTTCAGCCTCGCCTTCAACCTCGGGGGGGTCTGGTCTTCCCTGGGCGCGAGATCCACCCGGTACGGCGCCAACGCGGTGCTGTACACGGCGATCTTCCTGGGCATTCTCGTGCTGGTCAACATCGTTGCCAACACCCACCCGGTGCGCAAAGACCTGACCGAAGGGGGGCTGTTCAGCCTGTCGGATCAGAGCCAGAAGGTGTTGGACAACCTCGAGGAGGACGTGAAGGCCCTGGGCTTCTTCCAGGCGGCCAAGGGAACGCCCCTCGACGATCTGCTCAAGAACTACGCCAACTATTCCCCCAAGTTCACCTATGAGTTCATCGATCCGGTCAAGAACCCGGAACGAGCCAACAAGCACGAAGTGACCAGCATGGACATCCTGGTGATCATATGCGGGGACCGGGAAACGAAGATCCCCGGGATCTCGGAGGAGGACATCACGAACGCGATCCTCAAGGTCGCCAACCCGGCAAAGAAGAAGATTCGCTTCCTGACCTCCCACGGCGAGCGGGACCTGGCCGGCGAGGAGGAGTCGGGCTATTACGTTGCCAAGAAGGCCCTGGAAAACGAGAACTACGAAGTGCTCCCTCTGGAGCTCTACATGATCGACGAAGTACCGGGGGACACGGATGTTCTGGTGATTGCCAGCCCGGAGAAGTCCCTCGAGAAGAACGAGCTGGAGGCGATCGAGAAGTACATCGCCCAGGGGGGCAACGCCCTGTTCCTGATGGATCCGGGCACTTCGCCGGGCATGGACGAGTTTGTGGCCAAGTGGGGGGTCAAGGTCGGTGAAAATGTGGTGGTGGACCAGGTCTTCCGCCTCTTCTACGGGCCCTCCCTGGGCGTGGACCCGGTCGTGTCCAACTACGGAGACCATGAAATCACCAGGGACTTGCAGGAGCAGACCATCTTCCACCTGACCCAGTCCGTGCAGCTGGCCGAGCCCCTGCCCGCCGGGGTGACGGGAGTCTCCCTTGCCCAGACGAGCGCCAGCAGCTGGGCAGAGTCCGACCTGGAGCGCTTCTTCGAGAAGAGCGAGGTGGCCCGCACCGAGGAAGACCTGGGCGGCCCGGTTTCCATTGCCGTTGCCCTGACCGTGGAGGTGAAAGAGCCCGCAGAGGCAGAGGACGACGACGCTGCGGCCGAAAAGAAGGAGGCTCGGCTGGTGGTCTTCGGCGATGCCGCCTTTATCGACAACGAGTTCATCCACAAGATGTACAATGCGGACCTGTTCCTGAACACGATCAACTGGTTGGCCGAGGAAGAGGAGTTGATCTCGATCCGGCCGAAGACGACCCGGGGGTCCAGGGTTCTGATGACCCCGAAGGAAACGCGGGACATCTTCTACATGTCCGTGTTGATTCTTCCGGAGGCCCTTCTGCTCTTCGGGCTCGCCATCTGGTGGAGAAGGAGGTAGGTGCGCGATGAAGTTTCGGACGACCCTGATTGCCGCCCTGCTTCTGGCCCTTTTTGGTGCCTACTTCTACTTTTTCGAGTACAAGAAGGCGGAAGAAGAGAAGAAGCAGGAGGAGGCGGAGAAGACGGTCTTTTCCATGGACTGGGAGAAGGTCGAGGGAATCAAGCTGACCAACGCCCACGGGACCTTCCTGGTGGAGAAGCGAGAGGCGGAGGCCGAAGACGGAAGCCCTGCGGGTGCGCAGAAGACCGTGTGGCGCATCACGGAGCCCCTCTCGGCGGATGCGGACGACACCGCCATCAACGGCATGGTGAGGAACCTGAGGGACGTGAAGCTCGAACAGGTGGTCACCGAATCCACGGAGAACCTCGAACCCTACGGCCTGAAAGAGCCGGAAATCCGGATTGCCTTGCAGGTGGCCGAGGGCGCCGAGGCCCCCCAGCCGCTCCTGGTAGGCGCGAAGAGCCCGATCGGGAGCAACTCCTACGCCATGTGGGAGGGGGCGGGCAAGGTGCTGCTGCTGAGCACCCATCTGAATCCCCAGTTCGACAAGGGGCTCCACGATCTTCGGCACAAGAAGATCTTCACCTTCAAGCGGGAGGACGTCGAGCGTCTGCGCATCCTGCGGAGCGGGGACCCCGAGATCGAGCTGGCCAAGGAGGGGGACAAGTGGGAACTCGTCCTTCCGTTCGAAGCGCGTGCCTCCCAGACCGCGGTGGACGAGATCCTGAACAAGCTGACCACCCTGAAGGCCCAGGCATTTGTTGACGAGGCGCCGAAGGCCCTCGCCGACTACGGGCTCGAGCGACCGGTGTGGAAGATCGAGGCAATTCTGAAACCGGACCAGACCAAGGCCGCCCTGCTGATCGGGAGCATGCACCAGGCGCAGGGGCAGGGAGCCCTCTTCGCGAAGCGCGAGGATCGTCCCTCCGTGGTCAGCCTCGGGATGGACCTGATCGGGACCTTTGCCAAGGAAGCGGAGGATTTCCGCGAGAAGAAGGTCCTGCCCTTCAAGACCTGGAAGATGAGGAAGGTGGAACTTGCCGGGAAGGGCCTGGACGTCACGGTGGAGAAGCGGGATGGCCAGAAGTGGTGGATCGAGTCCCCGATCGAGGCAAGGGCGGACGGCACGAAGATGAGTGGCTTCCTGGGTGCGGTCAGCCGCCTGGAAGGGCAGGAATTCCTGGACAAACCGGACACGGAGGAGGGGCTCGCCGAATACGGCCTCGCCGACCCGCTGGCCCGGATCGTCCTGTACGAGGAGAAGCCCGCGAAGGTTGAGGAAGCAGAGGCAACGGAGGCAGGAGAGGAGGCCGGCTATCCGCTTCTCGGGGTGTTGCTTGTCGGCAAGAAGGCGGGCGAGGAAGGGGACCTCTACTACGCGACCGTGGACGGAGAAGATACCGTGCACCGCGTGAGCGGGGAATTCTACGAGGAGAGTTTCCCCGAGGCCGTGGACGCGCTGCGCTCGAAGAAGGTGCTCGATATCTCCCAGTATCTGGTGACCGAGATCGTGGCGAGGGGGCCGGAGGGGCCTGTCGAGTTGAAGAGGAAGGAAGGCGACTGGAAACTAAAGGAGCCGCGTTCCGAAGATCTGGAGAAGAATGTAGTCGATGCGCTGCTGATCGAGGCCGTGGGCATGGAGGCGGATCGTTTTCTGGAACAAGTCCCGGAGGATCTCTCTGCCTGGGGGCTCGAGCCGGCCGAGAGCGAGATCTCCTTCAAGAACGATGCCGGCGAGGAGCTGGGCGTCCTGCTGCTCTCAGGCCAGGGGCCGGAAGGCGAGGAGGGCCTCGTCTACGTGAAGCAGAAACAGGAACCGTGGGTTGGGCTGATCCGGGTGGACAAGAAGAAAGAGCTCATGGATAAGCTGACGGGTTGCGTCCCGGAGGGTTGACTCCCCCCATTTCGATGATTACCTAATAAGCTACGATCAAAGTTGGCGAAGTGACAAAAGTTGTTTCGAAATCAGGGGATACAGACAAGAAGAGCCCCGGGCAAAGGAGTGGACGACAATGGGAAAGATCATCGGAATCGATCTGGGAACCACGAATTCGGTTGTGTCGGTAATGGAAGGCGGTGATCCCGTAGTGATCCCGAACGAGGAAGGCGGCCGTACGACCCCTTCCGTGGTCGGGTTTGCCAAGGACGGGGAGAGGCTCGTCGGGCAGGTGGCGAAACGGCAGGCCGTAACGAACCCTGAGAACACCGTGTATTCCATAAAGAGGTTTATGGGACGCCGCTTCGGTGAGGTGAGTGAAGAGATCAAGATCGTCCCTTACACTGTGGTCAATGGCGCGAATGGCGTTGCCAAGGTCAAGGTCAGGGACAACGAATTCTCCCCTCCGGAGATCTCGGCCCTCGTTCTGCAGAAGCTGAAGAGGGCGGCCGACGACTATCTCGGTGAGACCGTGACGGATGCCGTGATCACGGTGCCGGCCTATTTCAACGACAGCCAGCGTCAGGCGACCAAGGACGCCGGGACCATCGCGGGCCTGAACGTCCGGCGGATCATCAACGAGCCCACGGCGGCGGCCCTGGCCTACGGCCTGGACAAGAAGAAGGACGAAACGATTGCCGTGTACGACTTTGGAGGCGGTACCTTCGACATTTCCATCCTTGAGGTGGGCGACAATGTGGTCGAGGTGAAGGCCACCAACGGAAACACCCACCTGGGCGGTGATGACCTGGACCAGCGGGTCATCGAGTGGATCGTTGCCGAGTTCAAGAAGGACCAGGGCATCGACCTGAGCGGAGACCTGATGGCCCTGCAGCGGCTCAAAGAGGCCGCGGAGAAGGCCAAGGTCGAGCTTTCTTCCACCCAGGAGACCGAGATCAACCTGCCTTTCGTCACGGCGGACGCGAGCGGCCCGAAGCACCTGAACCTGAAGCTCACCCGGGCGAAATTCGAGCAGCTGGTGGACGACCTGATCTCCAAGACCATGGAACCGTGCCGCATGGCCTTGAAAGACGCGGGGCTGAACGCCAACCAGATCAATGAGGTCATCCTGGTGGGCGGGTCCACACGGATTCCGAAGGTCCAGGAGATGGTCAAGGAGCTGTTCGGCAAGGAGCCGAACAAGACGGTCAATCCGGACGAGGTGGTCGGGCTGGGCGCGGCCATCCAGGGCGGCGTGCTCGCAGGGGACGTGAAAGACGTTCTGCTTCTCGACGTGACGCCTCTGTCCCTGGGGATCGAGACCCTGGGCGGCGTGATGACCCGGCTGATCGAGCGGAACACCACGATCCCGACCCGCAAGAGCGAGATCTTCTCCACGGCGGCGGACAGCCAGACGAGCGTGGAGATCCATGTCCTTCAGGGCGAACGGGACATGGCCGGAAACAACAGGACCCTCGGCCGCTTTCATCTGGTCGGGATTCCTGCTGCGCCGAGAGGCATCCCCCAGATTGAGGTCACCTTTGACATCGATGCCAACGGTATCCTCGGCGTGTCCGCCAAGGATCTGGGCACCGGCCAGGAGCAGAAGATCACGGTGACCGCATCGAGCGGCCTGGACGACAGCGAAATCGATCAGATGGTCAAGGACGCAGAGGCGCACGCGGAAGAGGACAAGCAGCAGAGGGAGAAGGCCGAGGCCCGGAACCAGCTGGACAGCCTGGTCTACACGACCGAGAAGACGATGACCGAGCACAAGGACAAGCTCGGTGATGCGGACCGGGGACCGATCGAAGCGGCGCTGGAGAAGGCCAAGAAGGTCCTGGAGCAGGAAGGGGCCGAGGCTGCGGAGATGAAGGCGGCAGCGGAAGAGCTGACGCAGGCCTCCCACAAGATCGCGGAGCTTATGTACCAGCAGGCCGCCCAGCAGCAGCAGGCCGAGGCTGCCGGGGGACAGGGGCCTGGAGGGGACGGCGACCCGGGACAGGCGGGTCCTGCAGGCGGCGGCAAGCCGGACGATGATGTGATCGACGCCGAGTACGAAGACGCGAAGTAGGACGCCTGTGCCCCGCGCCTCGCATAATTGAATACGGAAGATAAGGGGGGAGCCAATGCCCCCCTTGTCTTTTTTCGGAAGAAACGGAGAATTGAGGAACGGAAATCGATCTGCAGGGTCTAAGCCTACTAGCCGACCCTGAAGGAGCCCAGAGAATGCAAAACACCTTCAAGACTACCCTCCTTCTCGCTTCACTCACCGGGTTGATCATGTTGATCGGCGGGTATTTCGGCGGTCAGAGCGGGATGATCATTGCGTTCGCCTTTGCGGTGATCATGAACTTTGGGGCATACTGGTTTTCCGACAAAGTCGTTCTCAAGATGTACAACGCCCGCCAGGTGGAGCCCTCGCAGGCGCCGGGACTCTATCAAATGGTCGAAAGGCTGGCGCAGAAGGCCGGCCTGCCCACCCCGAGGGTTTATGTCATCCCTCAGGAGCAACCCAACGCCTTTGCCACAGGCCGCAATCCGGAGCACGCAGTGGTTGCTGTTACCCAGGGGATCCTGCGGCTCATGAATGACGAAGAGCTGGAAGGCGTTCTTGCTCACGAGCTCGGCCATGTCAAGAACCGTGACATCCTGATCAGCTCCATTGCCGCAACCCTTGCCGGCGCGATCATGATGTTGGCCAGCATGGCCCGGTGGGCGGCGATCTTCGGTGGCGTCGGCCGGGATGATGACGAGGGTGGCGGCATCTTCGGGCTGCTCTTCATGATGTTCCTCGCCCCCATTGCGGCCGTCTTGATCCAGATGGCCATCTCCCGAACCCGTGAATACCAGGCGGATGCTACGGCAGCCGAGATGACGGGCACCCCTTACGGACTCGCGCATGCCCTCGAGAAGCTCGGGAAGGCCACGCAACGGATTCCGATGGAGGCGAATCCATCTACGGCGCACATGTTCATCGTGAATCCCCTTTCCGGCAAGTCCATGATGAAGCTGTTCAGCACGCATCCCCCGCTCGAAGAAAGGATACGACGCCTTTTGGGAAGGTAACCGTCTTTTTCACGGAGGAGACCCCATGAGTGACGAAGAAAAACAGGACCAGGGATTTCGGGTAAGCGATCGCCGCCGGTTTGCCGGATCCGAGAGTGGGGAGGCGCCGCAGGAGGAAAAGGCCCCTGAGGGGGAGAAGAAGGAGCCCGAGAGTCAGGAGGCGGCCGCCGGTGAGAAGCCTGATACCGCCGGGCAGGAGGAGGCGGGCAAGAAGCCGGAGGCAGAGAAGCGCGAGGAGCCCACTGCCCTTCCGGAAATCAATTTCGCAACCTTTGTGGTTTCCCTCAGCAGCTCTGCCCTGATTCATCTGGGCATCGCCCCGGACCCGATGACCGGAGAGCAGAAGAAAGATCTGGCCATCGCCAAGCAGACCATCGACATGCTCGCTATGCTGCAGGAGAAGACCCGGGGAAACCTGACCGAAGATGAAGCCCAATTGATGGAAAGCATGCTGTATGACCTACGCATGAGATATGTTGCTGAATCCAAGTGAGCAACGGTGACAAACAGGTCCCTGGGACCGAAAAGGAGCAACGAATGGAAGGCACAAGAAACAGGGGTGCGGGAAAGGTTTTCTTCCTGGTCCTCATCGGTGTTGTGATGGGCCTGGTCCTTGCGGCCCAGACGGATGTGACCGAGAGGCTCGGCGCGATCTTCGGGTCGGCGGAGGAAGAAGCCGCCAGGGAGCAGGTGCCGGCAGAGCAGAGCGGCTCGAACCCCGGGGGAATGGAGCAGATCTGCCTTCCTGACTTCACGATCCTGGCAGAGATGCTGGACCCGGCCGTGGTCAACATCAGCACCACTCAGGTTGTCAAGGGTGGCGGGATGGGCAGAGGATTCGGGGGTCGCCCTCCCGGGCACGGCGGGCCGGGGTTCGGACCCAATCAACCCGACCCTTTTGAGGAGTTCTTCGACCGGTTCTTCCGGGGAGGTCCCGGGGGACCGCAGGGGGACATGAAGCGGCGAAGCCTGGGCAGCGGTTTTGTGATCGACGAAGAGGGACACATCATCACCAACCATCACGTGGTTAAGGATGCCGAGACCATCACCGTGATCTTCTACGACGAGAGCGAGGCAGAGGCCAAGGTGATCGGCAAGGACCCCAAGACCGATCTTGCCCTGATCAAGGTGGACATGGACAAGAAGCTTCCCACGGCAAAACTGGGTGACTCGGACAAGCTCCGCATGGGAGACTGGGTGCTCGCGATCGGGAACCCCTTCGGGCTCAAGTACACCCTGACCGCCGGTATCGTCAGCGCAAAGGGCAGGGAGATCGGGGCCGGGCCTTATGACGACTTCATTCAGACCGATGCTTCGATCAACCCGGGCAACAGTGGTGGTCCGCTGATCAACATGAAGGGGCAAGTGGTCGGTATCAACTCGGCCATCATCGCCGGCGGGACCGGAATCGGGTTTGCGATTCCGGTCAACATTGCGAAGGATCTGATCCCGCAGCTAAAGGAGAAGGGCCGCGTTTCCCGGGGGTGGCTCGGCGTTTACATCCAGAGGGTTACCCCGGACCTGGCCCAGTCTTTCGGCCTGGACAAGCCGAAGGGGGCCCTGGTCTCCGAGGTCACGGACGGAGGCCCTGCCGAAGGAACGGGCTTGCAGCACGGGGACATCATTGTCGAGTTCAACGGGAAGCCGGTCGAGCAGTTCAACGACCTTCCGCGCATGGTGGCGGCCACCGCGCCGGGTGAAAAGATCACGCTGAAGGTGCTGAGGAAGGGCAAGGAGAAGACGATCAAGGTGAAACTCGGGGAGCTTCCGGATGAGGAGGCGACCGTTGCGGAGGGCGAGTCCGGAGAGGAACTCGGCCTGCAGCTTCAGGAGATTACCCCGGAACTGGCCCAGACGCACGAGCTGGCCAGTGACAAGGGACTGATCGTCACGGACCTGGACCCTGCCGGGGTTGCGGCGGATGCCGGCATTCGCAGGGGAGACATCATCATGGAGGTCAACCAGAGCCCGGCCTACACGATCTCCGAGTTCCAGAAGAAGGTGGCAGCGGCCAAGAAGGGCGAGATGATGCTCTTCCTGATCAAGCGAAGGGACGGATCGCTCTACATCGCTGTTGAGAAGAAATAACACATCCACAGAGTTGAAATACAAAAAGCCCCCTAAGCTCACCACGAGTCCAGGGGGCTTCGTTTTTATCCGTCATTCCCGCGAAAGCGGAATCCCCACTTGGGGGACGTTCTTGACTAATTGGACTAACGTCGGACCAGGGAGTTTGTCCAATTAGTCAAGAACGTCCCCCTCTCTTACGGAGGGGAGAAGGTCAGGATGAGGGGGGCTTCTCTTTCCTTCTGCCTTTGCCCTTTCACCTGCAATCGATCAGACCGCCTCTACGATCATGGCCATGCCCTGGCCGCCACCGATACACAGGCTTGCCAGGCCGAGGGCATGCCCCTTGCGCTGCATTTCGTGGATCAAGGTGATCAGGATTCTTGCACCCGAACAGCCGATGGGATGTCCCAGGGAGATGCCGCTTCCGTAAACGTTGGTCTTTTCCTGGTCGAGTTCGAGCTCTCGCATGCAGGCGATCGCCTGGGAAGCGAAGGCCTCGTTCAGCTCGAAGACCGACACGTCCGACAGGCAAACACCTGTCTTTGCCAGGACCTTGCGTATGGAGGGAATCGGGCCAAGCCCCATGTACGCCGGGTCCACCCCACCCGATGCGTATCCCACGATCCGGACGAGAGGCTTTACACCGAGGGCGTCGGCCTTGGTCCGGCTCATGACCACGAGGGCGGCTGAGGCGTCGTTGATGCCCGACGCGTTTCCGGCCGTGACGGTGCCGTCCTTCTTGATGAATGCCGGGGGCAGCTTGCCCATTTTTTCCAGGCTCGTGTCCATCGGCCTCTCGTCCGTGTCGAACGGGAGGGGGTCCTTCTTTCTCCGGGGCACCTGGACGGCGACGATCTCTTCGGCAAAGATCCCGTCCTCGATCGCCTTGCGGGCACGCTGATGGCTCAACAGGCCGAGCTTGTCCTGCTCTTCCCGCGAGATCCCGTAGGTCTTTGCGATGTTCTCCGCGGTGACGCCCATGTGATAGCCGTAGAAGATCTCCCAAAGACCGTCGTGCACCATCAGGTCCACCATGGACTTGTCGAACATGCGCGCGCCCCAGCGCCCGTCGGGTATTGTGTACGGGATGTTGCTCATGTTCTCCATGCCGCCGGCCACCACCACCTCGGCCTGCCCGGCCCGGATGGACTGATCGGCAAGGGCGACCGCCTTCATGCCGGAGGCGCAGACCTTGTTGATCGTGATTGCGTTCGTCTCCACCGGCATCCCGGCCCGTATACCGGCCTGCCGCGCCGGGTTCTGGCCCTGGCCCGCAGAGACCACGTTGCCCATGATGACTTCATCCGCGTAGACCGGCTGAAGGTCATCCGGCCAGGGATCGATCTTCTGCTCGAGTTCCGTAGGGCCCAGTCCCTTGAGTGGGTCGGGGCCGAGGGCCTTCAGTTCATCGGAAACCGTTGGGCGAAGCCCTGCCCTCTTCAAGGCCTCACGGATGGTGAGGGCCCCGAGGTCCACGACCGGCACGCCCTTGAGGGCGCCGCCAAATCCTCCGATGGCGGTTCGAACCGCACTTACGATGACAACCTCTTCCATGGCGCTCTGTCTCCTTCGTTTTCAACACATTGAGGACGTCTTGCTTGTTGTGCTCAGAGAGCGATGCAAGCGTCGGCAAGGGGGGGACCGTCTCTTCTGTCAGCAAAGATGGAAGGTCCCCTAGGATACCGACGGCACCGACGGCCGTCAAGACATTGCCCCGTCGGCGCCCTTTCACGGCGCCGTTATGTTCCGACTCCCCCCCTATGCCACCACCCCCGATCTTCGAAAGGGATTGGACAATCCGCCGGTGGTCTACTAGAGATTGGGGACAGGCACTAAACTCCGGCAGATTGTAGAGATTGGGGACAGGCACCGATTTCTAGGGAGTTTAGTGCCTGTCCCCAATCTCGAAGGGACTGGACATTCTGTCCGTTCGTGGTCTACTTAATACTCGAAGATGGATATTTCGATTTGCCGTGAGCCACAGAACATCGTTCAGAGGTTTGCCGTGACCAGCATCAGGGACGAAATTATTTGGATTGCAGACGAAATTCAGTCGACGTCCGTCCAGGCCCGGGAAACCGCGGGAGATTTGGCGAAGCGTCTGGAGGAATTGTTCCGAAATGAGTCGAGCTACGACACTTCGATTGCCGACATGGACGATCGCTACGTCTGGCAGGAGGCCTCCTACATGTGGACGACGGAACCGGGAGAACAGGGGAGCACGGTTATTGGCACCACCGGCCTGGTACCCGTGGACGACGGCATCAAGAGAGAACTACGGCTGTGGGAGCACATGCTTCCCTCTCTGCGTGAGGAATACACGCTGAACCGCTACACGGACGAAGTGATCTACTGTGACAAGAGAAGCATGGTGGTCGGGCAGACAACAACCAACTTCGCAGGCCTCTTTCCTTCGGGCTTCGATTCTGCAGAGGTTTGCCGCATCGGTGTGACCTATTATGACTACTATGGCTGGGTGGACCCGGATCTGAACCCGGAACGCGTTCCACGCTGGGCGCCGAGCGCTTTTGTGGATCTTCTCGGCGTATTCATTCAGAGCGTCCACGCCCCCGTCTTCAAGCGTAAATCCGACGCGGAGACGAGCGGCTTCATGGGACTCCATTACAATCTCGAATGGCTCAATGCCGCCACCGTGTACAAGAGCGAGAACCGGATCCTCACCCTGTCCTCCCAGTCCACACTCATTGGTGCCAGTCCCGGCGCCATGGATGTTCTGGGGTTGCCGCCCTTCGAACGGCAGGAACCATCCTTTCTCGAGCCTGAAAAAGTCAGAGAACACGTGGATGTGGAACGCAACCTGGAACGAGGAAAATCGCCAGAGCTTGCTGAGCTTGCCACGAGGATACGGACCGATTCCGAGTTCGAGCACGCTCTTGGTGGCCGGAATTTCAAAGTTACCGTACAGGCAGCCCCGGAGTTGGGATTCTTCGTGGTCGTCCTCGCATAGAAGCCCCTAATTCGGGGACAGCCACTTAACTCCCGATAGTTAAGTGGCTGTCCCCGAACTCGACGCGGCATCCCGCCTTGTGGGAGTGGGGGAGGGTCTGATCCCTGACCCCTGTATGTTACTTCTCGCCGTGGACTTCCTGGGTGAGGCGGTCGAAGTAGGCCACCATGAAGCGATGCCGGTCTTCTGCCATCTGCTTGCCCGTCGTCGTGAGCATTCGCTCCTTGACCTTCTGCAGCTTCACGGAAAACTCCCTGAAGGCGGTGTCCTCGGATGAGTAGGGTTGGGTTGCGAGGATGTCCGCCTCCGGGTTGTGGAGCCTGGCCCCGACCTCCCCTGCGAACAGAAAAGCGCGCCCTATTCCCACGGCTCCGATTGCATCCAGCTTGTCCGCGTCGAACAGGACGCGGGCCTCGAGTGTTCCGGGCTGTTCCCCGTTCCGGCGAAAGCGATGGGAGACGATGCAGTGGACGATCTTTTCGACGGTCTCGCTGTCGCATCCGAGCTCCTCGAGAATGAGGCGGGCCCGTGCTGCGCCCGCCACCGCATGGCAGACCTCTCCGCCGGAGGCCTTCTCCGCGGGACGGCCTATGTCGTGCAGGTATGCGGCCGACCGGAGGATCTCGAGATCGGCCCCCTCGGCGCGGCCGATGTGCTTGCAGAGGTTCCAGACCCGCTCCGCGTGGTCCCACCCGTGACTGCTCGCGTCCGATACGAGCAGGTCCTGGGCGATCTTCCTGATGTCGGCCGGATTCATTCCTCGGACCCTTCTTCCGACCCAAAGCTTCCGTGGCGGCCGGCGCCGCCGGCGAAGCGGGCCGCGCCCTCCACGGTCTCTCCCGACTCAACCGTCTTCCACCCCAGCTCGAATTCGTTCCGCATGGCCTCTTCGAACCCGAGATCGAACTGCTGGTAGGCGGACAGCCTGTCGCTCCGCATGCAATTCTGTGGGAAACGGGCGATCTGTTCCGCGAGGGCCTCAGCCTCTGCCCGTGCGGTGCCCTTCTTGACGACCCGGTTTGCCAGGCCCATCCGCAGGGCCTCGTCGGCCCCCACGGGCCGGCCGGTCAGGATCATGTCCAGGGCATTGGAGAGCCCGATCAGGCGCGGCAGACGAACGGTTCCCCCGTCGATGAGCGGGACTCCCCAACGCCTGCAGAAAACGCCAAAGACCGCATCCTCCTCCGCCACGCGCATGTCGCACAAGATGGACAGCTCGAGCCCGCCGGCCACCGCGTGCCCCGCCACCGCCGCGATCACCGGCTTGCTGAACACCATCCTCGACGGGCCCATGGGCCCATCCCCTTCCGGTTCCATGCGGTTTGCCTCGCCCTCAGGGGAGGAGACCGCCTTCAGGTCCGCGCCCGCACAGAAGTAGCCGCCCGCACCCGTCAGAACCGCGGCCAGGGCGTCGTCGTCCTGCTCGAACTGCCGGAAGGCTTCCGCCAACTCCCTTGCCGTGGCCCCGTCGACCGCGTTTCTCACCTCGGGGCGGTTGATGATGATGGTCGTGACAACGCCTTTCTTCTCGATCAGCACGCGCATGGTCGAGCCCTCCTGCTTCTGATTGATCCGAAAGCCCCGAATTTGGGGACAGGCACCAAACTAAGGTGAGTTAAGTGCCTGTCCCCAAACTTCGAGGTCACTCCTTGGGTTCCAGGCCGGAGCGGATGTGAAGGTCCCGTTGCGGGAACGGGATCTCTATACCGGCCTCGGTCAGGGCCTCGAAGATGGTGTAGTAGAGATCGCTGCGCATCTTGAAGGCCCCCACGTTTCGAACATCGGTCCAGACGAGGAGTTCGAAGTTCAGGGAGCTGTCCCCGAATTCGGTGAACCAGACCTGAGGGGAATTCCTCTGTATGACATCGGGGTTGTTCTTCGCCACATCGAGCAGAAGCTTCTCCACCTGCTTCGGGTCGGCGCTGTACGAAACGCCCACCGGGACGTGGACCCGGATCAGCGGGTCGGACAGGGTGTAGTTCACGATCGTGGTCGATGTGAGCTCCGCATTCGGTACGAGGTATTCGATGTTGTCGAGGGTCTTCACCTTGGTTGCCCTCAGCCCGATCTCCTTTACGTGACCGACCGTGTCCCCGACCTGCAGGAGGTCTCCTTTGCGAAGCCGCCTGCCGAAGATGATGCTGAACCCGGCGATGAGGTTGGCCGCGGTGCTCTGCATGCCGAGTCCGATTCCGATACCCAGGGCCCCGGCAAAGACCATCAACACCCGAAGGTCCAGGCCTACGGCGCGCAAGGCGACCAGAAAACCGATGGTCAACAGGGTGTAATTGACAAAGGTGTTGATCGCGTAAGCGAGGCCTTCCTCCACGCCGACGGAGGGGTGGACTCTGTAATCCAGCCAGGCCCGGAGGAGTTGGGAGAAATAGAAGAAGGCGAGCAGGATGAGGGCCGCCTTCAGGAGCGTCCATAGAGAAAGGGGCGACCCCCCGATCACCAGGACGGGGAAGGACATGAGTCTCTGGATGGGGCCGGAGAGGCCCAGAAGCTTGAGCGTGATGACGGTGAGGGCGATTACGGTCACGTACAGGAGAAGGGAATTCAGGGAGTGATAGAGTGCCTGTGCGGCATCGTCTCCTGCACCCTGGGTCCGCGACCACTGCCGGAGCCATCCGTGCAGGATATGGTAGGCGACCATGATTCCGAGGAAGGCGCCCACAACCGCCCACGTCATCCTCCAGATGGCCATGCACAGGTCGTGGTAACCGATGCACCAGAGGATCCCGGTCAGAAAGGTGAGGAACATGGCCGGGAAGTAGTAGCGTGTCAGCCCTCCTACGAAGACCTGGTAGCTTCGGTAGGGCAGCTCGGGCAGCACGCCCAGGATCGCCTTCTTCTTCATCAGAAGCAGCAGGCTCGCGAGCACTATGGTCACAGAGAGAACGAAGCCGAGGAGGGCCAGGAAGTCCTTCGGAATCCGGAACGCCTCGGCCCCCAGGAAGATGGCGAAGCTCGCCAGGATGTAAAGAAGGACGATCCGGGCAACCCGGAAGATGCTGCGGCCGTAACCGGGCTCGATCGGCAGGAGCTCCCGCGTCAGGGCCTCCCGCAGCAGGTTGATCAACAGGGCGCCGACGGCCCAGAGCATGAAGAGGGTCCCGGTGATCAGGAACCAGGGTGCGTCGTACGAAATGAACGCGCGAATCAGTCTGTAGATGCCCAAGAGGACGAGGGGCATGAGAGAGGCGACCACGATTCGCATCAGGGAGAGAAAGTAGGGGTAGAACGCCTCCGGTATGTACGAGCGTAGCGGTTCCACCGTCCTTTCCAGCCTCGCCAGGACCTTGTGTTGTCCGAAGAGGCTGTAGAAGACCGCCAGAAGGAAGGCCAGCATGATGACGGAGCCCACGAAACCGAGCAGTCGGCTCTGCTCCATCACGTGCTCGACCAGCTTCGGGATCTCCAAGGGAAGGCCCATGGCCCATTCCCGCAGCCTGTCGATCGTGCCGAGATCAAACCCCAGTGGCCTTCGCTCGAGAAGGGAGCGCGCCTGTTCGCCCACCTCGGCCGCCGCTTCCCACAATCCTTCTTCCATGTCGTCCGCGGGGAAGGAGATGCCATTCTCCTCTTCACCTGCTTCCGAGCCCTCTTCTTCGGAAGCCCCTCCCAGGGCTGCAGCTGCCCCGGCGGCCAGGTCTGCCTGGGCCCGTGCTTGCTCCTGCGAGGGGAAGAAGATCAGCAGAGCGACCGCGAGGGCAAGAAAGAGGAAGCGGCCAGCGGGAGTCCGCTCTGAGGGTGACATGGTCTTTGCTCCTTGAGGTCCGAAGAGGTGTGAAGGGATCCAAGATAGCTCCCGCCTTTCAGCCCTGTCAATCGATTGTAATACCAGGGATCAGGGATTAGGATAGATGACACACAGCTGGAAAGGACCCGGGCCTTGTTGGAGAAGACGAGCCTTTTGGCAGGATCCGCGCGGTTCGACCTCTGCGGTGCATGCTCGCAGCCGGCGGGTGGCAGGCAGCGCTCCGTGGATGACCGGTGGATCTACCCTGCCGCTCTGCCCGACGGCCGGACGATCCGGTTGCTCAAGGTCCTGCAGAGCAATGTCTGCACCAAGGACTGCCAGTATTGCGAGAACCGGGTCAGCCGGGATGTGCGGCGTGAGAGCTTCACACCGGAGGAACTGGCCAAGCTCTTCGTTTCCCTCCAGGAGGCGGGCAAGGCGGGCGGCCTCTTCCTCAGCTCGGGCATTGCCGGCCGGGCGGACAGGGTCATGGAGCGGATGACCGCCACCGCGGAGATCCTGCGGAGGCGGCACCGGTTCCGGGGCTACATCCACATGAAGATCCTCCCCGGATCGAGCCGGGCCGCGGTGGAGCGGGCCGCCCAGCTTGCGGACCGGATCTCCATCAACATCGAGGCGCCGGGGCCGCAGCATCTCGAGCGGATCGCAGGCCAGAAGGACTTCCTGAACGACCTGCTTCCTCAGACCGAGTGGATCCAGCAGGTGGTTGCCGATCCAGGGACCCGTGCCAGGAGCCACACCACCCAGTTCGTTGTCGGCGCATCCGGGGAGTCGGACAGAGAGATCCTCAAGTGGACGGATTGGCTCTACAAGGGGCGAGGCCTGTACCGGGCCTACTACAGCGCCTACGAGATCCCGGACGAGGACACGAGCCTGGAAGCGCCGGCCACACCTCTCATGCGGGAGCACAGGCTTTACCAGTCCGACTTTCTGTTGCGGAAGTACGGTTTTTCCCTGGACGAGTTCGTCTTCGAGCGCGCCGGCCACCTGAGCCTCACGGTGGACCCGAAGGAACGCTGGGCGCAAGATCACCCCGAGGCGTTTCCGGTCGAGATCATGACGGCCCCGCCCGAGATTCTCCTGCGCGTTCCCGGGCTCGGGCCGGTTTCTGCAAAGAGGATCTGTTCCTGGAGACGCAAGGGCAGTTTCCGGGGGCCCGAAGACCTTCGGAAGTCCGGCCTGATCCTGAAGAAGGCCGCCCCGTACCTCCTGCTCAACGGAAGGCCCCTGCCGGGCCAGCCTTCACAACCGAACCTCCCCTTTGGTCGTGCATCCGCCTGACGGAGACCAAACCTAACGGGACGGGGCGAACTGCTCCCTTCGACCCGGCTAGGTGGAGGAGAACACCCACCAGACGAAGCTCACGTCGAAGAGTCCCTTGCTCGCGGAACCGAGAACACCGAAAAATCCGTAGAGCCACTGTGGCCAGGCCGGCACGGGATCTATGACCAGAATCTCATCGACGGAATCCCAGTCATACGTCAGGACAACCGGAAATCCCATGGCATAGTGAAAACCCGAGTGATACACCCACAAGTACAGGATGAACCCGGCGTCGGACACTTCAGCCCCGGGGTTGGTGGAGTGTGCGCTCAAGACCATTCGGTCCCCTTCGCGGTAGATGCTGCTGTTCATGCTGAGAGTCAATGTCGGTACCAGCCTGTGTGCGTACTCGAGGTCTCCGTTAGCCCAATCGTAGTGGCTGATACAGGGGTGACCGTTAGAATCCAGCGCGATGTCGGTGTGCCAGCCGACATTTCCTCCGACAACCGCAATCTCTTCGTACCAGGCGATCCCATCGCGATGTGCATATTTCAATGCCGTGTTCGAGGCATCATAGTAGCTGATATGCGGCTGGTTCTGGGCATCCAGGGCGATCGCGCAGTGGGCGCCCACCTGTCCTGCGCTGTCTACCGTTCGCGTATTCCAGAACCCATCGTAGTAGGCATACTTCAGGTCATCGTTGGTCTCATCCGAGTAGCTGATGTGGGGGTTGTCGCTTGCGCCCAAGGCGATGGAAGTGAACAGGCCCACATCCCCGGTGCTGTCCACCGTGGTCGTGTGCCAGGACCCGTCATAGTGGGCATACTTCATGTCGCTGTTGGTCGCATCGTAGTAGCTGATGTGCGGGCGATCATGGGAGTCCATGGCGATGGAGCAGGCCATGCCCACATTGCCCGTGGTGTCCACGGCGGTGGAGTGCCAGGTCCCGTCATAGTAAGCATAGTTCAGATCGCCGTTGCTGTAACAAACGTGAGGATTGTCGCTGGAATCGAGCGAGATGGCCGTATTCGCATAAGCTGTGCCTACATCAGCTACGGTTGACGTGTGCCAGGAGCCATCGTAGTAGGCATACTCCACTGTGTAGTGGCCGTAGGTCGTGTCATTCCAGTAACTGATGTGGGGGGCGTTGCCGGAATCCAGGGCGATGGACGTGTAGTCTCCAACCTGTCCCGCGCTGACCGGTGTCGTGGTGTGCCAGGAGCCATCGTAGTAGGCATACTTCAAGTCGTTGTTGGTATTGTCGGAATAGGCAATGTGCGGATAGTCGCTCGAGTCCAAAGCGATAGAAGAATGCCAGCCAACACTCCCCGGGGTGTCCACTGTCTCCGTATCCCATCCGAGTGCCAGGGCCGATCCAGGCACTGTCAGAGAAGCCAGGAGCAATGCTGAAAAGATTCGGATCCTTTTCATCTCTTTCCTCCTTTCTCAAGAAAAACGTCTCCTACAATATCGTTCTGAAGTATATTCCTGTTCGCCGACTCCAGTCAACAAAATTATGCATTTTAATAAGCT
>Ga0180429_10000899_pt1 | contig 25799 bp, 24 predicted proteins | sample SS_ome_FD_132428 | JGI IMG/M metagenome (GOLD analysis project Ga0180429, IMG submission 132428) | Hypersaline lake sediment archaeal communities from the Salton Sea, California, USA - SS_1_S_1 metaG | ecosystem: Environmental > Aquatic > Non-marine Saline and Alkaline > Hypersaline > Sediment ...
GTGAGGATACCCTTGCCGCCTGCCTCGTGGCGGAAGGTGCAGCGCACCGTCTCGCCCGCGTCGAGGTTGACTATCGCCGACCGCGTTTGCGGGTCCCCACTGTTCGGCAAGGGGCTGTCGCCGTCGCTGCACACGACCTCGGTGAGCTCGAAGTCCCGGGCGGGATCGACCTGCGTGGTTGTGCATGTTCCCGGCGCCAGGTCGGTGACGACCAGCGTAGTATCTACGGAGACCGTCCCCGACGGGACGCCCGTGAACTGGAACGTCCTGGGCTCCCAGGCCGGCTCCGTCTCCACGGCGATGACGATTGTCCCAGTGGGCACATCACCGCCCATGTCCCCGGCGGGGCCCTCGCCGGTCCCTTCCACCAGGCTGCATCCCACGCCGAGTAGAGTTAGTAACAGCAGAGAGACTTCCCAAATCGTCCATCGTGTGGCGCGGGAAGAGGGCTACACCTGGGAAGCCGAGACCGACGCGATGGAATGGGAGACTACCGTGGATGATATGGAGACCATGAGGCGCAAGCTGCAAGAACTCCGACATGTGCAGCGGGAGTGACCTCCATCTGGAGGCTCGCGAAGCGCTAGATACGATATGGTTTGTGCGATCATTGGAGGATATCAAGCACATCGACCTCGTGCTCTCATTGCGATTGACCATTCGCCCCGAGCTCTTCGTGCAAGCCTTCCCGGGTGAACGAATGGGTTCTCTGTACTTCGCGTTGGTCGTGGGTACTCACTGGATCTTTGGGATAGATCGCCAAGGCGGCGAGTGGCATCTGCACCATTCGATGCATCAGATGAGTACGAACCTCTGTCGGAGGGACTCGGCCCGAGACCGCTTCCGTCGTTTCTGGCAAGGGTTGAAGACCTCCTGCTGCAACACGAGCTGCTGTAGAGTTCTGCGATTCCCAGAGGCGCTGGTGAAGCGCTTCATCTGACAAGCACGCCACATCCGTCCGATAGACAACCTGCGCACGGACGTCAGTCTTCGGCCGTCCCCGCCTGAACGAAGAGCCCAACCCCCTTGCCTTATCTCACGGCGCACCGGTCCCCGCTGCAAAGATCAGCGTGAACCCCGCACAGCCGTGATCGTTGAACACTACGAGGACACGACTGCGGACGACCAGCACGACCCGTCAACTGGCCCTTGACATAGAAGACGAGATTTGATATACTCTATAGAGTGTAGAATAGAGACCTTGAGGTACGGGCGTCTGATTGTGATCCTCAGTGGAGGGCTATGGGCATCAATTCCACCAGAAAGCACAAGCTGCCGGAGGTTCGCCAAGATTCTAGAGGATCCACCCTCCGAATGCGCTCTCGGTGTGTCATGCCGAGTTCTTCATCACCAAATGGCTCCCGTGCCAATGAACTGAAGTGTTGTTTCTGTCGTCCGCGAATCCACTGGAGCGAGTTGGGCTAGCCTGAGCCCTTCCGTGTGGCATGCGCCTCCGCCGAACCCTGGGCCGATGCGCGGAGCAGAAGGAGTCCGAAGATGACGAGTCATTTGCTGGGATTGGGTGGAGAAGGAAGAATTCGCAAGGGCCCACTAAGGGAGCTTGCTGCAGAGCAGATCAAGGAGCTCATCCTCACGAACCAGTTGCGCCCGGGCCAGACGCTCGCCATCGGTCAACTGGCGGAGTACCTTGGCGTGAGTCACACCCCCGTGCGAGAGGCACTGGCCATGTTGGAACGTGAGGGGCTGGTGCGCACGCCGCCATACGGGAAGCCAATCGTCACCCGGATCGAAGCGAGGGATGTTCAAGAGGTTTGGGACATGCGAATACTCCTGGAGCGCGCGGCCATTGAGGCGGCGGTGTCCGAGCTCTCTGATGAGACCCTCGACGAGATTGAGAGCAAACTCGATCTCGCTCGTCGCGACGCGGAAAACGGCGACTACCATGCCCACTACGAGATCGATGTGGGGTTCCACCGTGCCATCGTGAAGTCTGTGAACAACAGCTTGTTCCGCGATTTGGTGGCTCAGGTAGAGGATCGATCTATTAGAATTCGCACCTTGGTGGAGTCGATTGCAAACGAGGGGGACGTGGTGAGCATCGTCGATGAGCACATTGACCTGCTCGGGGCAATTAAGTCGCGGGACACGGAGACAGCCGTGACTGCGCTGATGGCTCACCTCGAGGCGGGCAAGCAGCGGACCCTAAGGGCTCTGGACGAACTCAGAAACGGGGAGGATTGATCGATGCGTGATCCGCGAGCCGGAGCGGAAACGCCTCGGTCGGTGGCGCCCATTGGCATCTTCGACTCTGGCCTGGGTGGACTGGCCGTGCTCCGGGAAGTGCAACGGCTCTTGCCGAACGAGCATGTACTCTACGTGGGTGACACAGCCCGCCGACCCTACGGGCCCCAACCGACAGCGATGGTGCGCTCGTATGCGGTGGAGATTGCGGGGTTTCTGATGATCCGAGGAGCGAAACTGGTCATCATTGGCTGTAACACGGCCAGTGTCGCCGGCTTAGACGCGTCCCGTCGCTGCTTTCCGGACCTTCCGGTGCTGGGCATGGTAGGGCCCGGCGTCAGAGGGGCGGTGGAGTCGACGAGGGAGGGCAGGATAGGGGTATGGGGGACGGCGCTGACGGTCGAGAACCATGCGTATGACGAGGCGATTCTGGAGATCAATCCAAGCGCCGAAGTGCTAGGGGTGGCCTGTCCCGAGCTTCTGAGATTGGCGGAGAAGGGCGAAATCGACGACAAGGCCCACTTATTGGCGCTCGCCCGTCGGTATTTCGAGCCGATTGACCATTTTGGTGCTGATATCCTCGTCCTCGGATGCACAGATCTGACGTGCGTGCGAGACATCGCCGAAACGGTGGCTGGCGAGGACGTGACGGTTGTGGATCCGGCGGAGCAGGTCGTCTTGGAGGCGACAGAGGTCCTCGAGTCCATGGGAAGCCGGAGACCTGAGGGTGGTGATGCGCCGACCTACGAGTTCCTCATCACCGGCGAAGACGAGGACGCATTCGGCCGCTTCACGGCGGAGTTCCTCGGCGTCTCGGAGGTCGACGTGAAGCGTGTGCCCCTCAAGAGTGTGCAGAAGGGGAGGCTGGCTGCGACAGGGGACTGCGCGTGACCGGGCAGTCTTGGGAGCGCGGGCGGTCCGGCAGACGTCGGGACCTTGGCTGGCGGGACCACACAGAGAACAAGATGGATATCTACTTGAGGGGGGTGCAGACGTGAGTGGGTTGTTGGGAGATAGAGTGGCAAGCCTGGAGCTTTCGGCCACCGACGAGATTGACAACATCGTCAGGCGGATGAAGCGAAAAGGGATCACGGACATCATCTCGCTTGGCGGTGGCGAGCCATGCTTCGACACGCCATCCAACGTGCGAGAGGCCGTGGAGAGAGCCCTGATGGAGGGGAAGACCAAGTACGAGCCGACCACGGGTGACCCCGACCTGCGGCAGTTGTTGAGCGACAAGTTCAGGGGAGAGAACGGGATCGACGTCGGCCCCGACGAGATCATCGTCACGCCGGGCGGAAAGTTCGCGATCTACCTGACGCTACAAGCGCTGCTGGAGCCGGGAGACAGTGTGATGCTTCTCGAGCCGGCCTGGGTTTCCTACAAATCGATGGCGCAGTTGGCCGGGGCGAACGTAGTGACGGTGGAATGCAGCGAAGCCAACGGTTTCGTTCCGAGCTTGGATGACGTCGAGGAGGCCATGGAGGACTCGGTCAGGGCAATCGTGGTCAACTCGCCGTCGAACCCGACGGGCGCTGTGTACGACACGGCGACCCTCCGCGGGATTGTTGAGATCGCCGGACAGCACGATGCGCTGGTGATCGCCGATGAGGTCTATGAGTACATGGTCTACCGCGGCAGCCACTACAGCCCCGCCTCGGAGTTCGAAAATGTGGTGACGGTCAATAGCTTCTCGAAGAGCTACGCGATGACAGGCTGGCGTCTCGGATACGTGACCGGTCCGAAAGAATTGCTGGATGGCATGGTGAAGATCTACCAGCATTCTGCCACGTGTGTGACGTCTTTTGCACAAGCTGGTGCCGTCGAGGCGCTCTCGAGCGACGTGTCAGGACAGGCGTCAGCTGCGATGATGGAGGGATACGAGGAACGGCGCAACCTCATCACCGAGTTGATTGATCGTTCTAAGTACTTTGACGCTGTGCCTCCGGATGGAGCGTTCTACATCTTCCCGTCCTACGAGCTAGACATGCCGTCGCTGGACGTGGCGAAGGGACTGTTGGAGGAGGCCCATGTAGCGACTGTGCCCGGTTCTGCCTTTGGCGAGTCGGGGGAGGGCTACCTGCGGCTGTGCTACTCTACGTCCAAAGAGAACATCGTGGAGGCCATGGAGCGTATGAATCAGTTCATAGAGGATAAGGCTTAAGGAGTTGTCGATGCCAATCCACGTTGACGGGCGAGTGCTGACCGGGACGCACTTCATGTTGGGCAATTACGCGGCGGTAGAGGGAGCACTGGCAGCTGGCTGCGATTTCTTCGCCGGGTACCCAATCACCCCGGCTAACGAAATCGCGGAACGGATGTCGTCCCGACTACCGCAAGTGGGCGGCAAGTTCCTCCAGAGCGAAGATGAGCTCTGCTCCATCTATGCTGTCACTGGCGCGTCCCTGGCTGGAGCCCGAGCCATGACTGCAACGGCGAGTGCTGGTTTCAACTACATGCAGGAGGGCATTGGCTACGCAGTGGCGTCGGAGATCCCGTGCGTGGTTCTTGACGTGCAGCGATGTCGGGGCGAGAACTTCGCCACCCAGGCGGACGTGATGCAGATGCGGTGGGGGGCGAGTGGCGACCACGAGCTGATTGTGCTGGCGCCATCGTCCGTGCAGGAGCTGTTCGATGCTATGATCAGGGCCTTTAACCTGGCAGAGCGATATCGAACACCCGTCATCGTGATGTCGGACACCACCATCGCCCTGATGCGAGAGAAACTGGTCATCCCGAGTGTGGATGCCATCGAGCGAGTGGATCGACCCAGGCCTGAGGTTCCGCCGTCTGAGTTCCTGCCCTTCGAAGCCGGCCCCAACGGCGTGCCGCCGCTTCCCGATTTCGGAGAAGGGTACCGGATACTCCATTCGCTGAATCCTCACGATGAACGAGGTAGCATCCACTGGGATCCGGACGTGTTTGAGGCGCTGTACGAACGGATCACGGGGAAGATCACGGCCCACTACGATGACATCGTGGAGACAGAGGCATTCTTCCTGGAGGACGTGGAGGTCGGGCTCGTGGCCTACGGCAGTGAGTGTCGTCCTGCGCTGGCGGCGGTGAAGGAGGCACGGGCCGAGGGCATCCGGACCGGGCTCCTGAAACTCGATACGGTGTGGCCCGTTCCAGAGAAGGAGATCCGGTCGCTGGCGGAGACGTGCTCCCATCTGCTGGTGGTGGAGATGAATATCGGGAAGTACGCTGGCGAGGTCGAGCGCGTCGTTGCGGGGACGTGTCCCGTCAGCCGTCTGACCAAGAACCGGGGCACGATCCACACCAGTGCGGAGATACTGGACGCCATCCGTGATGCGAGTTCAGCGTCCGACGAGAGATAGCAGAGTGAGTGGAGACAGAATGAGAGTCATCTGTCCGACGTGCCGCGCTGAGGAGGACCTGTCGCCTGACAAGTGGCGCTGCGCGTGCGGCGGGGCGTGGGAGCCGGAGGAGCAGGAGGCCTTTGACGCCGGTTTGATCGCTGGTCAAGATCACTCGCTCTGGCGTTACAGTTCCCTGCTGGGACTGGCGTGGGACGAGCCCGTCGTGAGACTGGGTGCAGGCGTGACGCCCCTGCTCTCAGCGGTGGCTGCCGGGCGTGACATACTGGTGAAGCTCGAGTACCTGGCGCCGACAGGATCGTTCAAAGATCGCGGCACAGCTGTGATGATGAACGAGCTGATTCAGCAGGGTGTGTCCCGCGTGGTGGAGGATTCGTCGGGGAATGCGGGCGCGTCGGTAGCGGCCTACGCGGCGCGGGCGGGGATGGAAGCGCACGTCTTTGTGCCTGCGTACGCTTCCCCAGACAAGAGGGCACAGATCGGAGTCTATGGCGCGCAGATAGAGGCCGTGCCCGGGTCCCGGGAGGAAGCCAAGCGAGAGGCCATTCAGACCGCTGCTAAAGAGGGGGTTGCGTATGCTTCGCATGCTTACCACCCTTGTTTCCTGCTGGGCCAGGAGACGGTGGCGTGGGAGCTCTGGGAACAGCTCGACGGCAAGGCACCGGATTGGTACGTGGTTCCGGTGGGGCAGGGCGTCCATCTGCTCGGCATGTGGCTCGGCTTCCGGAGATTGCGGCGCGCGGGATTGGTCGATCGTATCCCCCGCCTGGTGGGCGTGCAGGCGGCGCTTCTGGCGCCCGTCTGCGAGGCCTTCGAAGCAGGGCTGGAGGATGTACGGGGGCTTGAGCTGACGTCCCCCACGCTGGCCGAGGGTTTGGCCATACCCAAGCCGATTCGGGGGCAGCGAGTGTTGGAGGCGATCCGGAGCAGCGGTGGAAGCTGTGTCTCCGTGAGCGAGGAGCAGATCTCGGCGGCCCGGCGCCAGGCGGCGCGCCAGGGCTTCTATGTCGAGCCCACCAGCGCCACGGCGCTGGCGGCGGTGGAGTTGGTCAATGAGATGGCCGGTCCCGAGGACGTGATCGTGGTACCCTTGACGGGCAGCGGACTCAAGGGCTCGCCGACCGTCGATTGAACAAGCCAAGTACCCACGGGGCGCGAAGCGCGTGCTCTCAACATAGAGTGCTCGAACGCGAACCGTCCTGGGGAGACAAAATGAAGGTGAATCGTCCGTTGGTCCAATCGCACGGGGGCGAAGGCCGGGGACGTTGGGAGGGAGGGGCGTGAGTACAAACCCGCTTCGTAGGTATCTTCGAGAGGATAGTCTGCCGCATTTCTTCTGTTCCGGATGCGGTGCTGCTCAGGTCATGAATTTCTTTCTTCGGGCGGCCGATGAGGTTGAACTCGACTTTGACAACCTGGTTGCCATCGGGGGCGTGGGCTGCGCGGCTCGTATACCGGCTTACCTGAACGCAGAGGGGCTGCACGGCATCCACGGTCGAACGCTGCCGTGGGCGACGGGCATCAAGCTGCACAACCCGGACCTCGATGTGGTCATCTTCTCGGGAGATGGGGATGCGGCCGCCATTGGTGGCAATCACCTGATCCAGGCTGCACGGCGGAATCTGGACGTGACCATGATCGTGGTGAACAACCTCAACTTTGGTATGACGGGTGGGCAGATGGCGCCGACGACCCTGACCGGACTGCGGACCACGACGTCGCCTTTCGGGACGGTGGAGAACCCGTTTGATCTCTGCAGGTTGGCGACGGCGGCCGGGGCGACGTACGTCAGCCGCTGGACAACGGACCGACCGCGCCAGGCAGTTCGGGGCATCAAGGAGGCGCTGGAGCACGAGGGATTTGCGTTTCTGGAGATCATCACGCAGTGTCCAACGAACTTTGGCCGCCGGGCGCTGAAGTCAGGGGATCCTATAGAGGGTGTGCGATGGATTGCCGAGCAATCCCGGGGGAAGGCTGGTCAGATCAGCATTGACGCGGGAGCCCCCGACGGCTTCGATCTCGGTACCTTCGTCAAGCGGAGCGAGCCAGTCTTCAAGGGCAGCTCGGTCCAGGCAGCTGGGGAGGCTTAACATGGGTGCGGATCGAGCGACGATACAGTTCTGTGGATTTGGTGGGCAGGGGATCGTGCTCTCGGCCGTTGTCTTCGGTGCTGCTGCCGTGACGCAAGCCGGGCTTGAGGCCGTGCAGACCCAGTCGTACGGCTCTGAGGCTCGCGGCGGTGAGTGCCAGGCGGAGTTGATCATCTCCGCCACACCCATTGACTCCCCGCTGTCGGATCGCGTGGATGTTCTGGTGGCTCGTTCGCAGCCGGCGCTGGTGCGGTACGTGGACCGGGTGCGGAGTGGGGGGACCATTGTCATCGACTCCGACCTGGTGGAACGTCCGGATCGCGACGATGTGCAGGTCGTTGAGGTGGACGCGGCCCATGTGGCCGCAGAGCTTGGGAACGAGATTGTGGCGAATATGGTGACGCTCGGATTCCTTCAAGAGGCGACGGGCCTATTCTCTGCCGCCGATTTGGATCAAGCGATAGAGGACAGTGTTCCGGAGAGATTCTTGGACTTGAACCTGCGGGCGGCGGAACGAGGCAGGGACCTGGTGCGTGAGCAAGGGACAACGATCGAGATCTGATCATGAAGCTTCTTGAGTTTCAGGCGAAACGCATCTTCGCAGAACACGGCATTCCGGTGCCCGAGGGCGTCGTAGTGAGGGGGCCCGGTGACCTGGACAGTCTGAACTACCCGGTGATGCTCAAGGCCCAGGTTCCGGCGGGCAAGCGGGGCAAGGCTGGAGGTATCCAGCGGGCAGTGGACGTAGAGCAGGCGCGGGGCATCGCCGAGGCGTTGTTTGGGCAGGAACTGCACGGCCACTCGATAGAAGCCCTCCTGGCCGAGGCCAGTCTTGAGGTGGAGAGAGAGATGTATCTTTCCCTCTTGATCGACAAAGATTGTGGAAGGCCGCTCTACGTGGGGAGTGCTGTGGGCGGCGTCGATATCGAAGAGATTGCCGAGCGGAGCCCGGAGCGCATTGTCCGCCAGTACGTGGATCCCTGTGTTGGGCTGTCTTCGTACATGGTCAGGTTCGTCGCCGATGCCATGGCGGTGGAGGATCGGGCTGCGCTTGGCAGCGTGATGGCGGGGATGTATGCGGTACTTGAGGAGAAAGACGCGACGTTGGTGGAGATCAATCCCCTGGCGGAGACGACGGCAGGCCTCATGGCGCTGGACGCGAAGGTGGTGCTGGACAGTACGGCCGATTTCCGCCATCAATCGCTTTACGAGCGGCTCGAGACCGAGCAGGCCGAGCTGGATCGGAGTCAAGTCACCGGGGCGGAGGCCCTGGCGCAGGAGCACGATGTCACATACGTGCTCCTCGACGGAGACGTAGGGTTGATCGCGGATGGGGCGGGCACGGGAATGGCAGCGCTTGACCTGGTCAAAGACGCTGGGGGCGCCCCGGCGAACTTCTGCGAGATGGGCGGCCTCGCCGATGCCGACGTGGTGGCGAAAGCGATGGAGGTCGTCCTGGCTAACCCACGGGTGAAATCCCTGCTGATTACGCTGATCGGGGGGTTGACGCGGATGGACCACATGGGTGAGGGAATCGCGCGCTACGTGCGGCAGCATGACGTCGAGGTGCCCCTGGTTGTCAGAATGTGCGGGACGCAGGAGGAAGAGGGCAAGAGACTGCTGGGCGAGGCCGGGCTGCACCCGTTCGACGATCTTCTCAGCGCGGTGAAGGAAGCGGTGAGGCTGGCACGAGGTGAGCATGACAATACTGATTGACCGGGATACCAAGGTACTGGTCCAGGGAGCGACCGGCAGCGTCGGGGCCTTCCAGACGAAGATCATGCTGGAGTACGGGACGCAGATCGTGGCGGCGGTCACGCCCGGCAAAGGCGGTCAAGAGGTGCACGGGGTGCCGGTCTATGACTTCGTCTCAACGGCATGTGCAAAGCACCCGGTGGACGTTGCCCTAAGCTTCGTACCGAACCGATTTGCGCTGGATGCTGCTTTCGAGGTCATCGATGGGGGGGTACCGTTTCTGGTTCTGACTGCCGAGGGAGTTCCTGAGCGGGACATGATGGCTCTGCTGAACCACGCCGCGCGGAACCAGACTCGCGTTCTGGGGCCGGACACGCCGGGGCTCATTGCCCCCGGACGCTGCAAAGTAGGGGTACATCCCAACCGGATGTTTGCGCCTGGGCGGGTCGGCGTGCTTTCCAAGAGCGGGGCTCTCTCTTACGAGGTCGGCAAGGCGCTCACGGAAGCGGGGATTGGTCAGTCGACCGTGGTGGGAATCGGCGGGGGGCCGCTGTGGGGCACGACACAGGAAGAGGTCCTAAGGATGTATGAGGAGGACCCGGAGACCGATGTGGTCGTGTTGCTGGGCGAGGTGGGCGGCACGATGGAGTATCGGGCCGCCTCCTTGATCGATACGTGCATCAGCAAACCGGTCGTGGCCCTCATAGTTGGCCGAGCAGCTCCGCGGGGGGCGCAGATGGGCCATGCGGGGGCTATTGTGGAGGGAGAGCGGGGAACGGCGGCCAGCAAGATTGAGGCGCTGGAGGCAGCGGGTGCGCACATTGCTCGCAGCCCCTCGCAGATCCCGGAGATCATCAAGAGGCTGGACATAACTGGAGTAGCGGCACCATGACCGTTCACATTGACGAGAGGGTATGCAAAGGATGCGGGCTCTGCGTCTACTACTGCCCGCAGGAGGTACTGGGGATATCGAGCCGGCGGAATGCCAAGGGATACAACGTTGCGGAGGTCGTCGCCGCGGAGGATTGTGTGGCGTGCCGCCTGTGTGAGATGTCGTGTCCGGACCTGGCGATCTTCGTTTGTGAAGATGCTCTGGAAGGTAACGATGAGGAAGTGCAGCAACCCGTCGTGCAGGATTCGGCGGCGTAGTCTGCTGGCAAAGACGGCGAATCGTCTAGGCAATTAGTGACAAGGAGGTCACGTGAGCAAAGAGACAATCCTAGGAAAACCGGGTGCACCGTATGCGAAAGCCGTGAAGGCGAATGGGTTCTTGTTCGTCTCGGGCAATGTGGCCCGGGCTGATGGCACGATCGAAGGGCAGACGCGCGAAATCTTGGAGCGCCTCAAGGGTGTTGTGGAAGAGCTGGGATCGTCGCTGAACGATGTGGTTAAGGTCAACGTCTACCTAACCGATGTGGGCGATTTCGGCGCAATGAATGAGGTCTACAAGGAGTTCTTTCTGCCCGAGCCGCCGACCCGGACGACGGTGGGCGTGGCAGAACTGGCGAGTCCCGACTTTCTCATTGAGATCGACCTGATGGCGGCTCTTTAGGCCACCGTGAGCAGGGCGCCCTTGGTGCGCATGGGGCCTGGGGCGCCCTGCCTATCGTCCGCATCCTCATGGAGGTTCGCGATGACCGAAGCACAGGAATTTGCTCAAGATCTGATCGATTTCATTCAGGCTAGTCCGAGTCCCTTTCACGTCGTCGCCAACGTGCGGGATCACCTCGTGGATGCGGGGTACGCTCCTCTTCCATTCGGTGAGCGGTGGACGCTTTCGGGGGGCGGCAAGTACTTTGTGACCCAAAACAACTCTGCCATTGTGGCTTTCGCCGTGGGTGAGGGCGATCCGGCCGACCACGGGTTCCGGCTGGTGGCTTCTCACACCGATTCGCCCTCACTGCGGATCAACCCGGCGCCGGAGATGGTTGTGGAGGATGCGTATCTGAAGCTGGATACGGAAGTGTATGGGAGTCCAATTCTTAACACGTGGTTGGATCGCCCCCTGCGCCTGGCAGGCAGGGTCAGCCTCAAGGGCGGCAGCATCCTTGATCCAGAAGCTCGCCTTGTTCTGTTCGATGGACCGATGCTGGTCATCCCCAACCAAGCCCTGCATATGAACCGTAAGGTGAATGAGGGACTGGCGCTTAATCCTCAAGATGACATGATGCCGCTTCTGGCTGGCGTCAGCGAAGAGCTTGAGAAGGATGGCTTCCTAAAGGGCTTGTTGGCCGAAGAGCTGGGAGTGGGGGCCGATCAGATCGCGGGGTTTGATCTCTTCCTCAGTGAGTACGAGAGGGGAAGCCTTGTAGGGTTGAATCAGGAGTTCATCTCCAGCACGAAGCTCGACAATCTGGCGATGGTTCACGCGAGCCTCCACGGTCTGCTCGCCAGTGACGTAGGGCAGGCGACCAGTGTCCTGGTCTGCTATGACGACGAGGAGGTGGGCAGCAGGACGAGACAGGGGGCGGCTTCACCTTTCCTTGCGACGCTCCTGGAGAGAATCGTCATGGCACGCGGCAAAGATCGTGAGGATTTCTACCGTGCGGTGAGTAACTCGTTCATGATCTCCGCGGACATGGGGCATGCCGTTCACCCCAATGCGCCGGATAAGCACGACCCGGTGCACAAGCCTGTTGTCAATGGCGGGCCCATGGTGAAGATCGCGGCCAAGAAGAACTTCATTACCGAGAGCAACTCGGCCGCTGTCTATCAGGCGCTCTGCGAGCGACTTGGGATTCCGGTGCAGACCTTTGTCAGCCGTTCGGATCAAAAGGGTGGATCGACGATCGGCCCTATCACCGCGACTCAGCTCGATTTGCGGTCCCTGGATGTAGGTAGCCCGACGCTGGCGATGCATTCCATCCGAGAGATGGCCGGGGTTGCGGACCATGACAGCATCAGCAGGTCCTTTGAGGGGTTCTACGGATTGGAGCAACTGGGAAGCGTCTAGCCCCAAAAAGATAGGTAAGGGCCCGTTCTGAACGGGGAGTTCGGAGAGCTGCAAGGATGATTACGTTGATGCGCGGGGCGTGGGTGGCAGTCTGGGATGGGACCACCCATCAGATTGTGAAGGACGGTGAGGTGGCGTTCGAGGATGGAGCGATCCTTTACGCCGGCTCACACTTCGATGGTTGTATCGACCGGGTTGTGGAGAACCGCGATTGGTTCATCTGTCCCGGCTTCATCAACCTCCACGGGCACGTTGGCGTTGATCCCATGGTCCCTTTCGTGGACGTGCCCCGTGCGGGTCAGTTTGCCCCGGGTCCTGAGTTCGTGCGCAAGGCCCCGCTACAGATGTGGCCTACGCTTTCTGAGGAAGAACAAGAGGCTAGTGCCGAGTTCTGTCTGGTCCAGATGGTCAGGACGGGGACGACGACAGTGGTGGATGCCCATGGTTACGGCGCGATCTGGTGGCTTGGCAATCCACCTACCGACGAGGCCGCCCTGGCCGAAGTGGTGGGGCGGGTGGGCTCCAGAGCCTACTTGGCTTTGGGGTTTCGGTCAGCTCGATCCTACCAGGACGCTCACGGGGAGGCTCGCCAGCACTGGGACGAGGAGATGGGCGTCCTCGGCCTTGAGGAGGGACTGCGTTTCGCCCTGGCCCACCGTGACACATTTGGTGGTCGGGTGCAGACGATTCTGACGCCTCACGCCGTGGAGAAGTTCACCCCCGATTTGCTTCGCAAGACGATCCGGGAGGCCCGAGAGGTTGGTCTCCTTGTCCAGATCCATACGGCCCAATCCAGGAGCGAAGTGGAATTGGTCGTGGAGCGGCATGGCGATTCACCGGTGGGGCTCCTTCACAGCTTGGGTTTCCTGGGCCCGGACGTGATCCTGGGTCACTGCGTCTATGTCAGCGACCACCCGTCCATCGATGGTGGGACGGATCGAGACCTCCGACTGATTGCCGAATCCGGGGCCTCGGTCGCACACGCGCCTTTGGCCTTCGCGCGCCGTGACGCGGAGGCTCTTCACAGCTTGCCCCGATACCTGGACTATGGCATCAACGTTGGTATCGGTTGTGACGTCTGGCCAGCGGACATCATCAGCGAGATGCGGTTGGCCTGGCTGCTGGGGAAACAGGTTCACGGAAGCGTCGAGCGTCCCACGTGCCAGGAAGTCTTTGATGCCGCCACCAGAGGCAGTGCGGATGCGCTGGGGCGAACGGACCTTGGGCGGCTAGAAGCTGGGGCGAAGGCCGATGTGGTGTGCGTGGATATGTCCGCTTACCACTTCGGTCCTGTGCTTGATCCGATCCGGGCCCTGGTAAGCCTCGGGACGGGCCAGGACGTGGACGTCGTCTACGTCGATGGCAAGGAGATCGTTTCAGAGGGGCGAGTGATCAACGCCGACGAAGAAAAACTCAAGGCCGCGGCGCCGGGCATCCTGACCAAGCTTCATCGCGCTGCGTCGGAGCGAGATCCGGTGGGACGTACCGCCGAGTCGATTCTTGACTGGCGACCCCCGCGTGAGGGTGGAGGAGTCTGAGGATGGGACGTAGGCTGATTGAAGGCGTCAGAATCACCGGTTGTACGGTTGGGCCGAGTGTCCCCATGGTGGGCCCGGTCGAGGATGGGGGAACCATCGTGCTGGAGACTGCTCCGGGCTGCTGGGGGCCGATGATCACGCCCGAGCTCGACGGTGGGCACGAGATAACGGAGCCCGTGGCGGTCCAGGGCGCGACGACCGGGGACGCTGTCGCCGTCAAGATCCGCCGCATCACCGTCACGTCGAAGGCGTCCGCATCCGGCACGGGTGTGCCCGTGGAGGGAACGCGGGAGCGAAAGGGCGGCAAGACCGTGCGCATGTGTCCCGGCTGCCAGGAGGAGTTCCCAGCGACTGTCCTTCAGGGTATTGGCGAAAACGCCATCATCTGCTCGCGTTGCGGCTGTCCGGCGATCCCGTATCGAATCACCTCCGGGTACACGGTCGTGTTGGATCAAGACCAGGGTGTCGCCGTGACCGTGGTAGGAAAGGCCGCCGAGGAGATCGCTCGACGGGCCGATGCGTTTGCAGCCCTGCCGCCCACGTCGCGACAGCATTCGATTCTCTCCCTGGCTGTGGCCGATCTGCCGGGGGGCATCCTGACGCGTATGCGGCCCTTCATCGGTAATCTGGGTACGACGCCGGCCATGGACATCTCGGCTTCGGCCAACTGCGGAGACTTCGGCCAGGGATTACGAGACGGTGGATTGACGGATGAGGAGTTTGCGCAGCTGACGGATGGACACTTGGACGCCGATTCCGTGCGTGAGGGAGCGATACTCATCTGTCCCGTGAAGGTTGATGGTGCGGGAATCTACGCCGGGGATGTCCACGCGATGCAGGGCGACGGCGAGATTGCGGGTCATACCACCGATGTGTCCGCTCAAATCTCCCTCCAGGTGGAGGTGATCAAGGGGCTCCATATTGAGGGGCCTCTCCTTCTGCCCCCAGTGGAGGATTTGCCCTTCCTGGCCCGTCCTTTCTACCCGAAGCAGCTTCAGGCGGGAAGAGAGCTTGCGAGCAAGTGGGGGGTGACGATCGAAGAAGCGCTCCCAATCCAGGTCGTAGGCTCCGGCCCCGATCTGAACGCGGCAACGGAGAACGGTCTGGAGCGGGCGGCGGCTCTCCTGGATATGGACGTGAACGAGATCAAGAACCGTGTGACGCTTAGTGGGGCCGTGGAGATTGGTCGGGCACCTGGCCTGGTGTTGGTCAGCTTGCTGGCCCCGATGGAGCAGCTGCGGGCGCTGGGCCTTGAGGGCCTGGTAAGAGAACAGTACGAGCTACCGGTAGGTTAGGAGATCATCTGTGGCTAATCGATTTCGGAACGTGATGAACGAGGTGGTCGATGCTAGGCCGCCGCTGAGCCCGTCTGCCGAGCAGATGGCTCTGATCGTCGTTGATATGCAGTACTTTGACGCCCATCGGGACTGGGGAGAGGGACGGACGGCCAAGGAACTTGGTGTCGCGGAGCACTTCGAGGAGTACTTCGACCAGATCGACAGCATAGTGCCTCAGATTCAGAAGCTCCTCAAGTTGTTCCGGAATAAGGCCATGGAGGTGATCCACATCCGGGTCGCTGAACTGACCGAGGATTCCCGCGACGTGGGCCGCAAGCAGTTGGTGAGAGGATTCGTGGTGCCAGCAGGTAGTCGTGAGGCGGACTTTCTTGAGGAATTGGCGCCCATCGACGACGAATTGATCATCAGCAAATCCTCGTCGGGCGTCTTCCCGGTGACCAATCTGGACCGACTGCTGCGGAACATGCATATCAATACGCTGGTCTTCACGGGGACATCGACAAATGGCTGCGTCGAGAGCGCGGTCCGTGATGCAGTCGACATGGGGTACAACGTGGTGGTCGTCTCCGATGCCTGTGCTGCCGGCACTCGGGAGACCCACGAGCTAGCCCTGGTCTCCATGGAGGGTGCGCTGACCCGCATCCTTTCCACTGATGACGTGGAATCCCTCGTCCAACCCCTGGAACCGGTGAGCCGCGAGGTGCGCAGCGGCCTCAAGCGGGTGGAGCCCTATCTTCCTCAGCCTGGCCGAGCGGGCGAAGAGGATGACCAGAATCCCTACGATGGGATCCTCCCGCCTGCTCTCGAGCTTCCTCTGACCCGAGACAACGTGGCGCTCCTTCTCGTCGATGGTCAGCGGATGACGTGTGATCCTTCTTGTGGCCTGGGGACTATGGCCAGGGATAAGGGTGAGGGAGCCGTCCTCGACAGCTACTTCGGCAGGGTTGAAAGGGCTATCGATGGTATGGCGCGGCTCCTAGAGAGCGCTCGAGCCCGGGGACTTCCAGTCATTCACGTGCGCACGGCGGGGCGTTTCCCAGACGGTCGCGACCTGAGTAGAAAGAAGAAGGTGCAGGGCTTCCGTTTCGGTCCTGACAGTGAGGAGGCTCAGTTCATGCCCGCACTCCGGCCTCAGAATGGAGAGCTGGTGCTGAACAAGCCTGCCTCCGGGGTTTTCACCGGCACGGGATTGGATGACATACTCCGCAACCTAGGCGTTGAGAACCTGGTGTTGGGAGGGGTATCGTACGACGGCGCTATCCAAGGATCGGTCAGGAGTATCAGCGATCGCGGCTACGGGCTGATCCTGGTGCCGGATGCCTGCGCGACGTACATCGAGTCGCGACAGAAGAGACTATGGGACGTGGAGAGCGGCGTCATTCAGGTGAAGGACGTCGCTGAGACTGTTATTCAACTGAACGCGCTGTGACAAGAGCAGCGGCTCTAGGGATCGAGAGGAAGGCTGGCAGAAAATGAATCACGAGGCTGTTTACGAGCACATCGACCGAAATCTGGACGACCACATTGCCAATATCCAGCGCTGGGTGCGGCAGAAGAGCGTGAGCTGGGACAACCTGGGGATGAGGGAGACTGCCGACCTGGTGGCAGATACCTATAGCAATCTTGGGTGCCAGGAGGTTGAGGTCATCGAAGGGCGCTTCCATCCGGGGGTGTGGGCTCACTACGATGCGGGCGCACCGACTACCGTTCACAACTACTGCATGATGGATACCCGTACCGTCCATCCCGACGATTGGAGTACCGATCCCTGGGGAGCGGAGTTGGTCTCGCAGGATCCGCACGGAAGGGTCCTGATGGGGCGAGGTGCGATGGGAGCTAAGGGGCCCTACGTTGCCTGGCTCAATGCCCTTTCCTCCATTATTGCCGTCGAGGGTAGCCTGCCGATGAACATCATGTTCCTTGCTGAGGGCGAGGAGATCATGGGCAGCCCAACCTACAATACTTTCGTGGAGCGCTATTCCGATCAATTGAGTACCATCGACGCGAGTTTCTGTCCGTCGTGCGCCCAGGGGCCCGATGGATCGGTATCCGTTGGTTTGGGCCTGCGAGGCATGGTGGTGATCGAGCTCACAGCGAGCGGGGAATCGTGGGGCAAGGGTCCCAAGACTACGGTTCACAGCTCCGTAGCGTCCCTGGTGGACTGTCCGCCTTTCCGTCTGGCAGAGGCGCTCTCGACGATGACCGACGATGACGGCCGTGGGTGTCGGGTACGGGGCATCGAGGATGTCTGGAACTACAGGAAGCCGCTGACCGATGAGGAGGAGGAACTCCTGGGCGCGCTGATGGATCGGTTCGAGGGCCGGGATTGGCGCGATGTGCTCCCGCTTGGTGGCGCGGATAACGTGTCGCACGTTATTGGGGGGATGGAGGACGGAGACCCGCTTATCAACATGCTCTACGGTCCCACGTTCAACATCGCCGGTATCCGCAGCGGGTTCTTGGGGCCAGAGACGTCCACCATTCCTTACATTGTCCCGGGCAGAGCGACGGCGACGCTGGACATGCGGTTGGTCGTCGACATGACGCCCGATGAGATTGTCTCTCACGTCCGACGACACCTGGACACTCACGGGTTCTCTGACATCGAGGTGGATGTCTATGCAGCTTTCAGCCATTCGCAGACATCGATCTCCGAACCGGGCGTCCAGGCCGTCCTGGATACCCTGAAGGCCCGGGACGTGGAACCTGTCGTATGGCCGATTCAGGGCGGTGGTGGGCCCTGGACGGCGGTGCCCAATGCGTTTGGCGTCCCGTGCATCCGCGGCGGCGTGATCGGTGGGGGGAGTAGGGCCAGCAACGCGGAGTACATGGTCATCGACGGAGACGGTCCCATCGCCGGTCTTGCGGAGGTCGAGAAGTACTTTGTCGATCTGATCGACAGGTTTTCGAGTCAGATAGGTCCGAAGGCCTGAGGGATGGGCCGAGGACTGCCTGAGTCAGGGGGAATCCGATGAAACTAAGAGTACCGCTAAAGATGCTTTCGGGCCCGACGCCACCGTTCGAGGTGAGCCGTGCGGACGCGGCGGTGCTAGTGATGGACGTCCAGGACTTCACGACCCGTGAGGACCAGGGACTGGGACGGCTCGCTGGAGAACGCGGTATTCTTCGAGAGTTCGAAGAGTACTACCTCCAGGTGGAGGCGGCTATCCGAAATCTACAGGGATTGCTCGATGTCAGTCGAGAGCACGGGCTCCAGGTCCTTTACACGCTTCTGCACGCGGAGCGGACTGACCGCACTGACCTTTCCAGGCAGCTGCGGGTTGCGGGCTGGCCCGTCCCAGCCCGCGATCCCCTGGAGGAGATCCGGCCCGAGGTCAGTCCGTTGGCGGGGGATCTTGTACTCCCGCGCGGAACCTATAGTGCCTTCGCGGGGACTGACTTGCTGAATATTCTCGAGAGGGGGCAGATTAAGACATTGATCCTGGCAGGTATGCTGGCCAATACGACGGTGGCGCTGACCGCTCAGGAGGCCGCCGATCGCGGTTTCGGGGTTGTTATGGTATGGGATGCATCGGCTAGTGAGACGCTCGACTGGCACGACAATATGAAGACGCGCCTCGTGGGTCCACTGGTCCGTCTTCGAACGGCGAAGCAAGTCATCGAGATGATGAAGGGAGCACGCACATGAAGATAGTCCGCACCGTGCGGGGCGACATCGCTCCCGAGGCACTGGGTGTCACAGCGCCCCACGAGCATCTGTACTGCGATCAGCGGCTCTGTCGCTCTAACGTGGACTTCCCGGGGACGTACGCCAAGATGGTCCTGCGGGACGTGGATATGGTCGTGAACGAGCTGGGAGACTTCCGCGATGCAGGCGGCGAAGCGATCGCCGAGATGACTACTGCCGGATGGGGCCGCGATGTTAAGGTCTTGCGAGAGATCTCCGAGCGAACTGATGTTCATGTCATCGCGATCTCCGGATTCTACGTTGAGGACTGCCAACCGACGTTCGTCGAGCTTGCCTCCATTCCGGAATTGCAGAAGCGTCTGGAAAGGGAGCTAACCGAGGGGGCCGACGGGAGTGGCATCTGCACAGGGCTCCTCAAGTCCGGCATCAGCCGACCCGTGATCGAAGGCCCTGAGGAGAAGTGTGCGCGGGCTGTTGCCAGAGCTCAAATCAGCACCGGCGTGGCTATCACGACCCACACATCGGCATCGAGTCGTTTTGAGATCGAGGGCGGCAACATCGGCATGCAGCACCTGGATCTCTTCGACGAAGAGGGGGTCGACCCGAGCCGCGTGATCATCGGACATACGGACGAGAACGGCGACATTCGGCAATTGGCTGCCCTGGCGGGACGAGGTGCGATGATTCAGTTCGACGTGATCGGCAAGGTTCACTGGCTCTTGGACGAGACAAGAGTCGAGCTTCTCTGCCAGTTGGTCGATCGTGGGTTTGCGGACCGGATTATGCTGTCCTCTGACCGGTGCAGGGAGATGGAGCTGAGCTGTGAAGGTGGGCCCGGCTACGGTCACGTTCTGCGCCGATTCGTGCCTAGACTTCGCGAAGCTGGATTTGACGACGCGTTGCTCCAGCAGATCCTTGTAGAGAACCCGGCCCGCGTCCTGTCATTCGATCCGGACAACTCGTGAGAGTAGGAGACGAGATGTCGAGCAATCACGTGACTGTACTGATCCCTTTCCGACTCGATTCAACGCTTGTGCAGCGGATTGCTGGCGTAGACCCGCGAGTGAGAGTCCTTTGCGAACCAGACCTGCTGGGCGAGCCGAGGTACGCGACGGATCACGCCGCCCCTTCGGTTCGGAGCGCGGAGCAAGAGAGGCAGTGGCGGAGCCTGCTGGCTAGGGCCGAGGTGATGTTTGGGTTCGACTACTCGCATCTGGACGATCTGCTGGATCTAGCCCCGTCGCTCAGGTGGATCCAGGGGACCAGCACCGGAATCGGACAAGCCGTCGTGAAGCTCGGGTGGGCGGACAGCGATATCGTGTTCACCACGGCTCGTGGCGTGCACTCGGGTCCGTTGGCCGAGTTCTGCATCATGGCGATGCTCATGTTCGCCAAGGATGCCTTCCGGATGGCCGCGGAGAAGGACAGGAAGCACTGGGAGCGTTTTGCGGGCACCGAGTTGCGGGGTAAGACGCTCGCTGTCATCAGTCTTGGCAGTGGAGGCCAGGCTGTTGCCCGGCGAGCTCGGTGTCTGGGGATGCACGTCGTCGGTACCAAGCGGACCGTTGAGGGATTCGAGCCTACGGCGCTGGGGGTTGAGCAGCTCTACCCGTGGACCGACCTTGATCCGATGCTCGCACGCGCTGACTTCGTGGTTCTGTACGTACCTCATACGCCGGAGACGGAGGGGCTTGTGGGCGAACACGAACTGAACGCCATGAAGAAAGGAGCTGTGCTCATCAATGTGGCCCGGGGCGCGATATGGGATCAAGACGCCGTCGTGCGTGCCCTGAAGAGCGGCCAGCTCGGCGGGTTAGCCTCCGATGTCTTTGAAGAGGAACCACTACCCGAGACGAGTCCACTCTGGGATATGCCCAACGTTGTCATCAGCCCGCACTCGGGGAGTGCCGCTGCTTCCGAGAATGCGAAGCTGACGGAGCTCTTCTGTGAGAATCTCAGGCGTTACTTGGCCGGCCAACCGCTGAAGAACGAGCTGGATACGAAGAGGCTCTACTAGGAAGGAGTGAGGGATCTGGCTCTAGAGCGTGTCACCGTACTCATATCGTTTGAGCTCGACCGGAGCCTCGTCAACCGGATATGGGGGGTCGATCCAAGGGTCGAGGTCTTGTACGATCCGAGTTTGGTGGGGGAGCCACGCTTTCCATGCGATCACGGCGGGCCCGTGCGTCACTCCTCCAAAGAGGAGGCACGTTGGCGGGCTTGGCTGGCGAGGGCTGAGGTCCTGTTCGGCTTCGATCGGAGCCACCCTGACGACCTGCTTGACCTCGCTCCGGGGGTCAGGTGGATTCAGAGTACGAGCGCGGGAATCGGACAGTACGTGCAGGCTCACGTCCCCTCCGACGCGGACGTCTTGATCACCACGGCGAGCGGGATCCATGCCACCGCACTGGCCGAGTTCACGCTCATGTCGATGCTGATGTTCGTGAAAGACTGGTTTAGGATGAGCCGCCAGAAACGAGCCAGGACGTGGGAACGGTACACAGGGGATACCCTAGCGGGCAAGACGGTGGCTATTGTAGGTCTCGGCAGCATTGGATCCGAGGTCGCTCGCTCGGCCAGGTGCTGTGGGATGCGTGTGTCTGGTACCAAGCACTCAACCGAAGGTTTGGAACCGGACGTCCTGGGCGTCGACGCCATCTACCACCGGAAGAACCTGCCGACCATGCTCTCTGCAGCGGACTTTGTTGTCGTCAGCTGTCCCTACACGCCGGAGACAGAGGGTTTGATCGACAGATCTATGCTGGAGGCGATGGAGCCCGGCTCGGTGTTGATCAACATCGGCCGTGGGGCCATTGTCGACGAGGCCAGCTTGGTCGATGCTCTTCGTTCGGGACATCTGGGCGGCGCTGCACTCGATGTCACGATTGAGGAGCCCCTGCCGGCGGATCACCCGCTCTGGAGGTTGCCCAACGTGCTGCTAGGCAGCCACTCCGGGAGCAACGTGGACAGCGAGAACGCCGTCTTGACGGAGCTCTTCTGCGAGAATCTACACAGGTATTTGTCCGGCCACCAACTCAAGAACGTACTTGATCGAGCCCGCTGGTACTGAGAGGTAAGTGCATGGTAGTGACTCGCGGGCAAGGCAGATCGTGTGTCCTAGCTGGATTGACCAGACAAACACGTAGGACTGACACTTGACAAGGACGATGGGGTGTGATAAACTGATGCTATACTCTATAGAGTATATGGAGTTGGGCCGCGGACTGGTCTCATCAAACCCCTTCGTCCATCCAAGACCGGATTGCCACCCAAAAGCTGTGCATGTCGGGGACGTGTCTTGCACAGAGACGTTACGCATTGGTATTGGTCCTATGCGACGGACGTCCACTACATCCTACAATAATCCATCCACGTTTCTATTCGCGGGCCGGGGTGACTTCCTGTCACACAGGCCCAATGGTCCAAGCCCTGTGGACTCTGCTGGATCCACGCCGACACGAGGAGGTGTGAGCAAGCCCAATCTATCATGAGTTGAGTTCGCTGATGGCAAGTGTGTCCGATCTCAGTAAGCTACTAACCTATCAGGAGGAGTAAATGAAGCGCTTGAGCCTATTGCTGGTCTTGGTGACCATTTTGTCGGTTGTGGCCGCATGCGCGCCGGCAGAGCCCGAGGTCATCACGGAGACCGAAATCGTCGAACAGACCGTTGTCGTCGAGGGCGAGACCGTGGTCCAGACCGAGGTCGTCGAAAAGGTCGTCACCCCGACGCCCGAACCCCAGGATCCTGTCGTCGTCCTGCAGGGCGCCGAGATTATCTCGATGGATCCCTACTTCACCCAGTCGCTGCCCGATGACAGCGTTCAGAAGCACGTCTTCCAGATGCTGACTCGCTTCAACAAGGACGTGGAGCTGGAGCCATACGTGGCCGAGTCGTGGGAGATGGTGGACGAGCTCACGTGGGAGTTCAAGCTCAAGGAAGGCTACACGTTCCACAACGGCGAGGTCGTCGACGCCCACGCCTTCGCGTTCTCCTTGAACCGCGGCAACGAGCTCTTGGAGGCCGGCGAAGGTGACGTGACCTATCAGTATACGCTTATGAATATGGACTACGCGGAGGCGGTGGATGATTACACACTCCGTGTGGTGACCAACGAGCCCAATCCGATCATGCCCATCCACATGGCGCACACGCAGACGGCTGCCGTGCCCCCCGGGTACCTGAGTGAGCACACGCAGCAGGAGTTCCAACAGGCTGGCATCGGGAGCGGCCCATACAAGGTCGTCGAGAATGTCCCGGACGAGCGAGTCGTGATTGAGGCCTGGGAGGACTACAAGGACGGCCCCCCGGCTATCAAGACCATTATCTGGAGGGCAGCCCCCGAGGCAGCCACGCGCATCAACGAGCTCAAGGCCGGCAACGCCGACATTATCGCTAACGTGCCCCCGGACCTGGCCCTCAGCGTTGACAAGGCCTCGGGCGTTCACATGGCCCCCGTCGATGGACTACGCAGGATGTTCATCGGGATGCATCAGGAACGCCATCCCGCGCTTCAGCAGACCGAGGTGCGCCAGGCCATCAACTACGCCTTCGATTGCGAGGGTATGATGCAGAGCCTCCTCGCCGGCGCGGGTCAGTGCTCCGGCAATCTCATCAACCGCCCGTTCAGCAACCCGGAGATTGAGCCCTATCCGTATGATCCTGAGAGGGCTGCCGAGCTCCTGGACGAGGCCGGCTGGGTGATGGGCGCTGACGGTATCCGCGAGAAGGACGGCGAGAAGCTGTCACTAGAGATGGACTGCCCGAACGGGCGCTACATCAAGGACAGCGAAATGTGCCAGGTGTTCGGATCGGACCTGGAGGAAGTTGGCATCGACGTCAACGTGAACATCCTCGACTGGTCCGTCTTCATCGGCAAGGCCTTGAACCGCGGCGAGGGGTTCGCAGACCTCCACCTGATCGGCTCAGGGCCAGGCTTCTCGCCACGCTCTGACCTCGGGTACATCGAGGCGGAGACCGGGTCGAACCGGTCGCGCTACGCCAATGATGAGATCACGGCGATCTTCGACCAGCTGAAGACCACCTACGAGATGGACAAGCGGGTCGAGCTAACTCAGGAGATCGAGATGCTGGCTCACGAGGACGCTGCAGTGGTCCAGATCTACTTCCAGGTCGACTTCTACGCCGCCTCTGACAGGCTGGACTGGGAACCGCGCCCGGACGAGCGCATCTTGCTCCTCGACGCGAGTCTCAGGTAGACCCTTCATCTGACAGGGTGAACCAGAAGGACAGGGCTCCGAGCTCCTCGGAGCCCTGTCCCAAGACCATTCGGGGAGATGGAATATGGCATATCTAGTCAGACGTGTTCTCCAGACGGTCATCGTGGTCTTTGGTGTTAGCGTCTTTGCCTTTGGGCTCATGTTCCTCACCGGGGACCCCGCTGAGGTGCGCCTGGGGGCCGGGGCTGACCTGATGACTGCGGATGAGATCCAGGAATACCGGGAGAAGATGGGATACGATCGGCCCTGGTATGTCCAGTACCTTGACTTCCTGGGGGGCGCTGTACAGGGAGATTTCGGAGATTCCATCCGCTATCACGAGCCGGCCTTCGAAGTCGTGCGACGCAGGTTCCCTGCTACCGCCCAGCTGGCCGTGGTATCGTTGCTCATCTCCGTTGCCCTGGGCGTTCCTATCGGGGTCATCTCTGCTACCCACCCGAATACCTGGCTGGACTACTTGACCACCTTCATCGCCCTTGTTGGTCAGTCGGTGCCCAGCTTCTGGTTGGGCATTATGTTGATGCTGATCTTTGGCGTGTGGCTGCGTTGGCTGCCCATCTCTGGGCGCGGGGGCTGGCAGAACCTCTTGATGCCGAGTTTCACGCTGGCAGCGTTCTCGTTGGCTCGCAATATGAGGCTCACTCGATCGTCCCTGTTGGAGGTCATTCAGCAGGACTACGTGCGTACAGCACGAGCGAAGGGCCTTAGTGAGTATCGTGTCCTCTTCGGTCACGCGCTCCGCAACGCCATGCTGCCTATCGTGACGATGATTGGACTTCAGTTGGGATTCTTGATGGCGGGCTCAGTGATCACGGAGAGCATCTTCGCCTGGCCTGGTGTGGGACGTCTGATTATTGAGGCGATCTACAACAAGGACTTTCCGCTCATCCAAGCTGGCGTCACGATGCTGGCCATCGCTTTCACGATGGTCAACTTGATCGTGGACCTGCTGTACGCGTACATTGATCCGCGGGTGAGGTACGACTGAGCATACTGTGACCAAGGTGGTGACTTAATGATGAGCACAGTAGGAGAAACGAGGCCGGAAGACGAGGGGAAGGGGAATGTCACGATGCAGCCGCCTGAGAATGGATTAGTGGCGAGTCGCAGGAAGTCTCGGTTTGCCGTGCTGCAGAGCCTGGTGAAGCGCAAGCTGGCTCTTGCTGGTTCCTTGATCATCGTGGCGGCGGTGCTCACGGCGGTCTTCGCTCCGCTCCTGACGGGGTTCGACCCTGAGCAGATCGAGATCAAGGACCGGCTCAAACCCCCCGGGTGGGAGGACTCCGATGGAAGCGTCCACCTTCTAGGAACGGATACCCTCGGTCGCGATGTTTTCGCCCGGTTAGTCTATGGGGCACGGATCTCATTGATTGTTGGGCTCAGTGCGGTCTTCCTTTCTGGTTCGATCGGTGTGCTACTAGGTCTGGTGTCGGGCTATACGGGCGGTTTCCTGGATGACCTGATCATGCGGATTGGGGATATCCAGCTCGCCTTTCCCTTCATCTTGCTGGCGATCAGTGTTCTAGCCGTGCTGGGTCCCGGGGTTGGCAAGTTGATCGCCGTGCTGGGGTTCAACGGTTGGGTGCAGTACGGTCGCATTGTGCGTAGTCAGGTGGTCTCGCTCCGGGAGAAGGAGTTCGTGGAAGCGGCCCGATCGTACGGCAGCGGCCCTGGCAGGATCATGTTCCGACATATCCTTCCCAACGTCTGGGGAGCCGTCATCGTCATCGCGAGCTTCTCGGTGGCAAGCACCATCATCGCCGAGGCGTCGCTGAGCTTTCTTGGGCTGGGCATTCCA
>Ga0180429_10000902_pt1 | contig 25784 bp, 23 predicted proteins | sample SS_ome_FD_132428 | JGI IMG/M metagenome (GOLD analysis project Ga0180429, IMG submission 132428) | Hypersaline lake sediment archaeal communities from the Salton Sea, California, USA - SS_1_S_1 metaG | ecosystem: Environmental > Aquatic > Non-marine Saline and Alkaline > Hypersaline > Sediment ...
GAGCAGCCCGCCGAGGACTTTCTTGCGGACCTGGAAAAGCTTTTCCAGGCCTCGAAAAACTGGATTGATGGAGTGAATGATGGCAACAGGTGAAATTGTAATCGGCCGGCACGTCGTGCCCTGGAGGCGGCTCTACGACCTGACGAAACCGAAGGTCGTGTTCCTGATTTTGTTCACGGCCCTGGTCGGCATGCTGCTGGCTTCACCGGGCCTGGTGCCACCGGTCATCCTGTTCGCCGGCCTCGCCGGTATCGGCCTGGCCGCCGCCTCGGGCGCCGCGATCAACCACATCGTGGACCAACGCATCGACGCCCTGATGGAGCGTACCCAGAACCGGCCCCTGCCAACGGGTGACGTCGATCCCCGCCAGGCCATCCTTTTTGCCGTGTCCCTGATGGTCGTTTCGATGACGCTGCTGGGGGCGTTCGTGAACGCGTTGACGGCGATTCTGACCTTCATCGCCATGATCGGTTACGCCGTCATCTACACCGTTTATCTGAAGCGGGCGACGCCACAGAACATTGTTTGGGGCGGCGCTGCGGGCGCCGCGCCGCCCCTGCTCGGCTGGACCGCCGTGACCGGTGAGCTCGGCACCGAGGCCCTGCTGCTGTTCCTGATCATTTTCATCTGGACGCCGCCGCATTTCTGGGCCCTGGCGATCCGGCGCCGCGACGAGTACGCCAAAGCGGGGGTGCCGATGCTGCCGGTTACGCACGGCATACGTTTCACCAAGCAGCAGGTGCTGCTCTACACGCTGATGCTGCTGGCGGTTTCGCTGCTGCCGTTCGTGACCCGGATGAGCGGGCTGCTCTACCTGGCGGGGGCGGTTTCTCTGGGCCTGGTGTTTGTATGGCGCGCGTTTCAGCTGTATCGCAGCGAGGGCGACGCGCTGGCCATGAAAACCTTCGCCTGGTCCATCTACTACCTGACGCTGCTGTTCGCCTTTCTGCTGGCGGACCACTACGCCCGCCTGCTGATCCGATGGCTGCTCTGAGCGGCCGGCGATTCAGCCGCTTACCCGGTTTTTGCCCTTGATGAACGCAGCCAGCATGACGATCACGAACATGGCGCCGCCGACGATCGCGAGCAGTCCGCCCAGTCCCATGACCGCCATCGTCATGACCTTGGAGACTTCATCCAAGGCCTGCGCGGAGCCGGCGGTTTTGCGCTGGATGCCCAGCATGCCTGAAAGCGCGAGGCCGCTGATATGAAGCAGCTGACCCGCGCCGTAAACCACCGGTTGCCATTGCGCCGTGCGGCGCATGCCGATGTCGTAACCGAAACGAGGCAGCAGGGCGTAGGCGAGACCCATGAAGGCCAGCGTCACGCCGACGATGGAGCCGTGGTAATGGGCCGGTATGGTCGTCGTGACGCCGCGGATGGCGATCGCGATCAGGCCGCCGGCGCCGAACAGGACCAGGGATGCCCAGAGCGCGTAGCGAACGGGTTTTTGCGGCGCTTTCGCCGTTGCGGAGCGGGCCAGGGCGTAAAGCAGCAGCAAGCCGATCGGTATCGGGCCGATACCGCCGCCGAACTGCATCAGTCGAATGAAGGCGATCCGGGATTCGGCCGAGTCCACCGGACTCATGGCATGGATAAGCGGCACGGCCAGCAGCGGCGCCGCGCCGGCGAGGACGAGGACGGAAAGCAGGGCTCCCCGGACGGGCATTCGGACGCCGGTCTCGCCGGCAGACAGCAGCCAGGCGGCCAGCATGAATTGCACCCAGGCGAACTGCACGGCGTGGCCGCCGCCCCAGAACAGGAATTCGTAGTAAGCCTCGGCAGGCAGCCCGGAATCGAGCTGCGACAGGGTCCAGGCAAACGAGCCCATGGCAAAGATGACGCCGATGGAGCCGGTAATGACCGCCATTTCCACCGGCTCGTTTGGCGATACGGTGCGCAGCGTGGCGAAGGAGTTCATAAGAACGCCGCCGGCGATGAGAGCCAGGCCCGAGTGGAACAAGGGATGCTGCAGCACCGGGACGTAGTTGTTCAGGATCGGCCCGGCGTCGCCCGTGAAGGGCGTGACGCAGACGGCCAGCAGTCCGGCCCAGGCGAGCCACACCGCCAGGCGCGATACACCCGCCCGCCCCGGGTGGATCAGCGCCTGCAGAACACCGGCAAAAGCCAGGAACCAGACCAGTACCGAGAGGTCGACGTGCACGACCAGCGCCGTGCGAAAAAAGTCCAGCCAGGGAAAGAATTCCTGTATGCCGGGCGTGCGGGAGGCCACCAGAAGAATGGCGAAGAGCCCCGATCCCGCCAGCGCGGTGACGCCGGCCTGGAGCCAGCGGCGGGCGTTATCGCACTGCGCGCCAGAGAGGGAAAGGTCGTCTATTCTCGTCATCGCGTTGATTGTCTGCGTCGTTTTCAAGTGCGTCATTCTAACGCCGATTTTTTCGAGGGGCGGCGATGAAGAAAAACCTGCTCTTTCGCACGGCCCTGTTCACCACCCTGCTCGGCATCGTCGTCGTCCTGCTCGGCGGCTACGTTCGCCTGTCCGATGCCGGTCTCGGCTGCCCGGATTGGCCGGGCTGCTACGGGCGCATGGTCGTGCCCGATACGAACACGGAAGTCGCGCGGGCAAACGCCGCGTTTCCGGAACGTCCGCTGGAAATCGATAAAGCCTGGAAAGAGATGGTCCATCGCTATGCCGCCGGCCTGCTCGGCCTGAGCATTTTGCTGATGACGGTCCTGGCATGGCGTGCGCCGGCTGATAATCGACGGCAGCGCGCCGTGGCGAGCTTCCTTCTCGCGCTGGTCGTTTTCCAGGCCTTGCTGGGCATGTGGACCGTGACCCACCTGGTCAAACCGGCCATCGTCACTTCGCACCTGTTTGCCGGGTTCGCTACGGTCGCGCTGGCCTGGTGGATCGCACTGCGCGAACCGGGCATACAGGCATTGAGCGGCGTAAGCGAGCCGCGACTGCGCCTGCCGTTGCTGGTTTCGCTGGTCGTCATCATCGGCCAGATTTTTCTCGGCGCCTGGACCAGCACCAATTACGCGGCGCTGGGCTGTACCGCTTTTCCGGGCTGTTTCCCCGGGAACGCCTGGCCCGAGATGGACTTTGCCGAGGCCTTCGTCATCTGGCGCTCGCTGGGCGTCGATTACGAGTTCGGCGTGCTCGACGCCGATGCCCGCGCGGCCATTCACATGGCGCATCGCATCGGGGCTCTCGTGACGCTGGTGGTATTCTCATGGCTGATCGCGTTCATCTATCGCAAGGCCCGTTACGCCGTGACGCGAAAAATCACGTGGCTGCTGGCGGCGGCCCTGGCCGTGCAGATCGCGCTCGGCATCACCAATGTGCTGGCCGGCCTGCCCATCGCATCCGCGACGGCGCACAACGGCGTGGCGTTGTTGCTCATACTGATCCTGGTTACGCTGCTGCGCGTATCCGCTCGATACAAGGAGAACGAAGATGTTTAAGCCCCTGCTCCTCGCGATTCTGTTGCTTGCGCTGGTGGCCGGTGTTGTCGCGAAGCAATTCATTGCTGCCGAAGAAGCCGAGGCCGCGCCGGTGGAACTGACAGCAGGTTCGCTGATCGTCAACCCGCGCGGACTCGAGCCGTTCGAGTTGATGGATCACCGCGGCGGCACGTTTTCACAGCGGAGCCTGGAGGGTAACTGGACGCTGATGAGCTTCGGCTACAGCCACTGCCCGGATATGTGCCCGACCACGCTGACCAGCCTGGCGAGCATCAACGGCGCGCTCACCGAGGAACAGAAAAGCAATTTGCAGATCGTTTTCGTCTTCGTCGACTGGGAACGGGACCAGCCGGAACGGCTGCAGGAGTACCTGCCGTTTTTCGACAAGACCTTCACCGGCGCGACCGGCCCCGAGGAGGCGACCGACAAGCTGACCACGCAGCTGGGGGTGCTCTGGCAGCGCGCGGCAGGCGGCGATGACGAAAATTACCTGGTCGACCACTCCGGGACCACCTACCTGTTTGGACCGGATGGCCGGCTGCGCGCCCTGTTCGGTTATCCGCTGACCCCGGCGGACGTCGTCTCCGACCTGGAGCAATTGCTGGACGGCTGACGAGGTCTTTAGCTTCCGTCCGCTGCTTCGAGACCCGACCGCGGGTTGTAGCGCACCCGGTCGAAATCGGCAAAATCAGCAGCTTGTGAGCCATTGGCGGTGGCGTAGAGCCCCAGGTAAGCGCCGGTATAGCCCCGGCTGAGCAGTGCGTCTCCGGGCAGCCGGCCGAGTTCGCGGTAAGCGGATTTGCCGTCGGGCGACCATTCAAAAACGTATTCGCCCTCGATCCAGGCGGCCCGAAGCAGTATTTCACCCGCGTAGCGGTCAAGTTCAACAGTATTCGTGACAACCGGGCCGTTTTCCGGTGTCGCCAGTGTCAACGCCAGGTAGTGCGCGCCTCTCGCGTGCCTGACCGTGAAGGAAGCGTAATGGTCGTCTTTCTGGAACAGCGCCAGGCCGGCCTCGCTGTTCTCGGCGGACGGCTCGAACAGCATTCGGGTCTCGAAGCGAAACGCGGTCTCCGTCTGGCGAATACCCATGAGGCTGGCGCGGCCGCGTTCGCGGATCACCTCGGGCCGGGCTTCCAGGCGCAGAAAACCGGGTCGTTCGGTCAGTGACCAACTGCCCGGCAGCGGCAGGCGGCGAAAATTCCATTGCAGGTCCAGCGCGGCGTCATCGAATTCGTCGACCCACCCGGTCAGGCGCTCTTGCGGCGTGTCCGCAAAAGGCAGGGGATAATGCCTTTCGACCCGCCCGCTCAGCGGCGATGCCACGGGCCAGAGGTATTTCGGTTGTTTCCACTCCCAGGGTTCGCGTTCCCAGGTGACCGGTACGAGGTGGGTTTCCCGGCCCATGTTCGATCGTCGCTCGACGTCGCCGCGAATGCCCAGCGCGACCAGGTACCAGCGGCCGTCGGGCAGCTGGAACAGGTCGGCGTGGCCGGTGCTGTTTACCCAGTGGTCGTAAGACAGGTGGCGCGAGGTCAGCACGGGGTTGCGCGGATTGGAGTGGTAGGGCCCGGTAATATTTTCGCTGACCGCTACCATCACGGCGTGGTCGAAGCTCGTGCCGCCCTCGGCGATCAGCAGGTAGTAGCGGCCGTCATGCCGGTAGAGGTGCGGGCCTTCCGCCCAGACACCGCCGCAGGCGCCCCGCCACAGCAGGTGGCGTTTCCCTTTGAGGGACCAGTCGGATGTATCGAGTTCCTGCAGCCAGATCTCGCCCTCGCCGGGAAAGTTCGGGTCTTCGGGCGCGTGGTTTCCGAGGTACCAGCTGCGGCCGTCTTCGTCGAAGAACAGGTCGGGGTCGATTCCGGGCGCCCCCTCGATCACGTGCGGATCCGACCAGGGGCCGGCGGGGTCCTCGGCCGTAATCACGAAATTCACCATCTCTGCCTGCGCGCCCGGCTCGTCCGGCAGGTAGACGTTGGTGGTAATGATGAAAAACTTTCCCTCACCGCAGCGGATGCTGGGTGCGTGGATACCGCCGTCGGACTGCACGTCGACCAGGTTCACCGCGCCGCTGACCTGCGCGGGACGGTGCAGGCCATGGCCGATCAGTTCCCAGTTCACGAGGTCGCGGCTGCGGTGGATCGGCAGTCCCGGAAAATACTCGAAGGTGGAGTTGACCAGGTACCAGTAGTCGCCATCGCGGCAGATTGACGGGTCCGGGTAGCCTCCGGGCAGAATCGGGTTGCGGAAATAAGGAGCTTCGCCGGCTGCGGTTGCGTTTATCGAGGCAAGGAACAGCAGGACAGGCAGGAGGGTTCGTGAGTACATGGTGCGTCGTTTCCTTTCAGTTCGTGGCCGGCTTGCCCGGCTGGGTCCAGATCCGCTGCCAGATCGCGCCAAGAAACCCTTTTTCCAGTTTCGCGGGCTGCAGCCGGGTCTCGATCGGCAGCCAGTTGGCGCCGTCGTACCGAGCGACCTCGTGCCTGAATACGAACACGGGTGCCTGGCCCATCCTGAGGTCGGCCAGCACCAGCGTGTCGCCTTCGATGACCGGCTTCATGAATCCGTTCGAGAACCAGACCAGGCGGTCCACGGCCCAGATTCCCGAGGCCGCCTCGAGGGCCCTTCGATTGGAATCATGCGCGACAAAATGCATCGGCGCTTCATCGGCAACCAGGGAGTACAGGCCTTCGACGTGGCCCTGCTCCGTGACCACCACCACCCGCCAAAGCAGCGAGTTGAAAGGTGTCGGTGTTGAAAATACCGGCTGTGTGGGCAGGCCGGCGGCGGCCAGCGATTCCAGTGCGGTGTTTTCCGCCAGGCCCTTGCCCACCCAGGTCCAGCCGAGGTAAAGGCTGGACAGTGCCAGCCCGGTAGCGAGCAGGGTGCCGCTGTGGCGGCTGGCCGGCCGGATGGCGGCAAAAAGGGTTCCGATCAACAGCGGCAGCGTGAACAGCGGATCGATGATGAACAGTGTCGACCATGATACCGGCGGTGACTCGACCGGCCAGAACAACTGGGTGCCGTAAGCGTTGTGCGAATCCAGCAACGGGTGCGTGACCAGGGTCAGCAAGATAGCCCAGAACCACGGTCGGGACGCATCACGAACGGGGGCCCAGAAGCGTTTCAAAACCAGCCAGAGCAGTATGGCGAAAGGCACCAGTACGAAAAGCGAATGGCTGAAGCCGCGATGGTAGGTGTAGTTTTCCACCGCGCCGCCGAAATCGATGAATACGTCGAGGTCCGGCAGGGTTCCCAGCGTGGCACCCAGCAGCAGGGCTGTTCGGCGCTGACCCGCCGGTACGCTGGCAGCGGTGATGGAAGCGCCCAGCACGATTTGGGTCAATGAATCCATTGCAAGCGGACTATAAAGGAAGCGCACGCCGAGCACACGACCGTAATGTCCCTTCGTCGCTTGAATTTCCCGTTTATAATTCACACTTTGACGGATTGGATTCAAAATACGCGGCGCCCGGTCAACGGTTCACGGCACTGCGACAGACCGCGCAACCGAGGAGATGTAAACATGTTGAAGTACGGCCTGATCCTGCTCATCATCGCCATTCTGGCCGCACCCACGGCCCACGCTGTCGAAGCGCTGTCTTCATCGGAACTCCTGTCGCACTGCGACCGGTTTGAAGAACCGGACGCTGAAGAAGACCGCATTTTCTGCCTGCGCTATATCCAGGGGTTCATCGACGGCGCCATTGCCACGGACGAGCGCGTCGTGCAGAACGTCACCCGCGAACTCGGCGGCGGTGAGTCTTTCAGTGAGCGCGCCGCCCGCACCCGCATCGGCAACCGCCTGGGTCAGTTCGGTGCGACGGCCTACGCGGAGTACTGTCTCGGTGACCCGGTACCCTTGAAAGAAGTCGTGCATCACGTGGTTGACGACGCCCAGGACCCCGAACTGGTGAAAAAGATTCCGCTGGCCCGGGAGCTGGTGTACCAGGCCCTGCGGACCCACTATCCTTGCAGCACGGTCGAATAAGGCGGCGTGGACGCGATGCCCGATAAGCAATCTGGCGCTGCCGCGCGCCGCACGCCACTGGTCAAGACGGCCGTCCTTGCCGTGCTGCTCGTGGCTGCCTGGCTGCTATGGTCGGGTATTTACAAGCCGCTGCTGCTCGGGCTGGGGCTTTTTTCCTGCGTACTGGTGCTGTATCTCTCGTGGCGCATGCACCTGCTGGAGCAGGATGTGTTCTCGCTTCGGTATTTTGCCCGGCTCGTGCGTTACTGGGCCTGGCTGGGGCGTGAAATCTGGCGATCCAGCATCACCGTCACACGCATCGTGCTCAGCCCGAAGCTTCCCATCAGTCCGACGGTCATCGAATTCGATGCCCACTGCTCGCACCCGGTGGACCGCGCGATTCTCGGCAACTCCATCACGCTCACGCCCGGTACGCTGACCCTGCATGTCGATGAAACGCATTTCATCGTGCATGCCTTGACCGAGGAAGGGGCGTGGGATATTGCCGAGGGCGAGATGGACCGGCGCGTCAGCGACTTGAGGCGCGACTGAAGTGTATTACGTCGTGACCATAGCGACCCTCGTCACGATGGCCCTGGCCCTGGTCCGGGCCGTGCTTGGCCCGACGGTCTACGATCGTGTTCTGTCGGTCAACATGTTCGGCACCAAGACCGTGCTGCTGATCTCCGTGATCGCCTATCTGGCCGGCCGTCCCGATTTCCTCGACCTCGCGCTGGCATACGCGCTGATCAACTTTATCGGGGTGCTGGCCGTGCTCGAGTTCTTCAAGTCCCGCACAGCGCGCCGCTTGCAGGAACAATCGGAACGGGAGGACAACTGATGCAGGCTGTTCTCGATATCATCAGTTGGCTCCTGCTCACGGCTGGCGGCGCCTTCGTCCTGGTCGGCGGCATCGGCGCGTTGCGCATGCCCAACCTGTACACGCGCATGCACGCGGCCAGTGTTACGGATACGGTGGGCGCCATCCTGGTGCTGGGCGGCATCATGCTCCAGGCCGGCCTCACCCTGGCGACGATCAAGCTGGCGGCGATCCTGCTGTTCCTGTTGATAACCAGCCCGACCGCTTCCTACGCCCTGGCCAATGCGGCGATGATCGCCGGCGTCAAGCCGGAAGCGGGACGCGCGCCTGACACGGAGCATGATTCGTGACGGTCCTGTTCAGCGTGTTCCTGCTGACCCTGCTGGTGATCACGGCCATCGCGGCCGTGCAATCGCGCAACCTGTTTGTTTCGGTGATGCTGCTGGGCATTTTCAGCCTGTTGATCGCCGCGAATTTCCTGCTGCTCGATGCGGCGGACGTCGCATTGACCGAGGCCGCGGTGGGCGCCGGTATTTCGACCGTCCTGTTTCTTGGCGCGCTGGCCCTGACCTTTGAACGTGAGCACCGGCCCACGCCGCATCGCTGGCTTTCCCTGGCCGTGGTCTTCGCTGCCACGCTGGTCGTGCTGTATGCGACATTCGACAAACCGAAGTTTGGTGATCCGGGCGCTCCCGTGCAGGTTCATGTCGCACCCTGGTACATCGAGAAAACGCCGGAGGTCATCGATGTTCCCAACATCGTGACCGCCGTACTCGCGAGCTTCCGTGGTTACGATACGCTGGGTGAAGTATTCGTGGTATTCACGGCCGGAATCGGTGTGCTGTTCCTGTTGTCTGCAAGCCATGGCCATGCCGCCCAGCGCCGGCCCGATAACGGGGATGAATCGAAAATCGGGCTGCGCAATGATTTGATTCCCCGGGTCGTCGGTCGCCTGCTGGTGCCGTTTATCCTGCTGTTCGGCCTTTACGTGCAGTTTCACGGCGATTACGGACCGGGCGGCGGGTTCCAGGCCGGCGCGCTGATCGCGGCTGCGGTCATCCTGTTCGCGCTGGTCGAGGGTGAGGAGCGCACGCTCGAGGCAATTCCGCGCGGCGCCCTGCTCGCCCTGATGGTCAGCGGCGCCATGCTGTATGGCCTGGTCGGCGTGGCCGGGATCTTCCTCGGCGGCGAGTTCCTGAATTACTCCGTGCTGGCTGATGATCCGATCGCCGGTCAGCATCTCGGCATCATCCTGATCGAGGCGGGCGTCGGCCTGACCGTGACCGGTGTGCTGCTGAGTATTTTCCACGCTTTTGCAGCCCGGGACCGTTTCTGATGGAGTTGCTCGGCATCTATCACTACTGGGTTTTCGCCGTTCTGCTGATGATCGGTTTCTATGCCGTGGTGGCCAAGGTCAACCTGGTCAAGAAACTGATCGGCCTGTCGCTGTTCCAGTCGGCCGTGTTTCTTCTGTACATCACCATGGGCAAGGTCAGCGGCGGCACGGCACCGATCTTTCTCAAGGACATGATCGACCCGGTGTTTTCCAATCCCCTGCCCCAGGTACTGATCCTGACCGCGATCGTGGTGGGCATTTCCACGACGGCGCTGGGGCTCGGCATCGTCGTTCGCATCAAGGAGGAGTACGGCACGATCGAGGAAAATGAAATCCAGGAGATCGACCGCCGGTGACCGACCTGTCCATACATCTGCCGGCCATCCAGGTCGTGGCGCCCATGTTGCTGGCGCCGCTGGTCGTGCTGCTCAAGCCGCGCGGGCTGGCCTGGATGGCCGCAACGGCGGGCAGCATCATGGCTTTCCTGATCGCATTGAACCTGGCCGGCCAGGTGCTGGCGGGGGCTGATGTCCGTTACGTCATGGGCGGCTGGGCCGAACCGTACGGTATCGGTCTGCGGGTCGACGAATTCAGCGCCTTGCTGCTGCTGATCGTGAATGGCGCGTCAGCGGCGGCACTGCTGGCTGCTCGTCGCAGCATCGATGACGCCATCGAGGGCGACCGCCAGCCCTTGTTCTATTCGGCCTGGTTGCTGACGCTGGCCGGCCTGTGCGGCATCGTCGTATCCGCCGATGCGTTCAATATTTTCGTTTTCATGGAAATCTCGTCGCTGGCCAGTTACATACTGGTAGCCGGCGGCCCGGATCGCCGCGCCCTGCCGGCCGTGTTCAAGTACCTGATGATGGGCACCATCGGCGCGACGTTTTACCTGATCGGTGTCGGGCTGGTCTATATGATGACGGGCACGCTGAACCTGGCCGACATGGAATTGCGCATCCACGAGGTGGCGGATCAGCGGCCTATCCTGGTGGCCGCTGGTTTCATCACCGTGGGCCTGGCCCTGAAGGCGGCGGTGTTCCCGCTGCACGTGTGGCTGCCGAATGCTTACACCTATGCGCCGCACGCGGTGACGGTATTCCTGGCGGCTTGCGCGACCAAGGTTTCGCTTTATGTGCTGCTGCGTTTCGATTTCGTGGTATTCCAGCAGAACCTCGTCGGGCACGAATTGCAGTTCACCGCTTTCCTGATGCCGTTGGCCGCGTTGGCGATTCTCGTGGGATCGGCGGTCGCCCTGTTCGAGAACAATCTGAAACGCCTGCTGGCTTATTCCTCGGTGGCGCAGATTGGCTACATTCTGCTGGGCGCCAGCATGATCAGCGTCGCCGGGCTCTCGGCCGGCATGCTGCACATGTTCAACCACGCGCTGGCCAAGGGCACCCTGTTCCTGGCCGTGGTCTGCCTGGCCACCCGCCTGGCGACGTTCGACCTGCGGGAAATGGCCGGGGCGGCGCGGGCGATGCCCTGGACCATGGCCGCGTTCGTGCTGGGCGGGCTCAGCCTGATCGGCGTGCCGGGCACGGCCGGGTTCATCAGCAAGTGGTACCTGGTGACTGCCGCACTCGAGCAGGGTTGGCTGGGTGTCGTGCTGATCGTCGTGGTCGTTGCCGGGTCGCTGATGGCCGTGGCCTATATCTGGCGCATTGTCGAGGCTGTATGGTTCACGCAGCCGGAAGTCGGGGCGGCGAAAGCCGAAACCGCGAGCATGGCCGAGGCGCCGCTGTTGATGCTGGCGGTGACCTGGGCGGCGGCCTTGGCGAACATCGGTTTCGGACTGTATACATCACCGCAGCGTGAACTCGCCGAAAAGGCCGCGGGCGCGCTCCTGGGGCAGCTGCCATGACGGATGCGCAGCTGATTCTCGCGGCCCTCGGCGTGCCTCTTTCGGGCGCGCTGCTGATCGGCCTGGCCGGCCGCTTCAATGCCAACCTGCGCGAGGCCGTGACCCTGCTGACCGCGGGAACGCTGATTGCCTGCGTGTGGAGCCTGCTGCCGGAAATCTACAGCGGCGGCCGCCCGGAAGCCAGGCTGGCGGAAGTGCTGCCCGGCATCGAGATCGCCTTCAAAGTCGAGCCGCTGGGCATGATGTTCGCCGCGCTGGCGTCGGGCCTGTGGTTGGTCAACTCGGTCTACTCGATCGGCTACATGCGCGGCAACAAGGAAAAAAACCAGACGCGTTTTTACGTGATGTTCGCGGTGTCGCTGGCCGCTGCCATGGGCATTGCATTCTCGGCCAACCTCTTCACGCTGTTCCTGTTCTACGAGACGCTCACGCTTTCGACCTATCCGCTGGTGGCGCACAAGGGCGACAAGGCCACCGTGCGCTCCGCGCGGGTCTACCTGGGCATCCTGATTTCCGCCTCGATCGGCTTGCTGCTGCCGGCGATCATCTGGACGTACAGCGCGGCGGGCAGCGGGACTTTCACGCCGGGCGGCATTCTCGAGGGTCATATCGAAGGGCCCGCCATCGGCCTGCTGCTGGGCCTGTTCGTGTTCGGCACCGCCAAGGCGGCGGTCATGCCGGTCCACCGCTGGCTGCCGGCCGCGATGGTGGCGCCAACGCCGGTCAGCGCGCTGCTGCACGCGGTCGCGGTGGTCAAGGCGGGCGTGTTCACCATCACCAAGCTGATCGTTTACATATTCGGTGTCGACTTCCTGTTTTCCGAACCGAGCAGCGGCTGGCTGTTCTACGCGGCGGCGTTCACGATCATCGCCGCCAGTGTCGTCGCGCTGCGGCAGCAGAACCTCAAGCGCCTGCTGGCCTACTCGACCATCGCCCAGCTCTCTTACGTCGTGATGGCGGCGGCTATCCTGAAGCCGCTGGCGGAAGTGGGCGCGGCGATGCACATGCTGGCCCACGCCTTCGGCAAGATCACGCTGTTTTTCGCGGCGGGCGCCATATACGTCGCGTCAAAGAAAACCGAGCTGGCACAGCTGCAGGGCATCGGGCGGCGCATGCCGGTCACCATGACCGCCTTCACCATCGGCGCGCTGAGCATGATCGGTGTGCCGCCGACCGCGGGGTTCGTTTCCAAGTGGTATATCCTGGCCGGCGCCTTCCAGGCCGACAATTACCTGGCGCTGGCGACCATCATCGCCAGCACGGCGCTGAACGCCGCCTACTTTCTGCCGATCGTCTACATGGCCTGGTTCCTGCCGGACAGAACGCCGCCCGAGCGCGCCCATGGCGAGGCGCCCTTTGCCGCGGTACTGGCGCTGGTGATTACGGCCATGCTTACCCTGGCGTTTTTCTTTTTCAGCGCGCCGGCCTATGAACTCGAGGCTCAGCTTTTCAGGGGGGCGCCATGAGCGAACGCAACGACACTTCTCATGTGAATTCACGGCCAAACGACGACGCCTGGCTGGCCCGGCCCACGACTATCCGCCTGCTGTGGGTGGTGTTCATCGTGGTGCTGGCGGTTTCGGTTGGCGCCCAGTGGTTGTTCAAGGTGAAGGGCTATTTCGGCGCGGACAGCTGGTTCGCCTTCGGCGCCATTTACGGTTTCCTGTCATGCCTGGCGATGGTGCTGTTCGCCAAGGGCCTGGGCTACCTGCTGAAACGCGACAAGGACTATTACCGCGAGGCGGACGATGATTGATTTTCTGCCGCCTGCCCTGATCCTGCTCTTAGGCGCACTGCTGATCGGCCTTACGCGCGGGGTGCTGCGCACCACGGTCGTGCTGCTCGCGCCGCTGCTGACGCTGCTGGCCATCTGGCAGGTGCCCGACGGCGTGGTGCTGACGCTCGATTTCCTGCAGTACCCGATCGAGCCGATCGAGGGCAGCCCCGTGCGCCGTCTGTTCGCAACCATTTTCGGGCTGATGGCCCTGGTCGGCGGCCTGTTCGCTTACCGTCAGGCGAAGTGGTACGAACTGGCCGCGGCTTACGCCTACGCTTCCGGCGCTGTCGGCGTCAGCTTCGCCGGGGACCTGATCAGCCTGTTCATCTTCTGGGAGCTGATGGCGCTGTTCTCGACCGTGGTCGTGTGGTGCGGCGGCACGCCGGGCGCCCGTGCGGCGGGTATCCGCTACGCGATCATGCACCTGCTGGGCGGCGTGATCCTGAAGGTCGGTATCGAGGGCGTGATGGTTCATACGGGCTCTATCGAGATTCGCCCGATGCTGGCCGACAACTTCGACCACTGGATGATCTTGATCGGCATCCTGATCAACGCCGCCGCGCCGCCGCTGTCCGCCTGGCTGTCGGACGCCTACCCGGAATCCAGCCCGACCGGCTCCGTATTCCTCTCGGCGTTCACCACCAAGACCGCGGTTCTTGCGCTGATCCTGCTGTTCCCGGGCGAGCCGGTGCTGATCGGCATCGGCCTGTTCATGGTGATGTACGGCATTATCTACGCCCTGCTGGAAAACGACATTCGCCGCATCCTCGCGTTTTCGATCGTCAACCAGGTGGGTTTCATGGTCTGCGCTGTCGGCATTGGCACGCAGATGGCGATCAACGGCGCGTCCGCCCACGCCTTCGCGCATATCATCTACAAGGCCCTGCTGTTCATGAGCGCCGGGGTGGTGGTTTACCGGACGGGGTACAACAAGTGCACCGAGGTGGGCGGCCTGTTCCGGACCATGCCGCTTACGGCCGTGTGCGGCATCATCGGCGCGCTCGCCATTTCCGGTTTTCCGCTGACTTCCGGTTTCACCACCAAGACGATGATCTCGCAGGCCGCGGCCAACGAGGGCCTGGCCGTGGTCTACTTCCTGCTGGCGGCGGCCTCGGCGGGCGTCTTCCTGCACGCGGGCATCAAGTTTCCCTGGTTCGTGTTTTTCCAGCGTGACTCCGGCCTGCGTCCCAAGGATGCACCCTGGAACATGGCCGTGGCGATGGTGATCTTCTCCGTTTTGTGCATCCTGTTCGGCGTCGCGCCGCAGTTGCTCTACGACTACCTGCCCTACCCCGTGGACTACCAGGCCTACACGGCCGGGAAAGTCATTTTCTACCTGCAGTTGCTGCTGTTCAGCGGCCTCGCTTTTTTCCTGCTGCTGCCGCTGATGCGCCGTACCGAGACCATCAGCCTGGATGCCGACTGGCTGTGGCGGGTGGCCCTGTTCCGCCTGGCCAGCGGCCTGTACCGTGCGTTGGCCTGGCTGGGTGCGAAGGGCGGGGAAAGCCTTTCCGCTGTCGGCCGCAGGCTGGGTCGGCGGGGACAGCACTGGTTCGGTTCGGAAACGACCGGCGGGCGCCGCGTTCACGGCGTTTTTGCGCGGGCCTGGCCGATTGGCACCACAGCCTTGTGGATCGCGGTCCTGTTGACGGCCTACGTGTTCTTTTATTATCTCGATTAAGGCCGCGTTCGGCGCGGGTTCATTGATGAACAGTAAGGAACGGGATTCAAACAAGACCCTGGGCTGGCGCCTGCTCGGTTGGGGCTCGGTTCCTCGAGGGCTGCGCCCGGCGCTCGAGGCCGAGGGAATCCGTCTGCTGGAAGAAGGCCTGCCCGGACGTTTCGTCACGCGGCGCCTGAAAGCGCCCGGTCGGCGTTACCGCTTTCGCAGGGAAGGGTTTTCGGGCTGCATCGTGGTGACCGGCAAGCGGCTGCTTTTGTGCAGTTATCGCAAGCTGCAGGTCAACATCGGCCTGGACGATCCGCGCCTGCGTTCACTGCACGTGACGACGGCGCACCCGGGCTGGCTGACGATCTGGTTCGAATCGGCCCGTTTCAACGATGATTGGAAAGGCGTTATCGAGTTTCGGCTGAAAACCTCCAATGCAGCGAAAATCAGGCAGAAACTGATATCGCTTGGCCTGTCTCCGGGCCGGCCGCTTTAGGCAAGCGCCCGCCGGAAACGGATGCTTACAGCGGCCCCGGCACGCCCGGGCCCCGGCTCATCAACTCGCAGGACTCGACGTGCTGCAGGGTCAGCGGTTGCACCGGTATGACGCCGGATACCGCGGGAACCGTCAGGTCGTAGGCAAGCGTTCCGCTGACGCAGTTTTCGAACTCGACCGTCATCGTGCCGACGCGTGTCTGGGGTGTTTCGATGGGCGGATCGGCCGCATCGAAGGCTCCGCCCCGGGCAAGAAAAACGTCGAGATCGGCCCGGGCGCCGTCGATCGGGCCGAGTGCGGTCAGCCAGCGGTGCCCGGGTTCGCCCAACGTGGCCGTGCCGTCCACCGGGCGTTGCAGGTCGAATGTATACCAGCCCGCAAACAGTTGGTTTGAATCGTCGTAGATGTCCATGAACACGCCCTGGCCGGCGGTTTCGCTGTTGAACCATGCCCCGGCCAGGCCCCGGTTGATTCGAAAGTCAGCGGGCGGCGCCAGGACGAAAAAATAACTGCCGAAGGCAGAGTTGCTTCTCGGCTGCACGACGAACCAGTAGTCACGCCCGGCTTCGAGTTCCACCGTGCCGCTGTTGTCGAGAAAAAAGCCGCGCACCCCGGAGGTCGGGACGCGGTTGACGTTGGGTTCGGCGGGATCGAAAGGCGCCGTGTAAACCTGCAGGCAGACATCGATGTCGCCCGAGTACACCGAGATGTCCTGGTAGTAGTAGGTGCCGCTGCGTTCAAACCGGAACGGGCCGCTTTCACGGTAGCCCCCGGGGCCGCAGGCCGAGGGAGATACCGGGCTCGACGAGGTGATCGCTCCGCCCGTGAACTGGGGCGGCGTCACGGCGAGATCGGACTCGACGGCGCCGGGCCCGGTGAAAGAGACCGCCCAGGCGCCTTCCTTGTTCACGCAGGCCTGCTGCAGGATGAGACGGTAGCTCTGTCCCGAATCGAGATCGTATGAGCCCGCCGTATTGACGGCAAACGGCAGGCCCGACTCGTCGGCATTGGGCCGCACCAGGTTGACCGACGGGTTGGCCGCATCGAAGGGACCACTGTACAAGAGGATGGTGAGGTCCACGCCGTTGTACTTGGCGCCTTCCAGGTACAGCACGTCCAGCACCGAATAGGTACCGCTGGCCGAGACCCGCAGCGCGCCCGCATCCTGGTAAGCCAGCGGGTCCTTTGCGTCGCAGATGCTGTAAAGCGGCGCCGTTTTCGGCTCCGAACCGTCAAAACTGCCGGCCAGAACGGTGCTGGCGGCTGCCGCCAGGCCAGGTTGGCACAGCAGCAGTATTCCAAGCACAAGCAACTGTTTTTTCATGTCTATTCCTGTTTCCAAGTCGAAAATTGCGCGATTCCTGCCGCGATCGCGGGTTCAGCCGGTTCCAATTGCCCTGTTCGGCACGGATAATTCGCCCATGATTTTGTATGTTCTTTCATGATGCCATGGCGGTTGTGAACAAAGTGCGAAGACAGCGCCGCTTCATCGCCGTCGCCGGCAATATCGGCGCCGGCAAATCCTCGCTGGTGGATTTTCTGACCGCCACCTACGATGTGGCGCCGTTTTACGAGCCGAACGACGAGAACCCCTACCTCGAGGATTTTTACTCGGACATGCGGGCCTGGGCCTTTCACTCCCAGATGTTCTTTCTCAGCAACAAGTTTCGCATCCACCAGGAGGCCGACCGCACTGAAGGTGTGGTCATCCAGGACCGTACGATTTTCGAGGACGCCGAGATTTTCGCCACGGCCTTGCGCCGGATGCGCAAAATCGACAGCCGTGACTGGTCGACTTATTGGTCTTTCTACCAGGGCATCCTGGAAGCCATCCAGCCGCCGGACCTGATGATCTACCTGCGCTGCCCGATTCGAACGATCCGCCGCCGAATCCGCCTGCGGGGAAGAAAGATGGAGCAGGACATTCCGCTGTCCTACCTCAAACGCCTTGAGGCCCTGTATGAAAACTGGATCGAGAACTACGATCTCGGCGAGGTGCTGGTACTGGATTCACATCGGCTGGATTTCGTCAGCGACCTCGTGGACCGGCAGGACGTGCGCGAACGCATCGAGAAACTGCTGCCGATAAAGCGCCGCTGATTTCGCGGCCCGTCAGTCCGCGAACGAGTTCAGTATCTCGGTAAAGCGCGGGTGGGAGCGCACGCTGTCGAGATCGGAGTCGTGCAGCAGCCATTCGCGGTTGAGGTTTCCGACCTTGAAGCGGCAGTTTTCCAGGCAGTCGATCGATTTTTCGGCATCCCCCGCCAGCGCATACAGGCAGGCTGCGTTGTAATGCACGATGGAGTCCATCGGCGCCTTGCGTACCGATTCCTCCATCCACTTCACGGCTTCATCCTTGTCGCCCAGTCGCATCAGGGCAAAGGCGCCCATGTTCAGCGCGCGGTTATCGTCCGGGTTCAGTTCCAGCACGGCACGCGCCCGCGCGATGCCCTTGCGGGCGGCCTCCATCTCGCGCTCCCGGTCGTCCAGGCTGTGATAGATCTGCGGCAGCAGCAGCATGCTCTGGTAATCCTCGGGACGGATTTCAGCCGCGCGTTCAAACAGGCTGCGCGCGGATTCGAGGTCGCCCTCGTGCACCTTGCTGCGGCCGAAGAAATAGTGCGCTTCGTAACTTTCGGGGTTCAGTTCGAGTGCCCGCTGGAATTCTTCGGTCGCTGCCTGGTAATCCTGCACCATGCAGTGCGCGATGCCGGCAGCGATGTGCGATTCCGGCCATTCCGGCGCCATCTCGAGCGCTTTTTCGCTGGTGCGCAGCGCTTCGTCCCGGTTGACGTTGGAAGCATTGAAGTACATGTGCTCGAAGCCGAAGGTGTAAGCCAGCCCCGCCCAGGCCCGGCCAAAACCCGGTTCGACTTCGATGGCCCGTTCAAACATCTGGCGGGCGTAGATCGTGTCCTCGATGTTCTGGTGGGCGAAGTAGCTCAGCCCCCGCAGGAAAAAGTCGTAGGCCTTCGGCGTCACCTGCTGCTTGCCCAGCCCGGATGCGTGCAGGGTGACACTGAGCGTTTCCGCTATCGACTGCGCGATTTCTTCCTGGATGCTGAAGATATCTGCCAGGCCGCGATCGTACTGGCGTGACCAGAGGTGGTATCCGTCCGCGGTCTTGACCAGTTGAGCGGTGATGCGCAGCCGGTCGCCGGCTTTGCGCACACTGCCTTCCAGGACGTTTCCGACATGCAGTTTTTCGCCGATCTCCTCGACACCGGCTCCCTCGTGCCGGCGGCAGAACTGGAAGGTGGTGACGCGCGAAGCAACGCGCAGGTCCGGGATCTTGCACAGGGCATTCAGGATTTCCTCGGCGATCCCTTCGCAGAAATAACCCTGGTCGCCGTGTTCGCTCATGTCTTCGAACGGCAACACCGCTATGGAGGTCGAGGATTCTTCCCGGGTCTCCGCTTTTTCGACGTCTTCGGGGTCACGGCGGATGCCTTTCGGCGTCAATTCGTAGGCCCAGGCAAGCACCAGGGCAATGGGAAAACCGAGCACGACCAGAGCGATCAGCAGACTCAGTGACCAGCCGGGGAGCAGAAGCGCCTCGAACGTGACCTCGCCGACCTGCAGAACGACCCAGCCGACGAGGATATAGACCGCCGCGACCCGGATGACCTTGCGGTCCCGGAGACGGGTGAAAAAGCTCTTTTCAGGCTTTCCGTTCATGGCGCTGTCATGGACCAGTTTACACCAGCAGGCCGGAGCAGCCCATGTGCCAAGGGGCCCGGTCGGCGGTATGGCGTGATCAGTCGCTCTGAGGCGGAAAAGCGCGGGAAAGCGGGATCAGCCAGTGGTTCGAGTCCGGGTCGATCGATCCGCCCATTTCCATGGTTACCACGCGGTCGACGACCTGCAGGCCCCGGTCCGCCATGTGCGGAAAGGTGTCGATACCGTCAGCGGAAAAGTTTCCGCGCGTGCGGTGAATATCGAAACGTTCAGAAAAACGGCGTGCAAAGGCTTCTTCGATACCTTTTCTGCCGTACAGGAATCCGAGCAGTCCACCCCAGGTGGCAGCCGGATTGTCGGAGTCCCAGCCGGCGAGCACGGCAATTTGCACGGTTTTCTGAAAATCGCCCTCGCCGTACATCAGGCTGACGATGCTCGCGGCAAAATTGATACCCGAGGCGAAGCAGGCATTGCAGTACAGCCCCCGTGAGCTGAGATCGTAGCCGTCCTGTTGCTCGACCTGGTAGAGCCGGTACACGTCATCGCGGGCCTGTTCCCAGGGCACACCGGCCTGGTAGCGGCTTTTTACGAAGTCGTACATCGCAGCCACGTAACCGTCTTCGGGCAATTGCTTGCGAGCGGTTTCGGCCATCCAGCGGACCTGGTCCCGGCGGCTCAGCGCCGGATCAGCAATGGCGGCGAGCGCGTGCATGACCACGTAAAACTCCGCGGCCCGGGCGGCGTTTTCGCGCGCGGTGGTGCGAATCGGAAGATACGCCATTTCAAGCGCCACATCGGGCCGGCCCGGTGCAAACAGTCCGAAGATTTCGGTGCTCAGCTGCGCATCGATCATCTCGAACTCCGGGTTCACGGCCGGGTCGCTGGTATCGGGCGGGACCATTCCCTGCGTGCGCATCAGGTCGTGGGCGCGCTGGTTGGACACCCAAAGGTAGTTCTCGGGTTCTCCCGAGTCGGTTTTGAACGGCGTGTTCTGGTCCGAATAGATGTGCTTCAGCCAGCCGTCACGAATCTGCTCTGCGCTCAGGATGCTGGTTTCGTTTTCCAGCAGAAGGTGCTGGTACAGGTACTCGATATCGGTATCGTCGTCGGCGCCCCAGGTGCCGGTTTCGTCCTCGAAAACCCAGTCGATGGTGGGTGAAAGGTCGCTTGGAAGGCCCTCGCCCCAGATGCTCGGCTGATCGGGCCCGCCCCAGTCGCTTCGGGTATAAAATTCGCCGTGCGGTCCTGCGCCGCCGGTCTTGTCCATTTCCGTGACCAGCCCGGTCCAGTTGGCGATGCATTGCCCCAGCCAGAAACCCTGCAGGCGGTCGTGGTAGTCCGAACGCGAAAGGGACACCGTGGAGGCGGTTCCGGCAGCCGGCGCGGTGTCCGCGATACAGCTGACGGAGCAAAGCGACAGCAGCAGGATGCAGCTTGTGAGCCCTTTTCCGATCACGTTCCGTCTCAGGCTTGATCCGCTCTTTCGCTGGGGTAGAGATGCACATCGCGCTGCGGGAACGGTATGGATATGCCTTCCTGGTCGAAGCGGATCTTGATCGCGCGCAGGGTATCCCAGTAGACGTTCCAGAAGTCTTCCCGTGTTGCCCAGGGCCGAACGATGAAATTGACCGAGGAGTCACCCAGTTCATGCAGCCTGATGACCGGCGGCGGATCGGACAGGATGCGATCGTCGGCGGCGAGGATTTCTGCGAGAACTTTTTCCACTTTCTCGACATCGTCCGAGTAACTGACGCCAATGACCAGGTCCACCCTGCGCGCCTTCTGGGCCGTGACGTTCTTGATCACGTCACCCCAGATCTTGCTGTTGGGAATGACCAGCGTCTGGTTGTCGATGGTCAGGACGGTCGTCGAAACCAGGCTCATGCGCTTGACGAAGCCGTTCACGCCGGCCACTTCGACGAAGTCGTCGACATCGAACGGCCGGTAGATCAGGATCATGCCGCCGGCCGCGAAGTTGGCCAGGGAATCCTGCAAGGCGAAGCCGATAATGAAACCCGCAACGCCCAGGCCGGCCAGTGCCGGCCCCAGTGAAATGCCCATCTGGCCGATGGCGATCAGGATACCGACCGCCATCACCAGCACACCCGAAGCCTTGATCAGCAGGTTTTTTTGCAGTTCGGAAAGATCCCTGCTGTCTCGGTTCAGCGTTTTATGAACGGTCGAACGGACCATTTTGGAAAGCAGATGAAACGCGTACAGAATGACCAGAAGAACAAGCAGCCGAAGGAAAAAATCGAAACTTTTTCCGCCGAGATAATCTTTCAGTGATGCCCAGGCGTCTGCCAGCACGCCGCCGATCACGTCCAGGTCCAGCAGTTCCTTGGATACGGCGCCCTGGTGCCTGATCAGCGTTGCGCGGTAGGGCGTGGAGTCGATATTCAGTGACTGCATCTCATCGATCAGGACACCCAGCTGATCCAGCCGCTCGTCTTTTTGCAGCCGGTTGGTGTTGATCATGACGCCAAGTTCCGTGTTGTTGGGGTCGGCGCCCTGCTCCCGGGCCAGCTCGGATGACAGCGCGTCGGACAGTTCCAGCGATGCGGTGAGCCGCTCGGCGGCCACGGTCAGCAGGGCGGTGACGTCAGCCCGCATTTGCCCGCTCTCGATACCGATGGCCTCGCGCTCGGCCAGGATTTCCGCTGCCGCCTTCAGTTTCGCGACATAAAGCTCCTGCAGCGTATTGATGTAGGCCTGCCGTTCACGTTTGTCCGTGCCGGAGAGATCGGCCAGGCCGGTTTGCTCGTCCTTGATCTGCTGCCGGAGCTCTTTCAGGCGATCGAGTGAGGTGTGGTCGGCTGCTTTCAGTGCGATTTCGAGATCCTTCGCCATTTGCATGCGAACGGCGTTTTCCTTCGGCAGGTCCTCAAGGCCGTCAAGAAGATCCAGGAACTGGCGGGCAGCGGTGAGGGTCAGCTGATCTCTGCGGAACATCGTCGCGCGGGGATCCATGCTGTAGCCTTGCGCAACCAGTTCGTCCAGATGGGCAATGAGGTTCTGCGTGCTGTCGAGCTGAGCGCGCTTTTCGAGGAGATCGGCTTCTTCCTTGTTGGGTGCCGCGGGACTCTCCTGCGCTGGCGCGGAGGCACTCAGTCCGGGCAGGACAATAAACAGGACGGCAGCCATCAGGAAATGGCGGATTTTATTTCTTGTGGTCATATACAGCTACTCTTCTGAACGTTGGTGGCGGGGAATGTGATACCGATCAATCAGATGCAAATGAATGAAAAGGAATTTATCTCAACATGGGCATATTTTCACGGATTCCGAACGGGCAGCGCTTCCCAGCCTTCGACATCGAGGCTGTCGCGGTAAGCGTGCCAGGAAGCGTAGCCCAGCCAGGGCATGATCACCACGAAACCGACCATCGCCGTCATGAAACCGATGCCGGTCAGGGCGGCAATGATGGCGGCCCAGACGAGCATCGTCCAGCGGTTGCGCAAGGTGGCATTCACGCTGGAGACAACCGCGGTGATCGCGTCGACATCGCGGTTGGCGATGAAGGGAAGCGAAAAAGCCGAGGCGGCGAAGCAGATGTAGGCGAAAAAGGCGCCCACCACGGTGCCGACGCCGAGGAATATCGCCAGGTCAGCCAGCTCGACTGCACCGTCACTGGGAAAGAAAATGTGCACCATCGACGCAGCGCGCGCCCATACCAGGAAGATGATCAGCAGGACCAGCGCAAACACCAGGGAGTTGGTGATCGGTTTGCGCACGGCGCGCAGCGTGCTCATCAGCGTCGGTTTCAATCCCATGCACAGCTTGCGGGAGATGGAATACATGCCGAATGCCAGCAACGGCGCCACGAATACGAAACCCGAGAGCAGGCTGAGCAGTAACACCCAGCCGCCAACCCGCCATGCAACAAAGGCAACCGCCCAGGAGAGCAGCATGCAGAACGTACCCCAGGCGATACTGAGGCCCGGGGCTGCACGGTAGTCGTTCCAGCCTTTGCGCAGCCACTCGATGGTGGCGGATGGCGGCAGGTCGTTGCACGGCGCGACGAAGGGTTTGGGTTGTTCCGGCAATTCTTCCGGACCGCTGTTGTGGTTTTTCGACATGGTGTTTTCAGCTTGCTCGGCAGGTTTTCATGGTGCGACAGGGAGAGGTGAAAATGCAAATTCATGCATGAATTTGCGAGGCTGTTGCAGCGGTTGTGCCCCCAGCGATCGGGCATCACGCCTGTGCTGCGGCCGTATTAATCCTCTGTGCCGGCCGCTGATGGCGGGCAGGCGCGCCCGGAACCGTCCAGGCCGGCCAGCTTGACCAGTTCCAGGGTCTGTTGACCGTCGGCGCCATCCAGCGTGGCGCGGGCCGTTCCGCAATCCTGGAACTCGATGGTCATCGTGCCCCAGGTGCTGCGCTCGACATCCAGCGGATCGAAAGGACCGAACCGGCCACCGACCGCGCGGGTCAGGTTGAGCGTCAGTTCCTTGCCGAAGGCCGGTTCTCCCTCGTAAACATCCAGCAGCCAGAGCCGGGACGAATCGTCACGGTACCCGTAGAACGAGACCAGGATGCGGTTTTCATCGATGGCGTGCAGCACGAGACCCTGGCCCGAGGTAGCCGGGTCGTACCAGGTGCCGGTCACGCCGGAAAGCCGCGGCAGCGGCGGAGTCTGGGCCTTGCATTCGAGCCCTGCCAGGCCCGCCAGCCGCTCCATTTCCAGGGTCTGCGCGCCGTGGTCGCCTTCGAGCACCGCCCTTGCGCTGCGGCAATCCTGAAACGTGATGCGCAATGTACCCCAGGGTACTGTTTCGACGTCGGTGGGCCGGAAGCTGCCGAAATTGCCGCCCGATGAGACATGCAGGGTGACCTCGCTTTCCACGCCGACCTCGATGGGCGCCTCTGCGGTGCCAAGCAGCCACAGCTGCGTGCCGTCGTTTTCATAGCCGTAGAAGCTCACCACGGAACGCGTAGTGTCGATCGGGTGCAGCACGAGGCCCTGGCCGCTGGTGGCCGGGTCGTACCAGGCGCCGGTAATCGCGGCCATCCAGGGGGTCGGCTTGTGTGCCGCTTCGGAAATGCGGCGCAGGGCGCGACCGTGCACCGCGTCTTCACCGTAGAACCAGATATCCTCGCCGATGGGGACGAAGTGGTCGGCACGGGTGACGGGGTTGGCCTCGCCGGCCAGCAGCAGGCCCAACTCGTCTTCGCTCCAGGCCCAGACCCGGGAATAATGATCGCCATTCGTTTCCTCGAGGTATGCATGGAGGAAATACGGGCTGGAAGCGACGAACTCGAACACCGAGCCGCTCTGATCGGTGGGAAAGTAATAGGGCACTTCCTTGGCGGATGTTTCACCCAGGCGGAACAGGCGGTTTTCCGCCATGACCAGGGCTTCATCGCCCAGCGCGGCCATGGAGACCCCTTCGGGATCACCGCTGGCATTGCCGAGCTCGTAGCTGCCGGCATTCTGGGCGTCCAGCCGCAGGACCGACGTTGGGCTGAAAGTATCGTTTCGGGCCATGTACCAGGCGCCGGCGGATTTGAGCACCGGATCGTCCTGGTCCCAATCGGCAATCCAGGAGTCAACAGAGGGGATTTCCGTTACCGTACGACCCTCTGTTCTGAAGAACGCATGGGTCTGGTCGGATTTTTGTGCGACGAACAGCCAGCGGTCATCGAGCATCAGGAAATGCTCCGGGCCGGAATCCCCCGCACCGGGCATGATATCCGCGAGCAGCGAGTAGTCGCTTCCATCGAACAAGCGGGGTTCTTCACCCTGCGCTTCGTCGCTGCCGACGAACAGCAGGGTCTTGAAGAACGATCCCGCCAGGACCGCCTTCTTGCCTTCATGCGGTGCAAAGGCTGGTTCCGACCGGTAGCCCTGTCCATCGGTTGAGAAAAAATACAGCTCACCACTGGCGGATTCAACGGTGAAGTAAAGGCGACCATTCATCTGGCCACGGCCGGTAACGACGCCACCCCGGGGCCAGTCTTCATCGTCAACCACCGTTTCCACGGAAATGCCGTCGGTGCGCCAGAACCCGTTGCTGCTGCTTGCTCCTTCGAAGTAGGACCAGCCATTGAACGGCGTTCCGGGCCACGCGGGGGCCGGCCGGTTTTTTCCGTACTTTTCCTTGCTGGGCGCCGTATTGATGTCGGCCAGCATGACGCGGTCGCCCGATTCATCGAAGCGGTACAGGCGGCAGCCGTTACCGGCCGTGTGCAGGTTGCCCAGCACGTGGCCGTTGATCTCGAATACGCCCCAGCAGTCCTCGGCCTCGGCCGAGTTGCCGGTAAACTTCGCCACGACCTCGGTTTGCTGGTCCCGTATGACCGGCTCGGGGACCTGGGCCTCGGCGATCAGCGCTTCCACGTTGACGCGCACCTCGGGCAGCAGCGGGTCGAACGCGTCGCCCGGGCAGGCCGTGACGGTGCAGCCGGTCGTTGACGAATTGCCGTCCCGGTGGCCCGAAATAGTGTCGAGATTCAGCTGCGTGCCTTCATGCCAGGTGACGGCCGCCGGACCCAGACCTTCGCGTGAAGCCAGCCAGGCCAGCAGGTCTTCCAGGCGGTCCAGCGCTTTGCGGGTCGGTGCAACGTCGGTGAAATTGCCGAGCAGGGAAATGCCCTGGGTGCCGCCGTTCTGACAGGAAAAATGGGCGCCCTGCACGTTGTCGCCACCGGCCCGGCCCACGTAGATGCTGCCTTCCGGATCGACCAGGAAGTTGTAGCCGATGTCCGCCCAGCCGCGGGTCTGCACGTGATAGGACCAGATGGC
>Ga0180429_10000903_pt1 | contig 25779 bp, 14 predicted proteins | sample SS_ome_FD_132428 | JGI IMG/M metagenome (GOLD analysis project Ga0180429, IMG submission 132428) | Hypersaline lake sediment archaeal communities from the Salton Sea, California, USA - SS_1_S_1 metaG | ecosystem: Environmental > Aquatic > Non-marine Saline and Alkaline > Hypersaline > Sediment ...
GAAGGCCAAGCGGGCCAAGGCCGAGCCAAGTGAGCCGGCCTACGATGCCTCCGTGCCGGCACCCACTGTGGCGGGCGTGACGTACGGACCCCACGAGCGGAACGTGCTCGATCTCTGGCTGGTGGAATCGGATGAAACCACGCCACTCGTCGTCGTGATCCACGGAGGAGGATGGAACGGCGGCAGCAAGGAGAGGGTCAATCGTTTCGTCGATGTCGACGCCTTGCTCGAGGCGGGGATCTCCGTGGCGGCGATCAACTACCGGCTCATTCCGATGGCGCGGGAACAGGGGATCGAGCCTCCGGTGAAGGCTCCGCTGCACGACGCGGCGCGGTCGATCCAGTTTCTTCGGGCCCACGCGGACGAGTGGAACATCGACGGGGAACGGATCGGCGCGGCGGGCGGTTCGGCCGGAGCGTGCTCGAGCCTGTGGCTCGCCTTTCGCGATGATCTCGCCGATCCGGATGCCGATGACGCCGTCCTGCGCGAATCGAGCCGGATCCATTGCGCGGCGGTGACCGGAGCCCAGACCACGCTCGATCCGCACCAGATGCGAAAGTGGATGCCGAACAGTCGCTACGGGGGACACGCTTTCGGGTTGGGCCGATTCGACGCCTTCCACGCCGCACGGGACGAGATCCTGCCCTGGATCGAGGAGTATTCGCCCTACTCCCTCGTGACGCCGGATGATCCGCCGGTCTTTCTCCGCTACGGAGGCGCTCCCGATCCCGGGAAGCCTCAGCGCGATCCCACCCACAGTGCGAATTTCGGCCAGCTGCTTCTCGAGCGGTGCCGGGAGCTCGCGGTGGAGTGCGTCCTTTCCTACCCCGGGGCCCGCGGGGTGAAGTGGGATTCGCCCACTGCCTTCCTGATCGCGAAGCTCACGGAAGGGAACTGATTTTCGTGGCGAAGTGGATGCGACTCGGCTAGAAAGGTCGGACATGAAACGTCGAGTCGTCCCCGTGTTGTTCGCCCTTTCCCTCGTCACGCCCTTCCTTGCCCAGGCCGAGGAGGGGGACTTCATTTCCCTCTTCAACGGACAGGACCTCTCCGGCTGGGACGGCGATCCCAAACTCTGGACCGTTGAGGATGGGGTCATCGTCGGAACCTGCGAGGGACGCGAGCATTTCCCGCACAACACCTTCCTCATCTGGCGCGACGGAACGGTCGAGGATTTCGAATTGCGGGCCACGGTGCGGATCGAGGGCGACAACAACTCGGGAATTCAGTACCGGAGCCGGCCGCTTCCCGAGCGGGGCGAGTGGGCGATCACCGGCTATCAGCACGACGTCCACCCGGCGATCGAGCACATGGGGATGACCTACGAGGAGCGGGGACGCGGAATCTTCGGTCTCAACGGCAGGAACATCCTGGTCGATCCCGAGGGAGAGCGCTGGCTGGTTTCCGAGCACGAGCCGGTCGCCGCCGACCTGACCGAGTGGACCGAGTTCACGGTGGTGGCCCGGGGCAATCATCTCGTGCACAAGGTCAATGGCGAGATCACCTCGCAGATGTGGGACTACGACGAGGAGAAGCGCGCCCTCTCCGGATTGGTCGCGATCCAGCTCCACAGCGGGAACGCCCATCGTCTCGAGATCAAGGACGTGCAATTGAAGACCCTCCCCGTGACCGAACCCGCGGCATTCGACCCGGCGAAGGTCAAGGGCGCCGAGAAGATCGAGAAGCCCCGGACGAGCCGGCCGATGGGCAAGGGGAAGGCTAAGGCCAAGGCAAAAGGCAAGGCTCAGCCGAAGGGCTGATCAGGAAAGGAATTCCACGATCCGCGCCTTGGGGCGTCCGATGATGGCTCGGGCGCCCTTCTCGATCACGGGGCGCTGGAGGAGTTGTTTGTGCTCGAGCAGGATGGCGATCACCGCCTCGGGATTGCCGACGAAGTCGTCGGGATCGAGTTCGAGCTTCTTGAACTTGGAGTCCTTGCGCACGAGGTCCTCGACCGGGTCCTCCAACCCGGCGACGATCTTCTCCAGTTCCTCGCGTCCGGGCGGCTGCTTGATGTAGAGGATGACCTCGTGATCGACTCCCAGTTCCTCGGCGACCGCCAAGGCATTCTTCGAGGAGCCTCAGTGGGCGTAGTGATAGATCGTGACGTCGGCCATGGTGTTTCCTCAAGCAAATCTGCGGAAGATCTCGCGATCCTCCCCGAGCCGCAAGTGTGAGTTGGGTGAAGCGTTGAAAAGGGGGTGAAGCCTATCGCTTTCGCAGGTAGGCGAGGAGGTCGATCATGTCGTCCTTCGAGATCGCGCCCTCGAGGCCGACCGGCATGAGGGAGAGCCCGGTGGTCCGAAAGGTGGCGATCTCGCCTCGGGGAACGAAGGTTTCCGCCCCGCCGGGCACGCGGAGAGTGACCCCGGTGTCGTCATCGCCGGCGACCAGACCGCTCAGGGTGGCCCCGTCCTTTTTCTCGAGAATGGCCGACACCCAGCGGTCTTCGACCGCGCGATTGGGATCGAGGATATCGGTGAGGAGAGCCTCGGCGGGCTTCATCCGGACATCGGCGAGCGAGGGGCCGACGTCGACTCCCGCTTCGCCCATTTGGTGACACGTGATGCAGGCGGCCTGGGCGAAGACGGCCTTTCCCTTGTCGGCGTCTCCCTCGCGAGAACCCAGTGCCTCCCGGTAGTCGTTGATCACGGCGGCGCGGTCACTCGAGGCCTCCCCAAACAGTTCTTGCGCCAGGGTCTTGATTTCCTCGTTGCTGGAACGGCCGTAGCTCCAGCGCGTCATGGGTGGCATCAGGGACTTAGAGATGTCGCCAGCCTCCATCTTTTTCATGAGAAGAAGGCCCGACTTGGTGCTCCCGGTGATCAGGGCGAGGGCTTCGCGAAGGGCCGCGGGCGGGAGGGAATTCCAACGGGCGAAGAAGAACTCGGCCACGGCGACGCGGTCGAAGCGTGAGAGGGTCCGGCAGGCGGCTTCCTGGATCGCGGCGGGCTCGGCGGGGTCGATCAGTTTTTCGACAATCGGAAGGGTGGTGTCGAATCCTCCTTGGGCCACGAGGGGCAGGGCGGCGATCCGGCTCGCGGCAGACCGCTCGCGGTCGGTTGCCATGGCGGCGGCCTCGTCGAGGACACGGGCTACGGCCGAGGCGTCCGCGGTGAAATCCTCGGGCGGCGAGGCGATGAAGGCCGCGAGGGACTTCTGCGGCAGTGAACTGCGCCTCTGCCCTTCCGACCACCCTGTCACCACCGCGAAGTGCCACCACGACGGATCTCCCGTCAGCGCATCCGCGACGGAGGACAGACCGGCGAGATCTCCGTTGGCCGCAGCCAGCGAAGCGAGATCGGTGAGAAGGGCGGTGGCGGCATCCGATGCCTTGGTGGTGACGGATCCCGATTGGAGCAGGTGGGCGAGGATGGGACCGGCTTCGCTGCCGTGGGCGCTCATGATCGCCCGGCGAAGCCAGGTGTCGCCGGGAGAGGCGGCGAGGAGGGAGGCGAGTTCTTCGGCGGAGCGCTCGATCGCCTCGCCGGGAAACAGGGAGATGGCGAGAAAACGGACGCGCGGGCGTGGATCCGCGGTCAGAGAACGGACCTCGCGACGAACGGCTTCGTCGGCGAAGAAGTCGCGGGCGGACCAGGACAGGGCGACTTCGACGACGCCGCTCTCCGATGCACCGAGGGCGAGCATGACGTCCTCCGGTGTCAGCAGGCCGAGCCCGGCGAGCGTTCCGAAGGCATGGGCCTGCGCCTTCGGCGTCTCGTGTTTGTGCAGCAGAGACCGGATTGCCGGCTCCGCTTCGGTCATCTTCCGCTCGACGAGAATCCGCTGGGCGTTGGTTCGCCTCCATCCGTGGGGACTGGACAGTTCCGACACGAGCCCCGCGACGGTTTGGGGAAGGGGATCGATCGTGGGAGCGGAAGCGCCTTTCGGGACGAGGCGCCAGATTCTCCCCTGGTCGAGGCCGGCGCGCATGTAGTGACTTTCCGAAAAGTCTTCCGGGAAGAAGCGGGAGTGATCGATGAAACGCCTGTACATGTCGACCACGTAGAGGGCACCATCGGGACCATTGCGAACATTGACGGGCCGGGTCCACTCGTCGCCGGAGGCGAGAAAGTCCCGCTTCTCCCCGATTCGCTCGGCCACGAACGTCGCGCCGTGCGGTACGAGCTCGCTTCGCGTGACCAGCTGCGCGGTGGGATCGCAGACGAAAAGATTTCCGGTCATTTCGGAGATGAGTCCCCCTCGGTAAACACCGAGACCGCAGGCCGCGGTGTGCGTGCCGGCGTGCGCGGCCGACGTCGTGTGACTGAGCGCGACCGGCCAGACGGGCGCGCCCGGCGCCTGGATGTCCTCGTAGCCGGTGAGGATGCGGGCGGTGGGGTTGCGTTTCACCGCCGCGAGGGGCATCACCCCGAAGATCGCCGGATTCCGGTTGGTGCAGAAAAAGTGCCGGTCGAAATCGTCGAGCGAGCCGCCGTATTGGCCCCGGCCCGAGATGGTTTCGAGCGCACCCGAGGCGGGATGGTAGCGCAGGTTTTGACGGGTGAAGTCGAGCACCGCGTCCTCGGCGCCCTCGGGGTAGATCTCTTTTCCGTCGAGGCCGTTGTTGAGGTAGATCGCGTTGTCGACTCCGCGCCGTGGGGAAGAGACCTGGAGCTGGTTGTGCCGGGGTTCGTTGCTGCGGAAAAGGACGGTTCGCTCGTCGGCCACGTCGTCGCCGTCGGTGTCGGCGAGGAAGAGAATCGCGGTGCGGGTGGTCGCCAGGATGCCGTTCTCGTGAGGAAGGAGACCCTGGACGTGGTCGAGATCATTCGCCCAGGTGACGGCCCTGTCCATGCGACCGTCGCCGTCCTCGTCGGTGAGGAGGCGGATTCGCGACAGGTAGCCCGTGTCGTCGGCGGGCAGGGGATAGTCGCCCATTTCGGCGACGAAGAGCCGTCCTTTCTCGTCCCAGCAGACGTCCACCGGATCGCAGGTCAGGGGCTCGTTTGCGACGAGTTGGAGATCGAAGGGTCCGTCGATTTCCCAGAGCGCGGCGGACTCCTCGGCCGAGAGCGGAAAGCGGCGGGGCAGGATGCTCTCGCCGGTGATGGAGTAGCCCATGTCGGTGGCGCGCTCCTCGGGATCCCAGGCCACGTCGAAGGTGCCGAGGGGATGGAGTTCGAGTCGGCGGATGCGGCACTCCGCGTATTCGGACTGCAGTCCGATGAATCCTTCCGACGGGTGGCAACCGGTGACCTCGTTCACCTTGACCCCGTTGAGGAAGATTGTGATCCGGTCGCCGTCGCAGATGACCTCCATCCGGTTCCACTCGCCGACCGGGTTCTCGATGTCGTTCGCCCCGCGATAGCCCCGGACGTCGGTCCAGTCGGGATCGCGGTCTTTCCAATTCACGCGCCCCATCGTTTTTCCGTCGGGGGGAAAGGTCTCGGTCTCACCGCCGGGAGTCCAGACCGGCTCATCGTCGCGATCCCGCGTCACTTCGGCCGTGATCCGGGTCGGGCCGATGTCGCCGTTGTCGTCCTTTGCGGCGAGCACGAGGATGTCACCCGATCCGCCTTCGATCAGCTGGGCCTCGATGCAGTTCATCCAGGTTCCGCCGTAGGCACCGTCGTCGCCATAGCTGTGGATGAGTAGGCCGCAGTCGCGGGCCCGGTCGCTCCGGGTGGCGTGGGTGCGTTCACCCCACTGGTATTCGATCACGAGATGGTAGTCGCGCCAGGCCTGCCGTGTCCGGATGTATCCCATGCCGAGTCCGCTCACCCGCAGGTGACCATTTTCGTCGAAATACCAGATCTCGTCCTGTTCCGTCGTGAGCGATGCCTTCTCGTTGAGATGGACGACGAGGTCGGATGGATCCGTGACGTCGAGGAGGTTGATCGTCTGCTTTGGGCTGATGGCCTCGTCCTGCGAGAGGGCTCGCAGCGGAATGACCACGAGCAGGAGACAGGGGAGAAGGCGGCAGGCGGCGAAAAAGGCCGAGGCGGGATGCGAGATCATGTGGGGAGATTACGAGATGCCGTGCCCACCGGAAAGACTCTTCGGCGTGCGCCATTGCGCCGGGATCGTAGTTCGGGCGTTTTCGGCAATCACCTGGGTTCGAACCGGTTTTCCCTGTCGGACTCGCCTGCCCTCGCTCACGCTCGGGCCTACACGCTTCCGCCATCCTCGTAGCTGCGGCGGTGACGCCGCGGGCCGCGCTGCCAGGAGTGTTCGGAACTCGTCGATGACCCGCCTGCCCTCGCTCACGCTCAGGCCTACACGCTTCCGCAATCCTCGTAGCTGCGGCGGTGACGCCGCGGGCCGCGCTGCCAGGAGTGTTCGGAACTCGTCGATGACCCGCCTGCCCTCGCTCACGCTCAGGCCTACAGGCGTCCGCAAAACTCGTAGCTGCGGCGGTGACGCCGCGGGCCGCGCTGCCAGGAGTGTTCGGAACTCGTCGATGACCCGCCTGCCCTCGCTCAGGCCCCCAGAGGATGGCGCTCCCTTGAACCCCTCCCCTTCTGAATCAATCCTGCGAACGATCCTCTTCGCCCTGTGAGATACGCGCGATTTCACCTACCCCAATGACTCGAGGGCCCGCTTCATCTGCGACTCGCGTGTCTCGATGCTCTCGCAGAGAGCGAACTGGACGCGGGCGCGGTTGAGATTTTGCGCCTGGTAGGTGGTCTTGAAGTAGACGTCGCCGGCGAGGTAGTCCGCGAAGAAGCGCAGCCCGAGCTCGAAGGCGATCAGGCGGACGGAATCGTAGAGATACTTCCGGTCCGCCTCGGTCAGGAAGTCACCCGCTTCCTGCAGGTAGCCGCGGACCATCGCTTCAAACAGGTCGGTATCGAGCCGAACGGTCTTCAGGTCGGTCGTCTCCTCACCCGCGGGATTGCAGCCACTGCGGACCGCATCGCCGAAATCATAGTGGACCAGCCCGGGTTTCACCGTGTCGAGATCGACGATGCACGTGCCCTTGCCCGTGTGGTTGTCGATCATGATGTTGTTGATCTTGGGATCGCCATGCGTGGGACGGGGCGTCAGTTCACCGCGTTCGCGGGCGCTTTCGAGGATGGACGCGATGTCCCTCCGCTCCTCGACGAACCGGCTCAGGCGTTTCGCCTCGGTCGAAGCCTCGAGCCGTTTCTGGGCCGCATCGGTCGGTAGAGTCTCGTCGTACTGGGCGAGGTAGATCGGGGTGATGTGAAAGCCGGGCAGGGTGTCGGCGAGTTGGTCGATCGGGAAATCGGAAATGATCCGCTGGAAGTGTCCCAGCACCACGCCCGCCTCGGTGGCGTGCTCCGGCGTGTCGATGCACTCGTGGTTCGTGGCGCTGGAGATCATGGAAAGCGCACGCCAATACTCGCCGTCTTCGTCGACGAAGCAGTCATCGCCCCGGCGCGTGGGAATGACGCGGGGCAATTGCCAGATGCGGTCGCTCTGGTCCGCTTCCTCCTCGATCCGCCGATGCGCGTGATCGGTCACGGCTTTCATGTTGGCCATCACGGCCGCCGGGTCCTTGAACACCGACTGGTTGATCCGTTGCAGGATGTACTGCTCCTCGGAAAAGGTGGTCCGGAGAATGACGACGTAGGTGTCGTTGACGTTCCCCGAGCCGATCGGTTCGAGAGCGACGAGACGTCCCGGGACGTCGAACTGCTGGGCGATGTATTCGGCAGTCATGGCAAAAACGAGCCGTACGGGTGGGCGCTGTTTCGCTGGATTCGGCAGTTATGGAAAAAGTGAAAACTGCCGCGAAGGCGAAGGGGCAACCCTGCACGATCTCGCCGGGATCGCAAAAGTTCTTTTTCCCCCGAGGGTCCCTGGCAGGCAGCAGACGCACTGCGAGGGGGCGGGATCAGGGATGGCACGAATGCGTGGGGCACCATCGTTCCGAAAGGAGCGCCATGTTTGCTATGCTCTCCCATGCCCTTGTTTCGGGGAAAATACTGCCTTGCTTCACCCTCGGCCTGGATCGCGTTGTTCGGATCGATCGGGGGAATGGAAGCCGTTCTCGCTTCCGGCGATCATCGTTACTTCGAGGAGGAGGTTCGTCCCATCCTTGTGGCTCGCTGCTACGAGTGCCACTCCGAGGAAGCGGGGAAGCGAAAAGGCGGACTGTGGCTCGACCGCCGGGAAGGCTGGCAGCGCGGTGGGGACTCGGGTCCATCGCTCGTTCCGGGAGATCCGGAACAGAGCCTTCTCGTCGAGGCGATTCAATACAGGGCGGAAGGACTGCACATGCCGCCCAAGACCCGTCTTCCGGACGAGGAGATCGCCACTCTCGTCGAGTGGATTGCTCGCGGGGCGCCCGATCCCCGCGATGCGGTCCTCGCGGCAGCGGTGCGGAACTCCTCGATCGACTACGAGAAGGCGCGTCGCGGTTGGGCCTACCGTCCGCTGCAGGAGGTCACGCCTCCGCCGGTCAGGGATGGGGACTGGCCGCTTGCCGCGATCGATCGCTTCGTGCTGGCGAAGATCGAAGGTGGGGGGCTCGTGCCGGCTCGCGACGCGGAACCCGCCGTTCTGCTCCGTCGAGTCCATTTCGATCTGACCGGACTGCCGCCGACCCGCGCAGAGGTCGACGCCTTCGTGGGGGATCCGTCGCCGGTCCGGTTCGCGGCGATCGTCGACGACCTGCTCGCCCGCCGGAGTTTCGCGGAAAAGTGGGGGCGTCACTGGCTCGACGTGGCTCGCTACGCCGATTCGAACGGGGGAGACCGGAACTTCACCTTCCCGCAGGCCTGGCGCTATCGGAACTGGGTGATCGAGGCGTTTCACCGCGACAAGTCCTACTACGATTTCGTGCGGGAGCAGATCGCCGGGGACCTGCTGCCCTATGAGACCGACGGGGAGAGGGCGAGTCAACTCACCGGCTCGACCTTCCTCGCGCTCGGGCCCAAGATGCTGACCGAGCGCGACAAGGAGAAGCTCTTCCTCGACACCGTCGACGAGCAGATCGATACGCTGGGCCGGGCCTTCCTCGGGCTCGCTTTCGGGTGTGCCCGGTGCCACGACCACAAGTTCGATCCCGTCTCGCAGGAGGACTACTTCGGTCTCGCGGGAATCTTCCGGTCGACCGAGATCGTGCAGGGCACGCGGAATGGCTGCGTGAACGTGGCCAGCTGGGTCGAGCGTCCGCTCCCCGGACCGGCGGAGGAGGAGCTGCGGGCAAAAGTGGAGCGACTCGAGCTGGCGATGCGCCTTACCGTGGAGAAATCGTTTCGGAAGAAGGCGGGCGGAAAGAAAGCGGCGCAGGATCTGCCCTTCGCGGGAGTGATCTACGACGACGCGGATGCCGAACTGGCGGGTTCCTGGACCGAGTCGACCTGGTCCTCCCAACGCTTCGGTGCCGGATACGTGCATGACGACCAGAAGAACAAGGGGAGCAACCGGGCCGTGTTCCGCGGCAGCCTTCCCGAATCCGGAACCTACGAGGTCCGGGTCGCCTACAATGCCGGTGGCAATCGGGCCGCTTCCGTACCCGTGACGATCGAGGCGAGGGACCGGATCGAGACCGTGATGTTGGACCAGCGGAAGAAGCCGTCGATCGGGGGGCTGTTCGAGCCCGTGGGCCGATACCGATTCGAGAAGGGCGGGCGGGTCAACGTGATCATCGAGACGGGCGGCACGGAGGGATACGTGATCGTCGACGCGGTTCAGTTCGTCTCGGTGAGGGATCTGGACCGCGAGGAGATGGCGCTTGCCGCGGCCGCCGAGAAGGCGGAGACCAAAGAGAAGTCGCTTCTCGCGATGAGTGAGGGCGAGTTGAAGAAGGAACTCTCTCGCCTCATCAAGGAACTGGAGGACGAGGAAGTCGTGATGGCGCCTCGTGACGCCGCCGAGCCCTCGGACATTCACCTGCGCGTTCGTGGCGAGACGGGACGCCTCGGCGAGAAAGTGGCGCGGGGCTTCCCTCGCGTCCTTCACGCAGGGCCGCCTCCGAGCATACCGGCCGGATCGAGTGGACGGATCGAACTGGCGAACTGGCTCACCGGCGAGGAGAATGCCCTCCTCGACCGTGTCATCGTGAATCGCATCTGGCACCATCTCTTCGGGCGGGGCATCGTGGCGACGACGGATAATTTCGGTGCGCTCGGGAGCGGCCCCAGTCATCCCGAATTGCTCGACTACCTCGGACTCCGGTTTCGGGAGAATGGGGGATCGATCAAGTCGCTGGTGCGGGACCTCGTCCTCAGCCGGGCCTACCGCCTTTCCGCCGACGCGCCGGAGGAACTCGCCGAGGCGGATCCGGAGAATGCCCTGTTCGGGAGGAGGGAAAGAAGGCGACTCAGCGCCGAGGAGATTCGCGATGGAATCCTCCAGCTGTCGGGGCAGCTCGACCGTGCCGTGGGGCAAGCGACCGCGACTCCCTACGGCGTCGATTTGGACAAGCCGATGAGTTTCGCCAAGGAGACCCTGCGGACGGTCTACCTGCCGGTGGCGCGCAACAATCTCGTGCCCGAGATGGCGCTCTTCGATGCGGCCAACCCGGACCTGGTCAGCGGAGGACGGTCCCGGACGACGGTGCCGACCCAGGCCCTCTACCTCCTCAACAGCGAGTTCCTCCGCGAGAGTGCCGCCCGGCTCGGAAAAGAGGCGATGCAGGCCGCCGCGCTTCCCGGCGACGAGGTGACCTGGCTCTACCAAACCCTGTTGGGTCGATCACCCGACCCTGTCGAGTCGCGCCGGGCGCTCGGATTGATGGCCGATCTCAGCGGGGGTTCGGAGCAGGAGTCCGACCTCGAGGCAGCCTGCGGACACCTCGCGCACGCTCTCCTCGCCTCGGCCGAATTTCTCACCCTGGAGTAATCGAGACACCATGAATCCCCTCGCGACCGCCTGCCGCCGATTCGATCCCCCGACCCTCTCGCGCCGGAGCCTGCTCTCGTCCGCCGCCTGCGGATTCGGGTCGCTCGCGCTGTCGGATCTCGCCCGCGCCGGGAGCGGGCAGGGATTTCACCACGCGCCGCGCGCCAAGCGGGTCATTTTTCTCTTCATGCACGGGGGGCCGTCGCAGGTCGATACCTTCGACTACAAGCCCGAGCTGCAGAAGCGGGGTGGGGAGCGCCTGCCCTTCGCACCGGCGAAGAATCTCGACCCTGCCGCGACGAGTCAGGCGAAATTGATGGCCTCCCCATGGGAGTTCCGGCGGCACGGCGAGTCGGGGCTCTGGGGCAGCACCCTCTTCCCCGAGGTGTCCCGTCACCTCGACGACATCTGCGTGATTCGCTCAATGGAGAGCAAGGGGCAATCGCACGGGCAGGCCGTCTGCATGCTGCACACGGGGACGGACAACTTCGTCCGCCCCTCGGTGGGTTCGTGGGTCAGCTACGGACTGGGATCGGACACAAAAGACCTCCCGGGATTCGTCAGCATCAGTCCCTCGGCCTCGCATGGCGGGCCACGGAACTACGGATCCGCCTTTCTCCCGGCCGCCCACCAGGCGACGACGATCGGTCGCAACGGCAAGCTGGGCGAGGGGGCGGGATTCTCCTTCCTCGACGCCGGGACGAACGCGGCGGTTCAGCGGCGCAAGGTCGACTTTCTCCAGCAGATCAACCGAGCCTACCTCGAGAAAACCGGGCACGATCCGGTCGAGGGCATGATTCGTTCGATGGAAATGGCCTTTCGCATGCAGGCGGCGGCTCCGCCCGTCGTGGACATCGAGAGCGAGCCCGGCCACATCAAGGAACTCTACGGAATCGGGACGGAGAAAACGGACAACTACGGGCGTCAGTGTCTTCTCGCACGCCGTTTCGCCGAGGCCGGGGTGCGCTACATCCAGGTTTCGACGCCGAACGTCTGGGATCAGCACGGCAACCTCAAGGGCGGGCACGAGAAGAATGCGGCCGCAGTGGACCGTCCCATTGCGGGTCTCCTCGCCGACCTGAAACAGCGGGGCATGCTCGAGGACACCCTGGTCGTCTGGGGCGGGGAGTTCGGACGAACCCCGATCGCGCAGGGAACGGGACGGGATCACAACCCGCAGGGATTCACGATGTGGCTCGCCGGGGGAGGCGTGAAAGGAGGCCTCGCCTGGGGGGAGACGGACGAGTTCGGATACTTCGCGGTGCGCGACAAGGTGCACATGCACGACCTCCACGCCACCATGCTCCACCTTCTCGGAATCGATCACACTCGCCTGACCTATCGCTACGCGGGGCGGGACTTCCGCCTGACCGACGTCTACGGGGATGTCGTGAAAGGGATTTTCGCCTGAGGTGGCGTCCTGGCCCGTGGACGCGTTCCAGGGTTCACGCCAGGATGTCGTTCACCACGTGGGTCGGCTCGACTCCGGTGAGGCTCTGCTGCAGCCCCTGGAAGGGATAGGTGAAGCGACGGTCGCGGATACCCATGCAGTGAAGGATGGTCGCATTGAGGTCGTTGAGGTGGACCGGATTCTCGACGATGTTGTAGCTGAAGTCATCGGTCTCACCGTAGGTCAGTCCCGCCTTGACGCCTCCACCGGCCATCCACATGCAGAAGTTCCTCGGGTGATGGTCGCGGCCGTAGTCCTCCTTGGTGAGCTTGCCCTGGGAGTAGACGGTGCGGCCGAACTCCCCACCGAAAACGACGAGCGTGTCCTCGAGGAGTCCGCGCAGCTTCAGGTCGCGGATCAGGGCCGCGGTCGGCTGATCGACGTCGCGGCACTGTCCCGCGATGAGCTTGGGGAGGCGGTTGTGCTGGTCCCATCCTCGATGGAGGATCTGCACGACGCGCACCCCGCGCTCGATGAGCCGGCGGGACAGGATCGCGCTGTGGGCGTAGGTTCCCGGTTTCTCCACGTCGGGGCCGTACATCTCGAGCGTCGAACGGCTCTCGCCGGCCAGGTCGGTCAGTTCCGGCACGCTCGTCTGCATGCGAAACGCCATCTCGTATTGCGCGATGCGGGTCTGGGTCTCGGGATCGCCGAAACGGGAGAAGTTCCGCTCGTTGAGAAGGCCGAGCGCGTCGAGCATGGTGCGGCGGTCGTCCTGGGTGACGCCGGGCGGATTCTTGACGTAGAGAACCGGGTCACCGGTTCCGCGGAGGGCGACGCCGTCGTACTTCGTGGGAAGAAAGCCGCTGCTCCACATGCGGGTGAACAGGGCCTGAGCCTGGCTCTCCTTGGGAAAGGACGGCGTGAAGACGACGAAGGCGGGCAGGTCGTTGCTCTCACTGCCGAGGCCGTAGCTGAGCCAGGAACCGAGGCTCGGCTTGCCCGGAACCTCGCTCCCGGTCATGACGAAGGTGCAGGCGGGGTCGTGGTTGATCGCCTCGGTGTGCACCGTCTTGATCATCGTGATGTCGTCGGCGATGCCCTGCATGTGGGGGACGAGTTCACTCATCCACATGCCGCTCTGCCCACACCGGCGGAAAGCGAACTTGCTGGGCGCGACCGGGAGACGCGACTGGCCGCTCGTCATCGTGGTGATGCGCTGTCCCTGTCGGATCGAGTCGGGCAATTCGGTGTCGAAGAGTTTCTTCAGTCCCGGCTTGTGATCGAAGAGATCGAGCTGCGACGGGGCCCCGTTCATGTGGAGGTAGATCAACCTCTTCGCCTTCGGGGCGAAATGGGGAAAACCGGGGAGCGCCGGATGGACCGAGCCGCCGGAGCTTGCCGAAGCCTCACGGGCGAGCAACCCGGAGAATGCGATGGCTCCTGCCCGGAGTCCGGCGCCCTCGAAGAAGCGCCGGCGCGAGACGTGCGCGTGATAATCGTGGAGAGGGTTCATGGATGCGTTGGCTCGGGATGCCCGGTCAATTCCGGCTGATCACTTCGTCCAAGTTGAGGAGAAGGTTGGCGATGAGGGTGTAGGCGGCGAGTTCGTCGGGAGGGAGATGGGAATCGGGTTCACTGTCTCCGTAGGCGACCAGTTCGGCCGCCGCCTCCCGGTCGGAGTGGTAGCGATTGCGGTGTTGTGTCAGGGCATTGAGTGCGATCTCGAGTTCGGCGGGCTCGGGTTCGCGGGCCGTGGTGACTTCCCATCCCCACGAGACTCGCTCGGCGTCGTTCGCACCGCCCTCTCGAATCATGCGTCCCGCGAGATGCCGGGCCGCCTCGACGTGTTGCACGTCGTTCATCAACTGGAGCGCCTGGAGCGGCGTGTTGCTGCGACCGCGGCGGGAGCAACTCTGTTCCCGATTGGGCGCGTCGAAACTGGTCATGAAGGGCGGTGGGGCGGTGCGCTTGAGAAAGGTGTAGAGGCTCCGCCGGTAGAGGGCGTCCCCGGTGTCCTGCTTGTAGTAGCGCGTATTGCTGCTTCCGAATCCGACCGGCTCCCAGATATTGGGTGGTTGATAGGGCTTCACCCCCTTGCCTCCGATCTCGGGAACGAGGAGGCCGCTGACGAAGAGGGCCTGGTCCCGCAGGACCTCGGCATCGAGGCGGAAGCGCGGTCCGCGGGCGAGGAGGCGGTTCTCGGGATCCCTCTCGAGGAGAGTGGGGGTGGTGCGCGACGACTGGCGGTAGGCTTCGCTCGTCACGATTCGTTTCACGAGACGTTTCATGTCCCAACCGTCCGCGACGAACTGCACCGCGAGCCAGTCGAGAAGTTCGGGATGACTCGGTGGTTCCCCCTGGGAGCCGAAGTCTTCGCTCGTCTTGACCAGGCCGGTCCCGAAGAACTGCTGCCAGAAGCGGTTCACCGTGACACGGGCGGTGAGGGGGTGCTCTCCACTCACGAGCCAGTTCGCGAAGTCGAGCCGGTTGTAGAGACGGTCATCTCGCTTCGGGGGAAGGGGAGGAAGGAAGGCCGGCACGCCGCGCTCCACCTTTTCACCGGGGTTGTCGTACTGACCGCGCTCCATCACGAAGCTCTCCCGCGGCTCCGGCAGATCGGCCATGACAAAGGTGAATGGGACGCCGTCCTCGATCTCCTTCTTCTCCCGGGTGAACGGGGCCTTTTCCGCCTCGAGCGGATCGATGGCGGCGCGCGCTCCGGCGTAGAAGTTCCGCAGCCAGAAGTCCTTCACTTTCTTTTCCTCGGCATCGGACCAGTCCTCGGGGCGCTTGCCTCGAACGAGCTGCCGCAGGCCCTCGGGCAGGTCGTTGTTCCTCTTGCCCTGGTTCCGTTGCGTCCAGACCGACCACGACCAGTCCGGATCCGTCGCGGGATCGGTTCTCGACACCACCCCGAGATGGTCCCAGGTCACCGTGCCCCCGAACTGGGTAAAGGCGTAGCCCTTGACTTTCATCCCGGGCTTCAGGCCGACCTTGGCGATGTCGAATTCGAGCCGAACCCACTCGCCGGTTTTCGGCAGGTCACCCATGTCGGCTTTCTCGGTCGATCCCAGCTCACCCCACGGAATCAGGTCCGCCTGCCCCCACACCGCCCGGTGCCGCCAACCCGTGGTGTAGAACTGCAGCATGATCGCCTTCGGAGTGTCCCCGGGGTCGAGGAAGCAGTAGGCGAAGATCTTTCCGTTCTTCGGCACCTCGAGGTTCACCGATTCGTCGTCGAAGTAGTCCTGCCCGAGTTCGCCGTTCGCGGTCCGCCGTATCGCGGCGGCACCACGGAAGACCTCGCCGGTTTCCCGGGTCACGTAGCGCGGTCCGGCGCCCCGCTTCTGAACGCCTTCGGGAAAGGAATCCTCGAACCAGATCGCCTGCTCTTCGACCACCGTAGGGCGGGGGTCCTGCTCGGCGGGATCCCGGTAGTCCAGCGTGCGCGCCACCGCGTCGATGCGGTCGTCGACTTCGGCGATCTTCGCGTCGAGTGTCTTCAAGCGCTCCCGGTCTTCGGGCGAGGTCAGCTTGAGGATCGGCGGCGTGTCGATCTTGTTGCCGTCCATCGCCGGGTCGGCCGCGCTGTGGAAGAAGGCATACATGGAGTAGTAGTCCTTCATCGAGAGCGGATCGAATTTGTGGTCGTGGCAGACGGCGCAGCCGGCGGTGAGCCCCATCCACACCTCGACGGCGGTGGTGGTGCGGTCGACGGCGTAGCGATAGATCCATTCCTCGTTGATGCTTCCGCCCTCGCTCGTCGTGACGTTGCAGCGGTTGAAACCGGATGCGATGAGCTGGTCCCGGGTCGGATCGGGAAGCAGGTCGCCGGCGAGTTGCCAGCGGGTGAAGTCGTCGAAGGAGACATTCTCGTTGAAGGCTCGCACCACCCAGTCGCGATAGGGCCACATCGAGCGTTCGTTGTCGAGGTGCAAGCCGTGGGTGTCGGCGTAGCGGGCGAGATCGAGCCAGTAGCGCGCCATGTGCTCCCCGTAGGTGACGTTGTCGAGCAATCGGTCGACAAGCCTGTCATAGGCGCCCGGTTCCGTGTCGGCGAGGAATGCATCTATCTCAACGGGTGTCGGGGGCAATCCGGTCAGGTCGAGCGTGACCCGTCGAATCAGGGTGCGCCGATCCGCTTCCGGGGCGGGGGAGAGACCTTCGCGGTCGAGGCACTGCCGGAGGAAGGAGTCGATCGGATGGGCCGTTCGGGCCGAGGAGGGAATCTCCGGAGGCTCGGGTTTCACGAAAGACCAGTGCGTCTCGTAGCGGGCTCCCTGCTCGATCCAGCGACGGATGATTTCCTTCTCCTCGCGATCGAGCGAACCGTGGAAGTCCGGTGGAGGCATGACGTCGTTCTCATCTGTCGAGACAATGCGCAACCACGCCTCGCTCGCGGCGGGATCACCGGCGACGATCGCCTGGTAGCCGCCGAGATCGGCGAAGGCACCCTCTGCGGTATCGATCCTGAGGTCCGCCTTTCTCTCCTTCTCGTCGAAACCGTGGCAGGCGAAGCAGTTCTGCGAAAGGATGGGGCGAACCTCGTGGCGGAAGGACACCGCCTCGGTCGTTTCGGCCGCCAGAGGACGGACACCCATCACGAAGGCGCACGAGACGATGAAGAGAAGAAGAGCCCTCATGGAGAAACAGTATCTGTTCTCCGCGGGCAACCGCAATGTCGTGTTTGCGTGCACGATTGCTACGCATGCGCGGAGGGTGCGCCCTTGTCATCGCTCATGCGTCTCGGGCACGATGATGCCATGAGTCGTTCGTTTCTGTTGACCGGGCTTGTTGCCGTTTCGCTTCCTCTCCTTCCCGTGCGGGCCGAGTTCCGCGCCGGTGTTGCGATCACCGACGTGACGCCGAAGGAACTGCCGGTCTTCGTGAATGGAAGCATGCGAAGTCGTTCGGTCGACAAGGTCAAGACCCCGGTGAGCGCCCGTTCGCTCGCGTTCACGGATGGAGAGGAGACGATCGTGCTTGTCGTGGTCGATAGTTGCATGATGCCCCGCGATCTCCTCGACAAGGCCAAGGCGATGGCCTCGGAGAAGTGTGGTGTCCCGACGGAACACATCCTGATTTCCGCCACCCACACACACACGGCGCCGTCGTGCATGGGGGCCCTGGGAACGGATGCAGATCCCGCCTACGTGCTATTTCTCACGAAGCGATTGGTCGATGCCATCCTGGCCCCTCTCGAGGGCATGAAACCCGCCCGGGTCGGGTGGGGGGAGGTCGATGCGGCCGACTATACCGCGGTGCGACGGTGGGTCTTGCGTCCCGACCGGATGCGCGAAGATCCCTTCGGGAACCTGACCGTCCGGGCGAACATGCACGCGGCGACGGATTGGGACAACGCCGTTGGAAAGACCGGTCCCGAGGATCCGATGCTGAGCCTGATCTCGGTGCAGACGGCGGACGGCCGTCCTCTCGGGCTTCTCGCCAATTTCTCGATGCACTACTTCGGTGATCGCGACATCAGCGCCGATTACTTCGGTCTCTTCGCGAACGAACTCCAGGACCGGCTCGATCCGGAGGGCGAATCGGGATTCGTCGCGATGATGTCCCATGGCTGCAGCGGCGATATCTGGCGTCACGACTACGAGAAGAGTCCGGACCGGGCATCGAACGAGATCACGATCGAAGAGTATGCCACGGAGATGACGGCCCTCGCTCTCGGCGCGCTCGAGGAGGTGACCTACCATGTTCCCGAAACGATCGCGATGAGCGAGACGCGGATGACCCTCGACTATCGGCTGCCCGACAGGCAGCGACTCGAGTGGGCGCGCCGCGTGGTGGAGGAGACGGGGGACCGCCCCCCCGGGAACACGACCGAGGTCTACGCCCGCGAGGCCGTCCTTCTCGACGAGAAGAAGCGGACCGAGATCGTGGTGCAGGGCCTGCGCATCGGTGAACAGATCGCGATCGCGACGACGCCCAACGAGACCTATGCGATCACGGGATTGAAGATCAAGGCCGCGAGTCCCGTGAAGCGGACCATGGTGATCGAGTTGGCCAACGGGGGAGACGGCTACATTCCGCCGCCGGAACAGCACCTTCTCGGCGGCTACAACACGTGGCCGGCGCGCACCGCCGGGCTCGAGGTCGAGGCGGAGCCGAAGATCACCGAGGCGGCTATCGCTCTTCTCGAGGAGGTATCCGGAAAGTCCCGTGGCGACAGGCGATCCGATCCGGGGCCCGCCGTGTCGAAGGCCCTGGAGATGAAGCCGCGCGCCTATTGGCGATTGGAGGAATTTGCGGGTCCTCGCGCGATCGATGCCTCGCCGAACCATCTCGATGCGATCTATGAGCCGCGGGTTCTGTTTTATCTCGCAGGTCCCGATTCCGAGCGATTTTCCCGGGGCGGCGTGAACCGGGCGGCCCACTTCGCCGGCGACCGGCTCGAAGCCCGGATTCCCGGTCTCGGCGATACCTACAGCATTTCGCTCTGGTTCTGGAATGGAATGCCGGTGAGCGCGCGCGAGGAGACAGGCTGGATCTTTTCCAGGGGACGAGACCACGGTCGCCCGAGCGAGGGGGATCACCTCGGGATCGGGGGGACGGCGGGAAATGCCGGAGGCTTGATCTTCCGTCATGGTCACGTGGAATCGGTGGGGCACTACGGCATCGAACCGTCCGCCACCGAGCGCTGGACCTGGCATCACCTCGCGTTCGTGAGGGACGGTGAAACCGTTCACGTCTTTCTCGACGGGAAGCATCTCTGGGTCTACAACGGTCGAGATCAAACACCGCCGGGTATCGACACGATCTACTTCGGCGGGCGCTGCGATGATGTGAACAACTTCGAGGGACGCCTCGACGAGATCGCTGTCTTCGATCGTGCCCTCACCAGTGAGGAGATCGAGATCCTGGCGGGAAGGTAGCAGTCTTGCGTGTGCGCAATCCCTTCTTGCGAAACAACCGCCTTTGGGACAAGTCTATCCGCCTATGGGAAGAGCATTCGAATACCGTCGCGCGTCGAAGGAGAAGCGCTGGGACAAGATGTCCAAGACCTTTCCGAAGCTGTCGCGCGCGATCACCATGGCAGCGAAGGAGGGCGGAGGAGATCCCGACCTGAATCCCAAGCTCCGTCTCGCGATCCAGAACGCGAAGGCGGAGAACATGCCGAAGGACAACATCGAGTCCGCGATCAAGCGGGCCGAGGGGGCGGATGCCGCCGATATCAAGGAGGTGAGCTACGAGGGCAAGGGGCCTCACGGTGTCATGATCTGGGTCGAGACGGCGACCGACAACACGAACCGGACCGTGGCGAATATCAAGACGATCCTCAACAAGGGTGGCGGTCAGCTTCTCAATGGGGGTTCACTCGAGTTCCTCTTCGATCGCAAGGCGGTGGTCGAGTTCGAGGTGACCGAAGAACTCGACATGGAGGATCTCGAATTGAACCTGATCGACGGCGGACTCGAGGAACTCACCGTGAACGAGGGGACCGGCTACGCCCATGCCGACTTCGCCGACTTCGGGAAGCTCACCTCGACGTTCGAGGAAATGGGCGTGGAGATGAAGAAGGCCAGCCTGCAGCGCATCCCGAACAATCCCCAGGAGTTCACCGACGAGCAACTCGACGAGATCGAGGCGCTGATCGACAAGCTCGAGGACGACGAGGATGTCCAGGCAGTCTACACCAACGCGGCCTGATGGTGCGTTCGATCGCCAGCCGGACCGTCCGGAGGCCGGTCCCGTGGGTGGCCTGACCCGAACCCGCGCCTCCGCCTCTGCTTGACCCGCTCCGATCCCACCCTCGCCATGCCACCTCTGCTCGACGTCGAAGGCATCTGCAAGTCGTTCCCGGGCGTGCGCGCACTCCACGAGGTCGGTTTCTCGGTCGGCCAGGGTGAAGTCGTGGCCGTGATCGGTGAGAATGGAGCGGGGAAGAGCACGCTCATGAAGATCCTCGCCGGGGTTCAGCCTCCCGACAGGGGCACGATCCGGGTCGAGGGTGAGACGGCGTCGATCGGTTCGGTCCAGGATGGACTCGCGCTCGGCATCGCGTTGATCCACCAGGAGCTGAACCTGGCCACGAACCTGGGCGTCGGGGCGAACATTTTTCTCGGCAGGGAGCCGCGCCGCGCCGGAGTGATCGACGAGAGGGAGATCGCGACGCGCTCGCGGGACTACCTGGAACTCGTGGGGCTCGATGTCGATCCCTCGATGATCGTCGGTGACCTCACGATCGGAAGACAGCAGCTCGTCGAGATCGCGAAGGCCCTGTCGGTCGATGCGAAGATCCTGATCATGGACGAGCCGACCTCCAGTCTCTCGCAGGGCGAAGCGGAGCGACTCTTCGAGGTGGTGAAAGACCTGCGCGAGCGCGGCGTGAGCGTGATCTACATCTCGCATCGTCTTGGTGAGGTGAAGGAATTGGCGGACCGGGTCGTGGTCCTTCGCGACGGGGAAAACGCGGGTGATCTCGATCGGGACGAGATCGAGCACGACCGGATGGTGAGCCTCATGGTCGGACGTGAGTTGTCGCAGTTCTATCCGCACAATCCTCAAGCGCCCGGGGATCCCGTCCTCGAGGTTCGCGACCTGCGCACGCCGGCTCATCCGGCACACCCGGTCGATTTCGCGGTGCGCACGGGTGAGATCGTCGGGTTGGCCGGACTCGTCGGAGCCGGGAGGACCGAGTTGATGGAGACACTCTTCGGGGTCACACCGGCCCGCACGGGTGAGATCGTCGTGAAGGGGTCCGTGGTTTCCATCGGTAGTCCGCGGGACGCGATTCGGGCCGGTCTCGCGCTCGTGCCGGAGGACCGCAAACAGCAGGGTTTGGTCATCGACATGGCGGTGCGGGAGAACATGAGTCTCGCCGCGATCCGGAGGGATCAGAAGAACGGTTTCCTCGATTTCGGGCGGGAGCGAGAGATCGCCGACAGCATGATCGCACGTCTGCGAGTGAAGACGCCCTCCGCCGGCCAGGTCGCCCGCTTTCTTTCCGGCGGCAACCAGCAGAAGGTGGTGCTGGGAAAATGGCTCGCGATGGAGCCGTCCGTGCTGCTGCTCGACGAGCCGACGAGGGGGATCGACATCGGGGCGAAACAGGAGATTTACGCCCTGATGGAGGAGCTCTCCGAGCGAGGCGTGGGCATCCTCTTCGTGTCCAGCGAGATGGAGGAGATCCTCGGCATGTCCGACCGGGCGCTCGTGATGCATGAAGGGCGGATCACGGGTGAGCTGTCCCGAGAGGAATTGAGCGAGGAGGCCGTGATGCGCCTGGCCACCGGCAAGGTGGCGGCTTGAGAGAGATTCGAAAGGCGGGTAGACTCCCAGCCTCTCACCCATGGCACGAATTCTCGCAGCGATGTCCGGCGGTGTCGACAGTAGCGTCGCGGCGGCAAAGCTCCTCGAGCAGGGGCACGAGTTGGTCGGTGCCTACATGAAGAACTGGACCAACGAGGAAGGACTGCCCGGCGACTGTCCGTGGGAGCAGGACATCCGGGACGCGCGTGCGGTGTGTGACTTCCTGGGGATCGAGTTCCGCATTCTGAGCCTGATGGACGAGTACCGCGAGCGGGTCGTCGACTACCTGCTGCGCGGCTACCGCGAAGGTATCACACCGAATCCCGACGTGATGTGCAACCGGGAGATGAAGTTCGGCATCTTTCTCGACTTCGCGCTCGCCCAGGGCTTCGAGGGGATCGCCACGGGTCACTATGCGCGCCTCGCCAGGAACGAGGATGGGAGCGCCGACCTCCTGCGCGGGGCGAAGGGGAAAGACCAGACCTATTTCCTCGCGCTTCTTCAACAGGAGCAGATCCGTCCCGCCCTGTTTCCGATCGGACACCTGCCGAAGCCGGAGGTGAGAAAGGAGGCGGAGAGGCTCGGACTCCCGGTGGCGAGCAAGAAGGACAGCCAGGGGATCTGTTTCATCGGGGATATCCGAATGTCCGACTTTCTCTCCCACTACATCCCCGACAGTCCCGGACCGATCGTGAATCTCGAGGGGGAAACGGTGGGGGAGCATCGGGGGCTTCACCTCTATACCTATGGCCAGCGAAAGGGGCTCGGGGTGCCCTCGAACACCTTCGGCAAGGCCTACGTCGTGGTCGACAAACGACACGATTCGAACGAACTCGTGATCGGCTTCGACCAGCCGGACACGCCGGGGCTCTATGCGAGCCGGTGCCGGGTGGGAGCGATCTCGGTGACGAACCGGCCCCTGCGCGAGTGCGGTTCACTCTCGGTGCAACCGCGCTACCGGAGCGCGGCGATCGCGGTCGATCCCGTCTTCTCGGACGAAGGCGATCGTGTCTCCCTGACGTTCCACGAGCCGGTGAGGGCACTGACGCCGGGCCAGATCTGTGCATTCTACGAGGGGGACACCCTGCTCGGCGGAGGGGTCTTTCGGGAGATCGAACACGACGATTGAACCAGATCCGACGCGCTCGATCCGCCGGTCTCCGCCTGACCCGGGTTTCTCACAAACTGTCTACTGCGACTTGCTGCGGCCCGCGCTGGTTGCGTCTCACTGCGAAACCATGTGGGAAACGCTGCCTAAAACGCGCCCGAGATCAGCTGGATGAACCGCGAGCCGTTCGCGGTGAGTTGGGCGCTGTCGCCCGTGCCGGTGATCCGTCCCGCCGTGTGGTAGGCGTGGTCGGTCGCACTCGGCTTGACCCAGGTCACCACGGGAAAATCGATCCGGTCACGGGTGGGAGTGATCGCGAGTGGGTTGCCGTTGGCGGCGAAGGTGAACTCCCAGCTCTTTGCCCCGAGGAGGGGTCCTCCGCCTTTCGCCTGCAGCCACGAATAGTAGCGCAGGATCTCCGGTTCGCGGGACAGCGGAACGAGAACCTTGTAGTAGGGCTCTTCGTGGGCGGCGAGGAAGGCGGGGATGGAGATGTTCGGGTTCTCGCGGTGCGCGAGGTAGAGCGCTGCGATGTCGATCCCGTTCAGGTTGATCCCGTTGAAGATCAGGTGATGGTTGGTGCTGGTGTAGTGCTGCGCATACCAGTCCGAGAACCGGTCGCTCATCAGGAAAGCGAGCTCGAGGTGGAGGTGGGACCGCTCGCGATTGATCCCCGCACCGGTGTAGCCCATTCTCGCGATCGTGTCCCCGGCTTTCACCTGTTGCTTCACTTGTGCCACCGGTTCGCTGACGTGGGCGTAGAGCGAGAAGAAGGGACCGTCTCCCCAGTCGTGATGGACGACCATGTATTTCCCGTAGTTGCTCCGTGTGGAGGAGTCATTCACGTAGACGACGGTGCCGTCGGCGATCGAGCGGATTTCGTCCAACGGATTTCCCGAATCGTCCCGTCGCACCGGGCGAATGTCGATGCCCTCGTGGAGGCGGGTGAAGACGATGCCGGCGGATGTGCGTCTCTGGTTCCGAACGAATCCGTACTGACCGCCCTGCCAGGGCTTGGACGCGACTCCCTCGAAGTTGCGGTTCGTGTACATGTAGAACTGCGAGGGATCGGCCGAAAAGATCGCATCGTTGTCGGTCGGCAGGACGAGGCCGATCGGGCCCGCCTCCGAAATCGTGGCGGCCAACGCGAGAGCGGCGGCGACGAGCACAGAGGGCAGGCGATGGGACAGCGGGCGGGGGGAGTGGGGCGCAGGGTTCGATCGCATGGCGTCTCGGTGGATCCCGGGGCTCGTCTCGGTTTTTCTTCTCGATCCGTGTGACGACAGAACGGGCCTTACACTCTTCACTGTCCCGATTGCGGCAGGGCGAACTGGGGGCCCTCCTGGGCGCGAAACTGGTCGACGTGCGGGAACCGGCGGCTGAACTCGGCGAGGTTCTTCTGCGACAGGCCCTCCCAGACGACGATGACTCCGTCGGTGATGGGTCGGTCGATCAACACGGCGGAAAGTGGTCCGTCGGACACACGGATCCCGAGGAGCTTCCCCTGATTGGTGAGGGTGATGCCCTTCAGCTCCTGGAGGCCGTGGTTGCGGAGCTTGAAGGCGGTGCCAAAGGAGGCGCCATCCCGCGAGCGAAACGGGTAGAACCATTCGACGTCGGCGTCGGTGAAGCTGGGAATCTTGCTGAAGAAATACTGGCGGTGCTCGCTTCCGAGCTTCACCGGCACGACCATCTTGGGATTGTCCGTCGCATCGCCCTCTGTGTGAACCGTGATGTAGGACAGCTTGTATTTCTTGCCCGCTCCGAGAGAGACCGCAGCCACGAGAAGGGCGGCGGCGGCCAGGGTGATAACGGGAATTCGTGTCATGCCGGAAGGCTACACCGGGAAAGGGGGGGGAGGCAAGTGTGCCTTGGTTCCCCCCTCCCGGTGGGAATCTCGCGAGGGATTTCCGATTTTTTGATTGTTGCCCTCCACAACATTCGCTAGATGATCCGCGCGAGTGTGTGGTATGCTCGCCGCTGAGAATTGTCCGGCGCCGAAGTGCCGGAAACCACCTGTCCCGATATGGAGACCGTTATGTCCGAGGAAGAAAACCAGGAAAAGGGAAGCGACGTCGTCAAGCAGCATCAGCTCTCCGAGAAGCTCAACAAGTTGTATCTCAAGGCGGAAAGCGCGATGGAGCTTCGCAATTGGAGCTACGCGATCAGTCTCCTCCAGGCCGTTCTGGCCAAGGAGCCGGGATTTCTCGAAGGACGCAAGCGCCTACGGCTCGCCGCGGTGAAGCACAACGAGGGGAAAAAGGGCGTCAAGCTCGGGGCGGAAGCTCTCAAGGTGCTGAAGATGCAGAGCCAGGTGAAGAAGGATCCGGCCGGCGTGATGGTCGCGCTGGAAAAGGACGTTCTCTCTTCCGATCCCTACAATCCGCAGGGAAACGAGCTGCTCTACGAGGCGGCGAGCGCCGCCGGTTTGCCGATGACGGCCGGCTTCGCGCTCGAGACCGTCATCACGGGGAATCCCGACAACGTGAAGTTCTACCACAAGCTCGGAGACTTCTACATGGAGCGGGAGGCCTTCGATGAGGCCGCCGAGATTTTCGGCAAGGTCGTGGAGAAGGATCGGACCGATCTCGAGGCGGCGAAGAAATACAAGGACGCCACCGCCAAGGGAACGATGGCGAATCAGAAGTGGGACAAAGACGGGGATTGGCGTGATCTCCTCAAGGACAAGGATCAGGCGAAGAGTCTCGAGAGCGAGGGGCGCGCCGCGATGACAGGGGAGCAGTTGCAGGCGCGTGCCGAGCAGCTGAGCCAACAGTATGCCGAGAACAATCAGGACATCGACGTCACCAAGAAGCTCGCCGCGACCTACGAGGAACTCGAGGATTTCGAGAACGCCATGACGTTCTACGAGTGGGCCTTCCACCTCTCCAGCAACGACCCGGCCCTCGAGAAGAAGCTCGGCCAGATCCGGGAGACGGTGAACGAGAAGCGGCTGGACGACATTCGTCGATTCGTTGCGGAGAATCCGGAGCATCCGGACGTAGAGCAGTACAAGGCACAGCTCGTGGATGCCGAGAAGGAGCAGTCCGACACCTTGATCGCCGAGGCGGAAGCCCGGGTCGACCGGAATCCGACGGACCCGGAGCTTCGCTACGAGCTCGGCCAGCGCCTTCTCGAAGGCGATCGGCATCGCGACGCGATCAAGCACCTGCAGCAAGCGAAGACAAGCCCGAACCTGCGGATCAGGGTCATGAACATGCTCGGTCAGTGCTACGAGAAGATGAGCATGACCGAC
>Ga0180429_10000904_pt1 | contig 25724 bp, 16 predicted proteins | sample SS_ome_FD_132428 | JGI IMG/M metagenome (GOLD analysis project Ga0180429, IMG submission 132428) | Hypersaline lake sediment archaeal communities from the Salton Sea, California, USA - SS_1_S_1 metaG | ecosystem: Environmental > Aquatic > Non-marine Saline and Alkaline > Hypersaline > Sediment ...
GCCCGAAACAACGACCAGCCGATCGTCAAGCCTTTCATGCTCGTCGTCGCCCAAGACACGACCCACGCCAACGCGCTGCAAAAGGTCATGGAGAACGACGATTTCTTCGAGGGCCGGTACACCGGCAAGGTAATTACCGTCCACTCGAACGTGCGCGGCGAGGAAAAGGACGACGTCGTCGAACAGCTCCTTGACGTCGAAAATCCGGACAATCCCGTCGAGGTCGTCATCCACGTCAACATGCTCAAAGAGGGCTGGGACGTGACGAATCTCTATACCATCGTTCCCCTGCGGGCGGCGAATTCCCGCACCCTGGTGGAGCAGTCGATCGGCCGAGGACTGCGCCTGCCCTACGGCAAGCGGGTGGGAGTCCCCGCCGTCGATCGCCTGACCATCGTTTCGCACGACAGGTTTCAGGAGATCGTCGACCACGCCAACGATCCCAACTCGATCATCCGCACCGGCGTGGTCATTGGTAAGGATATCCCCGAGGCTGGAAAGAAAGCGGTGACCGTCGTTTCCGAGTTTGAGAAAAAAATCTCCTCGCCCGCGCAGAGCGGCGGCCTCTTTGAAAAGCCGGAAGAACAGGAAGTGGCGAAGGCGACGTTCCAGGTCATCGGGCAGCTCGAACGCCTGCGTGGCAGCGACCAGCTGCAGCAGAAGGAGATTCAGAAGGAGATCGTCAAAAAGGTCGAGGAGATTGCACGGCCCAAGCTCGGACTGCTGTATGACGGTCTCGGCAAGGAATCCGTCGCCAAGGTGGTGCAAGCGACCACCGAGCTCTATCGCGACCTTTCCATCGACATTCCCAAAATCGTCGTGGTCCCCAAAGGCGAGGTTGTGGCCGGATACGAAGATTTCGAGCTGGATGTGAACAACATCAATCTGCAACCGGTGGCGCAGAACATTCTCATTCAACATCTCCACGACATGCAACGGCACAGGCTGCGCGACGGATCGGGCGTGGTCGAAGAAAAACGGCCCGAGGACTACCTCGTGCGCGGTCTGATCGATTTCAACGATATCAGCTATGACGATCACGCGGTGTTGCTCTACAAGCTGGCCGGGCAGGTTGTTCTACATCTCCGGTCCTACCTGGGCGAAGAGGACGACGTGTTGAATGTGCTGCAATACAACCAGCAAATCCTCGTGAACCTGATCCACTCTCAAATGCAGGATCATTTCACGGAGACTGCCACATCTTACGAAGCGCAGGTAACAAAAGGATTTCGTACGTTGCGCCCGAACAACTATTCAACAGGCGCGGATGAAGGAACCCGAAATTTTAGGGCGCCGATCCCGGAGGGAGACAAGAGCCGCATCGGTTCGATGCTTTTCGGCGGATTTCAAAAATGCCTCTATCCGCAGCAGAAGTTCGACTCCGATTCGGAACGGCGCTTTTCGGTGATCCTCGAGAATGACGGGGACGTTCTGAAATGGATTAAACCGGCCAAGGGAGATTTTCAGATTTACTACAACCACAATGAATCGTATGAGCCCGATTTTTTTGTGGAGACAAAAGCCGGCAAGTTTCTTTGTGAACCAAAGAGGGCAAAGGAGATGACCGACGAGATGGTCCTTGCCAAGGCGGATGCCGCGGTGGTGTGGTGCGAACATGCTACCGGTCACGGCAAAGAAGATGGCGGCAAGCCATGGACCTATCTCCTGATTCCCCATGATCAAATCTCGGAACAGATGACGCTGTCCGGTCTGGAAGCGCGGTGGACTTACACGACGAGAAAGAAGTGATCAAGCCAAGCTCGACTCAAGATTCACTCCCCCCAATCTAAGAAGGACCATCGAGCAGCTCACGATCGAGCGCGTCCATCTTCCCATCGAACTTGGGATCGTCGACCTCGATCCCATCCCTGAGCATCACCAGTGATTCGCGGCAGTTGATGTACCAATCGACGCGGGGATCCTCGAGTCGAGCGCCTCGCGCGAGTGGATCGATCTTTTTCTCGTTGAGGTACTGGGCTGTCTCTTCCACGAACTGTTGCATGAGCGGTAGAAATCCCCTGTCGCCATAGTCCCCCATGAGATTCACGGCTTCGGCGCGGTCGGTGTGCGCATGCTCGACCAGCGCATGGTTGATGCGCGAATCCTTGACGCCGAGGTCGGCCAGAACCCAGAGCCACGTCGATTTGCGCTCCCCGTCGAGGCGGTCGCGCTCGTACTTTTCCCAGACGGTGTCGAGAGCCGCAGTCCCCATACCTTTGAGAGCCAACATTACGGAGTTGTGAAGGTAAGTGTCGAAGTGATCGACGACGAGATCGAGGATCTCGACGAGCGGAACGGCCGCCTCGGGCGCGTCGAGATCGCCCAGAAGCGAACAGGTGTGAACGATTCCCCATTCATAGGCCGAATCCCGATCGTCGTCGCCGGCGTGTACCGCGGCAATGAAGCGCTCGAGCTTTTCGACGAGGAAAGCGACGACCGCCGCGCGATCGGAAAATCCTTTCAGCCGCTTGACGGCCGATTTCAGAGGCTTCTCGGCGCAGAGTTTATCGAAAAGCCGTTCCAGCTCGAGGTGATGAACTGCCATGGTTGTCCTCCCTTAGACTGTGGGGCTGATCCCCTAAAAAAAGCCGGCCTCGGAACTCGAAGCGCCCCGAGGCCGGCCTTGTCAATTGCTGGCTATTACTTCTCGGCCCGATCGAGAATCGCCTCGATCTCGTCCATCGCCTTGTTCATCCCCTTCATGGTCACCGTGAAGGGCTGGTCGGTGGTCATGTCGACGCCGGCCACTTTCAGCTCGTCCACGGGCGGCATCGAGCCGCCGAGGGAGAGGAACTTGCGATAGTTGTCGACCGCGCCCGGCTTGCCGTCGAGGATCATCTGCGAGATGGCCGTCGAGGCGGTGATCGATGTGGAGTAGGAGTAGACGTAGAAGTTGTAGTAGAAGTGGGGGATGTAGGCCCACTCCGCGTAACACTCGGGATTGATCTCGGTCACACCCTCGGCGGCGCCGTAATAGGTGTCGATGATCTCCTTGTAGGTGTCGTTGAGCACGTCGCCGGTGAGCGCCACGCCCTTCTCGACCATCTCGTGGATCCGCAGCTCGAACTCGGCGAACTGGGTCTGCCGGAAGAGGGTCTGCCTGATGTTGTCGATGTAGTTGCCGAGCAGGAAGAGCTTGACCTGGTCGTCGTCGGTCTTCTTCAGCATGTAGTCCATGAGAAGGTGCTCGTTGCAGGTGCTCGCCACCTCGGCCACGAAGGTCGTGTAGTGGGCCGTGGGGAAGGGCTGCGTTTTGTTCGACGAGTAGCTGTGCATGGCGTGGCCCATCTCGTGGGCGAGGGTCGACACCTCCTCGTGGGTACCGGTGAAGTTCATGAGCACGAAGGGATGGCCGTCATAGTCGGAGCCGTTGCTATAGGCGCCGCTCCGCTTTCCGGGCGACGGATACCAGTCGACCCAGCGGTTGTTGAAACCGTTGGCCAGGGTTTCCACATAGTCGTCGCCGAGGGGGGCGACCGCCTTGAGCACGGCGTCCTGAGCCTCTGCGGCGGTGTACTTGAGATCGACCTCCTTGATGATCGACGCGTAGAGGTCGGAGTAGCGGAGCTGGCCGAGGCCCATGATGCGCTGGCGCAGCTTGAGGTAGCGCCAGAGGGTGGGCAGGTTCTTGTGCACGTTCTTGATCAGGTTGTGATAGACCTCTGTCGGGATGTTGGGGCCGTCGAGCGACGCGGCGAGGCAGCTCGAATAGTTGCGCGCCTTCTTGGTGAAGAGATGGGTCTTCACGTGGCCGTTGAGGAGCGCACCATAGGTCCCGCGGTAGTGGTTGAGGTTGCCGAAGAAGGCGGCAAAAACCCGTTCGCGGTCCCACCTGTTGGGCGCGGCGCGGTAGACGGTGTAGGCGGGCGCATCGAGGTAGACCTCCTCGCCGTCGCTCAAGGTGACGGTGGCGCGGATGAGATCGGCGTTGGCGAAGATCCCGTAGGCGGCGCTGCCGGCGCCGCGCATGAGGCCGGCGTCGGCCATGAGTTTTTCTTCCTTCTCGGAGAGGGTGTGGGCCTTGGTGCGGAACATGTCTTTGATGACCGGCTTGTAGATCGCGAGGCCCGGCTCGGTTTTGAAGAACTCAGCGAGTCTTTCCTCGGGAATCTCGAGGATCTCGGGGTCGACCCACGCCACGCGGGCGCCGAAGGCCGAACCCATCGGCCCGAGGGATTGTTTCATACCCATGGCGGCCGCGTTGCGCATGTCGAGGTCGGAATTCATCGACGCGTAGCTGCCCAGACGGTAGAACTCCTTCTGAAGCTCGGTGAGCAGGCTCATGCAGTCGAGAAGATTCTTGGCCGATTTGCCGAGCGTCCCCTTGTAGGGATCGACCTCGGGAAAGCGCGCCTCGAGCTTGGTCTTGGCCTCGGCCCAGGCCTCGTCGCTGGCGAAGAGATCGGTGAGATCCCATTTTTCTTTATCAGCGACCTTGGCGCGGTCGACGGCCGAAAGGGGGCCGCAGAGGCAGACGATCGCCAGGGTGAACAGAAGGGGGCGGAAGAATTTGCCGGACATGAGACTCTCCTTATCGATTTCGTGGAAAATTGGAATGATCAGAGCTCCTTATCAAAATAAATCTCCCTATGGGGTGGAAGAGAAATTTTAAGGAGAGAGGCCGCTTTTTGCCCAGCTGATAGAATCGGGGCGCCAGGCCGGGATTTCGGGAACCGAGAAAAATGGAAGTATCGATGAATCGTGCAAAAATTTCCCTCCTCGTCTCTCTTTGCCTCCTCCTCTGTCTTTTCGTCGCGGCCGCGCCCGGCGGCGAAGGCCGGCAGCGGGCGCGCGCCCTCGGCATCGAGGTCGGTGTGATGGCGCCCGGACCGCTCAATGCGATCACCGATGTGGACGGTGTGCGCGTCGGCCACACCACGGTGATCGACGGCGCCGACGTGCGCACGGGGGTGACGGCGGTGCTGCCCCACGGCGGCAATCTCTTCCGGGAGAAGGTGCCGGCCGCGATCCACGTCTTCAACGGTTTCGGAAAACTCGCCGGCCTCTCCCAGGTTGACGAGCTGGGAAACATCGAGACGCCGATCGTGCTCACGAACACGCTCAGCGTGGGAACGGCCGTGATCGCCACCGTGCGCCACACCCTCGAGGCGGAAGGCAACGAGAGGGTGCGCTCGGTCAACGCCGTGGTGGGGGAGACGAACGACGGCTATCTCAACGACATTCGCGGCTTTCACGTGACCGTCGACCATGTGCTGCAGGCGATCCGTTCGGCCGCGCCCGGCGCCGTCGGCGAGGGGTGCGTGGGCGCCGGCACCGGGACGTGCGCCTTCCGATTCAAGGGCGGGATCGGCACGGCGTCGCGGATCGTTCCCGGCGGTGGGGGTGAGCATTTTACGGTGGGTGTGCTCGTTCAATCGAACTTCGGGTGGACGCTGAACATCAACGGCGTCCCCTTCGCGAGTGAGGACCACTCGGCGAGTGAGGACCACTCGGCGAGCGGAGATGGCTCGTGCATGATTGTGATCGCCACCGACGCCCCCCTCTCGGTGCGCAACCTCGGGCGCCTCGCCCGGCGGGCGTTCAGCGGAATGGCGCGCACACGCTCGGTGATGACCCAGTCTTCGGGAGATTATGCCGTCGCCTTCTCCACCGCCTATCGCATCCCGCACCGGGCCGACGCCGGGCGGATCGACGTGCCGCCCCTCGTCGCCAATAGCGCCATGAATCCCCTCTTTCGCGCCGTGGAAGAAGCCACGCAGGAGGCGATCTACAACTCGCTTTTCATGGCGACGACCACGATCGGTTTCGAGGGACGGACGTGCGAGGCGATTCCGCTCGATCGGGTCAGGGCGCTCGTTGGGAATTGAGAAGGCATATAGTTTCCCTCACCCCAGACTGACCGTGGCATCGTCTTCCAGGATCAGGAGGAGATTCCCCGTGTATTTCGAGCGGGTGACGATGAACTTCGACTGCGAGTCGTACCCGTCCTCGCCCGCCTTGAGCTTGTCGCCCTTGAAGGTCATCGTGTAGGCGCCGTCGGGCTCTCGAGAGAAGGTTCCATAAAATCCGGTGCTGAAGGCGAAGCAAAATCCGCCCTTGTCGCCCCGCTCGAACTCGGCCTCCACACCGTCGCGGTAGACCACGTGGTAGCGCCTGATGTCCTCGATTCCGATCTCGATCTTCTGGTGCTTGCTGTAAATCCTCGAAATGGACGTGGGCGCCATCCGGAAATGGAGGAGCGGAATCGACATGTCGTCGTCCCACTCGATGAAAAAATACCTGAGGTAGTCGAGCTCGCCCGTCCGCTCCTCGTTGAGGGCGAATCCGCCGAGGATCGTCGCCTTGTACGAGACCTGCTGGTTCACGAGGGAGATCGACACGTAGTTCTCGGAATCGCGGCTGATCTTGATCGTGTTGCTTCCGTAGGTGATCTCGAATTCGATCGCACCGAAGGCGATGGTCAGCATGTTGCAGTCGACGAGCAGGATCTTGCTGATCTCGATCGTCGAGCAGCTGTCCGAAGATTCCGAGGACTCTGGTGGCATGACTTCTCTCCTGCTGAGAATTTCCCGCGTCGGCCCAGATCAACCTATCTGATAGCTCTGAAAGAGCAAGGGGGAGGTGAAAAAAAACGCCCACGGGCGAACCGGTCGGACTTCCCGCGGGCGGCGAAGGAGTGATGAACCACATAACGATGAACTCTCGACGAGAGTTTCAGGGAAGGGGTCATCCCTTTTCGAATTTCGGGTGTTTCTCGCGCGGAAGTTCGATGGCGGGTTCGCCCCGCACGAGGCGCTCGAAGTTTTCGATCTCGGCCACGAATCGCTTGGAAGGACGGTAGCCATCGAGGAAGGGGGCCATGTGAGTGCCGTCAGGTTTGAAAAACAGGTAGGAGGGACTCTGGGTGAGGCCGAAATGCTCGATCACACCCTCATCGTCAACGGTGATCCTCACGTGGATCAGCCTGCTCACGGCATCGATGACCGGCTTCTTCTTGAGGACGCGGTCCATGTCGACGCAAAAATTACACGTTTCATCGTAGAGTTCGACCAGAGTGATCTTGTTCTCCGATTTTCCCTTGGCGAGGGCTTCGATCATGTTGGTGGGGCGTTGGTAATCCTCGGCGTTGAGGATTTCCCGATCGCCTTCGACCGGAACGCTCGGCTTATCTTCCGGCCCGCAGCAGGCGAGAGACAGGATGAACAGCGATAGAATACAGAACACATTCAGCCCAAAACCGTGACCGTTGGTGTCAGAGACCATTGATACCTCCTTTTTGAAAGAGAGACTCCAAGTTCGGATTCTTTTTTGCAGATGGATGGCCGTCAAGAGTTGCCCATGGGAAGGAGAAGCCCGGAGAGGATCAGGCCGGGGTGATCGATGATGCTTCCTGAAGCTCCCGCTTACCCACTTCCAACAAAGTGCGCAGCCTTTGCGCATCAGCAGTGAGCTTGCAGCGTCAGGTCCAGCCCGGATAGTTCGGCGCAATGGGGCCGAGCATCATGAAATTCCCTTCTTGGGTTGTGGCGGAACTGTCAATCGCCACGATCGATCACCATGTGTTCGATTCGTCCGTTTTTTGTACCACACCATCGGAAAGGATGCAATTGATCGGCGGCATCGATCAACCGGAACAGAGCAGCTCGATGTGCCGGCCGGTCAGAACCCGAGCGCCATCTGGAAAGTCACGATACCCACATTGCTCATGGGGCCTTTGTGGTCCACATTGGTGTAGTCGAGGCTGACCTTGGCGTTGTGGCCCTTGAGGTAGTAATTGACTCCGGCGCTCCTGTAGTCGGTGTCGTCCTTGCCGTTCACGTTGACCGTCTCGAAGCGCACGTAGGGCTGGAGGCGGCCGGAGCCGAGCTCGCAGGGCAGCATGTAGCCCGCCTGGGCATACCAGGTCTCGGCATCGTCGCCGGCGGCGAGGTTGGAAAAATTGTGCGTCTGGGTGCAGTTGTTGATGTCGATAAAGGCCGCCTCGGCGGTGACGGCGCCGTCTCCCACGGGGTGATCGAAGAAGACATCGGCGGTCCACACCCTGTTGTCCTCGTTGGGCATGTTGTTGAGAGTGAGATCGTTCTGGGTGTCGCAGCCCACGCCGACGCTCAGGACCTCTTTCTTCCCGAGATAGGTGCCCTTGTTGAACCAACCCGTTTCCGGTTCGAGCAGATTGACCGCAACGCGGCCCACGTAGCGGAGGCTGTCATCGGGATTGTTGGCGTTCTCGACCCCCTCGGAGATCATGAGCCTGTGCTGAAGGAGGCCATCGAGGAGATGGCCCCAGAGAGTGACGCCGTCGTCGCGTCCCACCTTGCTCGCATAGAACATGTTCCCCCGCACGCCTCCCTGCAGGAAGGAGAGATCGGTGGTGAGGAGCGCTTTGGTCGATGTCGTGCCGTAGTTGCGGGTGAGGGGGATGTACATCCTGCCGGCCTGGATGTTGAGGGCCTCGTTCATTTTGAAAGTGATCCACAGATCGCGGAACGCCGCACCGCTGCCGAGTCCGTTCGAAGGATCGTCGAGCCCTTCCTGGCCGATCCTGTCCGCGGCGATATGGGTGAAGAATCCAAACTGGGAAGTCACCTGCCCCTGGACGCAGAGGTAGGCCCTTCGCAGCATGAAGTCGGTCGTCTCGTTCTCCTTGCCCTTTCCGTTTACATACTGAGCCCAGGCTTGGGTCCAGAAGCTGATGTCGATCTGGACCTCGTCGTCGATCTTGATTTCAGCCCCTCCCCAGAGAGGGCTGGCGGCCAAAGCAAGGACCACGATCGACACCAAGAGCGGATTTCTGGCAGAGACCATCTGTTTCCTCCTTTTCGAGATTCGAGAAGTTCATCGAAGAGCCTTGGCCCCCTTCATCGCTCGGCTGTCCGACAAGCATAAAAGAAATAACACTATTTTAATAGGAAACCAATTTGGAAATTTTTCCAGGTGGCACAGGGGCTCGTGGATCATTGGCGGGTACGGAGACGATCAGCCCGAACAGAGCAGCTCGATGTGCCTCCCCAGGTGGCGGCTGAGCACCTCTTCGTGAAGATCCTTGTTTTCGGTGAGAACTTCGATGAGCGCCTCTTTGAAGGGCCGTCCCTTCCCGGTGCTTCCTTCGGTGAGCACCGACCCGAAGGTGACGTGAAGCACCTGCCGGCCGCCGACCTCGTCGAGGTAGACCTTTTCCCGTGCGGCGCCATCGAGAGCGCCCGGCGCCGGAATCCGAGCGAGCTCGGCCGAGATGTGATAGGTCGCCCTGTCCGTCTCGAATCGCGACCGCGAAAAGTCGACGATCTCTTTGAAAAGCCCCGGCGCACGGCGCGCCGCAACGCGGAGCGCCTCGAGGTAACTCGTTCCCGCCGTCTTGACGTGGAGGAGCTCTTTGCAGACGCGTCCCACGATCGGATAGATCAGAAACTTGTCCGAGCCCGAGTGAACGCTGATCTTGTAGGGCCCGAATCGGCGCGCGATGGCGGCGTGCTTTTTCAGCGTTTCCTCGAAAAGGGCCAGGTCGCCCTTGAAGTCGATCCCCTTTTCGAAGTCGCCCACGAAGCGCGGGGCGACACTGACCACTTCGACCGACCTTCGTTTCAACTCGAGGGCGATAAAGAGGTGCTCGACCGGCGTGGTGGGCGTGTCGGTCTCATCGACGGAGAGCTCGATCTCGGCGCCGCGCTCTTCGCCGGCCGCGGCGATCCACCCCGCCATCTTTTCGGAGAAGGCGATCGCCTTCCCGTATTTGACCAGCGCCCGAAGGAGTGTTTCCCTGTCGTCGAAGGCGATCGGTTCCGTACCGGGAAGGTCGACCCTCTTTCCCAGGTAGAGGCTCTCCACCTCGGCGATCGACTCGAAGGCTCCGCTCGCGATCACCTCGTCGGCCGCGGCGTCGAGGTCGGCGCCGCGCAGGCGATCGGCGGCGTTGTTCACATGGTCGGAGGGATCGATGGTGAACATGGTGAACCCGGCCCGCGCCAGGGTCTCCACATCGCCCCGTGTTTTCAGATGGTCGGCATCGGCCCCCCAGGGGCCGGTCCAGCCGTGGGCGGCGAGCGCATCCTGTGCGGCGGCCATGACCTCGCCACCCGTGCGGCAGGTCCGTTCCATTTCGCGCACCGACTGCTGGGCAAACAGGGGAAGAAGGTTTCCCCTGGCGCAGGCGGCGATGTGGCCGGGCGTGGCAAGGCCGATGCGGTCGCCGAAACCGAAAGAGGCGCATGGGCCGAGCAGGCTCGGTTCGGGACGATTGGGTTCACTGTCACTCATGGTGTGGATCTCCAAGTCTTTTCTCTTTAACTTATAGGATCGTCCGCAGGAAACAATAGGATTGAGACGAAGGGCTCCGCCTTGTTTTGCGAGAGGAGGTCGATCTGGGATTACATCTTGCCGACTACGCCGTGCTCGTCGTCTATTTTGTCGCCATCACCTTCGTCGGCGTCTGGGCCGCGCGGCGCATCAAGAGCAGCAGCGATTACTTCATGCCCCGCCGCTTCGGAAAGGTCATGATGGTCATGTTCGCTTTCGGATCGGGCACCCACTCCGATCAGGCGGTGAGCGTGGCGTCGAAGAGCTACACCAACGGCCTCTCGGGCATCTGGCTCCAGTGGCTCTGGCTGCCGGTCACTCCCTTCTACTGGCTCATCGCTCCCGTCTTCCGCCGTTTCCGGGCGATCACCACGGCCCATGTTTTCGAGGCGCGCTTCAGCCCGAGCGTGGGCGTGCTCTACGCTCTGGTCGGCATGGCGAGTCTGATGTGCAACATCGGCATCATGCTCAAGGGCTCGAGCGCGGTCCTCGCCTCCTGCACGGGCGGGCTCATCTCGCCCCACTACGCCATCGGCGCCATGACCGTCATCTTCGTGATCTACGGCGTGGCGGGCGGGCTGTCGGCGGCGATCGTGACCGATTTCATCCAGGGCACGCTGACCATCGTCTTCTCCTTTCTGCTCCTCCCTCTGATCATGAACGCCGTCGGCGGGATCGACGGACTGCGCCAGGGGCTCGACGATCCCCAGATGCTTTCCCTCGTGGCGCCGGCCGAGATCGGTCTTTTTTATGTCGTCGTCATCGCCTTCAACGGCCTCGTGGGGATCGTCACGCAGCCCCACACCATGGGAAACTGCGCGGCGGGCAAGTCCGAGATCGAGGGGCGCGTCGGATTCATGGGGGGTACGCTCATCAAGCGGATCTGCACCATCCCCTGGTGTCTCACCGGCCTCGCCGCGGTTGTCTACTTCGCCGGGAAAGGAATGGAGCCCGACCAGGTCTTCGGCGCCGTGGCGGGCGATTTTCTGCCCCGCCTCCTGCCCGGCCTGCTCGGTGTCTTCATCGCCGCCGTGGTCGCATCGGTGATGAGCTCGTGCGACGTGTTCATGGTCTCCTCGTCGGCTCTCTTCACCGAGGATATTTACAAACGCTTCCGGCCTCGCGCACCGAGCGCCCACTACGTGACCGTCGGCCGCATCGCGTCGGTGGCGGTGGTGGGCGGCGGCATCGCCTTCGCCTTCTGGCTGCCGGGCGTGGTCAAGGGGCTCGAGATTTTTTGGAAGATCACGCCCATGATGGGCATCGCCTTCTGGCTCGGTCTTTTCTGGCGCCGCGCCACAACGGCCGGGGCCTGGGCGAGCACGGCGGCGGCCTTTGCCATCTGGTGGCTCACGACGCAGGATTTTTTCATCGCCTTCATGGACACGCTGCCCGGCGCCCGGGCGGCGCGCTTCGTGCTGGAGAAGCCCGAGGGGGCCGAGATCTACCTTCCCTGGCAGATGATCTTCTATCTCGTGGGCGGAACGGTGGCGGGGATCGTGGTGAGCGTTCTCACCCGGCCCGAGGGGGCGGAGAAGACGGAACGATTCTACGCTCTCACCCGGACACCGGTGCAGGCGGGGGAAAGGGTGACCGCCCCGTGCACGCTGCCCGAGGGCGCCGTGGTGCCCCCAAGGCGGAATCTATTTCCGGGAAAGCAATTTGAGATACCCCGGCCGTCGCTCCTGTCGTTGGCGGGATTTCTTGCGGGCTGGATCTTTGTGGCTGCGATCATCTACACTGTTTACCTCATCGCCGGTCTTTGACCGAAGACGCCGGTCTTTGACCGAAGACGCCGGTCTTTGACCGAAGACGCCGGTCTTTGACCTTTTTAAGGATGACCTCTTGTCGCGTAGAATTCTACTGGCCCTGCTCTTCTTTTCTTCCGGGTTCGCGTCCCTTGTGGATGAGGTCCTTTTTTCGCGGCTCCTCCAGTTTTCCTTCGGCGTTTCGATTTTTGCCACAACTGCCGTGGTGGCGGCCTTTCTCGCAGGGCTCGGTCTGGGCGCCTTTGTTCTGGCCGCCCCTTCGCGGCGGTCGCGGCGGCCCACCCTCGTCTACGGTCTGCTCGAGGTCGGCGTGGGCTTGACCGTGCCCCTCTTTCCCTACCTGGCCAAGGCGCTCACGCCCCAGCTCGCGTCCCTCTTTGCCGGGCTCGAACCGAATTCGTTCACCTTCGGCGTCGCGCGGTTCGGGGCCGCCTTCGGAGTGCTGCTCGTTCCCTCCTTTCTCATGGGCGGAACGGTGCCCTTTCTCATCCGCGCCGCCGTGCGCGAGGAGAGCCCGCGCCGCGCCCTCGGCGTGGGACTTTTCTATGGCATCAACACCCTCGGCGCGGGACTGGGCGCCTTGCTCTCTGGGTATCTCTTTCTTCCTTCCCTCGGCTATGGCAAGACGATCCTCCTCTCTGCCGGCGTGAGCATCGCCGTCGGACTCGTGGCGATCGCCGTCGGTTGGAGGGAAAATGTTTCGACCGCCGAAAACGACAAGGATCGCCCCGGCCCGGAGACACCGTCCCCCCGAAACAGCCTCGCTCCTTCGCCCACGGAGGGTTGCGCGATCATGGCCGTTGCCGTCGCCCTCGGCGGTGTCGTCTCCCTGAGCTCGCAGATCGTCTGGACGCGGGTGCTGATCAATGTGTTCGGCGGTTCGGTCTACGCCTTCTCACTGGTGCTGGCTGTGTTTCTCTGCGCCCTCGCCCTGGGCAGCGTGATCGTGCCGGGCGTTCTTTCGCGGCTCGGCGCCCCGAGGCGGTGCCTCGCCCTGCTCTTTGCCCTTTCGGCGGCGGCCACGGGGGCGGGGATCCTGATTTTTCGCGCCTGGCTCGGCCTCGACGGCCCGCTCGGCGATGCCTACAACCTCTACCCCGAGACGGGCGAGACCTTCGCGTCCACCTTTGTCATGTATGCCGTTCTCACCGGTCTTGCTGTGGGACCTTCGGTTTTTTTCCTTGGCGGCCTCTTGCCCTTCGCCGCCGGAGTCTGGGCGCAGCAGGGCGCGCTGAGCCGTTTCACGGGAAGGCTCTATGCGCTCTCGTCTCTCGGTTCGATCTTCGGCTCACTGCTCGGCGCCTTCGTGCTCCTTCCCCTCCTGTCGGCCGAGGGGGGGATCCTGGCCGGCGCCGGACTCTCCCTCGCCGTCGGCGCGGCGCTTTCGATCAACGCTCGAAAAAAAAACCTTCTCTGGGCCGGCGGGGTGGGGCTTGCGTGTTTTTCCCTCGTCGTGGTTTCGGCCCTCTGGCGGCCCGCGGCCGAGGCGGGGGTGAAAACCTTGTTCTTCGAAGAGGGGCCGGCAGCGACGGCCAAGGTGGAAAGCTTTCTCAACGACGACGGCGACACCATCCTATCCCTGCGCGTCAACGGCAAGGTGGTGGCCACCTCCGGCTTTCTCGACCGACGCCTCCAGTTCCTTCTCGGATACGTCGCCACCTTCAGCCATCAGAACCCGCAAACAATCCTCTCTGTCGGGCTCGGAACGGGGATGTCGTCGGGCGCGCTGGCCGCCCACGGCCCGGCCCACTTCGAGATCGTGGAACTCTCCGCCTCGGTGGTCGGCGCGGCGGAAAAATTCAGCAAGTACAACCATGGGATCACCCGGGGCAGCGCGGCCATCACCCTGGCCGACGGGCGCAATCACCTTCTCTTGACCGAAAAGAGGTACGACCTGATCGCGGCCGATCCGATCCACCCCTGGGTGGCGGGATCGGGCAACCTCTACACGGAGGAGTACTTCACCCTCGCCGCATCGCGGCTGGCCGCCGGCGGTGTGATGGGGCAGTGGGTGCCCCTCTACCAGCTCACCGCACGCGATGTGCGCGACCTGCTCGCCACCTTTCACGCCGTCTTCGGCCACGTGCGGGTTTTCTACACGGGCTACGACCTGGTCATGGTCGGTTCGCAAAGCGCCCTGTTTTTCGACCCCCTCGAATGGAAAGGACGGCTGCGCCGGCAGCCCGCCGCCCGTGATCTCGCATCGATCGGGATCGACGATCTCGAGGATCTGCTCGCCTGCTTCCTCTTCACCGAGACCGGCCTCGAAGCCTTCCTGAAGAAGGGAGAGTTCAAGGTCAATCGGGACGCGAATCAGACACTCGAGTATTCGGCGCCCATGAGCCTGTGGAAACCTTATGACACCAACCTGATCATCGATCTCCTCGACGCCTCGGAGACGCTCCACGCCCTGGCGCCGGCCGAACACTGGCCGCTCGGCGCCGACCTCGCCGCATCGGAGAGGCAGGCGGCCTACGCCGACAGCGTGCGCGCCTTCTTCGAGGAGATCGCCAAAAATGTTCCGGGCGCCCGCAAGCGGTTCCGGGAGAAGATCGCCGATCTCTGAGAACGGCTGAGGTGTTTGTCGGACTTGGTTTAACGCAAAGGGCGCCCCTAGGTCGGTGGTCATCTTGGCGAGAGATCTCTCTTCAACGTCTCAGTTCGTCGAGGCGCTTCTTGAGAACCTTGCAGGCTGGGTTTTCGTGGACGAGTTTTTCGTACTTGGCGATCAGCTCCTCGCGCGCGGGGCGCCAGGTGAGGCCCTTTTTTCTGAAGACCTCGACTCTTCCCAGGCGGCGTCCCTCCGTGCGAACGATCTCCATGCGGCCGGCAAAATAGTTTCGATAAACGCTGTCCGCCGCGCGCGACCAGAGATCGGATGAGAGATGGGCGAAGGGCGGGTAGAGAAAATAGTCGGGATCCTGGTCCTCGATGCTCTCGCGCAGAGCGCCGTGGGCGAAGGTGCGCACCGAATCGTCGGAGAGGGCGGCGAAATAGGCGGGCGCGAGCCGATTGACGAGCATCGCCCTGTCGTGAACGCGGCAGCGGCTCGCGTAGGCGCTGAAGCCGATATCGCGCAGTCCGACGGTCATCTCCTCCGTTGTGTTTTCCATGAGAAAGAAGGCCTGCTCGAGCAGGGGGGGCGCGATCCCCTCGTCGATCTTTCGGGGGATCCGAAGGATCCAATCGACGGGTTTGCGCGTCGAGGGGCGGAGCTGGTTGTAGTCGGAGATCGTGTCGTAGCTCACGTTCGTGATCGCATGAAAGAGCAGCAGCGCCCAGATCGCCACCGCCGCGCCCGCTCCGAGAAGCGCGCTGCGCGCGGCAAGCCTCTTCACGATCGTCCATGAGCCGAGGCCGACGACAAGGACGAGAAGGGGCAGGGTGTGCGAATGAAACCGATAGTTGGGCATCCAGTCGGGCGCGCAGGCAATGAAGAACCAGTTGAAGGCGAGGAGAGCGACGATCGGCCACGCCTTCTTCCCCCAGTGGATCACAAAGGCCGGCAGGGCGAAGGCCATCACGATCGACAGAGCGGCGCCGTGGATGAAAAAGAAATCGAGCAGGTAGGCGAGATTCCTCTCCTGAAAGGGGAGCGCCATCTTGGCGTAATAGGTGTTGGGCACCCAGTCGCCATAGTAGATCAGCCGGAACCCCACGAAGGCGGCCGCCAGAGCGGCGAGTATTCCATGCAACTTGAGGTTATAGGAAGTCAGGAGCGTCTTGCTCCGGGCGCGCTGCAGATTGGTCACCGCCAAAAAAACGAGAACGAAGCCGGCACCCTCGGGCCGGGTGAGGCATGCGAGGCCGAGGATCCAGGCCGATGCCGGGTGTGAGCCTTCTGTTTCCCTCGAATTCAGGCAGACTCCCAGGATGAGCAGAAATCCGAAAAAGGCGGTCTCCATCCCCGAGAAGGTCCAGTAGCAGAGGAAGGAGCTCGTGGCGAGCAGGAGCGGCGCGGCGATTCTGAAGAGCGTCGGCTCACGGGGCGCGAAGAGGTTAAAGCACCAGTAGACGCAAAGGATCGAACCGACGCCGCTCGCCAGGGCGACGAGTTTTGCAAAGAGGGCCGGATCGCACCCCGTCGACAGGCCGAGCGATGCGATCAGCACCCAGCTCAGGTTGGAAAATCCCTCGACCTGTTCGCCCGGGTTGAAAACCAGTCCCATCCCGTCGCACAGATTGCGCGCGTACCGGAAGGAGATATAGGCGTCGTCGATGACCTGCCGGTACCAGTGGAAACAGTGGCAGGCAAAGAACACTGCCGTGGCCGAAAGGCCGAGGATTAAAATCCTGTTTCTCCTGTTATGGTGGGTTGCCATGTGGCTTTTTTTCTAACATCATTTCTTCGTGATTACCATTGTGCCGCCCCACAACTTCGGTGCTCGGGCGCCGGCAGTGGAAGACCTTATTTTTGAGTGGAGACCCCGGTACGATGACTCGTAATTTTTTGCCCCTTCTCATCGCGTTGATCGCCCTCGCCATAACGGTTGCCGCAGCCGGCCAGGAGGCCGCCGGCCAATCCGAACGGTCCCGCACGGATTGGCTCATCGATCCGTCGCCGTTCAAGGCCGGAGTCTCGCTCACGGCGTCGGAGAACGAAGAGGGACGGACGAGAGAAATTACCCTCTCCAACGGATTGATCAGCAGAACCTTTCGCCTCGAACCCAATGCGGCCACCGTCGGCTTCGACAATCTCATGACCGGCGACGCGCTCCTTCGCGGGGTCAAGCCCGAGGCGCGCGTCACTCTCGACGGGATCGACTACGCCGTGGGCGGCCTCGTGGGGCAGCCGAACTACGCCTTTCTCCGTTCCCAATGGATCGACACTCTCACCGCCGAACCCTCGGCCTTCCGGTTCGTGCGTTTCGAGGTCGGCCTTCCCGAAGCGAGGATTCCATGGAACAGGGTGCGCCATCATGCACCCGGTCTGTCCTGGCCCCCGAAGGGCGTCGCGCTGCGCATGGACTATCGGTTGCCCGAGACGGCCGTGGTCAAGCAATGCTCGGCGCCGCGGCCGAGCGCTCTCGGCCGGCGGACTCTGATTGCCGATGGTTTCGAGTCCCTTTCCGACGAGTGGGCGATCCATGTCTCCACCGCCCACGAGCGGAGCTCCTTCGAGAATGAAGGCAAGGCGGGCGAAATCTACACGCCGGCGAACACCGCCGTTTTCGCCGAGCGCCCCCTGCCCCCGGGGACGCGCATCGTGGAAGCCGAAATCGACGCGGGGACCGACCGGAGCGCGAGCTGGGGGCCGGGCATCGCGCTCGTCTGGCCCGAGCGCACGATCAAGTTCAACCTCCGGCCCGGGGGCAACTCCTACGACAGTGCGGCCATGTTCGGCCTCTACGACGGCCAAGGCGAGAATCCCCAGGCCGGCGGCCGGATGAAGCTCGATCTCAGCCGGCCCTGGACCTTGCGCCTGCGCATGGAAGGGGAGACTGTTTTCTGCGAGGCGAAGGCCCGCGGCGGCCCGTGGACGACGTACGCCACCATCCCCCTCGGCACCGACCCTGTCGGCACCGACCCTGTCGGCACCGACCCTGTCGGCACCGACCCTGTCGGCACCGACCCTGTCGACGCCGACCCTGTCGACGCCGCCCTCGGCGCGCCCCACGCCGTGCGCGTCGGCAAGCTGAGCAAGACGGGCGGCGCCGACGATCACGGCGACCCGGGCGAGCTCGTGCGCCTGCGCGTGGTGCGCTTTGCCGCCTACAGCGGTCTCGACGAGGACGCCCTCGCCGTCCTCGAAGGGGAGATGGCCGAACTGCGCAAGATAGCCCTTTCGGTCCACTACGAGCTCTACGACGGGATTCCGCTTCTTTCGAAATGGATCACCCTTCATAACGGGAGCGCCCGGCCGGTCAAACTCGACCGTTTCACCAGCGAGATTCTCGCCGCCGTCGAGTACGGATCGGCCGTGGAGGACCGCGGTATCCGGTTCACTCCCCCCAACATTCACGTCGAGTGCGACTACTCCTTTGGCGGCATGACGGCGGCGAACACGAGCCGCTTCGCCCTTCACTGGGTGCCCGATCCCGAGTACAAAAGCCAGGTCAACTACCTGCGCCGCAATCCGTGCCTCCTCGAGGTGCGTCCCACCGTGGGGCCGGCGCAGACCATCTCGCCCGGCGAGCGCTTTGAGTCGTTCCGCGCTTTCATCCTCGTGCGCGACGGCACCGACCGGGAGCGCAACGGCCTCGCCCAGCGGCGCATGTACCGCACCATCGCACCGTGGGTGACGGAGAATCCACTCATGATGCACGTGCGCTACGCCGACTGGGAGTCGGTGAAGACCGCCATCGACCAGTGCGCGGCCGTCGGTTTCGAGATGGTGATCCTCACTTTCGGGAGCGGCTTCAATATCGAGAACAACAGCGCCGAATACATGGGCGAAATGAAACGCTATGCCGACTATGCCCGTTCGAAGGGGATCGAGATCGGCGGTTACTCGCTCCTCGCCTCGCGCCGCGTGGGCGGCGGCCACGACGTGGTCGTGCCGGCCGGGGAGCGGCCCACCTTCGGCAATTCGCCCTGCCTGCACAGCGAGTGGGGGCAGAGTTATTTCGACAAGCTCTACGCCTTCTACGAAAAAACCGGTTTCATGCTTCTCGAACACGACGGATCCTACCCGGGCGACGTGTGCACAGCCGGCCACCACCCGGGCCATGTGGGATACGACGACTCGCGCTGGAACCAGTGGAAAAAGATCTCTGACTTCTACAAGTGGTGCCGCGCCAAGGGGGTTTATCTCAACGTGCCCGACTATTACTATCTGGCCGGCTCGACCAAGTGCGGCATGGGGTACCGCGAGGTCAACTGGTCGCTGCCGCGCGCGCAGCAGGTGATCCACACGCGGCAGAACATCTTCGACGGCACCTGGCAGAAGACGCCCAGCATGGGGTGGATGTTCGTGCCCCTCACCCAGTATCACGGCGGGGGCGCGGCGGCCACGATCGAACCGCTCGACGACCACCGCGATCATTACGAGCGCATGCTCTACTCGAACCTCGCCCTCGGCGTGCAGGCCTGCTACCGCGGCCCGCGCCTCTTCGACACCGACCGCACGAGGGAGCTCGTGACGAGATGGGTCGACTGGTTCAAGAAGTACCGCCCCATCGTGGAAAGCGACATGATCCACGGCCGCCGCGCCGACGCACGCGGCATCGACTGGATGCTCCACGTCAATCCGGCCCTCGACACGAAGGGCATGCTGGTCGTGTTCAATCCCCTCACCGAGCCGGTTGAAGAAACGGTGCGCGTCAATCTCTACTACACGGGACTCACCGAGACGGCCCGCGTCCGCGAGCAGGAGGGAAGCTCCCACGACTTCCAACTCGACCGGCAATACTGCATCGACCTCCCGGTCTCGATGAAGGCCGATTCGATGACATGGTTCGTGATCGACTAGGCGACTAGTCCTGCGGCGTTCCCTCTTCCCGCTGCACGCGGCGTTCGAAGATCCAGCGGAGCTGGGCGTCGAGCTTGGAGAGCACGGCCGGAGTCGGCCTGTCGGCTTTTTGGAGGATCGTGGCCACGTCGGTGGTCATCGTGTTGGCGGCAGAGTCTTGGGGGGGCGAGGCGCATCCGGCCGCCACGAGGAGGAGGGCAACAGAGAGCGCAAAGAGGATTCGCCAGTGTGCTTTCATGTCTCGTCCCTCACAAAGATGAAGACCGTCTTGTCCGAATTGGGGAGCAAGGTGCTGCGCGCCGAGGGGATGTCGATGTCGCCGGCGTTGAGCATCATCTCGAAGAAGCCGCTCAGTCGATCGTCGGGCGCGATCGAGATGTTGGCCATGGTGAAGGCGAGCCAGAACTGGTCGCGCATCGCTTCCATCGCCTCGGGAACCGCCGTGGGCACCTGAATCTTGAGGTAGAGGAGCGATGAGAAGAACATGAGTTCGCTCGCCGTCTGGTCGATCGGCCAGTGGGCGGCGTCGTCGCCGCAGACCCTGACCACGTACTCACCTTCCCGTCCGGCCGACCAGACCAGCGATTCGTCGATCCGGTCGACGGCGGCGCAGATCATCTCATAGCAGCCGGGCGCCCTCCGTTCGATCTTTTCGAGGACGCCGGTCATGGACGCCACAAAGGACTCCGATCCCGAGATCTCGGGCGGCGCGCCGTCGCGCAGCCGCGCCAGGAGTACCTGAAAGTCGGATTCGTTGAAGCTCCACGCCCCGCAACTCGAATGATCGAATTCGCCCGGATCGCTGTTTTCGAAGAAGCTGAGCGCGTCGAGAGCGAACTTTTCCATGGCCGTTCCCTTGTGGGCGACCAAGGCGGCGCGGAGAGACGCGTAGGCGCGCGGTCCGGCGCAGCGGCTGAGCGCGTAGAGGGCATAGAGGCGCAGGCCGGGGTCACCCGAACTGTCGAGGATGCGGGTGAGCGGCTCCGACGCCCCAACGTAGGGGAAACGGCTGAAAGCCTCGGCGGCGCGGATTTTTCGGCATGTTTCGCCACTGTCGAGACCGGCGATGAGCGCGGTGCGCGAGCCGGTGCAGTCGATCATCATTGCCGCCATGAGCGTGATGTCCCTCATGTGGCGCACCGGTTCGGTCAGAGCATAGTCGATGAGAAAATCGCTTCCGAAGCCGGGCGGGGCGGAGAGGGCGATTGCGTCGAGCCATCCAAAGTAGGTGCGCGGATAGCGATGAGCGAGGATCCTCGCTGCCGCCGTGCGGATCGCGGTTTCCCGATCATGTTCCATGAGGCGGACCAGGACGTCTTCCGGTCCGAGAATGGAGAGGACCTCCTCGTTGTCGATCCGCGCGAGGGCGCAGAGGCCCCGCATGCGCTGTTGGGGAGTGCCGCCGAAGAGGGCGGTCTTGAGGAGCGCCGCCTGATTGACCGACGTGCGCTGGACCCACGTTCCTTCATGGCGAACGATCCCTTCCGCTTCCTTTTTCAAGATCTCGCGGTCGATGATCCTCGGCGTGATGAAGATGATCATGTCGTCTTTTTCGGTCACTTCCGAGGTGTATCGAAAGAAGTACCCGAGGATGGGGATGTCCTTGAGAAAAGGAACGCCCGACTCCGTGTTCCGCTTGAGCGTGCGGACGAGGCCGCCGATGATGAGCGTCTTGCCGTCCTCGAGATTGATCTCGGTGTCGACGCTGCGCGTCTCCACGTCGGGAATCTCGTTGAACTCGCCGCGAAATCCCGTGATTTCGCTTACCTCGGGATTCACTTTGAGGGAGACGGCGGTTTCGTCGATGAGGCGGGGTGTCACCTTCAGGTTCGTGCCGGTCTGAATGTCCTCGTAGCCGCTGATCGTGGTGATTCCGTACTGCAGGTTCTGGCTGTAGGTGGGAATCTTGATCTTCTTCCCATTGATGATCGTGGCGGTCTTGTTGTGGAGGACGGTGATTTCCGGCTCCGTCACGATCTCCGAGTCGGTTTCGGAATTGATGAACTCGACGAGGAGCGAGAAATCGGCGGCGCTCAGGATCCCGAAGGTGAAATCGTCCTTCGACGCATAGGGAAAGGAACTGTTGGGAGAGAACTCGGCCCCGCTCGACGACTCGAGAGTGTCGCCGCTGAAGGGATTGTTCTCGGGCCTGAAGATGCCGCCGCCGCTGCGCCGGTCGAAGGGAAAAGTGATCGGCCGCGCCGCGCCGCTCGCCCGGAAGCGCGTCACCCAGTCGAAACCCTGGGAATCGGTGTCGGATCGGTTGATGAGCATGATCTTGACGCTGATCCGGATCTGGGGCATTTCCTCGTCGATTTTGGCGATGAGCGCCGCGATCTGCTTGATCGCCGGCGGCACGTCGCGCACGAGGAGGAGGTTGCCTTCGGCGATGAAATTGGCCTGGCCGAGACTGGGCGTCAGAAAGGGCTCGATCAAAGTCTTGGCCGTTTCGGCGTCGGTGAAGTTGAGGCGGAAGACCTCGGTGTCGATCCGCGGGCCGGGCAATCCGCTCGTGCTTGATCCTTCCGAGTCTCCGCCGTAGCCGGCCGGGTGGACCACGATGATCTCGCCTTTTCTCGTGAAGGAGAGGCCGTTGTTGGCGGTGATCTGCTCGAGAGCTTCATCGACTGGAACGTCCTTGAGAAAAATGGACGTCTCACCCTGAACCCCGTTGGCCACGATGATGTTGAGATCGTACTGCCGGTTGAGGAGCTCGAAGAGATCTTGAAAAGACAGCTTTTCATCAGTAGAGATGGAGATTCTTTTTTCATCGCCGGCCTCGCCGGCCTCGTCGGCCGCAATGGCCGTGAGTCCGGTGAAAAGAATCAACAGCGCTGTCGAGGAAATGATGCCGATTCTCATTGGTCCTCTTCCCAGGGCTTTTCCCAAAGTATGAGTTTTGTCATCTCACCCTCTTTGATCAAGTCGACCTCGGTCCACCTGATCGCTTTGATCATGTAACCGTCTATGCTTTCACCGACGCTCAGGACGCGTCCGTTGATCACGGCGAACACCCTGCCGCCGCCGAAGGAGATCGCCATGAGATTCAAGGGCTCGGCTGTCTGCGAGTCGGCGCCGTCCTCCGGGTCCGACTCCGCGTGCGCGCCCGCCGTCAGGTGGCGAAAGGGGTTCTTTTCCCACCCGTCGCTCTCGTGGGGATCATCCGTTGTTTCCTCGCTGGTTTCGGTCTGCTGCGCAATGAGGATCGAGGCGTCGATCGACGACATGAGGTTGTCGGTGTCGACACGCTTCGAGACCACGTCCATCCCGATCGAGAGAAGGATGCGTCCCGATATCAGGAAAAAGCAGCAAAAGAATATAACTGCCAGCTTCTTCATGACGATCCAATCGTGCGCTCAGTACCGTACTTGTCCATCAGGCTCTATCGTTACCTATTTCAGGGTTAATTCGTGAAGGTCGTAAAGATTCATCGTCAACACGACGCGCAGGAGGTCGCTGCGGTCTTTCGCTTCCTTCTTGTTGATGACGATCGATGTTGTCCTCGTGAGATCTTCGAACGCCTCGAGGGTCTCCATCAAACGTCCGATCGCGGCGTAGTCGCCTTCGAGAGTCATCTTTTTTTCCAATCGCGTGAATGCCCCCGCCCAGGGTGATTCTTCGCCCGTGGCGACTTTCCTCGACGGTTTCCATGGCTCGTCGGCGATGACGGCGAGACCGAGTTCCTCGGTCTTGAGCCGCAGCTCGGTGGCCACGGCGCCCTTGTCGACGGGCGTTGTCATCTTCTTGTTGATGCTTCCCAGCTCCTTCGACAGCTCGGCGACCTCGGCGTCGATCTGGCCCGATCTCATGACGACAGGCATGCTTTCCTGCAGTTCCTGATAGACGTCATGCACCATGCGGGCTCTCTGCCTGTATTTCTTCTGCGCCGGCACGAAGAGGAAGGCGAAGACGAGGAGCAAGACCACGCTCACACTACCGATTTCGATGAAGAGCCGTCTCATTCTAGTCCACCCTGCTCCCGGAGCGCTGCAGATCTTTCCCCGAGGTCGGCATCTCGGCGGTGATCGTGAAAGTGTTGGTCATGCGGGAGCCCTTCGTAACCCAGTCGCCCCTGTCGAAACCGATGTTTTTCAGGTGAGGCGACGCCTCGAGCGGGTTGACGAATTCGCTCCATACGATGTTGCGCTCTTCGTTTTTGTCGAGAGCGAAGGTTCCCTTTATTTCGAGAGAGGTCTGTTCGAGATCGCAGTGAAGTTCCATGCTTTCGATCAGGACAAAGTGGGGCACGATGCGTCCCAGCTCCTTGAGAGTGGAGGTGAGGCACCCCTTGGGCGGCAGCAGGGTGCCGAGCACGGTGCTGTGCCGCAAGGTCTGCTCCTTGAGGGTCAGGACCATCGTCTCTTTCTGCTGCATGCCCTGTAGCTGCTGGGCGAGCGCATCAGATTTGTCGGCGGTCTGTTCAAGGTTCTCATACCCGTTGCGGTAAAAGAAGACGAGAAGCGCCATGGTCAGGCAGAGCACGGCGGCCGTGAGCCGGCAGACCGTTCTGATCAAGCGCAGCCTCGGAAGAAAAAGCTCTTCCTTGGGAACGAGGCTGACCTCGCCCTGCTCCTCGATCGCGTTCCCCAGCGCGACGGTGAACTGCGCCGTGGCGACGTCGCCATTCAGCTCGCTCAAGATCGTATCTGGGAAGGCGAGATGGTCGGTCGCTTTGAAAAAGGCTGTTTCCACCTGCAGCGACTGGGTCAGAAAACGGTCGATGTCGAGAAGGTTCTCGAAATCATCGACGAGGTAGAGGGTGCTCACGCAAGAGCTGCCCACGTGAGTCTCGTAAAAGTGAAAGGTCTTCTTGATCGACGACGCCAGCCGTCTGAGAACGGGCCGGACCGAGTCGAAGATCTGCTTCTTGGGATCGGAGGGATCGAGGTTTTCGGTGTGCGCTGGATCGAGCGAACAACGGCTCAGTTCACGAAGCGCATCGGCGGGCGACTGACCTCGCCCGCTAGGCGACTGACCTCGCCCGCTAGGCGACTGACCTCGCCCGCTAGGCGATTGATTGAGACGGAGCTCACCATCGGTTCTGGGAAGGACGTTCTTGAAAAGATCCTTGAGGCCGATCGGAATGATCCGACGCAGCCGAAAACCTTCCTGGTCGTAGAATGTGAGCACCGTTTCGTGCGCCGCCGTGCGCAGGGTGGCTACCGTTTCATCCTTGGGCCACTCCCCCCTGAGATTGAGACTGTTCTCGACTGACAGGTCCGGCGGAAGGAGGAAAAAATTCGACACGCCGGCGCCGTGAAGCACGGAGAAAATCGGCGTGATCCTGCTCCTTTCGATACAGACAGCGAGGTAGGTCCCTTTGGGAGCTTTCGGCTGGGCGGCATAACTGATCGTGGCGGCCTCGATCGCAAAGGGGAGCTTCTCTTCCTCCAGCTTCTGAAGAACGAGCTCGCCGACTTTCTGCGAAGAAACGCCGGGGAACTGATAGCGAGCGATAAAATATGCGCTCGGCTGCAAGGTGATCGAAACACTGACTCTGGAAAGGGAAAATTCCTTGAGAAGAGACTTCAATGCATCGACGAGCGCCGCTGATCGAGCCACGTTCGGGGAGGTGTCGACAGGCATCGAGCAGAGCCGGATGACCTGCGCCCCCTCCTTTCTCTGCATCAGCAGAATTCCCCTCACCCTTCTCTCGGAAATGTCTATACCGAGATTGAGTCCGGTCCGGAGACCAAAGGGATTCAACTGTTTGAGTCTCAACTTCACGCAACAACCCTTTTCAAAATGGCCGGTTCCTTTAAACGAGGTCTAGCAAGAACCGGCGACACCCTCCTATGGCCCTTGGGTCTGCTGTTCCTGCTGCTCGCTGAGCAGTCATTGCTTCAGAAAGGTGCCGGCGCCGCTCGCGTACGCATAGGTGCTGCCCGTCGGTCCCTCCCAGGTGGTTGCCGTCTTTTTGGTCCAGCCATCGGTCACACCGCCCTGCACCACGTTGACAAAGAGGGGATCGGAGTCGGAGGCGACAGTGTCGTTCGATTCCGAGTCGAGAGTCGTTGGATAGGCCGCCGTGCCTCCGCTCTTGGCTGAATTGACATAGTAGAGCATGATGCCGGCTCTCACGTTGCCCACTACGCCCTTCTCGGCCGATTCTTTTGCATCATCAGTGAGGTTGTAGTAGATCGGGATAGCAGAGACGGCAAGGACGCCCAACACCACGATAATGATGATGAGCTCGATCAGCGTGAAACCTTTCGCATTCATTTTCTTCTCCCTAGTCACTATGGCGGACGGTTCATATTGACTAAATCCGCGCGGCCCGCGCGCGCGGC
>Ga0180429_10000906_pt1 | contig 25698 bp, 20 predicted proteins | sample SS_ome_FD_132428 | JGI IMG/M metagenome (GOLD analysis project Ga0180429, IMG submission 132428) | Hypersaline lake sediment archaeal communities from the Salton Sea, California, USA - SS_1_S_1 metaG | ecosystem: Environmental > Aquatic > Non-marine Saline and Alkaline > Hypersaline > Sediment ...
GCAGTCGTTGGAGGGTATCAGCCGGGTCAATGGGATCGTGCGTGCGATGAAGGAGTTTGCGCATCCGGGTAGGCGGACAAAGAAGCCGACGGATATTAATGAGGCGATCGAGAGCACGGTGACGATAGCGCGGCATGAGTGGAAGTATGTGGCGGAGGTGAGGTTGCTTCTGGACAGGGAGCTGCCGCTGGTGAGGTGTCTGGCGGGCGAGTTGAACCAGGCGATTCTGAATCTTTTGCTGAATGCGACGGATGCGATAAGGGAGCGGCCGGGTTTCAGCGGGCAGGAGTTGGGGTGTGTGACGATAACGACGCGTCGCGCGGGCGAGGGGGTAGAGATTCGTGTCTCGGACATGGGTGGGGGGGTGCCGGTGGCGATACAGGAGCGGATCTTTGATAGTTTTTTCACGACGAAGGAGCCGGGCAAGGGTACGGGCCAGGGGTTGGCGATAGCGCGGTCGATTATCGTCAACAAGCATGGTGGGAGCCTGGAGTTTGAGACGGAGGAGGGAGTGGGGACGACGTTTATCGTGTGGCTGCCGATGGAAGAAGGAGCCAGACTTGAGGTGTTGGGGGCGGCCAGTCAGAATTGAAGAAGTAGCGAATTGGAGCCAACGAGGGGTCGAGTGAATGAGGTTTGGACGATGGGACATACGGTGTTATTGGTGGATGATGAGCCGAACGTAATCAGCGGTTTGCAGCGGGCGTTGCGTAAGGAGAAGTATCGGCTGTTGACGGCGCACTCGGCGGCGAAGGCGTTGGATGTGATGGCGCGGGAGCCGGTGGATGTGGTGATCACGGACGAGCGGATGCCGGGGATGACGGGCTCGGAGATGCTGGTGAAGATTCGGCAGGAGTATCCCGGGGTGGTTCGGATCATGTTGACGGGGCAGCCGACGCCGGAGGGGGTGGCGCGGGCGGTGAACCAGGCGGCGATTTATCGTTATTTGCAGAAGCCTTGTAACGGTTTGGATATGTTGATTACGCTTCGGGGTGCGTTGCAGCACCGGGAGTTGGTGCAGCACGCGCAGGCGTTGGTGGCGGCGGCGGACCTGCAGAGCAACGTGTTGGATCAAGTGGAGCAGAAGCACCCTGAGTCGGCCCGGGGCGAGGCACAGAATTTGAAGCTGGCCAACTGGAAGGAGCTTCCGGCGGATCCGGAGGCGCTGGTGGATAAGATCGAGGCACAGTTGGAGAAGGTGGAGCGTGTGTTGGGCGACGTGTCGGGGCTTAGGCCGGTGCGTGGGGGCCAGGGCGAGGCGAAGGAGGCTCCGGCGAGCGAGAAGGCGAGTGCTGGTGCGGCTGATGTTTCGGCTGCGAGTGGGGCGAGGGGTGGAGCGTCTGGCTCGACGGCAGGGGCAGCGTCGCGAGGTGGTGGTGATTCGGTGGGTCAGGATGCCCAGGCGGCAGGGGGCGCGGCGGCGTCTGGGACGCCTGCAAGTCCATCGGCGTCGACGGAGGCCGAGGCCGAAGCAGGCACGGCATCGCGTTCGGTGGGCACGGTGAAGGTGCTGGACGACCAGTCGCGGTCGGAGGGTTTCAAGAACTTGAAGCCATTGATGACGCGTTCGGAGATTCAGGAGGTCTTGGACAGTTGCGAGGAGCTCAAGGGGATGTCGCCGACGGTGGCGCAGGTGTTGAAGCTGACGCAGAGCGAGCGGTGCTCGATCGAGCAGTTGGTAAAGGTGGTCAAGCAGGACCACGGGGTGTCGCTGAAGATATTGAAGCTGGCGAATTCGGCGGTATACACGCGGGGCGAGCCGGTGGATACGGTTCATAAGGCGGTATTGAGGATCGGTTTATCTCAGATCAGGCAGACGGTGTTGAATTTGACGGTGCTTGATCGTTTTGGCGGAGTGGAGAACGAGTGCGTGGGCATGCCTTACTTCTGGGAGCACTCGATAGCGACGGGATTGACGGCCGCGGAGATTGCACGAGCGTTGGGGGGCAAGGAAGCGGATATCGACGCGGCGTTCACGATGGGGTTGCTCCATGACGTGGGCCGTGTGGTGTACCTGGAGACACTGGGGGATCGTTATGTGGAGGTGCACCGGACGGCACAGGAGTTGGACTTGCCCTTGGAGCAGGTGGAAAGCCGGATGTTGCTGGTGAATCATGCGGACGCGATGGACCGTCTGTTGCACGCGTGGCGTTTCCCGAAAGATCTGGTGAATCCGATAGCGTTGCATCAGTTGTCGGTGGGGAACATTCGGCGGATGGCGGCGCGGACGCTGAACGAGGTGGCGACGCTGTCTTTGGCGAATCGGCTGACGCATGCGTTGTTGCTGGGCACGAGCGGCAATTTGTCGTTGTATCCGACGGAGGACTATGCGACGGCATTGCGTCTGGAGCCGTCTTTGATAGAGACGATTGAGGATACGATTACGGAGCAGACGCACGATATGAAGTTTGCGATGTTGAGTTCGTCGAACACGGGGAATTGGCCTTGTTTGAAGGACGAGGTAAAGCAGACCCTCTCGACGCCGTTTCGCCCATTGTATGTGAGCGAGGAGCCGGCGTTCGACAGTTATCGGATCTTCTGCGATCAAATACGCGAGCGTGATGAGGAAGAGCCGGCGTTGCCGAACGTGGCGGTGGTGCATGCTCGTCTGGGGCGGGAGAAGGCCCGTTTGACGGCGAAGCTGTTGGCGGCGGAGAGCGAGTCGGGGGTGGCGCCGCTGCCTCTGATTATCTTGTCGCCGAAGGGTGAGATCGAGTTGGAAGACAAGGTCATGAAGCAGCGTTCGTGCCGTGGGGTGCCGACGCCGGTGACGGTGAGCCGGTTCGTGCGGGTGTATAATGAGTTGATAGGTTCCGTGTAGGTGGATTGAGAGTGCGGCGGTTGGTAACAGGTTGGCCGTTACTTTGTGGGGGCCGGGGCGATGGGCCGTAAGTTGTTGCAGGGGAGCTAGTTGTCTTTGCGTGGCGGGGGGTAGGTTTGTGAGGATTTTATTAATAAAACGGGCGGGAAAAGCTTGCGGTGGTGGGGGTAAACCGCTAGCATGCTGCTGTTTTCTGAAACCGCAGTTAGTCACAGGCAGTCGCGTGTTCATGTTGTATCCGGGCTGATGGTCCAGGTCGCTTTGTATTTGCCCATCGCTAGAGGACTAATCTGAGAGGAAGGTCTATGCTGGGAATTGAAGATAAATGGGTATCATGGGCGTATGTTCTTTGTCTGGGCAGCACGCTGTTGTGCGTGCTTTACGGGTTGATCACACGCAATCGCGGAGAGGTCAAGCCCAAGCCGGAAGATGTGGAATGGGCGGCGCATGAGAATGAGGTGGAAGAACAGCTCTAAAGCGTGCTGAAGGGCAGCAGGCGGCTGGGCAGTCAGGCAGATGATCAGCGGCCGTGCTTCAACGAGCAGGTGGAACCGTCCCAAGAGCAAGAAGCAGGAGATGAGCCATGTTAGCGGAGGTCGGCGCGGGTCAGATCATAGTTGTTTTGTTGTATTTGATGATGGTGGGTTACCTGGGGTTCCTGGGCTATCGCAAGACGAAGACCGCAACGGATTACCTGGTGGCGGGGCGTCAGGTGCATCCGTTTGTGATGGCGTTGAGCTACGGAGCGACGTTTATTTCGACGAGCGCGATTGTGGGTTTCGGCGGTGTGGCGGGGATGTTCGGGATGAGCCTGTTGTGGCTGACGTTCTGTAATATCTTTGTGGGAATATTCATCGCGTTTGTGTTTCTGGGCGGGCGTACGCGGGCGATGGGGCACCGGTTGGACGCGCACACATTTCCGGAGTTGCTGGGGCGAAGATACGAGAGTAAGTTTATCCAGGTATTTGCAGGGCTGATCATTTTTCTGTTTATACCCTTGTATGCCGCGGCGGTGCTGATCGGCGGTTGTGCGTTTATCGCCTCGCAGTTTGCGATTGACTACAACACGGCCTTGTTGCTCTTCAGCGCGATTATTGCGTTGTACGTGATCATGGGCGGGCTCAAGGGAGTGATGTACACGGACGCGCTGCAGGGATCGATCATGTTCCTGGGGATGTTAATCTTGCTGGTGGCGACGTACGTGAAGTTGGGGGGGGTGGTGGCGGGTCACGAGGCGTTGGTGGAGGCAGGCAAAGGGGCAAGTCTGTTTGGGAAGATAGGGTTTCGGGGTTGGGCGGCCATGCCCGCGTTTGGCTGGGGGGCGGCGGAGACGCCAAAGGGGCCTAATCCGGCGGCGTACAATCTGTGGTGGATTGTGGTCTCGACCATCGTGCTCGGAGTGGGCATCGGCGTGTTGGCGCAGCCGCAGTTGGCGGTGCGGTTCATGACAGTCAAGAGCAAGCGGGAGCTGAACCGTGCGGTGCTGGTGGGTGGGATTTTTATTCTGGTGATGACGGGGGTGGCGTTTACGGTGGGCAGTCTGTCGAACGTGTATTTTCTCAACAACGAGACGGTAGAGGGCGCCATCGTGGCCGAGTCCGACGCCAAGGTGATTGTGAAGCGTCAGCGGAATGTGAACGCGGCGAAGGATCCGGAAAATCCGGACACGATAGCCTTGCCGGCCCACATGCTTCACGTGGACGTGGACGGCGACGGGCAGGAGGACACGTGGCTGATCAATGGGACGCCGGCGGCGCCGTTGGCCAAGCTGCTGCCCAAAGCAGAGGTGATACCGGCCGATTATGAGCTGGGCCAGACGGTGACGATCAAACCTCACGCGACAGCATATTTTCGGGCGTTGGCGAAGAATGGGCCGGGTGTGTTTGAGTGCATGACCAGTCGTATCATGCCGAATTATATCAAGTCGGCGATGCCGAAATGGTTTGGGATGCTGTTCCTGTTGACGCTGCTGGCGGCGGCTATGAGTACGCTCTCGAGCCAGTTTCACGCGTTGGGGACAAGCCTGGGCCGCGACGTCTACGAGCAATTGACGCGTCGACACGGCGAAGGGATTGGGATTACGCGCATTGGCATTATTGTCGGAATCCTCATTGCGGTGATTATCAGTTATATGAATCCCGGGGGCGGTTATATCATTGCCCGGGCGACGGCGATCTTTTTCGGTTTGTGTGGCTCGACGTTTTTGCCCTCGTTTGTGGGTGGGTTGTTCTTCCGCGGGGTGACGCGTGCGGCAGTGAAGTGGAGCATGGTGACGGGCTTTGTGGTGACGGCGCTCTGGCTGTTGCTGGTGAAGTCGACCGAGGCGGCGGCTTTGGGCGTGGTGTTCAAGATTACGGGCGGGGCGCCGAGCATCCTGGCGGGGCATGGCAACTGGGCGGTGGTGGATCCGATTTTGGTGGCGTTGCCCTTGAGTACGCTGGTGTTGATCGTGGTCAGTATGTTCACGCGTCGGCCTGAGTCGTCGCATTTGACGCATTGTTTCCTGGGCAAAGTGTAGGGCCGGTAATACAGCGGTCTCATGGAGGCCGTCCCACGGGCGGCAGAAATACGGTCTCGGACGCAGTGTCCGGACGGCAGGTAGGGTTGGAAAGGAGCATGTATGTGTGACAAGGCAGGACTGAAGGTTCTGGCAGGTTTGTTGTTGGTGGGAACCTACTGGATGGGCTCGTCGGGGGCGTGGGCCGCGGCCGCCGACGGCGCGCGTGTGGAGGCGACGGCAGGGGCGACCAAGGCGCAGACGATGGAAGAATGGATAACGGATGTTAAGAATCCGACGCCGTGGTGGCATTGGGGCTTCGATCAGCGGATGCGCGAGGTCTATGCCAACAATTTCATTACCTTGAGCAAGGACGCGGTGGGGCACGAGAAATTGTTTACCCGCCAGCGCAGTCGCTTGTGGAACAATTTTACTCTGAACGAAGACGTCAAGGTCAACACGCGTTTGGTGTGGGAGTGGCGCATCTGGTGCAAATCGAACGAGGGCTCGCTGGCGAATCCATCGTCGGTCGAGTGGGACGAGGCGTTGTTCGATCATTTGAATGTGGAGTACAACAACGCGTTCGGAATGCCGTTGGATTTGAAGGTAGGTCGTCAGGACGTGATATTCGGCAACGGCTGGCTGGTGCTGGACGGGACGCCCTTGGACGGTTCGCGGACGATTTTCTTTGATGCCGCTCGCGCGACGTATCGGCTGGAGGATTACGATACGACGGTGGATTTGGTCTACATTGAGCAGGAGTCGGAGAGCGATCAGTTCATCGAACCGTTTAATGACCAGGACAGGGGACTGCACGAGCAGGACGAGCGCGGGGTCATTCTGTACGTGACCAACAAGTCGCTGGAGAAGACGCAGATCGACGGGTATTACATTTTCAAACATGACGAGCTTGCGGACAGTCCGGCAGCGAACTTTCCGCCGTTCTGGGCGCATGAGTCGGATATACACACCTTAGGCGCCCGGACGGTGCATTCGTTTGACGACCACTGGCAGGGCCGTGCGGAATTTGCCCAACAGATGGGCGAGCAGGACGACGCGACGTTGTGTGCGTTTGGTTTCAACAGTCGGCTGACGTACAGTGCGTTGGATAACTGGAATAACAAGTTGCGGGTGGGGTATGAGTATCTTTCCGGCGATGATCCGAGTACAGGTACGGACGAGGGGTTCGACCCGTTGTGGGCGCGGTGGCCTCAGTGGAGCGAGTTGTACATATACACCTATCTGACGGAGACGCGTATAGCGGAGGCGTCCAACCTGCACCGTATTCAGTTTGGGTGGGACGCGGATCCGACGGAGAAGATCCACTTGTGCAACGAGTATAATCTGTTGTGGGCCGCCGAAAACGCCGGCGGTAATCCGATCGCGGGCGGTATTGCACCCAACGGGGGCCATAGCGGTAGCGGCAAGTTCCGTGGCCAGTTGCTGGCGACAAAGCTGATTTACAAGTTCACGCCGCATCTTTCAGGCCATCTTTGGGGCGAGTACTTCTTCCCCGGGAACTTTTACACGGACGACAGGAACGATCCGGCGGTCTTTTTGCGTTATGAATTGATGCTGACGTTCTAAGGGCTTGCCCGGAGAGGGCGTGGGCGAGGTGTGGGCGGCAAAAGCCGTTCAAGCCGGGCGGGCTCGCCACCGTAGTTCTTTTCGGCAAGTCGGGGCGTGCGTCGGCGGCACTTGAAGCCTCAGGGCAATCTGGTATAATACACCCACCAGATTGCCCTTTTTTTGTGGCAGCGCCTGACAACACAGGGTAAGCGAAAGTGGCTTACTGGCCTGGCAGGCGGTGTCGGGGGCATCCACAATGGCCTAAGCCGGTTGTCAGGTTGTGCTGGACGGCCGACAAAAAAAAGCTGGCTTTCGGTGCAATGCGTCATTTTATTGGAAGGTCGAGGTTGCGGGCCGGTTTCGAGATAGGGAAAGACAGCGAGGTTATGAAAGAAGCAAAAAGGTTGCTTTTGAGTGGCAACGAAGCGGTGGCGTTGGCGGCACTGCACTGTGGTGTCCGCCTGGGGACGGGGTATCCGGGCACGCCTTCGACGGAGATATTGGAGACCTTTTCTTTGTACGGTGGTCGGGCTCAATGGGCGCCGAACGAGAAAGTGGCCTTGGAGGTGGGAATCGGGGCGGCCTTCGGAGGCGGGCGGGCGCTGGTGACGATGAAGCACGTCGGATTGAATGTGGCGGCCGATCCGCTGTTCACCGTGGCGTACACGGGGGTGAGCGGGGCGCTGGTGGTGGTCACGGCGGACGATCCGGGTATGGCATCGAGCCAGAACGAGCAGGATAACCGTCATTACGCACGTGCAGCTGGGGTGGCGATGCTCGAGCCGAGTGACTCGCAAGAGGCGTACGATTTTACCAGGGCGGCGCTGGAACTCTCCGAGAGTTGGCATGTGCCCGTGCTGTTGAGGGTGACGACGCGCATATGCCATTCGAAGACCGTGGTGGTGCCCGCGGGGGCGTCGGGGCCGAGCAAGGAGCCTGTGTTTGAGCGCGATGTCCGCAATCGAGTGATGGTGCCGGCACACGCCAGGCCTGCGCATAAACGCTTGCGGGAGAAGCTGACGCAGTTGGCGCAGTGGAACGAGACCCTGTCGTTGAACGAGGTGATCGAGGGCGACACGTCCTTGGGGATTATCACCTCGGCAATCAGTTATGTCCACGTCCGCGAGGCCGCGCCCCAGGCGAGCGTGCTGAAGTTGGCCATGACGTATCCGCTGCCGATGGAGAAGATCAAGGCGTTTGCGGCAAGCGTGGATCGTTGCGTGGTGGTCGAAGAGGGCGACCCGTACCTGGCAGGGTCGATCCGGGCGGCGGGCGTGGCCGTCGAGGATAAGCCCGCCATGTACCGCTTCGGCGAGTTGGATGTGGAGCGAGTGAAACGCGTCTTGACGGGAGACCAAACGGCCGAGACCGTAGCGCCGCGGGGCAAGCCGCCGCAGTTGTGCGCGGGCTGTCCACATCGACATGCATTCCAAGTGTTAAGCAAGCTGGGCTGCATTGTGTCAGGAGACATAGGGTGTTACACCCTCGGGGTGCTGCCGCCATTTGAGGCCATGGATAGTTGCGTGTGCATGGGCGCCAGCATTGGCGTGGGCCTGGGCTTGCGGCATGTGCTGCCGGACGAGCAGGCACGCCAGGTGGTCAGTGTGTTGGGCGACAGCACGTTCGTACATAGCGGGATCACGGGATTGGTGGAGATGATGTACAATCCGCCCAAGACCGGACACGTGGTGTTGATTCTGGATAACGGAACGACGGCGATGACCGGCCTGCAGGAACACCCGGGGACGGGGCGGACGCTCGATCATAAGGCGACGGGGAGGGTGGTGTTTGAGGATTTGGCACGCTCGCTGGGGATCAAGCGTGTCTTTGCCTTGGACGTGGGCAAAGACACGGACGGTTTTGAAGAGTTGTTGAAGGAGTCCCTGGCGAGTGATGAGCTCACGGTAATTGTGGCGCGGCGTCCGTGTGTCTTGGCGGCGCGCAAGATTAAACAATACATGGATGAAGCGAAAGAGTGCGAATCGGATGGCAAAGCAGGTAGTTAATACGGTAGTGGCTGGTCTGGGCGGCCAGGGCGTGCTCAAGGCATCGGATATTCTCGCCGAGGCGGCATTTGCGGCGGGCTACGACGTGAAAAAGAGCGAAATTCACGGGATGAGTCAGCGGGGCGGCTCGGTGACCAGCGACGTGCGGTTTGGTGAGGGGGTGCTCAGCCCGATGGTGCCCACGGGTCAGGCGGATTTTCTGGTGGTGCTCTCGCCGGACCAGGTCGAGAACAACCGACATATGCTGCGCGAGGGCGGAGTCTTGATAACGCCGGCGGATATCGACGCCGAGCAGTTGGCCAACAAACGCAGCATTAACGTGGCCTTGTTGGGAGCATTGAGCCGACATTTGGAGATAGGGCGTGAGCATTGGCTTGGAGCCGTGCGAGCCAATCTGGCGGCCAAGCTGCACGCCGTCAATGAGGAGGCGTTCGCGCTGGGCGAGCGTGGCATATAACAGGGCGCGTGGTGGTACAGCCGGTTTGCCGGAGCAGGGCAGCTTGGCTGAGGCTGAGGAAGGAGAGGTTTGCGGATGAAAGAGGCAGCAAAGGGGCAGGCACCGACGTTTCACCCGGTCAGTGCGCCGGATTACCTGCCGGCGGAGCAGCTGTGGCAGTTGCAGTTTTCGCGACTCTCGGCGATTGTGGCTCGGGCGTACGAACGTGTGGGGCTCTTCCGCCAGCGGATGGATGAGCGGGGCTTGACCCCGGCCGACGTGACGAGCTTGGCCGATATCGCCAAGTTGCCTTTCACCGTCAAAACCGACCTGCGCGACACCTACCCGTTCGGGTTGTTCGCCAGTGAGATGAAGGATGTGGTGCGACTGCACGCCTCGAGTGGGACGACGGGCAAGCCTATCGTCGTGGCGTACACGCAAGCCGATGTGGATGTATGGGCCAGCGTCATGGTGCGGACGTTTGCCGCGTGCGGGCTCGGGCGGGGCGATATTATCCAGAATTCCTACGGGTACGGCTTGTTCACGGGCGGGTTGGGGGCCCATTACGGAGCGGAAGCATTGGGCGCAACGGTGATCCCCACGTCGGGAGGCAACACCGAGCGACAGATCATGGTGATGAAGGATTTCGGGGTCACGGCGTTGTGCTGTACGCCCAGTTATTTCCTGCACATCGTCGATCGGGCGGCCGAAATGGGAATCGATCTGAAGGAGTTGCCCATCCGCGCGGGCATCTTTGGCGCCGAGCCATGGACAGAGCCCATGCGTGAGCGGGTGGAGCAGGCCAGCGGGGTCAAGGCGTACGACATCTACGGGTTGTCAGAAATTATCGGGCCCGGCGTGGCCAGTGAGTGCGCAGAGCAGTCCGGTCTGCACATATTCGAGGATCATTTCTATCCCGAAATTATCGATCCGACTTCGGGCGAGCCTTTAGAGGACGGCCAGGAAGGCGAGCTGGTGCTGACCACCTTGAGCAAGTGGGCAATGCCGATGATTCGATATCGGACACGGGATATCACGTATATTATTCCGGAGCGTTGTGGGTGCGGGCGTACGGTCAGGCGAATTCGACGGATCAACCGGCGTAGCGACGACATGTTTATCATTCGGGGCGTCAACGTCTTTCCGTCACAGATCGAAGAGGCGTTGTTGCGGGTCGAGGGCACGTTGCCTCACTACCAGATTATCCTGACGCGAGAGCAGGGGCTCGACCGAATGGAGATCCAGGTCGAGGTGACCGCGGCGGTGTTCAGCGATCGCGTCCGCGCCATGGAAGATTTGCAGCGAAATCTCAGTCATTCGATCGAGCAGATTCTGGGGATACGCTCCAAAGTGACGCTGGTGGAGCCCCACACGCTCAAACGCAGCGAGGGCAAAGCCAAACGGCTGATCGATAAACGCGACCTGTGAACGGATCTGGTCGGCACGGATGCCGAGAGAGCTTGCTGAGCCTGGGCGGCATACTATACGGAAGGAGTCAGACGATGAAGTTGAACCAGTTATCGGTGTTTCTGGAAAATAAGCCAGGGCGATTGAGTGAGCCCTGCAAGGTGTTGGCGCAGGCGGGGATCAATATTTTGACCCTTTCGCTGGCGGATACGCAGCAGTTTGGGATATTGCGCTTGATCGTACGCGAGTGGGAGCAGGCCAAGGTGGAGCTGGAAAAGGCCGGCTGTGTGGTCAACATCACAGAGGTCGTGGCCATCGAGGTGGCGGATCAGGCCGGAGGCCTTGAGTCCGTGCTGGAAATGATCGAGGCGGCCGACATCAACGTGGAGTATATTTACGCGTTCACCTATCGCAGCGGCGACAAGGCCATCATCGTCTTCCGTTTTGAGAATCCCGACGCGGCAATTGAGACTCTACAGGGCAAGGGGGTCAACGTGATAGGCCCGGTGGCCTTGTATGATCGGATAGGGCAGTAATGGCAGAGTTTGCATTTGAGAATCGGATATGGGACACGGCCGAGAAAATGGATCGTCAGGAGCGGCAGACGCTGCAGCTGGAGCGACTGGGTGCGACTGTTGAGCGAGTGGCCGCGAAAGTGCCTTTTTATAACGAGGCGTTGCGGGCGGCGGGCGTGTCGGCGGATTCGATTAAGAGTATCGAGGATGTACGCCGCCTGCCCATGACGACCAAAGAAGACTTGCGGCAGCACTATCCGCTCGGTTTTCTGGCCGTGGGACGCGAGGCGTTAGTGCGATTGCACGGGTCGTCGGGAACGACCGGTAAGCCTACGTTTGTGGGGTATACCGCGGCAGATCGGGAATTGTGGGCCGGGTTGTGCGCGCGGTTTCTGGTGGCGGGGGCCTTACGGCCGGAGCACCTGGTCCATATCGCGTTTGGGTATGGGTTGTTTACCGGGGGGTTCGGGTTGCATTACGGCGTGGAGAAGGTGGGGGCGGCGATCTTGCCGGCCGCGGCGGGCAATACCCATCGGCAGATCATGCTGTTGCAAGATTTGGCCGCCGACGTGCTGGTGTGCACGCCCAGTTACAGCTTGCAGATTGCCGAGGTGGCGCGAGCCCAAGGCGTCGACCCTCGCGAATTGCCGATACGATTTGGCCATTTCGGGGGAGAGCCCTGGACCGAGGATATGCGCACGGCAATCGAGAAAGAACTGAACATCATGGCCTTCAATAACTACGGGTTGAGCGAGGTGATCGGCCCGGGCGTGGCCGGAGAGTGTGCCGCGCGACAGGGAATGCACATTCAGGAAGACCACTTTATTGTAGAGTGCTTGGATCCGGACACGTTGGAACCGGTCCCGCAGGGCCAGCCGGGCGAACTGGTGTTTACCTCGCTGACCAAAGAGGCAATGCCGGTGATTCGTTATCGGACGCGGGACATTGCCGTGCTCGATACCTCCCCTTGTGCCTGCGGACGGACCACGACGCGGATGAGCCGAGTGATCGGCCGTACCGACGATATGCTGATCATTCGAGGCGTAAACGTGTTCCCGTCGCAGATCGAGGAGGCGTTGTTGCGGGTGGAGCAGACCGCGCCGCATTACCTCGTCGAAGTAGAGCGGCCGGGGACGCTCGATAAGATGACGGTGCATGTGGAGATTAGGCCGGAGGATTTCTCGGACCGCATGAGCGAGATGCAGTCCTTACGCGATCGTATCGATCGCGAGATTCATTCGGTGACGGGAATTCGCGTGCAGGTGGATCTGGTGGCGCCCCAGACACTCGAGCGGTCCCTGGGCAAGGCCAAGCGAGTGATCGATCATCGAAAAAAATAGCAGCCGCAAGAAGACTCACCGTGTAGACGCCAAGAGCGCAGAGATAAGAGAAGTATAAGGCTGGAATGGGAGATATCTGGCTAGGTTTAGTCGCTTTGTGGTTCCAGACTTGACTGCCAGAGTAGCATCCGTTGGGTATAGTGATAACGGCAAACGTGGTAGGCTAGAGGCAGGGGGCCAGCGCGAAGCGAAAGGAGTTGCAGTGATGAACAAAACAGGGTGTAACGGTGGCGTGGCGATGCTGTTGGTGGCGGCGGCCCTGGTGATGTTGGCGGTCGGGTGTGCCAAGCAGGAAGGCCAAGGTGACCCCGAGGCGGCCCCCAAGACGATCGAGTTGACGTACAGTGTGTTTTTCCCCCCGTCACACATTCAGTGCCAGACGGCGCAGGCCTGGGCGGATGAAATCGCCAAACGCAGCAACGGGCGGGTGAAAATCGCGATACATCCCGCCGGAACTCTCACGCCCGCGCCTCAGTGTTACGCGGGAGTGGTGGACGGCATCAGCGATATCGGAATGAGCTGTTTTGCTTATACGCGTGGCCGGTTCTCCCTGTTGGAAGGACTGGATTTGCCCGTGGGGTATCCCGATGGCACCACGGCCACACGCGTCGCGAACGAGCTGGTCAAGAAGTATCAACCCGCCGAGTTGGCGGACGTCAAGGTGCTGTACGTCCACGCCCACGGACCGGGCATTCTGGCGTCGAAAAAGGCGGTTCGCTCACTCGACGAGTTAAGCGGGGTCAAGGTACGGGCTACGGGGATGAGTCAGAAAATAGTAGAGGTGTTGGGGGCGGCACCGGTGGCCATGGCCCAGGGCGACACCTACGAGGCGCTGCAGAAGGGGACGGTGGAAGCGACCCTCTGCCCGATGGAAACGCTCAAAGGGTGGAAGCAGGGCGAGGTGATTGATTATATCACGGACGCCTCGTGCGTCGGGTACACCACCGCTATGTTCGTGGTGATGAACAAGGGCAAGTGGGCCTCGCTGCCCGCCGACGTCCAGGAGCTCATGACGGCCGTGAGTGACGAGTGGATCGCCAAGCACGGAGCGGCCTGGGACCAGGCTGATGCCGAGGGGCTCGAGTTCGTGCTGACCCTGGAGCGGGAAGTCATTGTGCTCTCCGCGGAGGAAAAGGCCAAGTGGCAGGCTCGGGTCAAACCCGTCCTGGATAAGTACGTCGAAGACGCCAAGGCCAAGAACGTGCCGGGCGAGGCCTTCTTGAAGGACTTGCAGGAGCGGATAAGCCAGGCACGCCAGGCCAAGGGGTAACCAATGGGCATGGCCGAGCACGTGGCGCTGCAATCATATTTCCGGCGGGCAGTGACATGCTACGGACGCGTGCTGCGCTGGTGGTGTCACGTGCTCGCGGTGCTGGCGTCGCTGAGTCTGCTGGTGATGATCGCCGTGACCTGTGCCGACGTGGTGCTGCGACGCGTCTGGGGGCATCCGATTCGAGGCGCCTATGATATCGTGGTGGTGGCTGGCGCGGTGACCTTGGCGGCGGCCCTGCCCTACACCACGGCGGTCAAAGGGCATATCGCGGTGGAGTACTTCTTCCACAAATGCGGTCGACGCGGCCGAATTATTCTCGATACCTTTTCCCGGTTGTTGGGCGTGACGCTGTTTCTCTGCCTGGCGTGGCAGAGCATGCGAAAAGGAATGAGCCTGCGGGCGGCGAACCAGATGACCGCCACCCTGGACATCCCGCTCTTCTGGATACCCTGGTTGATCGCCTGGTGTTCGGCGATGGTTGCAGCGGTGATCATCTACCACCTCCTGCGGCCGGGGCGGGAGCTTATCAAGCCATGAGCAACATTACCATTGGGATTATGGGCTGCGGGGCACTGCTGGCGTTGCTGGCGGCCAGTGTCCCGGTGGCCTTTGCCATGGCCATTGTGGGCGTCGTGGGCTTTGCCTGTATAACCAGTCCGCACGCTGCCTTGACGATGCTGGCGACCGACGTCTATGACAGCTTTGCTCGGCATAGCTTCACCGTAATACCCTTGTTTGTGTTCATGGGACAGGTCGCATTTCACGCGGGCATTAGCCGGCGTCTTTTCGCGGCCGCGTATCAGTGGTTCGGCCCTCTGCCGGGAGGGCTCGCCATGGCGTCGGTCGGAGCGTGCACCGCGTTCGGTGCCATTTGCGGCTCGGGCCCGGCCACGGCAGCAACGATGGCGTCGGTCGCACTGCCCGAGATGAAACGCTACCGCTACGACATGGAGCTGGCGTGCGGGGCCGTCGCCTCCGGCGGCTCGTTAGGCATGCTCATTCCGCCCAGCGTGGTCTTCATCGTCTATGCCATCATGACGCAAGAATCCATCGGCAAGCTCTTCATCGCGGGAATCGTGCCAGGCCTGTTGATTGCCGCCTTGTTTTGCCTGACGATATACATTCACTGCAAGCTCCGCCCTCACCTGGGACCCGCGGCCACCGGGATCACCTGGCGAGGACGCTTGGCCTCGCTCCTGGGCGTGGCCGAGACCCTCGTGCTTTTCGCCCTGGTGATTGGGGGCATGTTCGCCGGGTGGTTCACCCCCACCGAAGCAGCGGCCATTGGAGCGGCCGGCAGCCTGGTGATAGCAGCCTTGCGCGGACAACTCCACATGCGGATGCTTTCGCGGGCATTGATCGAGACCCTGCGCACCGCGTGCATGGTGATGATTATCGTGGCCGGTGCCGTCGTCTTCGGACGCTTCCTGGCCGTAACGCGAATTCCCTGGGAATTGGCCGGCTGGCTTTCCGGACTGGCCGTGCCCGGCTGGTGTATCTTCGCTCTCATCATCCTCTTCTATCTGGTGGCAGGCTGTTTCGTGGACGCGCTCGGGCTGATCTTGCTGACCATACCGGTATTCTACCCCGTGATTCAGGGACTGGGATACGAGAATTACAACCTCATATGGTTCGGGGTGGTTATCGTGGTGGTGACGCAGATGGGCGTGATCAGCCCCCCCGTGGGGGTCTGTGCCTATGTCGTGGGCGGAATTGCACGCGATGTGCCCTTGCAGACAATTTTCAAAGGGGCGCTGCCTTTCTTGCTGGCATTGATTGTGGCGGCGATTCTGCTGATTGTTTTTCCTCAGTTGGCCTTATGGTTGCCCGGGCACGTCCGCTTATGACTTTCTACGCGAGCCATGGGTAAGAACAGGAGGATATGATGAGCGATGCAGGTGTCGGGCCCGCTGCATGTCGGCGGATTCTCTTCTGTACCGATTTCAGCGAAAATGCCGATCGGGCCTTTGAATTTGCGCTGGACGCGGCTCGTCGCCGGCCCGGATGCCAGTTGTATCTCTTGCACGTCATTCCCGAGTCCGACGCTCAGTTCTGGCGTACCTACGTCTACGAAGTGGATGACGTAGACCAACATGCCCAGGAGGCGATCGACGAAAAGGTGAAAACCGTGTATCGCCCGCGCGTGCCCCAAGACCTGGCCTTTCACGTCGAGTGCCGCGTGGGACGCGACTATCTCAAAATCCTCGAATTCGCCAAGGAGAAGGACGTTGACTTGATCGTGATCGGCCGACAGGGACGCACAGCCCTGGTCAAAGCGCTTTTTGGAAACGTCACAGAGAAGGTCGCACGCAAAGCGCCCTGTGCGGTCCTCATCGTACCCATGAGCTACGAGAAGAAAGTAGAAAAACGAGAGCACACGGACTAGCCTGCTGCATTACCGTTGAGCCAGCACGAAGTCCTTGAGTTGCCCTTTCTTGCGATAGGCCAATCCCTGGAACGTGGCAACCGTTCGGTCCTGACCGTCGGTGACGGTGATGTAGCAGTTTGAAAGCTTGGGGGTGAGCACCACCTCCCGAGCTTCAGCGACAAGGGGGCCTTCGGTCGCGGCCTGCATGAAGGTGATACTCACATTGATGGCCACGGCGACGGTACCGTGGGAATTGCAGGCTGCCGCGAATGCCAGATCCGCCAGCGTAAAAACCGCCCCCCCCTGCGCAACACGTACCCCGTTGAGGTGGTGTTCTTCAAGGTTCATGGTTGCTTTGGCGTAGCCTTTGGCGACTTCCACGATCTGCATGCCATTGTGTTTTGCGAACAGGTCGTGGTTGTTGAAGAAGTCTTTGAGCTCGTCCGGGGTCATTCGGGTCTCCTTGCGTCGCTCGGGTATCGCCGTCTTGGGCCCGCCAAGACCGGCTTCCTCTCAGTGTACGCCAAAGCCAAGGGCCCTGCAACACCGAGGAAACGCAGCCTCGCCTCCTGCCCCGCCCCCTCGACCAAATTCTGCACCAGCGTCTTGAGTGCTCTGCAGCGGCATGGTATGCTAAGGTCGACGCGCGGGCTCCGCCTGGGGGCACAGGCAAAAACACCGCTAGCCCGCAGTTCTTCATGAGTCCTTGGCGATATAGCCATAACTCATTTGCAAAAAATTAGTTATAGGTAATGCGAGAGTTGAGGACATCAACAGACTCGTTCCAGCGAGCACGCGTGGCTTAGCTGCAAAGCCTCAGGCTCTATCTTCCGCAGGCACATACATCCATTTGGCCAGGACCGATACAGCCGGCAACGCTGCCCCCGGGCCAAAAGGACCGCTGGAAAACGAATTCCCGCGAAAAAGGCGGGCTGAGGCGAAAGGAGACAAGGCGATGCTGTACCGGCAGTTGGGCAAGTCAGGAATTGAGGCGTCGGTGGTGGCGTTCGGCGCATGGGCGATTGGGGGGTGGATGTGGGGCGGTGCCGAGGAGTCCCAGGCTCTCAAGGCTATCAACGTCGGCCTTGATGAGGGAATGAACTTTATCGATACGGCCCCCATCTATGGCTTTGGCAGCTCAGAAAAGCTGGTGGGCCGGGCAATCAAGGGCCGACGCGACCAGGTCGTGCTCGCCACCAAATGCGGGCTGGTCTGGGACAGACAAGGTAGTTCGCTCCACTGCTATGCCGACCGGAACAAGGTCACCAACGAGCCTTCCGAAGTGACGGTCTATCGCTCGCTGCGGCCCCAGTCCATTGTGCAGGAGCTCGAACAAAGCCTTCGACGCCTCCAGACGGATTATGTCGATCTCTACCAGACGCACTGGCAGGACGACGTTGTGCCGATCGAGGAGACGATGGCCGCACTGATGAACCTGAAGCAGCAGGGCAAGATTCGGGCGATTGGCGTTTCAAATGCCAACGTGGACCACCTGCAGCAGTATGGCCAAGTCGACGCCGACCAGGAAAAGTTCAGCATGCTCGACCGACAGATCGAACGCAACAAACAGTTGGCGTACTGTAACAAACAGGACATCGCCGTCTTGGCGTACTCGCCCCTGGCCCAGGGGCTGCTCACCGGCAAGGTGACCCCGGAACGCGCCTTCGACCAGGGCGATCAGCGGCGAACAAAGCCACGCTTTGCCCTCAAAAACCGCCAACGCGTCAGTCAAATGTTGGCACAACTGCAACCGCTGGCACACGAGCACGACGTGACGCTGGGCCAACTGGTAATCGCCTGGACCTTTTCCCAGCCAGGGTTGACCCATGTGCTCTGTGGCGTTCGCCGCCCGGAGCAGGCCCGCGAAAACGCGGCTGCGGGGAGACTGCGGTTATCGGACGATGAACTCAGCCAGATCAGTGACATTATCACCACGCATGAAAGCGAGATCGTCTAGACGCCCTGCACCACCACTGCTCTTATTAAGGACCCCTGCTACCGACTCCGACCCACTGCACGCGACTGTCAAACTTGACAGCTGGGCTACGGCAAGACCTGGCCGCTTTCAGACGCCACCCATCACCGGCCCCAAGCCCTGACCGGCAAGCGTTCCGTTAAACGCCTCCAGTGGCAGGTCGCTCCTGCTGACGGTGGCCTTGCGCCTCGTCAAGGCAGTGGCTGGTCGGCCGCGATTACGCTGGGTAGATGGTCGAGCCCATAGTATTTGTGTTCGAGGCTTTGACCATCAATGCGGACGATACGCAGGCCCGAGGGGTCGTCGCCCAGAGGCAGCCCCAGCGGGCCGGTCGTCACGACGGCCAGGCCATTGCTCTGAGCCAGGCGATTACGATGCAAATGGCCGCAGAAGACCCAGTGCAGCCCATGCCGCTTGAGCAGCTCCAGGTAGCTCCTCCGAATCGCTTGCGGGATGTTAAAATAATCGTCCGGCTCGTCGGCCTCTTTGAGGAACCAGGGGTGGTGCATGCACAGCACGGTACGCTCGTTCTGGGCACGCTCGCGACCGGAAAGCTGTTCCACCAACCAGGACCGCTGTGTTTGTTCGTCGCTACGGGCCTGCTCAGGGTGTTGAATCAGACAGCTGTTGATGACAAGAAAACGCCAAGAGCCCTCCTCAAAGGCGTACCAGTCATTGCCGAGCCGCTGGCGATACCAACGCAAATTGGCACCCGTGGGAACATTGGCAATGTCGTGATTGCCGGGCGCCAGATACAATGGGATGTCACTGCGGAGACGCGATTGAAGACGCAATGCCGCTGCGGTTTGAGGTTCGTCACCCGGCTCGTTGATCAGATCACCGGTGAATATCACGAACCTTGGTGAGAGACGATTGATGTGCTCGATCGCCTGCCGATAAAGCTCGGCTTCACGCGCAAAGTCCGCATTGGCGCTGTACATGCCGAACTGAATGTCCGTCATCTGCACGAAAAAGAACGATTCCCTGTTCACCAACGTACTCATGCCTGCGATAGTCTACCCGGGAATAAACGCCAACGCAACATGCCTGGTGACCCCCAGCCGCAATTTTTTGCTTGCACGCCGCCCCCTTTTAGAGTATCCGTCGGGTTCGCAAGGCCATGGGGCCGTGGGCCGGCAGTGACTCTTTAGGCTCGGCGGCTAAAAACCTCAGGCACGTTTTTTCCAAAGGTGTTCCCAATGACCTATTTACCGCCCGAATCCGCAGCCCCTTCTGGCTTGGCTGACCCAACGCTGCCTCGTGGCTGGAGCGTCTGGTTCTTGGCAGGACTTGCCCTCATGGGACCGCTGACAATGCCCGCCAACGCCCAGAGTGCCGACCAGACCCAGCGAGAACGCATCCTGGATGAGCCTTTCCGCCTGAACATGGATGACCAGACCCCTGCCGAAAAACGCGTTCTCTTCGATTGGGGCGGCTATTTCCGAAGCACCTTCTGGGCCGCCGACGAAAACGTCGACCGGGACGGCGATGGCCTCGACGATGGCTATCGCGCCCTACGCCGACAGCAACTACGCGTTTGGGGCCTGTTTGATCTGGACCAGGTGCACCGTGTTTATGCACGCGGCAAACTCGACTACCTCGACTGGAACAGCGGCTCCAGCGTCGACCACAACGATTCGGATTGGGAAGGCGCCGACTTGGACCGCGGGTGGTATGAGTTTCGTCTGTCACGCTATCAACAGGCCTACGGCGAGCCCGTCGGCCAACACGACCTCGCCGTCAAACTCGGGCGTCAATATGTCGAGTTCGGCACGGGACTGGCATTGTCCCTGCCCTTGGACGCCGCTTTGGTCAGCCTCTACTCTGGCCACTGGCAGCTGACCGGACTTGGCGGCGTCTCCTTGCACAGCGCCCACAACATCGACAGGTCCTTTCCCGGAGACACCAACGAAGAACGCACGTTTTACGGCCTGCAGGTACGCTACAATGCCTGGCCCGATCACAAGCCTTTCGCCTATTTCTTCGGCCAGGAGGACGACGACTTCGGCACCGTACGCCAGGGCCAGACGTATGGCTACGATTCGCACTACCTGGGCGTCGGCTCCCGTGGACAGCTGGGCCTGCCGAACCTGCAGTACACCGTGGAAGGCGTGCTCGAATCGGGACGATCTCATGCCTTCGGCGCCCCCGCCCGCAAAGAGAGCATTGAAGCCTGGGCCTTTGATACCGAGCTACGCTACCTCTTCATGGATACGAAACGTTCAGAACTAACAGCTGAATATCTGTTAGCCTCCGGCGATGGCGACCGCGACGCCAGCCCCACCAATACGATTGGCGGCAACCGCCCACGCACCGACGACACCAGCTTCGTGGCGTGGGGATTTCGGGACACCGGACTGGCCTTGGCAGCGGTGCCTACCAATCTGGGAATGCTGCGTCTCGGCGCGTCGACCTTTCCCGCGCGTCAGCAACGATGCTTCGAGCATCTCAAGGTCGGCGCCAGCTATTACTTCTACCACAAACAGCAAGCGGGCGGGGCGCTGAGCGACAACCTGTCGCTGGACGAGGCCTGCTACGCCGGCTCCGAAATGGACCTGTACCTGCAGTGGCGCTTCACCAGCGACCTGGCCTGGACGGCTCGCTACGGCCTCTTCTGGCCCGGTGCCGCCTTCATCACCGAGGATGAGCGACACCTGTTTTTTACTGGGTTGACACTGAACTTTTGATAGCTATATAGTAGATATGAGGTGCCTGTAATGAAAAAACTGGGAGGCACGCTGATCGTGACGTGTGTGCTGGCCGCGGTGCTCCTGAACGCCGGCTGCCAGTCACCCTCAACGCGAACGGACCAACGCGACCAATCCGACTCGTTTACCCCCGCCACCGATAGTGCGCAACTGGCTTACGAACTTGCCTTGCAGCCGTGGTGTTCCAACAATCAGGCGATGTCGATGGTCCTTTTTCTGGTCGACGGACAGGATAATCACAATCACTTCGACCAACGCGTGCTGACCCTCGATACCCGTCAGTTGGCTCAGGCCGATTGGCAATTGCAGGCTCAAGAGCCCGTGACCAAGGGCACCCTGGCGTTCATGCTCTGCCGCGCACTCAATATCGAAGGCGGGCTGCTGATGCACCTTGTGCCCAGTCGCCGCTACGCCTACCGCGAGGCCGTCTACCATCGCCTTATGGCAGCAGGCTCCTCGTATGAGCCAGTGACGGGACCGGAGGCCGTGGGCGTCTTCAGCCGCGCCGCTCGCTACCACGATACCTCGACGCAATAAATACACATAACGGCTCTCACCTGTTGACGACCCATCCCCCGTGCGAAATGCCGATACAAACAACAGCGTTACTGAACTCAAATGCCCTTGGTAAACTAAGTGGACAGGGAAGTATGTTATGAGACTTTGCGCGAATCAAACCAAGCCAAAATGCCATGGGGCCGCTTGGCGTCTGGCACTGGTGCTACTCGTGACGCCTTGGGCCCCTCTTGTCGCCCAGGACCAGCCCACTGAGCCGACCACCTACCCGGCCCAGACCCAGGCTCCAGGCGTTCTCACAGCCCCGACCCGCGCCCCCAAGACCACCAAGTCCCCCAACCCTGCCAAATCAAAGGACAAGCCCGAAAAGCCCATTCAGCAGTTCTTTGCCTACGTCACCGAGGTCCACGGCAAGCACGTGCAGGTAAGTGCCGATCAAGGACGCACTTGGCAGGCCGTGCAACGCGGCATGAAGCTATCGGCCAACGCACGCTTACGCAGCGGTTTTGCCAGCCACTGCCAGGTAAACTTCGGCGGCCATTCTGTCGTCCAACTTGAGCCGCTCTCCTCCATGCGACTGTCGGATTATTCCGGCCGAGACGATTCTCGCCGCGTTCGCACGAAACTGCACTACGGAGCCGTTCGCTGTGGCGTGGAAAGGGGCCGGCTCAAAGTCGCCACCGAGATTGCTACCCCCGTCTCCACCCTCAGTATCCGCGGCACGCTCGTCTATGTGGAATATGACCCTGGCATGCGCACCTGCCTGCTCAAGGTTGACGAGGACGGCCCTGCCTTGGCACGGGCGGCCGCCATCGGGAGAGGCCCCTGCCTCGGACGCGACTGTGCACAAAACGACGTCGATAACGCTCTGCACAACCAGCAAAGCACCGACCCCCTCTACGAATTGAACGCGCCCATGTACACCGATTGTGTTCTCAGCCGCTACCTCAAACTGGCTGTCTTCGAACGCCAGACCTGGGCCGTCGGCAACTACCTCTTGGGCGACCTCTCCGATGCCGAAGCGGATTCGATCGCCATGCTCGGCGGCTTCGACGAATCAAGTGAAGGACATCTCGAGTATGACAGCGATAGGCTCCGTGACGCCTCTCGCGTCGTGGAAAGCGTGTCCGATTTTCCAGGCGGCGACATACCCATTGGCCAAACCCCCACGTCGAAACGGTAATCCGGTGCCTGCCAGGGCCTACACACAAACCGTCCGCGACCCCATCAGGACAGCCGACCACGTACGGTCCGGCCGAGCCTGCCTGCCCTTGTTGATCGGGCTCACCGCCACTGCACTGGTCGCCCTCGTCGACTGGACCACCTGGCCCAATCACCTCGAACTCAAACTCATTGATCTGCGACTCAAGCACCTTGCCCAGCCGCCGTCTCACCCTGATCTCGTTTCCGTCGTCATAGATGACAACAGTCTGCAACAGGTGGGGCGCTGGCCTTGGCCTCGCCGCCACTTGGCCGACCTTGTCGACGTCTGCAGCGAAGTCAATGCAAGACGTATCCTCCTCGACATTAATATGCCCGAGGAACAGCCCATAGAGGTCCAAATCCCCGGCGTGACCGACGTGAGCCGCTACGAAGCTGCCTCCACCCTGCCCGCGACAGCCGAGCCCATCTGTGTGGACAACGACGCCCTGCTCGCCCAGTCGCTCACCCAGGCCCGAAACGTCGTACTGCCCTTCTATGGCAGACCGACCGCTTCCGAAAAAAAAACAGCAGAACAACCCACCCAACAACACCTCACAAACACACTCGAACCGCTCCTCCGCACCGAGCCGGACCTCTCCCTTGCCGACATCTTCGCACGTCTCTATCCCGCAAAATCATTTCGCGACGAAGACTTTCTACGCTCGCAACTGCGTCTGGCCTACATGCAGGTTCGCTCCTTAATCTATCTGGAACAGTCAGGTGCAACCAAGCCGTCCGAACAAACAGCCACGCCCCTATCCACCATGCCCGCACTGGTCGGGCCCTTGCCGGAATTGGCCCAGGCCGCCGCAGCGACCGGCTTTGTCAATATCTTGGAGGACAAGGACGGCGCCGTGCGCCGCGTCCCGCTGCTGGCCCGCCATCAACAGCGAATCTACCAGCAACTTGCCTTTGCCACCCTGTGCCGCGACATGGGCCTCGATGACGACGACATTGAGTTGGCCCACAGAGGAAAAATAGTCCTCAAAGCTGCTGACATAACAATCCCCGTTACAAACAACAGCCAAATGCTCATCGCCTGGAGCGACAATTGGTCCCAGCTCCGTGCCGGCTCCATCTCCACCGCCCAGGCAGGCTATGTTCCCGTCGTCACGCTGCTGCAACTGCCTCAGTTGCGCCGCGCCCACGCCGACAACACCGCTACCCTCGAACTTGTCGACTCGCTCGCCTATCAACTCGGCACCGTTCCGCCCGATACCGAACTTGACGAGTCTACTCGCCAGACCGTCGACGAGATGCGCCGCCGCCTCGCCCTGTTGCCCGCCCCCCAATCACTCAAACAAGCCAATCAGCAGCTCTCCCTCCAGATTGAACAGACTCTCCAACACCTGCAACAGCAGCTTCACGACAAGATCGTACTGGTCGGCTCGATCGCCACCAGCCAGGCCGGCGCCGAGGACTTCGCCGTCACCCCCATAAGCGAGATCACCCCCGGCATCGTCGTCCACCGCAATATCATCAACACCATCCTGCAGCGCGCGTTCGTGCAGCAGCCCACCCGCTGGACCCAAATACCCGTCCTGCTCGGCTTAGGCCTGACGATGACGCTGCTCACCGGCTACCGGCGGGCTCGGGTCAGCGGCCTGGCCTTCCTCGTGCTCATCAGCCTCACCGTAGCAGCCAACCTGGTCCTGTTGGCCCGCTCGCACCTGCTCTTGCCCCTGGCCACGCCCCTGGCCGTCCTCGTCGCCACCTTCGCCTCCGTCACCTTCTACCGACAAATCACCGAGGGCCGCGCCCGCCGATACATTACCAGCCGCTTCAAACAGTACGCCGCCCCCGCCGTCGTCGACCGTATCGTCGCCAACGCCGATGAACTCCACCTTGCCGGCGAACTGCGCGAAGTCACCTGCTACTTCGCCGACCTCGCCGGCTTCACCCCTACCTCCGAAAAACTTGGCCCCGAAAAGACCGTACAGGTCCTTAATGTCTACCTCGACCGAATGACCCAGGTCCTCGACCGCTACGATGCCACCATCAACAAATTCGAAGGCGACGGCATCTTCGCCTTCTTCGGGGCCCCCTTGACCCTGACCGACCACGCCCGCCGCGCCTGCCGGGCGGCCCTCGACGCCCAGAAAGCCCTCGCCCAACTCGTGCAGGAACAACAGACACGCGATCCCGACTTTCCAACCTTGACTATGCGCATCGGTATTAGTACCGGCAAGGTCGTCGTCGGCAACTGCGGCTCCGCACGCCGCTTCGATTACACCGCCATCGGCGACACCGTCAACCTCGCCGCCCGCCTCGAATCCGCCAACAAAGCCTTCGGAACCGCCAACCTGATCTGCCGCCACGCCCGTCAAAGCGCCGGCAACGACCAACTCGCCTTTCGCTACCTGGGCAGCGTCCGCGTCGTCGGCAAAAAAATGCCCGTCTCCCTCTACCAGTTGCTCCCACCTTCACCCGACACGCTACCCCATGCCCTTGCCGCCACGCAACAGGCCCACTATATCCCCCTGTTCGAGTCAGCCGTCCATGCCTATCAGCACGCCGATTTCGCCCAAGCCGTGCACGACTTCCAGACCTGCCTGACACACCGGCCCCACGACCGCGCCGCCCAACTCTACCTCCACGCCGCCCGCGCCCTCCAGCAAAACCCAAACCCCGAATTCGCCGGAATCCTCGAACTTACGCAGAAATGAGCAGGCCCGCCCCCATCTTTACATCAGTCTCCGCCCCCATCCCCCTACCCCCTGCAAGCGTTCACGCTTCAGCCCGCCAAACAAAACAGAACACCCCCCAACCGCAGCGCCTTTGCGTCGGTAAAGCCGCCAGGCTAAAGATGCTCTTTCTTGCTTAGAGTCGTGACAATTATGCAACACACTACCAGCACAGATTCCTCCCTTCCCTCCAGGCCCCGCACGCCATCTTCCGCAGGCATATACATCTACATGTTGAGGACAGATACACCCGGCAGCGCCGCCGCCCGACCAACTGAGACCGCTGCCAAATGAAATCCCGACAAATACAGGGGCTAGCTCTCCGGGCTCCGTGCCGCTTGCCTGCCGGGTTGACCGCCCTTGGGGCAGCCCTTGATCCC
>Ga0180429_10000908_pt1 | contig 25660 bp, 14 predicted proteins | sample SS_ome_FD_132428 | JGI IMG/M metagenome (GOLD analysis project Ga0180429, IMG submission 132428) | Hypersaline lake sediment archaeal communities from the Salton Sea, California, USA - SS_1_S_1 metaG | ecosystem: Environmental > Aquatic > Non-marine Saline and Alkaline > Hypersaline > Sediment ...
CGACAACCTGCAACGATATGTAGATGACTGGGATCAGATGTTGGCAGTGGCCAATACCGGTAAAATTAACGTCTACAGGATGCCGGTGAATCTGAATGGCACAAAGTACGAAGAAAGCGATCGTAGAGTATTGGGAGCAGAGAAGAACCATGCTGAATTAGCGAAAACAGCGAGAGAGCGTGTTACCTTTCCCCTCGCTTGTTTTCTCATTGGAGCACAACCCTATTCCTATTTCATGCTGAGTTGGGGGTGGGGTGTGAACACTGGCGCGTTGGTTGAATTCCCGGAAATGAAGAAGCCACTGGGGCCACCGCTGGGAGCATATGAACGCCAATCGGAGGACAAGTGGATCTTTACTCGCGAGTTTGAGTGTGCCGACGTGTGGGTTGACCTGGAAAAGGAAGAAGGCAGGATAACCTGGAAATAGATGGTCGGTAACATTCTCATCCCCGTTTCCCTCGAAGGAGGCCGCCGTACACCTTTCATTGCAAGATGGCCGGGCGTCATCCCTGCATCAACGGTTTCAAACGCGCTGATTAATCAGACCGATGTCTTTGCCACGCTGGCCGATTACTTCAATGTGGATTTGGCCAGCCAATACCCTGGTGCCGCAGAAGACAGCTACAGCTTTCTTCCCGTTCTCACCAATCCAACACTGGATCATCCCCGACCACCGATGACCGTCGGCGGCGGTTATCGCAAAGGACCATGGAAAATCATTGGAAGAACGGAATTGTACAATCTGGAAAAGGATCTCTCGGAAGAGTACAATGTGCTGGAAGAATACCCGGAGATCGGAAAAGCATTGTACGAGGAGTATACCGACTTCATCGCTTCGTGTGAGCCAAAGGCGGCGAGTCTGAAAGTAAAAGAAGATAGTAGAAGAAGGACGAACCGATTTCATTTTCTGGTGTCCCCTGGGCGACCGCAGTCGCGGAAGATTATGCCGATCTCGGAGGCCAGATCGAATGGCTAGGACGGGCCGGCAGACCAGGACCGATCGTCGATGGGGGCAAGAGCAACCGTTTGACTCATTTCTGGGAATATGGGCAATGGCTCGATTGGTCGGTGACTACATTCTTACCGAGAACGACATCCGCAAAGCCCGAGAGTTCCCGGACGCGGTGGCCATCAACCACCACCACTTTTGCCTCCACTACCCTGGGCACGAGAAATACGACTTCCGGCTCGGCGACTGGAAATGGATCAAGGCGCCGCCCTATCAAGTTCCGTTCCGCTGCCTCTATTCCCGCAATATCGACAACCTGATGATGGCCGGGAAGCATATTAGTGCGACCCATGTTGCCGGATCGAGTACGAAGGTCATGCTGAACGGCGGGCAGCACGGTGTTGCCGTCGGCTGTGCCGCCTTCTTATGCAAAAAGCATGAAACCACACCGAGAGAAGTCGGGAAAGAACACATCAAGGAGCTTCAAGATATCGTCAACCAACGCGGGGAGTACGAAGAAGCATTGCGGAGGAAAGCCCCGTGAATTCATCTGAATCTACTCAAACGGTATACGAGCCGATGAACGTGAGGACGTATACGAAAAGAAGGGAAGACGCAAAATGATGGACAGAATCCGTATTGCCCAAGCACTCGTCTGCGTGCTGGCGCTGGCTGCTTCTGCCACAACTTGTTTGGGTAACGCGCCCTCAGGAAACGCCAAGAACATCTTGTTCCTTATCTCGGATGATCTCAAAGCGAGCGTATTGCCGGCTTACGGAAACCAGGTGTGCAAGACGCCCAATCTAGACCAGCTCGCCAAATCCGGAATGGTCTTTGAACGCGCTTACTGCCAAGGCTTGGCTTGCGCGCCGTCGCGTCCCTCTTTCATGATGAGTACCTATCCCAGGTCCAAGGCCAGCGCGCCGACGATCGGTGAGCATTTCCAGCAACATGGAATGCATACGGCTCGCGTAGGCAAAGTGTTCCACATGCCCGTACCGCATGCGCAGTTGGACGGCAGCGACGGCAAGGATTTTCCCGAATGCTGGACAGAGCGTTACAACACCAAGTCGGCTGAAACCTTCTCGCCGGGTCTGTACCGTTTGCTGAACTCAGACATCGTGACGCGAGAGATCGAGGGCCGCGACGCCAAGGGGCCGAACCGAATGTGGGCGACGGTAGAATCGGATCAGGAAGACGGTTCGGACCAGGCCGATCATATGGTCGCAACCAAGGCGATCGAGCTGCTGCAACAGCGCAAGGCCGAGGGAAAGCCGTTCTTCCTCGCCGTCGGCTTCGTTCGACCACACTTCCCGATGGTGGCGCCGAAGAGATTCTTCGACGTGTACCCGCACCAGGAGATGAAGATCCCGCCGCTGATCGAGGGCGACCTGGCCGACATCCCTCAAGCCGGGCGCGGGTCCGACGGCAAAGGTCTCAATGAGATGGAAGAGAGCCGACGGCGGATGTGGCAGGCTTACTATGCGTCGGTCAGTTTCATGGACGAACAAGTCGGGCGCGTCGTCGATGAGCTGGAACGTTTGGGACTGAGAGAATCGACGGCGATCGTATTCACCACCGACCATGGCTATCATCTCGGCGAACACGGATTCTGGCAGAAAGGGAACCTGCACGAAGAAGTGGTGCGCGTTCCGCTGATTTTCAGCGTGCCCGGGATGAAGCCTGGCCGATCATCGTCGCTGGTTGAACTCGTCGATTTCTACCCGACCTGCACCGAAATACTAGGCCTGCCGACCCCCGAGCCCCTGCGCGGTAAAAGCCTGATGCCGATTCTCAAGGACCCGAGTGTAACCGTCCGGGATACCGCTCTGTCGATTCACAACCGCGCTGGGGGCGGTCTGCGCGCTGCAAACTGGCACTATATGAACTACGGCGAGAAAGGTGAAGAGTTCTACGACATGATCAAAGACCCACACCAGTACACCAACGTGGTCGACAACCCGGAGTACGCAGAGATTCTTAAGGAAGCCCGCACGCGCTTTCGCCGGCGGATCGCGGACGCACAATAGAATGATGAGTGCTTTACTATAAGGGAGTTGATAACAATGAGGCGACGCACTTTCATGGCCTTGTCTACCGCAGCCTTGGCAGGTGTTCTTCGTCCTTCGCCCTCGACACGGGCTGCAGGTCCAGAGCAGGGTCATAGACGAGAGCAGAAGCCTGAAAAGGAATTGAATCCAAACACCAAGTGGCTGCGCGAGGCAAAATGGGGACTGTTTGCGCACTACCTGGCTCATACTGCCAGCACTCAAGTGTCGGAAGAAATGAACGGTGATATCTGGAATAAGAAAGTGAGTTCGTTTCAGGTAGGGAAGTTAGGAGAACAATTGTCAGATCTCGAAATCCCGTACTTCTTCATCACCATCGGCCAAGGGGGTGGGTATTTCTGCACGCCAAATAGGGCTCATGAAAAGTACTTTGGCATTAGCAACGGACGGTTGTCCGATCGTGATTTGATTGCCGACCTGACCGCCGAGCTTGTTCCACGAGGGATCAGGATGTGTGTCTATCTGCCCGCGTACGGAAGGAAGGAGTCGGTCCAAGTTCAAGGGAAATGGCAAGAGATCATCACCGAATGGTCACAGCGTTGGGGCAATTCGATTTCAGCCTGGTGGGTCGATGGCGGCGTTTTCAAAGAACCGGCAACCTATGCGAACTACACGCGCGCCTTCACGTCAGGCAACGGACAGACGATCATCGACAATCAGCCGGTGCTTGGATGCACCGGCGGGGCGCTGTGGTCGGACCCCCTTCGTCCGGGCCCAACCTACCTGCAGGGCAATCATTCGGACATTGACTACCGAAACATCGTGCTCCGGCCGGTGGTAAAATAGGAGGCGGAAAAATCAATCGCTTTGTCTTGACACTATTTGGAACTCTCAGCCTCGCGGCTCTCGTTCCGAGTGGCGCTGCCCACTCGAGAGAGACAAGCCTGGGTAAGTCTTCTCCTGCGGCTCGAAAGGACTTTGCGTTTGGCTATTGGCTGAACGGCTGGCGGAAGAGCCCGCAGGACACGTCGCCCGATATCCTCTGTTTCGAGACCGGCTACTTCGGCTTCATGCTCGATGTGGATGACTTGGCAAAGGCCCGTTTCGGACTGCTCGATCACGATCTCAACTACACGCAGGCTCTCCAGGCGAGTGCGCAGCGGCTTCAATCCCTGCCACCAGGGGAACTGGCGATTGAAGTCAAAGTCGACGGCAAGGTCTATCGAGTTGTTACCTGCAAGGCCGGCACGGACACGAACGTCAAACGTCTCAGCAGCGCGCGGCTGTGGGAATCGGGGCGGCTGGTCCAGCATTTTGATCTTCTGAACCTGAAGTTCGAGGACGAAGCCGGTAATCCGCTTCAGTGCGATGGCGTGCTCGATCTCCTCGCCTGGCCCGGAAGCTTGACGTTGAACGTGGAGTTGGCTCCCGCGGGCGATCAGGAAAAATGGACTGATGCGGTGCTGAGCGTGGGTCTGAAGAGCGATCTGGATGATTGGCATACGGAGAAACGAATTGCCGGCGCATGGAAATCTGGGCAGCGGCAGCGTGTCACGCTGACCTGCAACATTCCCGGTACGCCGGTTTCTGAGAAACGCGTGTCGATCCAGGTCAGTAGCCCCGGCCAAACCTGGCCCGTGACCTTCCAGAACCCCACCAACTGCATGACATCCAAGGTCAAGGGCGTCACACGGACCTGGAAGACAGGCTACACGGACATCCGGGATTATGACGAGTTTACGATCGCCTTGGAGAATCCGGGCAAGCAGGGCACAACGGTTCCATTTCTGCTGGACTTTGCCCGACCGGCGAACATCACGGGGCTTTGCCCAATCCTCTGCGATGAGGAGGGCGCGCCGACTGGCGTCCCGGTCCAGCTCAGCAAGAACTGGCACTATCGGCCGTTGGGCGCATACCTCCGCGCTTATGCCATGCTCCCGGCGTCACCGGGCACAACGCGGTACAGGCTGCGGATCGCCTACGGGTTCTACGGCACGCTGCCGTCGGCCAGCCACGCGCAGTTGTCGTTGGTTGGATGGGGCGCAAACGGGCGCTGGGATCAATTGGCCATTGGCTGCTGGGGCGAGACCATGTGTCTGGACATGGACATGAGCCCCACCGACATCGCTATCACCGACGTCCGCATGCTCATGACTCGCAACGGGCCGACGGGGAGAAAGTGGGGTTGGTCCGACGCGGGCTGGGGCGGCGATTGGCTGGGTGTCCATGACGCGGCGGGCAACAAGCTTGCCTTCACGGAAATGAAAACGGCGTACCTGGCTCATGGCCCGTGCCTGACGGACGTTCGCTACGACGGCTGCTACGGCCCTCAACGGGAAGTGGACGTGGCGGCCACCGTCCGCACTCTGCGCACCGACGATTACGCACGCACCTTCCACACGCTCGATTACAAGTTCCGAAGGCAACTTTCTGCCGCGACGGGGTGGTTGTTCAAGATGGGCCGCACCGGCCGCCTGGTAACGCCGCAGATCGCCTACGGAAATGGCGCCGGCCTGATCGCGGAGCACTCGGTTCCGCTAAACCTGAAACCGGACGAGTTGTTCGTCGATAAGGTGACGCTTTCCGGCAAGGGGCCGTGGTGGGTTGCCTTTCCCGGGGCCAGTCACACGAATGGGAAGAACTGGGGGACGGGAAGTCGCGCACTGGTGATTCGATCCTATCGTGCCGTGTTCGACGGCAAGACATACAACTGCCCCACGATCTCCATGCCGGTTCACAGAGTCCAGAAGGGCGGTCGCTGCGATCTGGACCTGCTCCTCGTGCCGCCCGAAGGCGTGACGGAGTTCAAGCCGGGCGACACGGTCGTGATGGATCTGCAGTGGATCACACTGCCGCGCGTCGCCGACGATTACTACGGTCCCAACGAGGCGTTCAGAACTCACCTCGCGGCCAACCCGCGTTCTTGGAGGACTGTCTATCGCGAGGCGCGGGGGAATTATCTCAACGTGACAGTGGATGGCGGCGTGGTTACGCACACCTACCCGGTCATCATCCAGGCCTCGCAGCCCAAGATCAAGGTCGACATCCAGGGCGGCGTGGGCGCCGTGCCCATCCGGTTCGACGGTCTGGAAACGCCATCGGGATACGTCTTATACCAGGACATCAATGGCCGACTCGTGCCGCTGGACCAGTCGGTCCACGGCAACGACTACTGGCAGACAGTCTGCGACACAGGAACCAATACCTACCAGATGAGTTTCAATCTTCCCCTGGACGGTGTAGAGTCGTCCCGTTGGGTGCTCAAGCAACCGTATCGATTCATAGCTGTGAGGGAGCCGTCAGGAGAAAGGCCGAGACGGTAAGCCCGAAGGCCTTCCGGGGGAATGCCCCGGCACGTCTCGGCCAGCGATCAGTCTATCCAGGAAGAACGCCATCGAGAAGGGTGGCCTGAGAAGGCGAGCTTCTTTTCGGTAGAGGCCCTGCCGGGGTCGGATTCCAGAGGTCAGGTCTCTGCAAATTGGCGACTACCACTTCTACCACTTTTCGCACCGGCTACCACTTCAGATTGCGACAGAATGCAATAGACTGACAGCGTCACTCCGTAGGGCCGCGTATGCTGGCGTTTGTTGTTTGCCATCTTGAGGGCGGCCTTGTAGAGCAAATCCTTGTCGGTAAACATCGGGAAACGCTCCAAGTCAACCTGACCGGTGTTAGTTCGCAGATTGCGTTTCACGCGTCGGCGGGGGCAACCCAGTTCACGAAGAGATGGTCGCCGATTGCGGCTGATGTAGTCATGCTGACTGCGCACTCCCGCAAAAGACAGCCCCCTTTCTCGCCAACGACTTCGCCATCTGATACAATCAGAAGGTCTCGCTACGAAACGGTTTGTGTTTGAGAGTCTGGCTGGGCTTGCCGCCAGACGGAATCACGAACCCCAGCCTGAAAGGGGCGTGACATGACCTTCCGCCGAACTCGATCGTTCTTGCCCATCTCCGCCGTCGCGCTGGTGCTGCTCGCCTTGTCTGCCCTTGCCGCTGAGGTTCCGGACCCGCTACCCGACCGCGACGGCAATCCGGCAGACATGTCCAAACGGCTGAAGGTCTACATCCTAGCGGAAGTCGCCGAGACTTTGGGGGGAGTGAGGATACAACCAAAGGAGTCCGTATGAAAATGAGAATTGCAGGATCGCGTATTCTCTGCGTTGCATGGCTGGGCATAACGGGGTTCACCACCCTTGGACTTGCGCAATCAGTACCGACCGACAAGGCTGACGGCGACAAGGCTGACGGCGACAAGGCCCCGCAGGAAGTACAAACGCCCGAAAGCTCCCCCGCGAAAGCGCTCGAGCTTACCTACAAGACGTATCGAGGCTGGGATCTGGTACTTCCGCAAGAGTCGTTTGCGCGGGTCTCGGGTGACTTTCGTTTCCCTAGCCTTTCCTCCTCCCCATTCACCGCCAGGCTGGATGGCAGCGCGCTGCGGATTGACCGGGACGCCGACGGAGAACTGGACGCCAAGGTCGAGGGCGCGGAGGGACTCGTAACGCTGCGGTCCCAGACCGAAACAAGCGATAAGTTCCGCTACTCCGTCCGGTTGAAAAGAACCAATGCCGGCTGGTTGTTTGCCGCCTCGGGAGCCGTTCTGGGTATCCTCGACGGCCAGAAGATCCGCATCATCGACCAGAACAACAACGGCCGCCACGACGATTACGGCGAGGATGCCATGGTGATCGGACAAGGGCGCTACGCCTCGTTCCTTTCCCGGGTCATCAACGTGCGAGGCAAGCTCTACTCGATCGAGGTGTCGGGCGACGGACGTACGCTGAACTACACGCCCTACGTTGGCGCAACCGGGACACTGGACCTTTCAAGCCGGTTCGCCACCAAGGGGAAACTGCTCTCGGCCATTATCCGTAGTGAAGACGGAACGATCTCGTACAACATGACCGGCGGGCCGATGACCGTTCCGGTCGGAGAGTATCGCTTCTATTGCGGCCGGATCGGTTTGGGGCGTAACGTGGTGAATTTCTCCAAGGGCACGGTCAGGCCGGTAACCGTTGTCGCCAACGAGACGAAATCCGTCGCCTTCGGTGAGCCCCTTGATATTGACTTCCAGTATGTCCGGGAACCGGGCCGGGTGATCATCGATCCGAAACGGGTCCGTTACATAGGACGTGCAGGAGAGATGTACGACGATTGGACACCCTTCGGCGGTTCGCCGAAGTTCGAGGTCAAGGATGTACTTGCGAACAAGCAGATTGCCCTGGCGGTTTTTGGAGGTACGTGAAGCGGTTTTGCCCCGTGCGCCGTGCGCGTACCTGATGGAGAAACGAAACTGGGTGTTTTGGCCACCGCGAAGACCTGGGCGTTCGATGTCATAAAGGGCGTCGGCCAATCCCACGGCGACGTCAATGAGCGACCATCGTTGATCGGACAGCCGGCTCCCGATTTTGAACTCAGCCTGCTGGACGGCAGCCAATTCAAACTCCGTGAGGAGATCGGCAAGAAGGTGATCGTGCTCGACTTCTGGGCCACTTGGTGTGGCCCGTGCATCACCGCCATGCCGGACGTGATGGCTGCCGTGAAGGCGTTCGAAGGGAAGGGCGTGCGTCTCGTCGGAATCAATCAACAGGAGTCCGCCGGCGAGGTGGAACGATTCGTCGAGGCCAGGGGCTGGAAACTGGATGTGGCCCTGGACGAAGAGCTATTGGTCCGGGAGCGATATGGCGTGAAATCGATTCCGACTACGATTATAATCGGGAAAGATGGAAAGGTGTCGATGATGCACACCGGCTCGTCGCCCGGGCTCAAGGAAGAGCTTACGGCGGATATCAGGAGCGCTCTGGAGTGAGCATCGGAGGCGTCACGACCCGGGCCGCGCCCGGCAGGGTGAATCGGCGGGTCGGCCGTTTCGAGCGAGGAAAAGGTAATATGGCAAGTGGAAAACCGGGTAATTCGGCACAAGGGCTCGTCGGGGGCCGATTGACCGCCGTGTTATGCGCGGCCATCAGCCTATTCGCCGTTGTTGCTCCCGGCGCCATGGCCGCCGAAAACGCAGAAGAAGACTACGAGCGGTTGAGCGAGGCCTCGCAGGCCAAGGAATATGTGAAAGCCCTTGAACTCGGTGAGGCTTTCGTCGTTGAGCATCCCGATCATCCGGAGATTGCATCGGCCCTGCACCTGGCCGCAATGGGGGGCAGGAAGAGTTCGAACTTCAAACGTGCCGTTCCCCTGTTCAGAAAGATCCTGGAGGATCATCCACAGTTCGAATCCACCGACGAAGTCCGATTCGGTTTGGCAACATGCCTTGCCGGGATGCGAGCGCTTGAGGAGTGTATCAAGCAATGCCGGGAAAACTTGGAGGCCGCGCCGGAGAGTCCCAACGCCGACTACTGGCGTTTTCTCATCCCTCAGAGCCAGTTTCGGCTGTGGCGCTTCAAGGAAGCCAAAGAAGGGTTTGAGGCCTTTCTTGCGAGTCACCCAGACTCCACCTACGCAGCGCACGCCAGGCAGTACATGGAGAGGATCAACCCGTCCTGGAAGGTGGATGAAGACGGTATCGCGGCATACTCCGGCAAGTACAACGAGGACCACCGGTTCAAGGCGGCGTTTTCGGCCCTTCCCGGTTACATCAAGGAAGGGCGCGAGAAGATCCGGGAACGCCTCGGAGTCGATATTGACTTCGGGAATGAGGTGAACTTCATCTTCCGCGATGCAGGGCCGGACAACCGACTTGGGTTCACGGCCGAGACGTTCACCATCAGCCGAAACAACAAGCCGGTGACCGTCGTGCAGTTCTACGCCGAACACGTCGTTATTGATCCGGCAGGCTATCGTAGAACTGTGATTCACGAAATGAAGCACGCCGGATTCAAGGTCCTCATGGGGCAGTCGTATAACGATCTCCCCATCTGGATCCGCGAGGGGCTTGCCCAATGGGCCGCTGAACAACTGGAGCCGCGCATGGCTTCCAAGCTGAACAACGAGACCTTTGCCGGCAACGACCCCTTCGCCGAAATGAACGGCGTCGCCCATCCCGTCCACAGCGTGGCCGACTACCTGGAGGACGTTTTGGCTTTCGAATGGTTGGAGAAACACAAGAAGGGAAGCGTCATCGCCTTCAGCAAGGGGCTGGTCAACGGCGAGCCATGGCAGGAACTGCTGGCTGCCGCCACCGGGCTCGATACGAAGGAAACTCTTCGCCAGATGGACCGTTACTGCCGCGACCGCGTGGCCGACGAACTCGGGGCGGCCGGGCGTGACGCCGTTACACTCAGAGACACATTCTATGCCCGCGGCGCTCGGGACGCCGCCGCACTCCAAGAATGGCTCCGGGAAGAAGGCAATCGGCGGTTTGCCGAGTGGTTGGACAAACATCCGCGCCATGCCCTCGAGCCCGTTGTCCGCTTCTACCGGGGGCGCGGTCTGATCCTGACGGGCGACTTGGAGCAAGGCCGCAAGTGGCTAAGGGGCATCATTGAGACGGAAGACGGGAACACCCTGCGTGACGATGCCCTCTTCTGGGAAGGCTACGCCTTTCAGCAGGAAGGTCGCATGGCCGACGCGGAGCGCAGCTTTTGCGTCCTGCTCCGTGATTACTCGTGGTCAAACAGTGCGCCGAAGGTCAGGGGCAAGTTCGATCCGGCGGGACCGGAACGGGAGCCAGATTCCCAACCGGCTCACTCTTCTCAACCGGACCTCCCTTCGGAGCCGGAGCACATTATTGCCGAAGGGGGCAGCGTTCCGGTGAAGATCGTGGGGGGACGTCTCGTGGCTCACGTAGAACTCTCCACCATTCACAACCGCGTGCCGGCGAATCTCTTCATCGAGTTTGATAATCCTTGCGGCCTTCGCTTGCACAACCGCGTCGCCGCCGCGCTCCAGGCGGAAAACGAGGCGGGGGAGACGACCCCGATCTCGATTCATTTCCCGGAGTTTGCCCACACGGTGGAAAGCCGCGAGATGGGGCCGGAAAGGGAGTACGAGGAGTTTACGCGGCTCTACTCTCGCGAAATTGACGAAGACGCGCTGGTGGGCGCCATTGGCGCAAAGATCCTCAGCCGGTACCGCGTCACGTTTGACCTGCACGAAGGTGTACTCGAACTGGAGGTCCCCAGCGAGAGACAAGAAAAGACCGACGAAGAAGACGAGGCGGCTGTCCGCGAGGACGAGTTGGAGGTGGCCATTACCACGACGGACGACATCGTTTGGTTACCCGTTCAGCTTACCGACGGCAAGGTGCACGCTATGGCCGTGTCCACCACGTATTACGACAGCCTCGTCGATAACGAGTGGTGCGATCGCTTGGGGTTTCCAGCCGGGGATGTCGGCACGTTGAACCTGGGCGACCTTGATATATCGCAGTTTGTCGCCTTCCGCCCGGCGGAAGTAATCTACGTGCATCCGGATCGAGCCATTGGAGTGCTCGGTCTAAATCTGCTCAAGCATTTACGTTTGACCATCGACCGGAAAGGCAAAACGGCCGTGTGTCGCGTGACCGCTTTGCCGGAGTATCCCGAGGCGGATCGCGGGTTTTTCAAGGCCATGGTCGAGGAGGACGCGGACCAGTTGGAGGCTTGGCTGGAGAAATATCCGCAGGAACGGCTCAGCCAGGAAGCGGCTCAAATGCTCGTCGGCTACCGCATCGACGAGGACGCCGAGCCCGAACAGTTTGAAAGGGCGGTCCATTGGCTGCGCGGCACTTGGCGCGAGGACCTCGTCAGTACGCGGGCGCTCGATCTGATGCGTGATCTGCGCGCGGCCGGTTACCCGATGCGGGCCGTGTTCGCCGGTGAGTTGGGGATTGAAGGCGGACGCAAGGATCGCTACCCCAACACCGTCCATCAGCTTCACGCCTCAATGGGCGAAATCCTGCTCGATCACGATGAGGACAGGCGGGCTTGGCGTCATCTGCTGTCGGCGGCCTTCGGGCTCCCGGGCGATGGACTCATCAACCTGAAGCTCGGACAGTTTTATGAGAAGCAGGAACGTTACCATCGGGCCTTGTCGCGGTATGTGCAGGCGGTCGTCACGGTCGATGCTGGGGAGAAGGCATTGGAGGGGTTGGAACGGGTGCAACGGAAGATGGGTGACGCGCAACCCATTTCCGTCGACACCATCGGTCCCTTGATCGCGGGCAAGACCTATAACTACGCCGCCGCCACCCGTTATCGTCCCCGGCCGGGCGAGGAGACCAATCGCGTGAGCCTGGTCGAGTTCTTCACCAACACCCACTTCAAGCAACCAGGTAAGGAGGAGGGTGCGATTGGCGGCGCGCTCGGCAACGAAGGGGTCATGACCTACTTTCCGCGCGAGAAAGTGGCGATGCTGGCCTATCACCTTCCGCATCCGCAGTTGGAACTGGATTCGCTCGTGAACGGGTTGGCCCAGGCCACGGCGGATTTCTACCGTGTGGCTCCCGTCGTGCAGTTGGTAAACGGAACGCGGCGATTTCCGGGTGTCGGTCATGTGAGTGAGGCGGAGCAGGTCTTCCGCGCCGGCCGAGACGTCATCCTGGCCAGCCTCAGGGAGACGACCGACTTCGAACTGGAACTCTCCAGCTTCATCGAAGGGGATGAAATCGCGGGGACCCTCAACGTGACGAACCGGTCCTCCTGGGATGCCAACAGGGAATCGGCCACGGTACAGATTGTTTTGGCCGAGCGTGGCGTTCTTTACCCCGGCAAGAGCAAGATCGTCATCCAGCGCATGGTGGCCCGCGCGGCGCTGACGGACTCGCTTCAAGGAATGCCATTCGAGCCGCAGGACGGCCGCATGGCGATTCCTTTTTCCCGTTCACTGGCTGCGGTTGCCAAGGCGAACGTCGATTACTTGAAGAGGATTGAAGCGGCGGGAGCGGGAACCATACAGACATTTGCCGCGAAGATGGACCCCCGGCAATTAACCGTGGTGGCTTATGTCAGGGACGGAAGCTCGAAGAAGATCCTGCAGGCCATCCAGGTCAACCCCAGACAACCTCAAGCAACAGGGATCGACACCTCCGAATGATCGAGATGCCTCCAGAATCCGACTTCGCCGCGTCGCTTGACGCGCTGGCCTCGGCGGGAGAACGCTGGGTGTGGAAGTCACGTCTGCGCGAAGGCATACGCGCCCGGGCGCCGAAGGGGATTGTGTTGCTCCTGGTGATGCCGGTCCTGGCGATTGTGATCACCGCTCTCGGTTGGATCACGGGGCAGCCGTGGAAACTACCGGTTGCTGTTGTGGTCCTCCTCTGTCCCGTACCCACCGCGCTCTATCTGGGCTGGCATCTCATCCAATTCTGGCGGAAGCAACCGACCCGACTCGAAGGCCTGGCCGTTTTCGACGAGAAGCTGGGCCTGAAAGATCGTTTGCAGACGGCCGACGAGTTCCTTGCGGTGGAGAAGCCTACCCCATTCATGGAGGCCGCGATTGAGGACGCCTGGCCCGCGATGGAAAAGGCCAGCCAACAACCGCTCGATTGGGACCGCGGGAAACCGCGGATCGAATTCCGGCGATGGTCGGCCGTCCCGATGGCGGCTATCGTGCTCCTCGTGATCGGCGCCCTCCTGCCCGTTTCTTCCCGTACCAAAGCCGCCGCGGAGAAGCCGGAACTCAAACCGGTCGAGTTGGCCGCTCGGCCGCCGTTACCCCCCGAAATCAACCCGCGGACGCCGGTTCAAGAAACGAAGAATACGCCCGAGCCCAAGGCGGAGAGGCCGGAGGAACGTACGCGCAAGGAGGCGAAAGGAGAACCCGCGCCATCGAAGATCAACGAGAACCCTTCAAGCCGGTTGTCCGGGCGCGAGAAGCTCTCTTTGGGGACCTCCGAGGGTGGCCAGACATCGCAGGCAACGTCATCGGGTCGCGCCAGCCAATCACGCGGGATGCCCGGCAGCCAGGCTCCATCCAGCCTTCCGGAGAATCGACCTGAGGTCAAGAAGAAAGACGAGCAGCCCGAGAAGGAGAAGACATCCGAGACTCGGCGCAAGAAGGTCGTCGATCAATCAAGTGCCACCGCGGGGCGTGGAAGTTCGAGCGGTTCCAGCCGCAACCCCGCCTCCACCGACTGGTCGAGCAAAGACCGCACGGAGGCTGCGGACAACGAGGCTTTTGACCAGGAGGAAGATGTTGACGACGAGCAGTCCGAGTCCGAAGCGCGTGGAGGGCTGCAGCCCAACCTGCGCGACCGTCGCCCCCCGGTCAACCGGGATCTGAGCATTGGATTTGGAAACCGCAGCACCCCGGACTCCAATGGCCGGGGCGGTCCGGGCCAAAGGAAGAAATCCCGCGGGGTCGCAAGTCTGGTCCTCGGGGTGCCGGTTCCGGACCACGTCAAGGGTCAACCGAACCCCGGCCGGGTGAAGATCAACCAGGAACGGGTACAGCCGCAAGGCGAAGAAATACCCCGGGGCACCGCCGAGGATCGCGGCCGTCGGAGTTCGCCGGCGGGCCATCTTTCCGAGCGCACGCTCGACGCGTCCATGCGGCACATCGTACGCGAGTATTTTCTGAAGACGCGGGCATCCGATGCCCAGTCAACCCTAACCGAAACGCCCACCAACTAAGTTCCATGTAAGGCTCCGTGAGACGTTATGAACAATAAAGCACCGAAAACGGCTGCCACGCAGGCCGCAGAATTCCGTACGACTTTCGACAAGATCAAAACAGAGATCAGCCGAATCATGGTTGGTCAGGAAGAGGTCATCGACGGGGTCCTCACCGCGCTGATGGCGGGCGGCCATGTGCTGCTCGAAGGGGTGCCGGGTCTCGGCAAGACCATGCTCATTCGCTCCCTGGGCGAAGCGCTCGACCTGAAGTTCTCCAGGATCCAATTCACCCCCGACATGATGCCCGCCGACATCCAGGGCACGTCGATCCTTGTCGAGAAGGATCGCGGGGGGCAAGAGGTGCGGTTTCGCGAAGGCCCGCTGGTGTCCAGTCTCGTCCTGGCCGACGAGATCAATCGCGCCACCCCGAAAACCCAGAGCGCGCTGCTCGAGGCCATGCAGGAAAAGCAACTGACGGTAGGCACGCGCACCATCAAGCTGGAGGAGCCCTACTGTGTGATGGCCACTCAGAACCCCATTGAACAGGAAGGCACCTACCCGTTGCCCGAAGCGCAACTGGATCGTTTTCTCTTCAAGCTGGTGGTCGGTTACCCGACGGAGTCCGAGTATCACGACATCCTCAACCGAACGACCACTAGCGAACAGATCGAAATCCAGAAAGTTTCTACGGGATCGAGGATCAATCAACTGCGGAATGTCGTACGAAGTGTTCCGGTGCCGGAACACGTGCAGGGTTACGCCATCCGGTTGGTGATGGCGACGCAGCCCGGCAGCGAATATGCTCCGTCCCCGGTCAACGAGTTTGTCATGCTCGGCTCCAGCCCGCGCGGGGCTCAAAGCCTGCTGCTGGCGGGCAAGGTGCGGGCCCTTGTAGCAGGCCGGTTCGCGGTGAGTTGTGATGACGTCCGCGACATTGCCAAGAGCTCCCTGCGTCATCGCATCATGGTCAACTTCCACGGCATCTCCGAAGGGATTACCCCCGATCGGTTGATCGAGGCGGTGTTGTCCGAAGTCAACCAGCCTAACGCACCCGCCGTGGCGTGATGGAGTAGACCATGTCGGGCCTCACGAAAGAACAGATCTTCGATCCCGCGTTTCTCGCGTCGCTTTCTCAGTTGCGCCTGGTGGCGCGGCGGGTGCCGCGAGACGGACGTTACGCGGAGCAACTGTCCCAAGACCTGGGTCACGGCACGGACTTTCGCGATTTCCGGCCCTATGCGGTGGGCGACGACTTTCGTGCGATTGATTGGAACATCTACCAGAGACTGGGCCGGGTGTTTCTCCGTCTGTATGAAGAGCTGGAGGACTTGCCGCTCTACCTGATGCCGGACATCTCGCGCAGCCTGTTCCTGGAATCTCCGCCGCGCGCCGTGGCCTGCCTGCGTACGACATTGGCGCTGGCTTCCATCAGCCTCAATCACCACGATTCGACCGGCCTGTTTCCCTTCAGCAACGATTGCGAAATCCTGGCCCGGCCGCAGAGCGGGCGAGGCAAGGTGATGATCTTTGCCGACCAACTGGCTCAACTCCAGCCCGGTGGACAGACCGATATCCGCGTCGCGGTAAGACGCTTCAACAGTTTTGGCTTGCGGCGCGGGCTTTTGGTGATCGTTTCCGATTTCTTCGATCCGGCCGGTTTGGAAGCCGTGATCGCGGCGCTGAAGCAGGTGAGGCACAAGCTGCTCCTGGTCCAGCTTTGCCGTCGCAGTGACGCGGAGCCCGAGGTGCGCGGGGATGTGCGCGTCATCGATTGCGAGTCGCGGGAAGCGGAAGATATCTCCGTCACGCCCGCCCTGCTCAAACGCTACCGCCGGGTTTACGAGCAGTTCCAGTCCACGATAGCCGAGTTTGCCAGGAAGAGGTATGCGGGGCTTCTGCAGATTGACGTCGACGAGGAAATCGTGCCGCAGTTGGCCCAGGTGTTCGAGTCTGGGAGGTACGTGGTATGAGTCTCCTGAATCTTGGAGTCGGCCCCTTCCTCCTGGGCCTGGCCGCCCTTGCGGGTCTCTTGTTTCTCCTGCAGCGATTGCGGGTGCGGTTCAGCGAGATGGAAGTGGTTACGACGCTGTTCTGGAAACAGGCGGTGGAAGAAACCCGGGCGCGTATCTTGATGCGCCGTTTTCGTCATCCGTTGGCCTACCTGCTCGCTCTCGCAATCGCCGGACTGGTCTGGCTGGCCTTTGCCGAGCCGAGCTGGCGCCGGGACGCTGAAGTGGAAACGATCTTCCTGCTCGACGGTTCAGCCGGGATGGGTTGGGGCGATCGCTTCGAGAAGGCCAAAGCACTGTTGCGGAAAGAAGCAGACCGGGTACCTGCGGAACGACGCCGGGTCTATTTCTGTGGAGCGGAAGCCCGGTTGGTGCTCGATCGCGGCGAGGAAACATGCCTGCTCAAACCGCGCCTTGCCGCGCTGGCGCCCGAAGCGTGTCCCTCGTCCATCGAGTGGGAGTTGTTTGCTCTGGCGGCGGACGAGACGATGGCCACGGGGCTGAAGCTGTTGGTGGTGGGCGACGGGGTGGTCAGCGAGGGCATGGCCGCCAGGTTGCCGGACCACGTATCCGTCGAACGTCTCCGATCCGAAGAGTCGCCGCGGCTGGCCAGCAACAGCGGTATTGCCGCGATTGGCGTGGCGTCCGCGGCCAGCGGCGCCTTTGATCGGGTGGATGTGATGATCGAGATCGTCGGCGACTCCGACGCCGCGGTCACGATCACCCTCGGAGAGCAGGCCCTCGATCAAACGCCCACAGAATATGAAGGGACGTATTACCTGCGTGACCTGCCGGCCCGCGGTGACGTGTTGGAAATCGCGTTGGTGGAGGAAGACGTGCTGGCCGTCGATAACCGCGCCCGGATCACGCTCCCGGCAAGGCAGATGGTGGCGGTGGAGGTGGATGAGAATCTGGACGAACGCTTCCACGGGTTGGTCGAGGCCGATCCCGCGCTAATGCCGGCCGCGGCAGACACGCCGGGGGCAGGAGCGGCCCAAGTCGTCGTCGGTGGATCGGCCGATGGGTCGTTGCCCGCAATTGAACTGGTGACGGGAAATGGTATTGCCGTGATCTACGAAGACGGCCTGAGCCCCATTGATCTGGAGCGGCTACAGGCCCGATTTTCCGGCACCGGCCTGGATCGCGTTGGTCGGAAATTGAGGTTCGATCCGGAGCGCTTCGATGGATTCCAGCTCTCGCCGCGTTACGTTCCAGGCTTGAAGCGCAAGGTGCAGATCGGGGTTGAGTTGATCGGTGACGACTATGATTTCTTGCAGTCCAGTGCGTTCCCGCTCTTCGTCTCGACAGCAATTCGCTGGTTGGCCGGGGTGGAGGCGGTCGAGCCGTTTGCCGTGGCCGGCGAGCGATCGGCGCACGCCGGACGTTTTACCCTGGCCGGCGGCGACTACGCTCCGCCCCGGGCCGGCCGTTATCGAAACCGGGATGGAAAGGAGTTGGAAGTGGCCCTTGCTGCGGTGCGATCGCCGCAAAGCGACGCCCTGAAACAGGTGACCCGATCTACCGCCGCCGGGCGTGGGCCGAGCTTGGTGACTTGGTGCATCCTGATCGCGCTTGTTCTGGTTGGTGGTGAATGGTGGCTGTTCCAGAAAGGTCGAATTCCATGAATCTCGTGTGGATCGAATCTTCCTGGCTCTGGCTTTTGCTGCTGGTACCGCTGGTCTGGTTCTTGCCGCGTCGGGCGACGAACCGGGCTCATGCCGCGGTCCGTTCGGTGGTGGCCATCCTGCTGATAATGGCTCTGGCGCGGCCGGCTCTGCTCATGAGTCAGGACGATCCCCGCCACGTTATCGTATGGGATCGATCTGAAAGCGTCCGGGCGGACGCGACAGCCGCCGTCGAAGGCTTGGTCCAGCGCCTTCCCGACAGGTCCCGAACTCAGGTCATTACCCTCAATGGGGCGAGCAAAAATGTGTCGCAAGTCGGTCGGCTCGAACCGGTGAACCTGGGCGGTTCGTCCATGAGTCGAGCTCTGGCTTTCGCAGCGAGGCTTATTCCCGAAGGAGCGGATGGAGCCATCACCGTGGTCAGCGACGGGATGGCAACCGATCGCCAGTGGGGCGACGCCGTCCGGCAATTGGTCGAGCGAAAGATTCCCGTACACACGGTTAGTGTGACGGTTCCCGACAGCGAGGTCTATCCATCCGCCATCCGCGCGCGTCCACCGCTTCGCGTTGGTCAGACGACGAAACTCGCGGTGGACGTCGTGGGCTCGGCGGACCAGGTGGTGGTGAGCTTGTTTTCCGGGGAAGAGCTACTGGCCCGGAGCGCACCGTTTGCCTGCGCCGGTCGCACGGCGGTTGAACTAGAGTTTGAGCCGTCCCGGGCCGGTCTGCTGGAGGTGGTGGCGAACGTGCATGTGGTCTCGGGTGCGGATATCGACTCGGACAACAATCAGTTCATGTCTATGCTTGCGGTGCAGGAACCGATTCGGGCGCTCTACCTGTCCGAACGACTGACGAACAGCCGCGACAAGATGAGCGGTTTGGTGGGGCCAGGGGTGGACTTGTCCGAGCCTTCTCTGGCCCACTTGAAAGAACTGGCGAAGAACCCGCGCGGAATCTCCGCTTATGATTTGGTGGTGATTGACGATCGACCGGCGGAAACGATTCCCCTCCCGGTGCAGGAGGCGATTGTCAACGCGGTCAAGGAGGAGGGTGTTGGGCTGTTCTACTCGGGCGGCAAGGGGGTCTTCGGTACCGGTGGATATTTCGATACCCCGGTGGCCTCGGTACTGCCGGTGGAGATGATCCAGAAGGAAGAAAAGCGTGATCCCAGTACGACGCTGGTGGTGATCATTGACACCTCCGGTTCCATGGGTGGCGAGCGGGTGCAATTGGCCAAGGAATGCGCGCGTCTGGCCATCCGGAGGTTGTTGCCGCATGACAAAGTCGGCATCGTTGAGTTCTACGGGACTAAGCAATGGGCCGCGCCGATCCAGTCCGCGGCCAACGCCATCGATATCCAGCGGGCCATCAATCGTCTGGATGCCGGCGGCGGCACCGTCATCCTGCCCGCGATTGAAGAGGCTTTCTACGCGATGCAAAACGTGCAGACCCGTTACAAGCATGTGCTCGTGCTTACGGACGGCGGTGTTGAATCCGGCGACTTTGAAAGCCTGATGCGGCGGATGGCCGCGAAAGGGATCAACGTATCCACGGTGCTTGTCGGAGGCCGGGCCCACAGCGAATTCCTCGTGAACCTGGCCAATTGGGGAAAGGGACATTTCTACTGCGCCTCCAGTCGATTCAGCATTCCCGAGATCCTGCTCAAACAACCTTCTACATCGAAGATCCCGCCCTACCGGCCCGGTATGCATCTGGTGAGCATGGGAGGACCGAGTGGGTGGTGGGGCGATATCCCGCGGCCGGAAGAGCCGAAGCTCGCCGGTTATGTCGAGACCCGGCTGCGTCCCGGCGCACAGGTCGCCGTCGAGACGGAAACGGAACGTCATCCCGTCCTTGCCAGTTGGCGCTACGGACTCGGCCGGGTCAGCGCCTTCACCACGGAACCGGTTGGTGAAGGCACGGCCCCGTGGCAGGATTGGAACGGATATGGGGCCTGGCTGATGCGAGTTCTTTCCCGCACCTCGCGTGAGCATCCACAACCGTTCTCGTATACGATTCAGCGGGGCCGCAACCAGGCCCGTATCGTCGCCCAGCGCTTGACCCCGCAGCCGTATCGCCCCCAGGCCGAACGCCTGCACGACGATGGAACTCCGGAACGTCTGGTGTTCCAACAGCGTTCGCCGGATGTCTTTACGGCGACAGTATTGGAGGATCCCGAACAAACCATCCACATTCGTGCTGGGGCGGAGGGCTGGCCTGGAAGCATGGCTCACCTGGCGTCCCCGGCCTGGCATGCGGTGGCCCCGGAGCGCAACGTCGATCCCGCGAGAGGGGTCGATCTCGCGCTCCTCGCGTCCGTGACGGGCGGCCAGAACGTGTCACTTGAGAACGTTTCAGAACTGGATCCGGCAACGGGCGGTATGGGAACGGCGCAGGATCTTCATCGGCTCTGGCCGTGGTGTTTGATCCTGGGATTACTGGTGTATCTCGGCGATCTCGTATTCCGCCGCTGGCCCGGTTCAAGGGCCGCAGGGGTGAATAGGCTGGCGTTGCTCTTGTTGGTGATTGGATTTAGTTTCGTTTCGGCTTCGGACGTCAGCGCCGAGGTATCCGCCCGCTTGGAAGCTCAACTGCAAGAGGCGTTCCAGGAAGATCCGTTCCAAGTTGATGACGGGCAACTCTATCGCGCCGCGCTTTTGCAGGATGAGGCGCTGGAGCCGCTGCTCGCTCGTCTTGACGCCGTCATCGAGGATGATGAAGACGCGTTTGAGCCCCTTTGGCTCGCGGCGTCGCTGCACTGGCGCTACGGCAACTTGGACCAAGCGCTCGCTTTGTTCGAAAGAGCGGCAGCGATCAGGGCGGAGCCGTTGGTCTTGTTTCGGGTGGCGCAACTGCTGGACGCCGGAGGCAAGACCGCCGAAGCGGTTGAACAATACCTGAAGACGCTCGAAGCGAAGCCAGATGATGAACTGGCCGAGCGCATTCAGCTACGGCTGGCTCTCTTGAAATCGACCGGGACCGAGGTGGGGCAGGTTCAGGTGGATTTGGCTGCTTATGCCAAGCGGCGGGATCAGGCGTTTCAGAACCGGGCCGGCGTGGTCTTAGCTCTGGCGGGCAAACCCAAAGAGGCTCTCGCGCTCTATGAGCCCGCGGAAGACGGAAATCAACGCTTCAAGCAGTTGATTCGTCTGGCCGAGTGGGCCATGGCGGTGGAGGACATGGCCCAGGCACAGGCGGTTGCCTGGGATGCCCTTCAGTCCGCCAAGCTCAAGCGAGATCGCCGCTATGCCTTGACCGTCCTCGCCGAGTCGTATCGGCGCGATAAGAAGCTGGAGAAACTGACTGAGCGTTTTGCCGCCACACCCGACTTGTCCGCCGAAGCGAGGATGACCTGGATCGACCTGTTGCGTGAACAGGGCGACGCGGACAAGGCACTGGCGCTGTTTGAAGAGGCCAAGGCAGACGCCGATGGAGATGAAAGATTCACGGCGGACATGCGTCGTGAACTGCTCGAAATATGTCGCGAAGCCGGGCGAGACGATCTGCTAATCAAGAACTTCCGCGAAATGATAGCCGCGGAACCTCGCCGGCTTGAATGGCGCTCGGGTTTAAGCCGGTTTTATCTGGAACGTGGCGAGCGCGACAAGGGACAGGCCGTATGGGACGATTATCACGAGCAGGTGGAGGGCGGCGCTTGGTTGGCCGCCGCCGGCGCGACCACGGAACTGGGTCTCGACCAGCTTGCGCAGTCGTTTGCCGAGAACATGATCCGCGCCGGCAGCGATCAGGACCAACTCGCCGCGCTTCAATTCCTGTTCGACCTGCATAAGATCCGGGGCCAAGAAGACGAATTGAAGGCGGTGCTGACGCGCATGGATGCCGTGGCCGCTGCGGATGCATCCGAGCGAGCGCGGTTGGCCGAGTCATGGGAACAAATCGGCCGGCAGGACAAAGCCGTCGCGGTCTTGGAAAAGCTGCGCGCGGCCCGGGGGCCGGACGACTTCTCCTCCGATCTCGAAACGCGGCTGGCCTGGCTCTACTCGGAAACGGGTGCCGAGGAAAAGGCGTTTGAAACGTGGAAGCGAGTCTGGCTCCGCATCGACTCACCGGGTCGACGTCGTTACGTCGAAGACCGGCTCATGGCCACCGCTTCCCGACTGGGTAAGCTGGCGGACATTGCCATCGAGCTGGAGGAAAAACTGGCGGAAGGCAAAGCGGATAAGCGCGACAGTGCCCTGCTTGTGCGGCTGTACACCAGAGTCGGCGATCCGGTTTCGGCATCGGAGATCATCCACGACTTCATGAAGCAGTCGGGGGGCGCCGAAATCCAGATGCTGGAGGAACAGGCACGCGTCTATGTGATGTGCAACGATTACTATCATTACGAGAGAACCTTGCGGAAACTGATGGAGCTTGATCCCGAGGGTTCTCCCGAATACCTCACCCAACTGGCCATGAGCGCCCTGGAACGCGGGCGGAATGACGAGGCCCGGGCCATCCTCACCGAGATGCGTGGCCTGGAGGAAAACCCGGCCAGCGCGGAATTCGAGGCCGGTGTGCTCAAGATCGCCGGCATGCACCGGGAAGCCGCCAGCGCTTACTGGCGCGGAATCGCCCGGCACCCCGATCGCATCGACGCCTACCTCCTGCTCGGTCGCACCTTGCAGACGCTGGGCAAGGGCCAACAGGCCATTGGTCTGTTTCAGTACTTGGTTGAAAATGCGGAAGAGGACGATCTCTTTACCGTCGCCGTCGACGGACTGCTCAACATGAACAATCCTCAGCAAGGTTTGCGGCTGGCGCCGGAAACGTTGCAGTGGGCGCGCCGGGCCATCCTGGAGCGGCTCGCCGGCAAAGACGACAAAGTATATCTCTTCCAATTGGTCAGCGATGTGTCGGAGGACCTGAATGAACGGGACATGATGATGCGTGCGTTGGCCGAAACCTTGCCCATCGCCGGAGAACGGCGTACGACTCAGTTGCGCGAGTTGATGGAATTGGCAAAAGCCGGAAGCCGTTTCCGGGGACCCTCCGCGTCAAGTGGCCGGGAAAATATGCTGCGTTTCGGGCGTCGCCTGATTGGGATCGGCGAAGTGGTGCCTCCCCAGGTTTATCTTGACCTGGGCTCGAGCTTCCTTGACCACGGTGATATTCGCAACGCGGCCAAAACGTTCGACAAGGCGAATGACGTTTTGGACTATGGCGGGTACCGGCGCAAGGTGTCCTCCGCCTTCGAGCAGAAACGCTACGTTAAGAGTGCTTTGCAGAGCTACGAAAAGCTGCTGATCACCGAATTCAATGATGTGGGACTGCTGGTCAAGATCGGTGAATTGAAAGAACAGTTGGGGCGTGATGATGAAGCAAACTTGGCCTACCGCCGCGCCCTGGACGTGCTGTCAGCGGGGCAACCGCTGTTCAGTCTCAAGGACGACAAGTCTGACGATACCGGCCGGCGCATCTACTATTTCTCTCGCAACGTGGATCGTTTCGACAAGTACTATCTACGGGTCCTGACCGGGTTCCTGGCGTCCGCGGACCCCGAGGACAAGGCCTGCCTGAGTTTGGTCGACGATGCCCTGGAAGCGCTCAAGGCCGATCTGGCTAGGGCGCAGAAGGAAAGCGCGGCAGCGGGAGACATGGAGACCCTGACCCTCAGCCGTGTTCCGCGCATCGACAGACGGAGCACGTTGATCAGGCGCCTGACCCTCGCTTCCGGGAATCCGGGGAAAGCGCGTGCCATGGAGGAACTTCTCCTTGAGGCCTTTCCGGCGGACAAGACCCTGCTGCCCCAAATCAGTCGTACCTGGGATAGCTGGGGATACAACCGGCGTGCTCGGGAGTTGGTCCAGTCCGTTCCGGCGAACCCGGGGAGGAGGAAGGCCGAGACGGTGCTCGGGGATGGGGAACTTAATGGGACCCGAAAGACATTTCAACGGGTACTTGCGGGAGACCCGGACGGCGCTCGAGTTTTGCTCCGCGACGCTGAAAAACTGTTGAACGAAAACTGGTCATCGGACGAGTTCAATTCGTTGTTCGCAATCGCGCGGTACCTAGAGGATTCGGCGGCGGTGGAACGCCTGGCCAGAACCTGGATCAACCAGGCCTCCCCCGAGCAAAAGCTGTGGCAGTGTGTTTACATGTTGGGTCGCGCCTTCCCGAGCATGGACCAGGAACACCGCGACCGTCTCGCCGCCTTCGCGGTGAACACTATTCAACAGCAAGCACAGACCTCGACCAACTCACCCTACTACCACTACCAATTTTTCGAGCAGTTGAAGCGGTTGACCGGCAGAGATATTGAGTCGCCGATCGACGCCATCCGGCCCAAGGTCAACAAGTTACTCGCGCTGGGTGGCCGTTACGTCGGGGGCATCGGCTCCTTGTTCTGTGTCCTCCGCCCCGAGGATTACCAGATTTTGCTCCGCGAGACCTATCGCAAGGCTAAGTCCTCCGATCGTTTAGCGATCATTTTCAGCCTGATCAGCCAATATCCCGGGAAGATGGACGCCGCCCTGGAGGAGACCTTTGTCGAGTTGTTCGAGGAAGCGGCCCTGGACAACCTGGCGGATCCGCTCAAGATCTATCAGGCGAACACCCGGCGTACCTACAACAATCTTGGCCCCAACCAAAACACCAATGCAGGGCTTTTGGCCAGGTTGTTGGAGAAGCTTATTGAGAAACAACCACAGAAGGACCAGATGGGTTTTCTCCTGGAACAAGCGCAGGCATGGAATCGCGCCGGGGACACGCAGCGAGGGCGGGAGGCGGCCGGCAAAGCATACTCACTGGCGTTGAGCGAGGAAAAGACCGACAGTAATGCCTTGGCCTTGCTGCGGAACTTTCCGCCCGACTATGTCGAGGAATTCCTCGCCGTCCTGGACAAGATGGCAAAGGAGAAAGGGGAAAGCGTCGATCTCGAGAAGAAACGTATTCTGTTGCTTCGTCAAGCCGGAGAGCCCGTCCGCATTATGACCGCCTTACGTAACGCCATCGAGAAGTATCCGACGGAAACTTCATTCCGTCAGGAGTTGCGTGCGGAACTGGAAAAGGAGGGACGCCATGTGGATGCGATCGAAGTCCTGCAAGCCCTCGTCGAACTGGAACCGGAGAATGGGAAGCATCGCTCTGATTTGCATGCGGCGTGGACCCGCCTGGCCCACCCAATCAAGGCACGGGACGTCCTGAAAAGGAAAATCGAGCCCGAACCGGATACCGAGGCCAGTGTGAAGGAACCGGTTGGGACAGTGAGCATGACCGAATCGCGCGTTGGGGGACGCCCGGTGTCGGAAGCGGCTGCGTCAAATCCTTCAAGCCCAGGCACATCGACGACCGCCAAGGGAGTCGGGAAGGCCGAGAAGGAGACCCAAGAGAAGCCGCAGGAGCCGCCGTCCACGCAGTTGATTAAGAAGCATTACGAAGCGGGAGAATTGGATTCGGCGCGGGTGATCCTACGGGGTTTGTGGCGCCGGTTTGACGCCTTGGATCAAGCGAGTCGCGCCCGGTACTATCGCAACCCTTCCATATCGCACAGCAACTATTTTAATTGGCCGACGGACAAGTCGAGCGCGGTACGAGAAACAACCCCCGCGTCCCCCGCTGCCGGTTTGGGTGGGCTCAAG
>Ga0180429_10000913_pt1 | contig 25571 bp, 23 predicted proteins | sample SS_ome_FD_132428 | JGI IMG/M metagenome (GOLD analysis project Ga0180429, IMG submission 132428) | Hypersaline lake sediment archaeal communities from the Salton Sea, California, USA - SS_1_S_1 metaG | ecosystem: Environmental > Aquatic > Non-marine Saline and Alkaline > Hypersaline > Sediment ...
CATGGCACGCTGAGAACAGGCAAGTGCGGTAAACTCAATTCATATCACGCGATCAAGCCTCATGGAGAAACCTTTTGTGTTGGTGACATACAGGTCCAGCCGGTACCTGTGCCGCATGATGCCAATGAGCCCTGTCAGTTTGTTTTTTCAGCCAATAAAGTGAAACTCGGCATCCTTACCGACCTGGGACACATTACGCCCGTTATAGTCGAAGCGTTCCGCCAACTGAATATGCTATTGCTGGAATGCAACCATGACACCCAGATGCTCGCCGATGGCCCTTATCCACCGGCATTACAGGCCAGAGTGGGGGGCAACCATGGACACTTGAATAATTTTCAGGCCATGTCGCTGCTCAAGGAAATCCATACCGATGGCTTGCAGCAACTGGTCCTGGGTCATCTGAGTGAGAAAAATAATCACCCGGATAAAGTTTCTGAGATGCTGCACGAGCATTGTTCACATGTCACAGATCGTTTCGCTATCCTCAAACAGGATGTGGCCAGCAAATGGTTTGAATAAGGACTGAAATTCTTCCGTATCTAGCACAGCTGGTTGCTTAACCTGGTTAGTTATATTCGCTGAAAAATTTTCCATCGCAATAATTTATCCCCTGTAATAGAATGCGCCGCTGATTCAAGGTGCCTGTTTCAAAAGTCCTTTGGTGAGAAACGGGAGAATCGGGAAACTGGTTAAAGTCCAGTGCTGCCCCCGCAACGGTAAGTTGACATCAGGTCAACCAGCCCGGAGACCGGCCTTGAGCAACTTCGTTGAATGCCTTTTGTGCATTCGTGTCCAGACCGGCAAGCGGGGACGCTGTCGAACCAGGAGATTTACATGTCCATCCCTTTTCAACGTACGGCAATAGCTGCCGTGCTTTCTGTCACTATTCAGCCTGCATTTGCCGATTCCAGTGGTGAATTGCCGACTATTTTTGTTACTGCAACGCGTGTTGATCAAGACCTGTCAGACGTACTTCCATCTGCATCTGTAATTACGCGCGAACAAATCGTACGAACACAAGTGCCGACCTTGGTTGACCTGGTTCAGAGCCAACCCGGTGTTGAAATTGGTCGCAATGGCGGTCCAGGCACTGTTTCGTCAATCTTTATGCGTGGACAGGCCAGTGCCAACGTGGCCGTTTTTATTGACGGAGTGCCCGTCCAGCGAGATTCCCTCGGAGGACTTAAACTGGTCGATATTCCGTCCAGCCAAATTGAAAAGATCGAAATCCTGCGTGGTAACATGGGAGCGATCTATGGAGAGTCTGCGGTGGGAGGCGTCATCAATATCTTTACTCGTGCCGGTAGCGCAGAGTCTGGTCCGACGGCCTCTGCATCCTACGGTTCCCGCAACACCTCCGGTCTTACCGCCGGTTATAACCTCCACGCTGATGATTTTAAGCTTGGGTTTTCAGTTCAGCGATTTGAGACCGACGGATACTCGGCCATGAATCCGAGCCAGAATCCAACCACCGTAAACCCGGATGATGATGCATTTCAGCGTGAGTCAATCTTTGTCAATGGCGAAAAGACCATCAATGACCAGGTCAGAATTGGTTTTCAGGCAAACCACATCGACGCCGAGGTTGAGTATGACAGCGATGGATTCGGGTTTGGCATCCCGAATGATACTCACCATAGTGAACAGCAATCATCGGATCTGACCCTTTACAGTTCACTCAGTCCATCTCCTGAATGGTCATCGCGTGTTGCGCTGACACAATCAAAGTTTGAGAACCGTGAGTTTCAAAATGCAGCTGCAAACGGCTCCTACGACGGCGATCAAATAAGCCTGCGATGGAATAACACTTACGCAGTCGGTCCTGGCAACGCAACCTTCGGTGCTGAACTGGTCAATGCAGAATTTGAAACTCCCGGCAAATATGAGAGGGGTTTACGCAGCTACTATGGGGGCTATAGCGGTCGTCTCGAAAGCTTCGATTACCAGGTCAATCTGCGACGCGATGAGATTGAAGCAAAAGACGATTCAAGCTCAAACGACAAGTCAGCAAATACCTGGTTGGTGGGTGCTGGATATTACATCACAGACGCTTTCAAGCTGACGGGACTTGTTTCTACCTCATTCAGGGCTCCAAGCACATCTGAGTTATTTGATGTTCCTGCCTGGTTTACCACAGGCAATCCAAATTTGAAGCCCGAAGAACATGAAGGATATGAGTTGGGTTTCAGTTATGAAACTGAGCTTGGTGGCTTAAGAGTTGTGTATTTTGATACCGCAACCACTAACGCAATCGCATACGTTACCCCGGCGGTCCCAACGGACCCAAACTACGAAAATATCGGTAAAACAGATAACAAAGGTTTTGAGTTGGGTTTTGATGGTTATACTGCAGGATGGAGTTACGCCCTGAACGCTGTTTTCCAGGATCCGCGCAATACAGAAACAGATGCGCGTCTTGCGCGTCGGGCTAAAGTGTATGGCTCTATCGATTTAGGCAAAAATGCCTGGGAGATTGATTGGGACACTCAGATTCTTTGGTCTGGAAACCGCGACGACTTTAGCAACACCCTGGATGCCTACACCGTCGTTAATCTCACTGCTACTAAGAATCTAACGTCTGAACTGACAGCACGCCTCAGAGTCGAGAATGCTTTTGATGAGGACTACCAGTTGGCCTATGGCTACGATGCAGTACCACGCGGAGTGTTCCTGAGTGTTCAGTACCAACCCAAATAAGTCTCACAAAAGTGACTAAAAAGGGGGGGCAAATGAGCATGATTGCGTTTTGTCGCTGACCCCTTTTAGTATTGTCAGTACGCATTGAAAACCTTCTGGATAAAGACTATGAAAAAGTTTTCGGTTTTGGTATTTGTAGTCGTTCTGGCATGGTTACCATGCGTTGGGCATTCTGAAACGCCTCAGCGGGTGCTGTCGCTGGACCTGTGCACCGACTGGATGCTGGTTCGCCATGCTGCGCGTTCACAGGTGCTGGCGCTTTCGCCATTGCACCGCCAGTACCCGCTTGAATGGGTTTCAATGGACTGGCCGGTGCATGATGGTTCACTGGAGCAGGTTCTGGAGCTCAAGCCAGACCTGGTGATAACGGGGCAATACAATGCGCTGCTGCTAAGACGACGCTTAAGGGAACTCGGGCTGCGTGTAGAGATTCTGGTCTTGCCACAAAGTCTTGAAGAGATAGACAGCTATCAGCAACAGTTTTTTCAGCTATTGGGACAGTCATATACGCCTTCACAACATAAACCAGTTCAAATAAAGTCTGCCAATGCGCCACGGCTGTTGTTGCTGGGTGCCAATGGCATCGCTACCGGCCGTAACACCTTTGAGCATGATGTATTGCAACAGGCTGGCTGGATGAATTATCTCACCGAGGAGGGCTATATCAGTCTTGATCTGGAACAGGTTATCAATGACCCACCAGACGCGATACTCTGGACTTCGCCGGAACACGCTGCCCTGGCCAATCGTTTTGCAGAGCATCCCGTGTTAAAGAAGCTTATTGCCGATGAGCAGTGGTTGCAGACCGATTACTGGCGCTGGCAGTGTCCGGGCCCCTGGACCCTTGAACTGACCGGGCAACTCATGGAACAACTGGAATCATGGCAAACCTACTGACACCGATATTGTTATTCGGCCTGCTTTTGACCGCTTGGTTGTCTCTCGGTTTGGGATCGGTGCCGGTTTCTGTAACCGCCGGCCTGCTGGACTGGTTGCAGGGCATACCAAGTCGTGAAGCCATGATAGTGGCAGAAGTACGTTTACCAAGGACATTGCTGGCCCTGGCCGTTGGTGCTTCACTGGGCATGAGTGGCGCAGCGCTGCAGGGCCTGTTGCGTAATCCTCTGGCCGACCCTTCGCTGGTCGGTGCCAGCCAGGGTGCAGCACTGGGCGCTGCAGCGGTTTTCTATTTTGGCCTGTTTGCGGCAGCCGGAAGCCTGTCTGTAGCCCTGGCCGGGCTGGTGGGTGCCTTGCTGGCTTTGCTGTTGATGCTGGGGCTGGCAGGCAGGGGGAGTCCTTCCCTGATGATTATGGCTGGTCTGGCGATTGCCACGGTCACCAGTGCGTTACTGGCGGTGGTATTGAATTTTGCTCCCAACCCTTATGCCATGCAGGAACTGGTTTTCTGGTTGCTTGGCTCTGTCGCAGAACGCGGCCTGGATTCTCTCTATATCTTGTTGCCTTCACTGCTGATCGGCGGCAGCCTGGTCTGGCATCAGCGCAACCTGCTGGCCGGTTTAAGTCTTGGCGACAAGGTGGCACAGAGTATGGGGCTGAACGTTATCGCTGGCAGTCGCCTGACGGTACTGGGTGCCGCGATAATGGTTGGAGCTGCAGTTTCTGTGGCCGGTAACATCGGGTTTGTGGGTCTGCTGATACCCCATCTTATCAGACCGCTGGTTTCTCATCGTCCTGACAGGCTGCTTGTGCCTTCGGCCCTGGCAGGAGGAATGCTGGTTTGTATCGCGGACATGCTGGTAAGGTTGCTGCCGCCCGGACAGGAATTGAAGCTGGGCGTGTTGACTTCTCTGTTGGGTGCGCCACTGTTTGTCTGGCTGGTCTTTAAGGAGCGCAGCAAATGGCTTTGATTGAGGTGAAAGATCTATACCTGCCAAAACGCCTTGAGCACATCAGTCTGCAGCTTAACGACGGAGAAATGCTGGGGCTGATCGGCCCCAACGGTTCCGGAAAATCCAGCCTGCTCAATGTGCTTGGCAATGTCATCAATGCCGAAGGTGAACTGACCATGCAGGGTGAGCCAATCCATGCCCTTACTGACCTGGAACGGGCAAAAAAGATCGGCTTATTACCCCAGGAAGCTGCTGTGGCCTGGTCGCTGCGGGTCGAGGATGTCGTGGCGCTGGGAAGGCTGCCCTGGAGAGATAAAGATAATACAAAGATCAACCAGGCTATCGACCAAGCAGGTATCAGGCAACTTCTGGGCCGCAGCGTGGACAGATTGTCAGGTGGTGAGCGAGCCCGGGTATGGCTGGCACGGGTACTGGCTGGAACGCCAAGGATACTACTGGCAGATGAGCCGATAGCCAGCCTGGATATTCATCATCAACTCTCAGTCATGGATGTATTGAAAAAACACGCCATACCGGGACAGGCTGTTATTGTTGCCTTGCATGATCTTGCCCTGGCGGCACGCTATTGTGACAGGCTCTGTCTGCTTCATGAAGGCAAGCTGGTGGCGATGGGGGAAAGCTCCGAAGTATTGACAGAGGATATGCTATTCAGAACATACGGCATAAAAGTGGAGGTGGATCTTAAACGCTGTCCACCCCTGGTGATGCCGGCATGAGGTCGAAGTTATGGTGGGCAAGACAATGAACGATGATGCTTATAAAAAACGTATGCAACGTAAAAAGCAACATATCGATGATGCTGTCAAAGAGGCAGATATCGAACGCGGTATTGTGGTGTTGTTGACAGGCAATGGAAAAGGTAAAAGCAGTTCCGCGCTTGGAATGGCCCTGAGGGCACTGGGTCATGATATGCTTGTGGGTATCGTGCAGTTTATCAAGTCATGGACCAACACAGGTGAACAATTGTTTCTGCAGCAACAGAAGGGTGTTGATTTTCACATCATGGGTACAGGCTTTACCTGGGATACCCAGGACAAGGAAAAAGACAGGGCGGCAGCGATTGCATTGTGGAACAAAGCTGCTGCGATGCTGAATGACAGCAGCCTTGGTATGGTCATTCTCGATGAATTGACCTATATGATCAGTTACCAATATCTTGATATGCAGGAGGTTATCACTGCGATCAGGAATCGTCCTGAAAATCAGCATGTGATTATTACCGGCAGGGCGGCGAGCCAGGAATTGCTGGATATTGCAGATACCGTGTCTGAAATCAAAGATATAAAACATGCTTTTCGCGAGGGTATAAAAGCTATGCCCGGGATTGAATGGTAGGCTGTCACAGTCGATATCAATCGGGGTAAAATAGCAGAATATTTTCAAACCAGAGACTCTGTGAGATCGTCATGCTAATCGTAATTTCACCAGCCAAAAAACTCGACTACGACACACCGGCCAAAACCAAAAAATCTACCATGCCGGAGTTTCTCAATGACTCTGAGGAACTGATTGGTGTACTCAGGCAGTATTCAGCCATGGACCTGGCTGAGTTGATGCATTTGAGCATGAATCTCGCCGAACTTAATTTTGACCGCTATTACCAGTGGAAAAAGGATTATGGGCCTGATGAAGCTAAACAGTGTCTGTTAGCGTTCAAGGGGGATGTGTATGCGGGCATGGATGCAGAGAGCTTCTCGGCAAAGGACCTGGATTTTGCCCAGAGTCACCTGCGAATTCTTTCCGGGCTGTACGGCTTGCTACGCCCTCTGGATTTAATGATGCCATACCGCCTGGAAATGGGTACCAAACTGGAAAATGAGCGCGGCAAAAATCTTTATGAGTTCTGGGGGGATACCATAACCCATGCCCTTAACAAGCAGCTCAAGGCCCAAAAAGACGATATTCTGATCAATCTGGCCAGTAACGAGTATTTCAAGTCGGTCAAGCCCAGGCTCATTGAAGGCCGAATTATCACGCCGCAATTCAAGGAGAACAAAAACGGCAGCTATAAAATGATTGGCATCTATGCAAAGAAGGCGCGCGGCCTGATGAGTCGTTACATTTTGCTGAACCGCCTGAAAGATCCTGAAGATATCAAGGCATTTGATTACGAGGGCTACCAGTTCAACGGCGAATTGAGCAAGGACGATCAATGGGTGTTTACCCGCTAGCTACTACAGGGGCGAACTGAGAACACCGAAATTTACTGTTTTCGAACGTGAGTCTCGCGTATTATTCACCTATCCCAAAAATTCCTGACAGAGGCGAAAGATGCTGATTCTTCGTGGTGCGCCTGCACTTTCCGATTTTCGTTTAAACAAGCTGGCTGAACGCATCGAGTCCAGTGTTGGTGTCAAGGTAGAGCTTTATGCAGAGTTCTATCATTTTGCAGAAATTGAACAGCAGCTCAGCGATTCCGAACAGGCAGTTCTTGATCGAATTCTTCGCTATGGGCCTGCACTTGCTTCCCACGAGCCAGCAGGCAGGCAGGTTCTGGTGACACCGCGCCCGGGTACTATTTCTCCCTGGTCTTCCAAGGCTACTGATATTGCGCACAACTGTGGTCTGGATACAGTCTCACGTATCGAGCGTGGCATCGCGTACTACGTTCAGGGTGAATTGTCAGGTGAAACACTTGAGCAGACGATTGCCCTTCTGCATGACCGCATGACCGAATCTGTGTTTGCAGAGCTTGATGACGCGGTAGCCTTGTTCAGCCATGCTGAACCCAGGCCGATGACCAGTGTTGACGTGATCAATGGTGGTGAAGAGGCTTTGCTGATTGCCAATGCGGAACTGGGACTGGCGCTGTCTCCCGATGAAATTACCTACCTGGTGGAAAGTTTCCAGTCACTCAAGCGCAACCCCACTGATGTTGAGTTGATGATGTTTGCCCAGGCCAATTCAGAGCATTGTCGTCACAAGATCTTCAATGCGGACTGGAAAATCGATGGCGAGGCCCAGGACAAGTCCCTGTTCAAAATGATACGCAACACCACCGAGCAGTCTCCGCAAAATGTATTGTCCGCCTACAAGGACAATGCAGCGGTGATGACAGGTAATGAAGGTTATCGTTTTTACCCGGAACCGGGTTCAGATATCTACGGAGAACATAATGAACCTATCCACATCTTGATGAAAGTGGAAACCCACAATCATCCAACTGCCATTTCACCGGATCCCGGTGCGGCTACCGGTTCAGGTGGTGAAATCAGGGATGAAGGTGCTACGGGTATCGGCTCAAAACCCAAGGCCGGGCTGTGCGGTTTTTCGGTTTCCAATTTGCGCCTTCCCGGCAATCAACAACCCTGGGAAAAAGACCACGGTAAACCGGCGCGTATCGTCAATGCGCTGGATATCATGCTGGAAGGTCCGATCGGTGCGGCTGCCTTTAACAATGAATTTGGTCGTCCCAATCTATGTGGTTTTTTCAGAACCTATGAAGAAGAAGTACCTGGTCCGCGTGGTAAAGAACTGAGGGGCTATCATAAACCCATCATGCTGGCGGGCGGCCTGGGAAATATTCGCGAAGAACATATCGAGAAAGGTGAGTTTCCAGCCGGTTCACCTCTGATCGTGCTGGGTGGACCAGCGATGCTCATCGGCCTGGGCGGTGGTGCGGCTTCTTCCATGGCTTCGGGTGCCTCGGCTGAAGACCTTGATTTCGCCTCGGTACAACGTGCCAACCCGGAAATGGAGCGCCGTTGTCAGGAAGTGATAGACCGCTGCTGGATGCGTGGTGACAACAATCCGATACTGTTTATTCATGATGTTGGTGCTGGTGGTTTGTCCAATGCACTGCCGGAACTGGTTCATGATGGCAACCGTGGTGGCAAATTTGAATTGCGCAATGTACCCAATGATGATCCGGGGATGTCGCCAATGGAAATCTGGTGCAACGAATCCCAGGAACGTTATGTGGTGGCTGTTGACCAGAACAGGCTGGACGAATTCAAGGCTATCTGCGAGCGGGAGCGTTGCCCCTATGCCGTGGTTGGTGAAGCTACCGATGAGCATCACCTGATACTGGGTGATGCTCATTTCGATAACAACCCGATTGACATGCCCATGCCGTTGCTGTTCGGCAATTCACCGAAAATGCTGCGTGATGTCAAACACCTGCCTTTCCATAAACCGGCGCTCGATTTTGACGGCATTGATCTCAAAGAAGCCGCGTTGAGAGTTTTGCGTTTGCCGACTGTGGCCAACAAAACCTTTTTAATCAGTATCGGCGATCGCTCTATCACTGGCATGGTGGCACGTGACCAGATGGTTGGGCCCTGGCAGGTGCCGGTTGCTGATGTGGCTGTTACTGTTGCTGATTTTGAAGGTCTGGCCGGTGAAGCCATGGCCATGGGAGAGCGCACGCCAGTGGCTTTGATTGATGCTGCAGCATCAGGGCGTATGGCTGTCGGTGAGGCTATTACCAATATCGCGGCAGCATCGATTGAAAAAATCGGTGATATCAAGCTTTCTGCCAACTGGATGGCCGCCGCTGGTCATGAAGGTGAAGATGCCAAGCTGTTTGAAACGGTTAAAGCGGTCGGTATGGAACTGTGTCCGCAACTGGGTATAGCTATTCCGGTTGGCAAGGATTCGATGTCAATGAAAACCCTGTGGGAGCATGAAGGCGAGAGTATGGAAATGACAGCGCCGCTGTCATTGATCATCAGTTCCTTTGCGCCGGTGACTGACACCAGCAAAACACTCACGCCGCAGCTGCGCACAGATCGTGGTGATACTGACCTGATCCTCATTGATCTGGGTAAATTTAAAAACCGTCTAGGTGCTTCTGCGTTGGCCCAGGTTTACAAGCAGGTCGGCGACCATTCCCCCGATGTTGATGATGCCGGCATGCTCAAGCGCTTCTTTAGCGCGATACAGGATCTCAATAATGATGGCCTGCTGCTGGCCTACCATGACCGTTCAGACGGTGGATTACTGGTGACCTTGATGGAAATGGCCTTTGCCGGTCGTTGTGGGCTGGACATTGATATCGCTGGACTTTCAGATATACCTGACGATATTGGTGTGCTGTTTAATGAAGAGCTCGGTGCAGTGATACAGGTCAATCATGCAGACAGCGATGATGTGATGAATATGCTGGGTCTGGCGGGCCTGGGTCATGTCAGTGCCGTGATCGGCACGGTTGCAGATGAGCAGATCAATATTCACCACTCCGGTAAATCCTTAATCCAGGGTTCACGAGTCGAATTCCAGCAGGCCTGGTCTGAAACCACCCGTGACATGCAGGCATTACGTGACAACCCGGAATGTGCCGAGGAGGAATTTGAGCGCATTGCTGCTGCTGACGGCGGCCTGTTCGTACAGACAAGCTTCGATATCAACAAGGATGTGTGTGCTGATTATATTGAAGGGACCAGGCCGCGCATGGCAATACTGCGTGAGCAGGGTGTCAATGGCCAGGTGGAAATGGCCGCTTCATTTCACAAGGCAGGTTTTGAATGTATTGACGTGCACATGTCCGACATTCTTTCCGGCAGGGTAACACTCGACAGCTTCAAGGGGCTGGTTGCCTGTGGGGGCTTCAGTTATGGTGATGTACTTGGAGCCGGGGAAGGCTGGGCCAAGTCCATTCTTTTCCATAACCGCGCACGTGACCAGTTTCAGGCTTTTTTTGAGCGTAATGACAGCTTCGCTCTGGGTATCTGCAATGGCTGCCAGATGTTGTCCAATCTTAAAGAACTGATTCCCGGCGCAGATCACTGGCCGCATTTTGTTCGTAATCGATCTGAACAATTCGAAGCACGTTTTGTGATGACTGAAATACCACAGTCTGACTCGATTCTGTTGCAGGGGATGGCGGGCTCAAAAATGCCGATAGCTGTGGCCCATGGAGAAGGGCGCGCTGAGTTCAAGGATGCTGCCGCCTTACAGTCTGCCAGTGATCACGTGGCATTACGCTATATCGAAAATAACGGTGATATTGCGACACGATATCCTGCAAACCCCAATGGTTCTCCACAAGGCATTGCCGGGCTGACCACGGATGATGGCCGGGTCACTATTATGATGCCGCATCCGGAACGTGTTATTCGGGCCGTTCAGAACTCCTGGCATCCCGATGACTGGGAAGAAGATGCGCCATGGATGCGCCTGTTCCGCAATGCGCGCGTCTGGGTTGGTTAAACTTGCTTCTGTTTGTCTACAATGCAGATTCCGGCAAGCTTAATGCGTTGCTGGATACGGCACACAAGATAGTCAGCCCGTCGACCTACAATTGCCAGTTGTGTCAGTTGACCTACGGGCTGGTGAATGAAAAGCAGGGCTGGAGACAGTTTCGAGAACAGCTTGATGACGAGGTACTGTTTCTTCATCGTGATGAGTTTGAAAAACAGTATCAACAAAAACTGAAGTATCCATTTCTGGCAAGAGTCGAGCAGCAAAAAGTTGATGTGTTGCTGTCAGCAGAAGAGATGTCTGGAATAGAGGATACCGAGGCATTGATTGAGCTCGTTCGGCAGGTTATATGAACTGAAAAGAAGATATCCCCGCGCGGGCGGGGATATCATTCAGTGATTATTGTGCGCGGGTAGAGTCTCCGTGATGCCCATAACCGCCGATCAGGGGATACAGGCGTTCTGTTTCATCCTGTAAACGGTTAAGAATCATTTCGAACATTTCAATAGTTTCGGCATAAAACTGGTCATATTTCCTGATACGCAGTTCCTGCTTGGAGAGGTTGCACCATTTTTTGGTATAGGCGCCAAATATGCGCTTGATTTCCTTGGAGCCGCTGATAAACAGGTTGGCTATCTTGTTTTTATGCGCATCGGAATGATCCAGTAACTCGGTATAAAGATCGGCATCAGTATGTTTCAGGTGGTCCTGCACAGCATCAACGTAGCGGAAAAAAAGTTCGCAGGTGACTTCGGTATCGCACAGCGAGCGATCGCTTAGCAAGTTGGTCAGGATGTTGCTGAGCTCAGTGATCTTGTGGATCTGTGCATGCAGTTGTTCTGTTTTGTCCATGAATGTATCCTCGAATATGGGGTGAAGCTTAAAAAATTAAATAGATAATATTATTTTGTCGTTACACTAAAACGGCATTCGCAAAGGCTCAAGCCCAAGGTGGGAACATAGTTGATTTATATCAATCAATGGTTAGATTTTGACGTTGAGCAGGGCAGGTTTGACTCCCCGGAAAGGTAATCAGGTAATTTATTATTTACTTAATTATCAATGGGTTGTGGATTTTCTTCGTGTGAATAACCACTACGATCCCGATTTAATGGACAAGTTGTTTTGAAACAAAAGCCCCGGTTTTGTGGTCTTTATTCAAAACCCTGACGGAATAAACCATGCTGATCAAAAAGCCCGCGGATATAAAACCTTCTGAAATTACAGACCATGCTGACTTTAAGCAGCGTCGCTATTTTATCAAACAGGCAGCCTTGCTGGGTATTGGAACTGGACTGGGTAGCTTGCCGTTGCAGTCTGTTGCAAGAAATACATCTATCCAGGGCAAGCCAATCACTCCCCTGTTAAAAACATCCTATGGCAAGGGGCTTAAACTGACCAGTTTTGAGGATGTAACCAGTTATAACAACTTTTATGAGTTTGGTACGGGAAAGTCTGACCCGGCTGAGAATGCACATACACTTAAAACCAGACCCTGGAATATTGTAGTCGAAGGGGAATGTGAAGCTCCCGGTGAAATTGGCATCGAGGAGATTCTCAGCGGTTTTGATCAGCAAGAACGCATCTATCGGTTTCGCTGTGTTGAAGCCTGGGCCATGGTGGTGCCGTGGGTAGGCTTTTCGCTGGGGGATTTGTTAAAACGTTTCAAGCCAACCTCGCGTGCCAGATACGTCATGTTCGAAACCCTTTTCGACCCTGAACAGATGCCGGGACAGGAACGCAGGACACTTGACTGGCCCTACACTGAAGGTTTACGTATGGACGAGGCGATGCATCCACTGACGTTGTTATCCACCGGTCTGTATGGCGAAGAGCTACCCAACCAGAACGGTGCCCCGGTACGACTTGTAGTTCCATGGAAATATGGTTTCAAGAGTATCAAGTCAATCGTCAGGATTCGTTTTACCGAAACCATGCCAAAAACCACCTGGTGGCAGATGCAGCCAAAAGAATATGGGTTTTACGCCAACGTCAACCCACGAGTTGATCACCCGCGCTGGAGTCAGAAAAAGCACAGGAATATCGGTGAAGGGATATTTGCCGGTAAACATGAAACCCTGATGTTCAATGGCTATGCTGATGAGGTGGCCAGTCTTTACAAGGGAATGGATCTTTCCAGGTTCTTTTAGTGCCAGGTTATGCTGCAGTTTCCCCGAAGCACCGTCAGCCGGGTTATCAAGCCGGTTGTTTTTGCATTGTCGCTGGTTCCTTTCAGCCTGCTGGTCTATGCAGCCGTAACAGATGATCTGGGTGCTAACCCGGTCGAAAAGCTTACGCATCAGACAGGTCTCTGGGGACTGTATTTTCTGTTGATTACCCTGTCCATTACACCTTTAAAAAATCTCACGGGCCTTACATGGCCTGTCAGCCTGAGACGTATGTTGGGGCTTTATGCCTTTTTCTATGCCTGTCTGCACCTGACGGTTTATTTCTGGCTGGACCAGTCTTTTATCTGGCAGGGCATTGTCGAGGATATCTTGAAAAGACCCTATATCACCATGGGGCTGGCTGCCTGGATATTGTTATTGCCTCTGGCAATAACATCCAACCAGTTCAGTATGCGGCTGCTGAAAAAAAACTGGAAGAGATTGCATCGCCTGGTCTATATTGCTGCGCTTCTTGTGGTGGTGCATTTTATCTGGCTTGTGAAGGCCGACTACGCCGAGCCGTTTACCTACCTTGGTATACTGCTGGCGTTGCTTCTAATGAGAACCCGCATTTTAAAATGGAGTAGTTAATGTTAACTGTTTATGGCATACCCAATTGTGACACCATGAAAAAGGCCCGCAAATGGCTGGCTGACAATGAGATTGAATATGTGTTCCACGACTATAAAAAGCAGGGTATAGACAGAAAGACCCTGGTCTCCTGGGAGAAAAAGGTCGGTTGGGAAATTCTGTTAAACCGCAGAGGCATGATGTGGCGCAAGTTAACTGATGAGCAGAAAGCTCATCTCGATAAAGCCAGCGCCATCGAAATCATGCTGGATATACCGTCAATTATAAAAAGACCGGTACTGGTTACCGGGGATGGCGACATCCTGGTCGGTTTTAACGAAGACCAGTACCGGCAGTTGCTGGTTTAATCTTATGCGAGCTGAACTGAACGTGCCTGATCTCTTTCTGCCTGGTTCGCTTCAATCAGAGGATAAAGGTTTTCTGTTTCATCCTGTAGACGGCGCAGCACAAGATTGAATACATCAATGGTATCGTCGTAAAAGCTTTGGTAGTCATCGATTTTCAATTCGTGCTTATGGCACCATTTTTTTGTATAGCTTGAAAAGATTCGTTTTATTTCATGCGAACCATCAATAAAGCGCCCGACTGCTTTGCAGGTCTGCTCGTCAGAATTGGCAAGCAATTGAGCAAACACGCCGGATTCAGTGTGGTTCAAATGATGTTTGACGGCATTGACATAGCGAAAAAAAAGTTCGCAGGTAATTTTCGAATCGCATAATGATCTTTCGCTCAGAAGTGCTCCCAAAACATTATTGAGTTCAGTGATTTTATGAGCCTGTTTGTGAAATGCCTCGGTATGGTTCATGTGCTTTCCTTTGAAGTGGTGTAACTAGAGGTAGTGTTGTTATTGTGATTCTTAACTTAAGCGTAGAATTGATAATAAAAATCTTCAAGGTTGCCGGACAAAGAATCTGAAAATAACCTCTTCAATAAATAAACATATTTATACTTGCTTATATAATGACCAATACAGGCTCCAGGCAACAAAAGATTTTGGAGTGTCCAGAATGGCAGCCGGTTTGTTCAGCTGCTGGAAACCTGCTTGGATAATTTCATTGGCAAGACATCAAGGGTGGTTTGATAACCCCGGTCATGTAGTAAAAGTTTTTTTTCTTCTGACAGGTTGAACTCTACTGGTGAGATGTCATCGGTGTTGATAACGATGGTGGTATTCCAGAAGGCATCATTGATGAACTCGCGGGAGATGGTTGACATGAAAGTTTTCATCAGCATCTGCATGTAATCTGCAAGTGGTAAAAAGCGACTGACACGTTTGTGGTTTTTAATGGGCTTGTTGGCTTTCAGCCTGAAACAGCAGGCAGGTGTACCTTTGCCGGTCCAGTCGCGCCTAAGTGAATCTTCAGCCAGAATACTGCCATCTACCATCAAGTGGTCTTTGTATTTTTTGAAAGCAAACAGCAATGGTATGCCCATTGAATAGCGTACCGCTGTGGAAACCTTGAAATCCGGTGTTGTGTCGCAGTCAAAAATAACCGGTGAACCATTTTTAACATCAGTGGCAACGATATGGAGTTGTTTTTCCAGTTCTTGAAATGTAACACCATTAAGTTGTTCGTCGATCCAGTTTTCGAATATATCACCCGAAGACAATCCACCATGAAAAAGTAATTGAGTGAGGCTGAATTCCCGGAAACGGGTAAAGTCTACATCCATTGAGAGTTGTTTCATGGCCTCGCTATTCCAGCCCGCGGCCCATAACGCAGCGACAATGCTTCCCCCGGAAACACCCACCAGGTGTTCGATTTTTATATCCAGTTCTTGTAGTGCCTTCAAGACACCGACATGAGCAGGCAAGCGCGTACCGCCGCCAGCGAGGATAGGAACCATGGTTTGTTGTTCTATGCTGATTGGTGTTGGTGTTATCATAAGAGCTTAGATTAGCAGTAAAAGCAGATATCAACATGACAATTACTCTGGAGCACGCCATTAACCTGATTCAGCGCGATTCTGTTACCCCCGAAGACAAAGGGTGTCAGCAATACATGATGAATCAACTGGATAGTTCGGGTGGCTTTGTTCACCAAGTTATGCAGTTTGAAGATGTCACCAACCTCTGGTCGCGTCGAGGTAGTGAAGGTCCATTATTCTGCTTTGCAGGTCATACTGATGTTGTCCCTGCAGGTCCGCATGAAAAATGGCAGTATCCACCTTTCTCCGCCGAAGTGGTTGACGGTGTGCTTTATGGTAGAGGTGCAGCTGACATGAAAGGCAGCCTGGCAGCCATGTTGACAGCAACAGAAAACTTTATTCGTAAGCATCCTGATCATAAAGGTTCAATTGCTTACCTGATTACCAGTGACGAGGAAGGACCAGCAAAAAACGGTACAGTAAAAGTCATTGATGCGCTTGAATCCAGAAGTGAAAAAATTGATTACTGCCTGGTAGGTGAGCCATCTTCTGCTTCACGACTTGGAGATACCATAAAAAATGGAAGAAGAGGTTCTTTAAATGGTCAACTGACCGTTAAAGGCAAACAGGGACATGTCGCTTATCCGCATCTGGCCAGCAATCCTCTTCATCTGTTTGCCCCGGCGATGACAAAACTGTGCGAAACCGTATGGGATGAAGGTAATGATTTTTTTCCACCGACTACCTTCCAGATTTCAAATCTGAATACCGGCACCGGTGCTGAAAATGTGATACCCGGCGAGCTTCATGCATTGTTCAACTTGCGTTTTTCAACTGAATTGACAGCAGAAGCCATAAAACAGAAAGTACATGCGATACTGGATGAGCATCATCTTGACTATGAATTGAGCTGGCGGCTTTCTGGTAATCCATTTCTTACCGCTGAAGGGGAACTGGTGGCGGCAGCTTGCAAGGCGATTGAAGAAGTTGCCGGTTACTCAACCGAATTATCAACGTCTGGAGGAACTTCTGACGGACGCTTTATTGCTCCAACCGGAGCCCAGGTGTTGGAACTTGGTCCATTGAACAAGACGATTCATCAGATTGATGAATGCGTCAGTGTCGACGATCTTGATCATCTTGCGCTGATCTATGAAAAAGTGCTGGAACATTTGCTGACCTGAACGTTATGAACAGTTTGACCCTTATTGACCGTTATCTGATTCGGGAACTGTATAAGACCTTTCTGGGGGTGACAGTCGTACTGGTACTGGTTATTTTTGCCAATAACTTTGTGTTGTCCCTGGAGAAGATCGTCAGTGGGCAATTCAGCAGTGATGTACTGCTGCAGTTAATCTCTCTAGAACTGCTGGAAATGATCAATTTTATCATTCCTCCCGCTTTTTTCTTCGCGATTTTAATTTCGCTCGGCAGGCTATATCGTGATAGTGAAATCATTGCCATGCATGCCAGTGGTGTAGGACCTGAGAAATTTTACAAGGCCTATCTGATTGGTGCGATACCGGTTATCTTCATAACCTTGCTTATGGTGCTCTATACCTTGCCCTGGGCGCATTATTCCATGGCTCAGCTGGAGGCCAGCCAGGACCGTGACAATACAACCTTTGCATCAATTGAAGTTGGTAAGTTTCAGGAAATTCAAAAGGGCAAAACGGTGCTCTTTGCCGCCTCCAAAGGAAACGAGCCAGGCGAGATACGTGATGTTTTTATACAAAACAGGCGTAATGGCAAGCTTGGCATAATCACTGCGAAAGAAGCTTACCAGTTGGTTGACCAGGAAAATAACCAGCATTACCTGGTATTGAAAAATGGTTATCGCTACACGGGTGAGCCGGGTCAGAATACCTACACCAGCAGTTCCTTTTACGAATATGGCATTCGCATTCGCCAGCTTGAAAAAAAACAGGCCAAGGTTCCGGTAAAAGCCTTGCCGACCTCTGAACTCTTCCAGTCGGATAATCCGCTGCATCGCATGGAAATGCAGTTTCGTTATTCGATTCCCCTGGCGGTACTGGCTTTGACATTTCTGGCTATACCCCTAAGCCGCTCCATGCCCAGGCAGGGAATATACGGGCGCATGCTGGTGGCGTTCGTGGTGTATTTCACTTTCATGAATATACATAAAGTTGCAGAGAAATGGATGGAAGATGGTGATTCTCCACTGTGGCTGGGGATGTGGTGGGTGCCTTTTGTTGCAGTGGCTGTAGCGATATTGATTGAAATGCGTGATCGTTTTGCCTATTTGCTGACACCAAAGGCAGTGATCAGAAGGTTTAGAAAGGCATGAATCTTCTGGAACGTTATATCGGCAAGGCTGTAATCATCGGTACGCTGATCGTCATGCTGGTGATACTGACCCTGCTGGGCATTTTTGAATTGATGAAACAGCTTGATGAAGTGGGTGTCGGTAACTATACGCTTAGTGATGCCTTTATTGCATCGATTCTGACAATGCCGCGTAAATTGTTTGAAGTGTTTCCGGTGACGGCTTTGGTCGGTAGTTTGCTTGGCCTGGGTACGCTGGCCAGCAATGGAGAACTCACTGCCATGCGTGTTGCCGGTGTTACAGTTTTTCAGCTGGTGATGGCAGTACTTAAAACGGGTTTGTTCATGCTGGTATTCGTGTTTCTTATCGGCGAGTTGGTTGGACCGGTCAGTGAAGAGTACGTACGTAAAATCAAGGTAGAGAAACAACAGCAGAAGATCACGCTGAAAAGCCAATACGGTTTCTGGGCGCGTGATGGTGATGAATTCATCAATATTCGCAAGATTTTACCGGGATCACGTCTTGAAGATATTTACATCTATCAGACCGGCAAGAATAAAAAGCTTCAACTGGCGACTTACGCCAAGTCTGCCAATTATGTTAACGACAGCTGGCAACTGGAGGGCATCTTGCAAACCTCGATAATGGATGATCAGGTCAAAAGCCGCTCAGTGGGTTCCGCCTCATGGTCTTCGATGATCGATCCCAGGCTGTTATCGATTATTGTCGTTGAACCTACCATGTTACCTGCATGGGGTCTTTACAGTTACATGAGTTTTATGAACCAGAATGAGCAGGATGCGACAATCTATGAAGTCGCTTTCTGGCGCAAGATTATTACGCCTTTTACCACGGTGGTGATGCTGATTCTGGCAGTGCCTTTTGTGCTGGGCAGTCTGCGTGAAACCGGTGTGGGCCAGCGCGTATTTGTCGGTACATTGATAGGCACGGTTTTCTATGTGCTTAACCAGTCTTTCTCGCAGTTGTCGATTGTCTACAAGATCGATCCATTTTTGGCTACCACGCTGCCGGGAGTAGTGATGTTCATGATCGGCTTTTACCTGGTGAAAAAGCTCAATTAATACTTCCTCCAGGCCGCCTGCACGAGATTCAGGTTATTCTTTGAGTTCTACCTGCACCAGTCGCGTTCCGGATAACTGGTCGTATAAAGTCAGCCTGTTCTTATTAAATAACGCCCATAGAAACCCGATACCAAACGGAATACAGGTCACTATTGCCCATCCCAGTCTCAGGCCTGATGTTTTTATCCCGGGCGTATGCAGACTGTCATCAACCACTTTCAGTTTCCAGACTTTCAGTCCCAGGGTCTGGCCTCCATGGGTCCAGAACCAGAGATAAAACAGTGCCGAAACCAGCGACAGGTAGAATTGGAACAGCAGTTTAATCCATGGAGTTTCCAGCAACTCTCCTGAACTTGACTGACCTGCTATCGATTCCACAACAATCGTAAACAGGCTGACCGCCACCAGAATTACCGCGGCCAGTAAAAACAGGTCATAAATGATGGCAGCAAGCCGGCGCATGATTCCTGCAGGCGCTACAGTGGTATTTTCAGTCATGTCTTGAATATTCTAAGTATTTGAAAATTAAATATTAAAAATAAATTATGGGGGAAATCCCTCAGTTCAGTAGGCAATCTGCCGGATTTCAGTACCGGTAAATATTAACCATACTCAATTCCACAACAAATAAGTCCGGGTTCGAAGTTTAATGCAGAACCTTTATGAGCTGGAAAAGCCAACAGGACTTTAATTATACCATCAACAAAGGCGTCAGCCCTCTTGTGGAGGCTGTTTTGGAAAGAAGAACAAGTGAAAGACTGTTGTCTGTAACTAAAGTGACAATTGGTTACAGCAATTTGGGGCTGGTTCCCGGTGAACTGGTCGATATCAGTCTTGGTGGAATGTGTGTCGATACAGGGTCAGTCAGTTTGCCTGTAAATGCACCGGTTAACGTCAGTTTCGTTATTGAAAATGCCTCCGGTGCCACCGATTGTGAGGCACATGCCATTATCGTCAGAAATCATGGTTCAAGCTGTTGCGTAATGTTCGACGGCATGGACATACAAACTCACCAGGCTTTGAGGTCCCTGGTGGGAGATTGGCAATTACTTCCGGATTCGTCTGGTTCCAGCCAGATGGCAGCGATGTGAGAACTCCCGATGACCTCTTATTGAAGTGCCCTTAACCGGGCACTTTTTTTTATCCCACTTCAATCGTCTATAATCTAACCATTATTTTATCTTCCGGAATAATTTTTCTCGAATGACCAGAGCAAAAAAACGGTCAATTTTCAGTCGTATTCTACGTCGTCTGCCTCTGCCAGTGCTGGCTATAGTGGTAGGGCTGATGGTTGGTACCGGCGTCTGGGTCGTGATTGATACTGTGCAGACTCGTGCGGTTCAACAACTCTTTGAGACAGAATTGCAAACCCGGCTGGAACAGCAGGCAAGGGATTCACTGACCCGTTTCAATCACTTCGTGGAACAATATGCAGCGATAAGTCGTCTACTGGGTAACCACAAGATACTTGCCCAGTACCTCAGTCCTTTGTTCTGGGGCAGGGACGAGCAGTATTTTAAAATGACCTACCAGAATGAAATACCTGCCTGGTTACCCGGTGAGATGTTATGGCAGTCCTTGCCCAGCCCCAGTCACATACTGCTGATTGATCGCCATGGCAAAATTCGTGAAGAGTACCAGTTGAAAGGTGAATCATTACCAGCGGAACTCAAGGATACACTTGACTGGGAAAACGACATCAGCAAGAGTTTTCTGACCGCGGCGTCCGGCCTGCCTTACCTGATCCTCATTGAGCAGGCCATTGATGAAAGTGACAATATTATGGGGGCCCTGGTACTGGTGATTCCTGTCGACACCGATTTTCTGCTGGCTTCCCAGCATGGCGTATCCCCTGAAGGTGCTATTGTGGCACTGCTAAAGGCCGATAATCACGAAATACTGGTGAGCAGCAACAATGAACTGGTGCTTGCGCAGCTTTTACCCGAAGACCTGTCTGATAATTATGAGGTGACTTCCCAGTCACTCGCGGAGTATTCCGAAACGCCTTTCAGCCTGCTTTTCGGTACCTTTGTGCCGCGCTCAGGAATGGTGGATACGGTACAGAGGGTACTGGCTATCGAGCGCAAACAACGCTGGATAGGAGCGTTTGTTTTTATTCTGGTGTTTTCGCTGTTGTTCATGCTGGTTTCAATGCAACTGAACAGGGTGCTTCGACGTATTTCGGATTTTGCCCGCCGCGCTTTGGGGATGTCGAGCCTGACTGTCAGCAGGGGCAACCCGTTATTTGTCCTGGATGACTGGATGCGGGATTTCAGCAAGCTGGTATTGACTGCCAGGGAAGAAATGCGCGTCAAGCATGAAGATGAAATTCGTGAGACGGAGGCATTAAAAGCAGCAATTATGGATACCTCTCTGGATTCCATTATTACGGTTGACGAAACGGGCAGAATTATTGATTTCAACCCAACGGCTGAAAAAACCTTTGGCTACCAGGCCGGCGAGGCTATCGGACAATTTATCGAGCCTTTGATTATTTCCGGGCAATCGCGTAACGAGTTCTGGCATACCCTGCATTCCTGTCTCTCCATCTCGATTACCCAGGATAAGAATCCACGCAGGGAAATGCTCGCCCGCAAGCAGGATGGTTCTTTCTTCCCGGTGGAGATATCCATCAAGCCCCTGCTGATGAAAGACTATTTTCTGTTCACAGTATATCTGCATGACATTTCGATGCGTAAGCAGCAGGAACAGGAAATCCGCAACCTTGCGGCATTCCCCAGCGAAAGCCCTATGCCAATTCTGCGTATCAATGATCGGGGCGTGATTATTTACGCCAATCAACCCAGTAAGCCGTTACTGGATTACTGGGAGGTGGAATACTTGCAGAAGCTGCCCCTGTACTGGGTAAAACAGGTAGAAAGTGTGCTGTCTGACGGTATCGAAAAGGTCTATGAGGTCAATGATAACGAACGTTATTATTCACTTTTACTGGTACCGATCCCGGGGAGCAATTATGTCAACATCTATGGCAGGGATGTGACAGAAACCCGCCATGCAGAAGCCGAGTCCAGGCAACATCAGACGGAACTGGTGCATGTCTGCCGTCTGTCGACAATGGGGGAAATGGCAACCGGTATAGCCCATGAACTCAATCAACCATTATCGGCCATTATGAATTATGCCAAAGGCAGCGCCAGACGAATCAAGTATGATCCTGGAGAAACAGGGGCAATATTGTCTGCGCTGGATAAAATCGCCGTTCAGGCGAATCGTGCTGCAGAAATTATCAAGCGCATGCGCGGCATGCTTGGCAAACAGCCGGCAATTCGTGACATGGCCGATTTAAATCACCTGGTACAGGAAGTCTGTTCATTTGTAGAGTTTGAAGTAAGAAAAAGTCATGTGAACCTGGAACTGGATCTGTATCCACAGGAGTTATTCGTTCAGGTTGACCTGGTCCAGATTGAGCAGGTCATTCTCAATATTGTCCGAAATGCACTGGATGTGTTGCAAAATTCAGACCGGCCGGAAAAAATTGTTTCTATCCAGACTGGTATAGCCGACAATAACCTTGTGTATGTAGCGATTCACGACAATGGTCCTGGAATAGAGGATGAAACCATGAGTCAATTATTCCATCCGTTTTTTACTACGAAGGACTCTGGTATGGGAATGGGGCTTGCCATCAGTCAGACAATTATTGATGATCACATGGGTAATATTTCGGTTGAGACGACTCCCGGCGAGGGAACGCGTTTTGTGGTTGAATTACCCATGCCGATAAGCAGTGAAAATACAATCGCGGTATAACTATGAATAATACGGAAACCAAGCAATCCACGGTTTATGTTGTCGATGATGACGATGCCATGCGTGAGTCATTAACCTGGCTGATCGAATCAGTAGGGCTGAATGTAGAAACCTATGCTTCAGCAGATGAGTTTCTCGAGTCCTATTACCCCGGCAGGCCAGGATGTGTATTGCTGGATGTCAGAATGCCTGGAATGAGTGGCCTGGAATTGCAGGGGCACCTGCAGAAACAACAGGTAACAGTTCCTGTCATCATGATTACCGGCCATGGCGATGTGCCCATGGCTGTCCGGGCGATGAAGTCGGGAGCCATCGACTTTATTGAAAAGCCTTTCAACGACGAACAGCTACTTGAGTCGATCCGTAATGCACTGGCGATAGATGATACCCGCAGGGATGAGCAGTCCTTCAAGGCTGAAGTGGCCTCACGACTGGCCCAGTTAACGCCTCGTGAATCCGAAGTCATGGATATGGTAACCGCTGGTAAATCCAACAAGGAGATCGCCAACAGCCTGGGAGTATCCGCCAAGACAGTCGAAGCACACCGTGCCAAGGTGATGGAAAAGATGGAAGCGGGCTCGCTGGCTGAACTGGTGCGCCTGGTTGTGTCTTCACATAGTTGATGCTACGTTGCTGAATCGACCGGTTTTATCCTGGGCATTTTATGACTGGGCAAATTCTGCATTCGCGACCACAGTCATTGCCGGTTTTTTCCCGGTTTTTTTCAAACAGTACTGGGCTGCAGAACAGCCGGCCAGTGAATCCACATTTTATCTTGGTTTATTCAATGCCATAGCCAGTCTCATTATCGTTGCCCTGGCCCCATTGCTGGGCGCCATGGCCGACCATCTTTCCCAGCGGAAAAAGTTTCTGTTTGTATTTGCAATGCTGGGCATTCTGATGACTGCAGGTCTTAGCCTGGTTGCTGCGGGTGCATGGCTGGCTGCCCTGTTGTTTTACCTGTTTGCGGTTATCGGTTTTTCAGGCAGTAATATCTTTTACGATGCATTAATCCTTAATGTGACCAGCCTGAAAAAGGTCGATAGTGTTTCAAGTCTGGGTTTTGCCATGGGCTACCTCGGGGGTGGAATCCTGTTTGCAATTAATATTGTCATGGTGACCTGGCCACAATGGTTTGGTCTGGCAGATGCTTCCGAGGCAGTGAAAGTTTCCTTTGTTGCAGTCGCGCTGTGGTGGGCATTGTTTTCAGTACCGATATTGTTATTCGTAAATGAAGAGCCAAGATCGTCTTCTTTAGAGGTCAGTGCACTGTCGGCGGCTTACAGCAATGTGATCCTGACCCTGAAACAGATAATGCGATTGAAGACCACATTTTTGTTTTTAGTGGCTTACTGGTTCTATATCGATGGTGTCGATACTATCATTCGCATGGCAGTGGATTTTGGCTTGTCGGTTGGTCTTGATTCCAATGGACTGCTGGCGGCATTGCTGCTGACACAGTTTGTGGGTTTTCCAGCAGCCCTGGTTTTCGGCAAGATCGGTGAGAAAAGAGGACCTAAATTCGGCATTAGTATTTGTCTGGGGGTCTACGTTCTGATTGTACTGTGGGCATGGCAGTTAACTGAACAATGGGAATTCTACCTGTTGGCAGTTGCGGTGGGCCTGGTACAGGGAGGTATACAGTCATTGAGCCGCTCTCTCTACTCAAGACTGGTTCCGGTACAGCAAAAGGCAGAGTTTTTCGGTTTTTATAACATGCTGGGCAAGTTTGCTGCAGTGATTGGTCCATTGCTGGTCGGCAGCATAGCGTTGCTGACCAATGATCCTCGTAGTGGAATCCTTTCAGTTTTGATATTGTTTGCCGTAGGCGGATTTCTGCTGGCAAAAGTGGATGTTTCGCAGGGTACCGAGGATGCGGCTTCATTCATTTTGAAGGGGCAGGTGTCAGCAAAATGACCTGTTTTTAGAATAATATAACTGTCAATTTTATGGCGTTTTATAAATTATTTTCCTAACTGTCTGAATTAATTATATTAATTAACTTGGCACGGCCTTTGCTGAGCCAATACTGTATTTGTGGGGATGACTATGGCTGACGAAGACAAGGCAGATGAATTCACTGAAGAAGGTGAAGGTGGCGCGGGCAAGAAAAAGTTGTTTCTTATCATCGGTATCGTTGTCCTGTTACTGGTAGCTGGTGGTGTGGTGGCGTTCCTGTTGATGGGAGGTGATGATGCTGCAGAAGTTGAGGAATCTGAACAAACCGCCGCAGCCACTGTTGAGGAAGAAGGTGAAAGAATTCCAATTTTTCATGCGATTCCCAAAGCCAGGGAGCCGGGTATGGTTATCAGCCTGGAACCAGGTACGGGCTTTAAACGGGCACAGGTCAGTTTCAGGATTTTTACCTACAGCCCGGAAGTGAAAGAGTATTTAGCGGCAAATGATCCAATGATCCGGCATAACCTGATCAATACGCTGACAACGTCGGACAATCAGAAATTTCTGAACAAGTCCGGAAGGGAAGAGCTTCAGAAGACACTCAAGCAGATGCTGTCTGACTTACTGAAAAACAGCAAGAATGAACAAGAGCAGGCGCTTGCGGGCAAGATTGAAGATGTTTATTTCAATACCTTTATTTTGCAGTAGGCAGATATAAAACCAAGGGACAAACATGAGCGCAACAGATTTATTATCGCAAGATGAAATCGATGCCCTGTTACATGGCGTTGATGGCGGCGATGTCGAAACTGAAACCGACGAGCCGTTAGAAGACGGTGTTGCGCGTCAATATGACTTTGCCAGTCAGGACAGGATTGTTCGCGGGCGATTGCCTACGCTGGAAATGATCAATGAACGTTTCGCCCGTTATTATCGAACTTCATTGTTTAACCTGTTACGCCGCTCGGCAGATATTTCGGTATCCGGTGTGCAGATGCAGAAGTTTTCCGAGTTTGTACATTCCCTGTTTGTCCCAACCAGTCTGAATATCATCAAAATTGCGCCACTACGCGGTAAGGCGCTTTGCGTCCTCGACCCCAAGCTGGTGTTCAGTGTGGTGGATAATTATTTTGGCGGTACCGGGCGTTTTCATACCAAGATTGAAGGGCGTGACTTCACTCCCACCGAGCTA
>Ga0180429_10000919_pt1 | contig 25476 bp, 21 predicted proteins | sample SS_ome_FD_132428 | JGI IMG/M metagenome (GOLD analysis project Ga0180429, IMG submission 132428) | Hypersaline lake sediment archaeal communities from the Salton Sea, California, USA - SS_1_S_1 metaG | ecosystem: Environmental > Aquatic > Non-marine Saline and Alkaline > Hypersaline > Sediment ...
ATGCTGCTGACCGCCGACGCGCGGCGGGCGGGGCTGTCGCCACCCGCCGGGCGGGGTGTCATCGTCACCGACACGCCGGTTCAACGCGAAACCGACTACGGCCGGGTCGACGACCACTCCTCGGCGGTCCGGGCCGACGGGGACCGGCGCAATACCTTCAACCGGGTGCCCGACTATCCCTCGCCGGGTGCGGCACCGGTGTGGGGTCAATGGTCGGGCGGGCGCCTGAGCGCCTCGAGTTCCTCCTCGGACGCGACCGCCCTGCCCAACGTCGCGCCGTCCAGCAGTCCGGTCGCCGCGGTGGACAAGGATTCGGCGACCGCATGGGTGTCCAACTCGCTGGAACCGGCGATCGGGCAGTGGCTGCAGATCGACTTCGACCGGCCGGTTACCAACGCCACGCTGACGGTGACCCCCAGTGCCACCGCCGTCGGCGCGCAGGTCCGCCGGATCCAGGTTTCGACGGTCAACGGCACCACCACCCTGAGCTTCGACACACCGGGCACACCGCTGACGGTGGCGCTGCCCTACGGGGAGACGCCGTGGGTGCGGATCACCGCGGCGGGCACCGACGATGGATCCTCCGGGGTCCAGTTCGGGATCACCGATCTGACCGTGACCCAGTACGACGCATCCGGATTCGCCCATCCGGTCGACCTGCGTCACACCGTGGTCGTGCCGGCGCCGCCGGCCGGGTCGGCGGTAGCGGCCTGGGATCTGGGCTCCGAACTGCTCGGCCGCGACGGCTGCGCCGACTCCCCCGACGGGGTGCACTGCGCAGCGTCTATGGCGGTCGCACCGGAGGAGCCGGTCACGCTGAGCCGCACGCTCACCGTGCCCACCGCGATGGAGGTGACACCGACGGTCTGGGTGCGGGCCCGGCAGGGCCCGCGGCTGGCCGACCTGATCGCCGCACCCGGGGCCACCCGGTCCCAGGGCAACGCCGACCTGATCGACGTACAGGGATCGGCTTACGCCGCCACCGACGGCGATCCGCGCACCGCCTGGACCGCCGCCCAGGGTTCCGGCCAGCACCTGGCCTCGCCGACTCTCACCGTGACACTGCCCAGCCCGACCGAGGTCACCGGTCTGCGGCTGACGCCCAGCGGCTCGCCGTTGCCCACCCATCCCACGCTGGTCGCGGTTGACCTCGGCGACGGCCCCGAGGTGCGCAGCCTCAGTGCCGAGGCCGGCAGGCAGACGGTGTCGTTGCGGCCCCGGGTCACCGACACGATCCGGGTCAGCCTGCTGGACTGGGAAGACGTCATCGACCGCACCGCGCTCGGTTTCGACCAGCTCAAGCCGCCCGGCCTGGCCGAGGTCACCGCGCTGGGACCCGACGGCACCCCGATCGCGGCGGCCGATGCCGCCGTCAACCGGGCCCGGATCATCGAGGTGCCCTGCGGGCAGGGCCCGGTGGTCGCGGTATCCGGGCGCTTCGTCCAGACCTCGGTGTCGACAACCGTGGATGACCTGTTGCAGGGCCGGCCGGTGCCCGCCCGCGCCTGCGATCCCGCCCCGGTCGCGCTGCCGGCCGGACCGCAGGAGTTGCTGATCAGTCCCGGGCCGGCATTCATCGCCGACGGCGCCGAGATCAACGGTCCGCTGGCGCGGGAGTTGACCGGCACCGTGCCCACCCCGGCCGAGGTGACCGAGTGGGGCCCGGACCGGCGGCAGATCACCGCGGAACGTTCGCCGGTGGCCCGCGTCCTGGTGGTACCGGAGAGCGTCAACCCCGGCTGGGTGGCCCATACCGCCGACGGTGCCGCCCTGACACCGGTGATCGTCAACGGCTGGCAGCAGGGCTGGGTGCTGCCGGCCGGCCGGCAGGGCACGGTCACACTGAGTTTCCCCTCCAACGCCCCCTACCGGGCCGGTCTGACGGTGGGCCTGGCGCTGCTGCCGATGCTGCTGCTGATGGCGCTGCTGCCGGCGCGCCGGCTGCCGCGGTCCGACGCGCCGGCCCGGCCGTGGACCCCGGGCGTACTCGGAATCGTCGGGCTGCTCGCGGCCGGGGCGCTGATCGGCGGAGTCGGCGGGCTGGCCGTATTCGGGGCCGCACTGACCGCCAGCCACCTACTGCGGGCTCGGCAGCCGCTGTTCGACCGGCTGACCCTGATCACCGCCGCCTCCGGGTTGATCCTGGCCGGGGCGCTGCTCTCGCGGTACCCGTGGCGCTCGGTGGACGGCTATATCGGGCAGTCGCCCTGGGTCCAACTGCCCGCGCTGATCGCCCTGGGCGCGCTGGCGGCGTCGCTGCTGCCGGTGCCGCCGCCGGCTTCAGACCGAGACGACGATCCGGGCCACGACGTCGGGGACGACCCGGACGAGGATGAAACCGGCACCGCCGCAAGCACTTCGCCGTAATGTCGGCGCCATGGGCACCGATAGCGGCACCACCGCCCGCACCGACGTCGACACGGTAGGAGGCGCGGTTGCGACCACCGACCTCGGCGTCACCCTGATGCACGAACACGTCTTCGTGCTCTCCCCGGAGATCATCGCCAACTTTCCGGAACGGTGGGGTGACGAGCGGGCCCGCGAGGAAGCCGCCGTCGAGAAACTCAACGCGCTCAAAGCGATCGGCGTCGATACCATCGTCGATCCGACCGTCATCGGACTGGGCCGCTACATCCCGCGTATCCAGCGGATTGCCGAGCGCACCGACCTTCGAATCATCGTGGCCACCGGTCTTTACACCTATGCCGATGTCCCGATGTACTTCCACTTCACCGGACCGGGAACCGCGATCGGCGGACCCGAAGCGATGGTCGACATGTTCGTCCGCGATATCACCGAGGGCATCGCCGGGACCGGCGTCCGGGCGGCGATCCTGAAATGCGCCACCGATGAACCCGGCGTCACTCCCGGGGTGGAGCGGGTGCTGCGGGCGGTCGCGCAGGCCCACCGGGCCACCGGCGTGCCCATCACCACCCACACCCACGCCCACAGCCGCCGCGGGCTGGATCAGCAGCGCATCTTCGCCCAGGAGGGGGTGGATCTGAGCCGGGTGGTCATCGGGCACAGCGGTGACAGCACCGATGTGGATTATCTGGAGGAACTGATCGCGGCCGGCTCCTACCTCGGCATGGACCGGTTCGGTCTGGACAACATCCTGGGCTTCGAGGATCGGGTCGGCATCGTGGCGACGCTGTGCGAACGCGGCCATGCCGACCGGATGGTGCTCGCCCACGACGCCGCCTGCTATGTCGACTGGCTGCCCGAAGCGGCGCTACCGGTGGTGCTGCCCAACTGGCACTATCTGCACATCCACAATGACGTGCTTCCCGCCCTGCGGCAGCGTGGCGTGACCGAGGAGCAGATCACCACCATGCTGGTCGACAATCCGCGCGCCATCTTCAGCCACGGAGGCGCCTACTGATCGGTTGCCGGGGCAACTTCAGGGTCGAGGAGTGGCAGCGATCCACGCGGCGATCCGCGCCGCGAGATCGTCGCCGACATCTTCCTGGATCATGTGTCCGGCATCGGGGTAGTCATGGTGCGGCTGTCCGGCCGCGCCCGCGATCCGTTCCCGCGTCGCGGCGATCGAGTCGGGGGTTGCGAAGATCGGATCGCGCAGCCCGAAACAGCCCAGCACCGGGCGGTCGAATTCCTCGAGAACGGCGCGGGCCGCTGCGTTGGTGGGCACATCGCCGACGGTGTTCACCAGCGATGGAAAGGTCCGCGGGCCGGCCATGTAGATCCGGCACGGGAACGGTGCGTCGTAGGCGTCGAGTTCGGCGTCGGTGATGGGAGCTTGGATGGTGGCCCGCATCGGCACCGACGGCATGAAGTCCTTGCCGACCAGCGCATAGGTCGCCCAGGCCTGGAACATGTTCATCCCGCCGCCGGGGCCGATCACGTCGGGGAACTCGAGATCCTGCGGTTCCAGCGAGTCCGGGAGGGTCAGAATCTCCGCACCTTCGGGCAGCACCAGCAGGTTGCCGTTGGCGACCACGATCCGGGCGAACAGGTCGGGCCGGTGGCCGACGCAGCGCAGCCCGATGAGCGAACCCCAGTCCTGCACCACCGGGGTGATCCCGTCGAGGCCGAGCACGTCGATGAACTCCTCGGTCCAGGCGACATGCTGCAGGAAGCGGTAGTCGGCGAGTTGGACCGGCTTGTCGGACTTGCCGAAGCCGATGAAGTCCGGGGCGATCACCCGGTTGCCGGACGCGGCAAGCAGCGGGATCATGCTGCGGTACAGGTAGCTCCAATCGGGCTGTCCATGCAGCAGCAGCACCACCTCGCCCTCGGGATCGCCGGCCTCGACGTAGTGCATCCGCATCCCGTCCACCTCGGCGTAGTTCGGCTCCCACGGATAATCCGGCAGGTCGGTGAAGCATTCGTCAGGGGTTCGCACGAACGGCCGACCGGAAGCCGTCCAGAGAATGTCGGCGTCATCAGGTGAGACGTCGGGTGGCAGATCCGGTGTCATGGGGCGCTCCTGGTGGGTCGAGTCGATGGGTTCCGGGTCGTGGTGGTCATGCCGCCCGCCGCGCGGTCAGGTGTTCAAGGCAGTTCGAGATGTCACGATCGGCGAACTCGAAACCCGCATCGAGCAGCGTGGTCGGTGAGACCCGTTGCCCGGCCAGCACGAGTTCGTCGCCGGCTTCACCGAGGATCAGCCGAACGGCGGCCGCAGGCAACGGGACCGCCGAAGGGCGTTTCATCGCCTTGCCCAACGCTCGAGCGAACTCTGCGTTGGTGACGGCGTTGGGGGCCACGACGTTGACGGGCCCCTCGATATCCGGACGGTCGATCAGGAAGACAATCGCAGCGACCACGTCGCGCAGACTTATCCACGACATCACCTGCTTGCCGGTGCCGTACCGACCGCCGACGAAGAACGTGAACGGCGTGGCCAGCGGTGGCAGCGCTCCGCCGTCCATTGACAGCACAACACCGATCCTCAGCAGCGAAACTGCGCTACCCGCGTCGGTGGCGGGCAGCGTCGCCGCCTCCCAGTCGTCGATCAGTTCCTGGAGGTAGCACGTTCCCACTCGTCGGTCGCGGTCGGACTCGGTGAAGGTCGGGTGGTCATCGGGGTAGATGCCATACGCGTGCACCGACGATGCGTTGATCAGATGAATTGTCGGATTCTCCGCGCAGACGCTCGCGCAGATCGTGGTGCTCGCGAGCCGACTCTCGGTCATGGTCTTCTTGTACGCGGGGCTCCAGCGCTCATCGTTGACCCCGGCACCGGCGAGGTTGACGATGGTCCCGACATCGCTTGAATCGCCATCCCGGAAGCCCTCCCACGACATGCACCGTCGCGCTGTCGGGAACTGATCGGCAAGCCGGGCGGGATCGCGACCGACAACAGCGAACGGCGTCCCTCGCTCCGTCAATGTGTCGATCAGTTCGCGACCGACCATGCCGCTGGCTCCACACACGACGACCAAATTCATCGTGCACCCTTTCGCTTGAGTTTGTCGTACCCGTTCAGGCCGCCTGCCCCCGCGGATTCTTGTTGAGCTGGCCGAAGATCAGCCGCGGCGCGAAGCGACTCAACCACTTCAGCTGAGTCGACTGCCCCGGTGCGATTTCGCTCCTTCCCCGGGACAGGTCGTGAAGAAAGACCGACACGAGTTTCTCGGGCGCCATCCGGGAGAACGACGGGTCCAGTTCACTTGCCATCGGCGTATCCACCACCGGCGGCAGGAGTTCCACCACCCGCACCGAGGTCCCGGCAAGCTGTGCGCGCAGGCTCTGGGTATAGGAGTGCAGGAACGCCTTGCTGGCGCTGTACACCGGCGCGGCGGTCCAGGGAACATAGGCCAACCCGGAGCTGACATTTACCAGCACCGAGGGCCGGGTCAGCATGCCGGGCAGAAAGTGATGCACCACACGGACCGGTCCCGCGGCGTCGATGGCGATCTCGCGCAGCTGGCTCTCGAGGGCGAACCCCTTGGTCACGTCGAAGGCCAGCAGAACCCCCGCGCTGTTGATCAGGATGTCCACGCCGCCTTGGGATTCGACGGCGTCGCGCAGCGCGACCACCTGCTCGTCATCGGAGACGTCACACACCACCCCGGATATCGACGGATGCGATGACGCCGCCTGCCGCAGCCTTGCCTCCGTTCGGCCGGTGATGATGACAGTGGCGCCCTCGTCGGCGAAGGCGCGGGCCATGGCCAAGCCGATGCCCGAACCGCCGCCGGTGATCACTATCCGCTGCCCGTTGAATCGCATCCTCGTCCCGTCCTCGATTGGCTTGCCGCTTGCAAGCTAACAATATCACTTGCTAATTGCAAGTGAGTGGCCGATGATGCCGGGATGACGACCAGACACATGGCGATGCAGTTCGACCACGCGATCGTGGGTGGTCATCGCCTTCGCTTCGCAGCAGCACGCAAGCCCGGCGCGCCCCAGATGCTGATGACCTCCCCCCAACCCATGAGCGTGTTGACCTACCGGAACATGTGGAGCCGGCTGGCCGAGCGATTCGATCTCGTCGCCGTCGACTTGCCGAACCACGGCGGATCCGACGCCGTCGCCGACGTGACCACCGTCGACCAGCACGGCGCATTCCTCGGGGCAATCCTGGATCACTTCGAACTCGAGCGTCCGCACTTCGTCGGACCCGATATCGGCACACCCATCGCGCTTCGGTTCGTCGCCGACAACCCCGACCGGATCGCATCGATCGTCGGCGGCGATGCCGGGACCATCTCGCCCGTCGAAGGTGAACTGATCTTCCGGCTGCTGGTGAACTCCCGACTGTTCGGGCTGGCCAACCGCTCACTCGGCCGCCACGTGGGCGGAAGCTTCTACGCACATTCGGCGAACAGCATCGGCTTCCGTAAGGAACGGCCGCCGAAGGCGGTACTGAAGGACTTCCGCGACGGCTCGACAGGGCCAGGCAAGCTCCGTGGCCAGTTGGGCTTCCTGCAGAGCTACCCGAGCAGCGTGCCCCGATTGATGGCGGCCTACCCGTCGATCACGACGCCCGTCCTCGTGCTCCACGGCGAGCACGACACCTTCGTCGCGATGAGCAACTCCAAGCGACTTAGCGAACTCCTGCCGAACAGCGCGTTCGCCGTCATCCCCGACGCCGCGCACTACTCATGGGAGGACAACGTCGAGACCTATCTCCAACACGTCCTGGACTGGACCGCCAAGGTCGAGTCGGGAAACTGAGTCCGCGGCTACCGGTGCGAAGTCCACACCCGATCACAAGGTCACTTGCTAAATGCAAGTCAGTATTCGATACTCGCTACATGAGGCGATCCGACTGCCCCATCGCCGCGACGCTGGACCTCATCGGCGATCGGTGGACACTCGTGGTGTTGCGCGACATCCTGCTCGTCCATCGCTACGGGTTCTCCGAGATTGCGGCGAAGGAGGGCATCGCGACCAACATCAAGGTGGACCGACTCGACCGTCTGGTCGAGGCCGGCCTCCTCGAACGCCGGGTCGATGAGGCCGACCGCCGCCGGCGCACCTACCTGCCGACTGAGCGTGCGATCGAGCTCATCCCCATCCTTGTGGACCTGCTCGTCTGGGGTCACGCCAACACCGGCGCCCCGGGACGGGCCGAAGCGGCCCGGGCGGCACGAGCCGACCGCGCTAGGGTCGTCCGCGACCTGGAATCGGCGGCACGGGAGAATTCCGACTCGATGCGAGCCTGACCCACACCGGAACCCGCCACCCGTCAGGCAAGATCGGGGCTATGGCCGAGCGCGACGTCCCGCCGATCGGAACCCGGATCAGCCGACTGGCCGCCGAGGCTCCGGACACCCCGGCGCTCACCCATAACGGCCGGACGCTCACCCGCGGACAACTGGAGTCGATGACCAACCGGCTGGCGCGGGCCTACGCCGAACTCGGCGTGCGCCGGGGCGAGTATGTCACCATCGCGTTGCCCAACTCCATCGAATGGGTGGCGGCGGTGGTGGCGACCTGGAGGCTGGGGGCGATCCCGCAACCGCTGTCGGCCCGGCTGCCGAACGCGGAGTACAGCCAGCTGCTCGACCTCCGGGAGCGGGCGCTGCTGGTGGGCCGGCCCGACCCGCGTGGGATCACCAGATCGGTTCCCGGCGACTACGAACCCGGTCCAGCCGTCTCCGACGGCCCTCTGCCGGAAGCGGTTTCACCCTCGCTGAAGTCGATGGCCTCCGGTGGGAGCACTGGGCGGCCCAAGCTGATCGAGGCCGGCGGCGACGGCCGCTTCAACGGAACCGTGGTCGCGGCGATGATGGGAAACAAGGCGACCGACACCCAACTGGTGTCGGTTCCGCTGAGTCACAACACCGGCTTCACCTCGGCCACCATGGCGCTGGCGACCGGACAGCACCTGGTGCTGATGAGCCGGTTCGATCCGCACGAGTTTCTCCGGCTGATCACCGAATACCGGGTCGACTACCTGGCGACGGTGCCGACCATCATGCAACGGCTGCTGCCGGTCTACCACACCGGAGCCTATGACCTGTCTTCGGTGCGACGGTGGTGGCATCTGGCCGCACCGTGCCCGCCGAATGTCAAAGAAGCCTGGATCGACATCCTCGGCCCGAAGGTGGTGTGGGAACTTTACGGCGGCACCGAACTTCAGGCGCTTACCTTCATCAGCGGCACCGAGTGGCTGGACAAACGCGGTTCGGTCGGCCGGGTGGTGTCCGGCGAAATGACGGTGCTTGACGAGGAGGGCAACTCCTGTCCGGCCGGGGTGGTCGGGGAGATCTTCATGCGCCCGTCGCCGGGCAGCCGACCCACCTACCGCTACATCGGCAGCACCGCCCGCACCCGCCCGGACGCAGAAGGGGCCTGGGACTCCCTCGGCGATCTGGGCTGGTTCGACGAGGACGGCTACCTCTACCTGGCCGACCGCCGGGTCGACATGTTCACCGTCGGCGGTCGCAACGTCTACCCGGCGGAGATCGAGAATGCCCTGGCCGAACATCCGGCGGTGTTGTCCAGCCTGGTGGTCGGCATCCCGCACGCCGATCTCGGACAGGTCCCGCACGCCGTCGTGCAGGCCGCCGTGCGCCCCGCGGACGATCACGACCTCGATGCGGCCGCCGTTGCGGACTTCGTCGCGCAGCGGTTGGCGGCGCACAAGGTGCCCAGAAGCGTGGAGTTCGTCGACACCCCGCTGCGCGACGATGCCGGCAAGGCCCGGCGCACCGCCGTCCGCGCCGAGGTCATCTCGCGACGTGGCCTTATGTAGTGGCGCGCGACGTCAACGCGCGACCGCCGGCTCCGGGGCGTCGGTGACCGAACTGTCCAGCGGTGGGATCGGCACCCGGCGCCCCCGCCGATACTCCCAGCGGCGTAGTGCATTGCGGCACGGCGACTCGATGAGCGCATAGCTGACCGCCGCCATCGCAAATCCCAGCACCGTGGTCAGCACGAAGATCACCACCAGATCCCCGTTGAACATGAACGTGCCCACTATCGGGAACACCATCACCAGCGCAGCCAGATGCCAGATGAACAGTCCGTAGGACCACCGGCCGAGGATGACCATGACCGGGCTGCCCATGATCCGGTGTGACTGCCCGGGCCGGTCCAGCACCAGCGGTGCCAGTAGCGCGCAGGCGACTACGGCGCCCATCGAGGTGCGCACCACGAACTGGCCGAGGGTCGCCGGGACGAGGTTCTTGGGCCCGGCCAGCGGCGAAGCCGAAATCAGATAGGCCACCAGAGCGATCCCGTAGATAAGCCAGGGGTTGCGGGCCAGTCGGTGCGGCCAGCCGACCGGGCTGACGGTCCACTCGGCCAACAACATCCCGGCGGCGAACCAGGACGCGTACGCCGGCGGCCAGTTGAGGAAGTTCACCCCCTCAGCGGTGTGGATGGGCAGCAGACCCCAGCCCAGGCTGACCAGCGCCACCGCGGCGATCACCGGAACCCGTGCCCGCACCGGCAGCCGGTAGGCCAGGACCGCCAGAACGGGCAGCGCCAGGTAGAAGCTGACCTCCACCGACAGGCTCCACATCTGGGTCAGACCGGCAGTCAGCGTCAGCGGCACGTACACCTGGGTGAGCGTCAGATTTGCCAGCCACACCGTGCCGTTGGCGTGGTTGGCCTCCGGCAGCAGAGTCAGGATGATGACCACCGCGACCAGGTAGCCCGGCATGATGCGGACCAGCCGGGACCTCAGGTAGTGCCCGGTCGCGGGCCGGTGCCGCATCTCCCGGGCGGCCGCGGCGTGACCGCGCCACAGCAGGAACCCCGATAACGCGAAGAACACCGCGACAGCCAGGTCGAAACGGTGCAGCAGCCGTCCCAGCACACCGTCCTGCGTGCCGGTCTGAAACGCGACGTGGGTCAGGACCACCCCCATCGCCGCGCAGGCGCGCATCCCCTCCACCGCGGGCAGAAAGCTCCGGGTGCCGCCCACCTGATCGGGCACCGGTTTCATGGCTGCCAGTCTGCCGGGACGGCCGGGCGGCACGGTGAGCGGGTAGGCGGCCGGCCGGACCGGAAATCCACGCGCTGGGCCGATCGGCTTAATTTCTGCTGTTAGTGTTCAGACCGCATCGCCGGACGTGTGAGCGGTTCGGCATCCGCGGTCATCAGCCGTCATACACGACCCCATGAGGAGGCCTGGGCAGCGTGAATCGGGCAAGCATGCTGCGACTGGCGTCGCTGGGCATCATCGGACTCGGTGCCGCTCTACTGACCGCCGCGGTGCTGTTGTCCTTCTACACCGTCGGCAAGATCGAGAAGATTCCGCTCGATATCGACCAGACCCTGGTCAGCAACGGAACCGGCACGGCATTGGATCCCAACTCGCTGTCGGCGGGCGACGGCGCACAGTTCACCGTCAACACCGATGTCCCATTGGTCTCCCAGCAGGCGATGACCGTGGAAACCCCGGCCAACGCCGAGGTGGTGACCTTCCAGGTCGGCACGACAGTGCGGCGCAGCGACAAACAGAAGGACGACGGCCTGCTGCTGGCCATGGTCGACACCGTTACCCTCAACCGCAGCACCGCCGAGGCGGTATCCGACGACGATCGTCCCGGCGGCTCGGTGCAGAAGCCGCGCACCATCGAGGACGATATGCCGCCGACCAACGTCGCCCTGCCGCATGAGGGCCTGTCCTACCGCTTCCCGTTCAACACCGAGAAGCGGTCCTACCCGTTCTTCGACCCGATCGCGCAGCGGGCCTTCGACGCCAACTACGACGGCCGGGACGATGTCAACGGCCTGAGCACCTACCGGTTCACTCAGAACGTCGGCTACGACGCCGACGGTCAACTGGTCGAACCGATCCGGTACGCCTCGCTCTATGACCGCAGCGAGGACGCCGACGTGACCGCCCGGGCCGAGCTGTGGGGCATACCGGACGTCGATCCGTACGAGCCGATCACGATGACCCGCTTCTACGCCGCCCAGCGCACCTTCTGGGTGGACCCGGTATCGGGGACGATCGTCAAGGCCAAGGAGCGGGCCAACCACTACTACGCGCGTGACCCACTGCTGCCCGAGTTGGAGGTCGCCGACTACACGGTGACGTCCACCGAGCAGACGGTGGAGTCCCAGGTGGCCGCTGCCCGCGCCGAGCGGGACCGGGTGGCGCTCTGGACCCGGATCCTGCCGATCAGTCTGGCCGCCGCCGGCGTCGTCGCCCTGGTCGGCGCGGTGCTGCTGGGCCTGTTCAGCAGTCGGGTCGAGTCCGTTCTGGCCGAACCCGGCGAGGACGATATCGATATCGGGTTGTTCGGCCGGGATGAGACCGGGCCGATGCCCGCGGCGCAGGCGCTCACCGAGAAGATCCCGACCCGCCGACCGGAGCCCCCGACTCAGCAGCCGTGACCCAGGTCGCCGTCGCCGACCGCCGGCTGACCGCACTGATGCTGCCCGGCTACGCGGCTGCTTTGGCTTTGGCGGTGACCGCGCCACTGCTGGCGCCCGGATATCTGCTGCTGCGCGATGCGGTATCCACCCCCCGGTCCTATCTGTCCGACTCGGCGATCGGCCTTGGCGAGGCGGCCCCCCGTGCGGTGCCGCAAGACTTCGCGGTCGCCGCGCTCTCGATGGTCCTCGACGGCGGCCTGATCGTCACAGCGCTGCTGTTCGGCGCACTGCTGCTGGCTGGCTGGGGAGCGGGCCGGCTCGCGGCGCTGGTGCTGCCGGACGCCGGTGCCGCCGGACAACTGGTCGCCGCGACCGTGGCGGTGTGGAATCCGTTCGTCGCCGAACGCCTGCTGCAGGGACACTGGAGCCTGCTGGTCGCCTACGGCTGCCTGCCATGGGTCGCCGCCGCAGTTATTCGACTGCGAGCCGGGTCCACGGCAGACGGGTCGGCAGGAGTCGGGGCCTGGCCGGCGATGGTGTTCTGGATCGCGCTCGCGGGCCTGACCCCGACCGGGGCCATCCTGGCGACCATCGTCGCCCTGGTGTGTGTTGCCGCGCCCGGCGTGGGGGTAAGCCGCCGGCGTTGTGCCGCGGCGGTCGCCGGCACCGCCCTGTTGACCGCCGGTCCGTGGCTGATGGCCTCGTCGCTCAGCGGCGCCCTCGGCTCCACACAGGGAGCGGGGCTGGCGCCGTTCGCCGCCCGAGCCGAACCCTTCCTGGGCACCCTGGGCAGCCTGGCCGGGCTAGGCGGTATCTGGAACGCCGAAGCGGTGCCGCAGTCCCGTACGACGGGGTGGGCCGCGCTGGCCACGGTCGCCCTGCTGGCCGTGGTGATGGCCGGTTTGCCGGCCCTGCTGAAGCGGCGCCGGGCACGGCCGCTGCTGATGCTGGCGGCGGTGAGCATCCTGGTACCGGCGGCGATGGCGACCGGGCCCGGCCTGGCTCTGCTGCGGGCGGCGGTCGACGTCGCCCCGGGCCTCGCGGTCCTGCGCGACGGCCAGAAGTGGGTGGCGCTGGCCATGCCCGGCTACGCACTGGCCGGGGCCGGCGCGACGCTGGCGTTGCGGCGGCGGATGCGTCCGGCCGTAGCCGCGCTGCTGTGCTGCGCGGCCCTGCTGGCGGTTCTGCCCGACCTGGCCTGGGGCGTGGGCGGCAGAATCCGGCCGGTGCACTACCCGGGTGCATGGCAGCAGGTGGCCGCGCGTGTGAACGCCGATCCGCGGCCGGTGGCGGTGCTGCCGGCCGAGACCATGCGGCGCTTCGGCTGGTCCGGGCCGGCACCGGTACTCGACCCGCTGCCCCGGTGGCTGCGTGCCGAGGTGCTCGTCACCGGGGATCTGCTGGTCGGCGGCCAGACGGTGCCCGGCGAGGGTAGCCGGGCACGGGAGGTGCAGCGGCTGCTGCTCTCCGGTGCCGATCCGGCCGCCCTGGAGCGGGCCGGGGTGGGCTGGGTGGTGGTCGAGTCCGGTACCCCCGGTACGACGGGTTCGGCCGGCGAGACCCTGCGGCGGTTGCCCGAGGCCTACCGCGACGATGATCTGGCGCTGTACCGGGTCGGCGGCAGCGCCGCGGCCGCGCCGGCGGGGCAGCGGATCGCGATGATCGCCGCCCACCTGCTATGGGCCGGGCTGCTGGTCGGCAGTGCCGGGGTGCTGACGGTCGGCCGACTGCGTCGCGGTGGCCCTGGTTAGCGTGAACCGGCCCGGGCCGACCCGGCGTCAGAGCAGGCCGCTGACCCGGTCGCCGGCGTGCACTGATTCCAGCACGGTGTGCATTGCCGCCGCGCTCTGCGGCCAGGAGAACTCCCGGCTGCGTGCGGCGGCCTTGGCGCCGAGTTCAGCTCGCAGAACACCATCGGTCAGCAGCCGCTGTAGACCCCGCACCAGCTCGTCGCGACTGTCCACGAGCAGGCCGGTCACTCCGTCGATGACGGAATCGGTCAGCCCCCCGGCCGACCGGTAACCGATGGTCGGCACACCGTGCTGGGCCGCCTCAATCACCGCAAGCCCCCAGCCTTCTTTGCTCGACGGCAGTACATGGACCCAACTACGTTGCACCACAGCGTGTTTGGTGACCTCATCGACGTGACCGTGGAATGTGACGGAATCGGAGATACCCAACTGGGCGGCGTGCCGGACCAGGCGGTCGTGCCACCACCCGTCGCCCAGGACGTCCAGGTGCAGATCCGGCATCCCGGGACGCAGCTCCGCGACAGCCTGCAAGGCGTCCTCGATCTGCTTATGCGGTACCAGCCGGGACAGCACCACCACCCGCGGGGTCGTCGAGCGCGGGGCGCCGAGGGTCTGCGGGGGCGCTTCGTCAAGGCCGTTGCGCACCACCGCGACCCGGGTGGTGTCGACGCCGAGATCGGCCAGATCGCGCGCCGACGGCAGCGACACCGTGACGTACTGATTGTGCCGGTGCAGCCGGGGGGACAGCCGGGACTCCACCAGCCAGCCGACCCGGCCCAGAACACGGCCGGCAACCGGCCACTGGTGGCGGTGGCAGTGGTGGACCAGGACGACGACCCGGCGGCCGAAGGCCAGCCGGGCCAGGAACGGCAGACCGTTCTGGCTGTCGATCACCACATCGGGGCGGGCGCGCCGCAACGGGCCCAGGCCCGCCCGGGCGGCCACCATGGCCAGACCGGCCCGGATGTAGACGGTGTAGTGGCCTCCGCCGCGGCTGATCCGCACCCCGTCGACGACCTCGTCGCGGGATGCGCCGTCGTAGCGGGCGGTGCGCAGGGTGACATCGACGCCGGCCTCGACCAGCAGGGCGCCGATCCGCTGCAGGTAGGTCTCGCTGCCGCCGCCCTGCGGGTGGCCGGTGTCCCGCCAGCACAACAGCAGCACTGAGCGAACGGGAGTCGAGGAGGCGGACATCCCGGCCAGCCTATCCCGGGTTGAGAGGATGGCTTCCCTGGCCGGGAATCAACCGCCCTGCCGGACTGCTCCGATCCGACGGCTCTGGCACAGTGGTGCACCGATGGCCGTCACCGACCTGTTCGCCCGGCGCGCGACGCTGTCGCGGTCGGTGGGTCTGCTGGGCCGGTTCCGCTTCGAGCAGCGCGCTCCGGATCGGTTCTACGGCGCCCTGGCCGCCGACACCGCGGCGATGGTCAACGACCTGTGGGATGCCCGCGAGCAGGGCGGCCCCGGGGCCGGCCATCGGGGCCGCAGTCTTCTGGACGTCGGCGGCGGCCCGGGCTATTTCGCCACCGCGTTCACCAGCGCGGGCTGGCGGTATATCGGGGTCGAACCCGACCCGCGGGAGATGCACGCGGCCGGTCACATCGACCGGGGCGGGTCGGGGGCTTTCGTGCGGGCCTCCGGACTGGCGCTGCCGTTCGCCGATTCGTCGGTCGATGTGTGTCTGTCGTCCAACGTCGCCGAACATGTGCCGCAGCCCTGGCGGCTCGGCGCGGAGATGTTGCGCGTTACCCGGCCCGGCGGTCTGGCGATCCTGTCCTACACGGTGTGGCTGGGACCGTTCGGCGGCCACGAGACCGGCATGCTGTGGCACTACCTCGGCGGCGCCCGGGCGGCGGCACGCTACACCCGCCGGCACGGGAATCGGCCGAAGAATGACTACGGGTCGTCGTTATTCGACGTCTCGGTCGCCGACGGCCTGCGCTGGGCCGCCGGCACCGGCGCGCTGGTCGCCGCTTTCCCTCGCTACCACCCCCGATGGGCCTGGTGGTTGACGTCGGTACCCGGCGTGCGGGAGTTTCTGGTGAGCAACCTGGTGCTGGTGCTGTCCAAGGATTGACACCTGTTCCAACACCGCACCGGTCGGTAGTGTGACGGCTATGACGCAGACCGCCTATCAGACCGAGTTCGACAAGCTCTTCATCGGTGGCAGGTGGGTCACGCCGTCGACCTCCCACGTCATCAAGGTGCACTCCCCGGCCACCGGCGAATACGTCGGGAAGGTGCCGCTGGCCGCAGCCGCCGATGTCGACGCCGCCTGTGCCGCCGCCCGCAAAGCTTTCGACGAGGGCCCCTGGCCGCGAATGACCCCGCAGGAGCGCCAGGCGGTGATCGCCAACGCGGTCAAGCTCATCGAGGACCGCGCGGATCTGTTCAAGTTCCTGCTCAAAGCCGAGACCGGTCAACCGTCGATGATCGTCGACATGGTGCAGTACGGGGCCGCGGTGTCCGGGCTGCAGTACTACTCCGAGGCCGCGGATAAATTCACCTGGACCGACGTTCGGGACGGCATCTACGGCCAGACCCTGGTGCTGCGCGAGCCGATCGGCGTGGTGGGTGCCGTCGCCGCCTGGAATGTGCCGATGTTCCTGGCCTGCAACAAACTCGGCCCGGCCCTGCTGGCCGGCTGCACGATGGTGCTCAAGCCGGCTGCCGAGACACCGTTGAGCGTCAACGCCCTGGCCGAGGTGTTCGCCGAGGCCGGGTTGCCCGAGGGGGTGCTGTCGGTGGTGCCCGGGGGTGCCGAGACCGGGCGGGCGCTGACCGCCAATCCCGATGTGGACAAGTACACCTTCACCGGCAGTTCGGAGGTGGGCAGGGAAGTCGGCCGGCTGGCCGCCGAGAAGCTCAAGCCCTGCACCCTGGAACTGGGCGGCAAGTCCGCGGCCATCATCCTTGAGGACGCCGAACTGGACTCCACCCTGGGCATGCTGCTGTTCTCCGGGCTGCTGAACAGCGGGCAGGCCTGCATTGCGCAGACCCGCATCCTGGCACCGCGGTCGCGCTACGAGGAGATCGTCGGCAAGATCGGCGCGGCCGTCGCCGCGATGCCGGTCGGCATGCCGGATGATCCGGGTGCGGTGATAGGCCCGCTGATCAGCGAAAAGCAGCGCGAGCGCGTCGAAGCCTACATCAAGGAGGGTCAGCGGGAGGGCGCCCGACTGGTCACCGGCGGCGGCCGGCCGGAGGGCCTGGACCGCGGTTACTTCGTCGAGCCGACGGTGTTCGCCGATGTCGACAACTCCATGACAATCGCCCAGGAGGAGATCTTCGGCCCGGTGCTGGCGGTCATCCCGTATGACACCGAGCAGGACGCGGTGCGGATCGCCAACGAATCGGCCTACGGACTGGCCGGCAGCGTGTGGACCACCGACTTCGACAAGGCCATCGAGATCGCCTCGAAGATCCGCACCGGCACCTACGCGGTGAACATGTACGCCTTCGATCCGGGTGCGCCGTTCGGCGGCTACAAGAACTCCGGGGTTGGCCGGGAGAACGGGCCCGAGGGCATCGAGGCCTATGTCGAACTCAAGAGCGTGCTGCTGCCGTTCGGCTACACCCCGAAAGCCTGATCCGCCCCCCTTCCGCGCGGTCGGGCGCCAGGGGGAGGGGGTCAGTTCAGAAGACCACCCGGACGATCATCTCGGCGACGGCGGCCGGTTTGTCCACCCCGTCGATCTCGACGATGTGCTTGACGGTCACGTTGACCGTCGCGTCGTCGACCCGGACGGCATCGGCCAATTCGGATCGGACCCTGATGCGGCTGTCGACCGGGACCGCCGAGAGGAACCGGACCTTGTTGAGGCCGTAGTTGATGGCCAGTTTGGCGTTCTCGACGCGGAAGTTGCCCTTGCTCAGCGCCGGGATCAACGACAGAGTGAGAAATCCGTGCGCGATGGGGGTTCGATACGGGCTTTCCGCCTGGGCCCGCTCGACGTCGACGTGGATCCACTGATGGTCGCCGGTGACCTCGGCGAAGTCGTTGATGCGCTGCTGGTCGATAGTCAGCCAGTCGCTGACCCCGAGTTCCCGGCCCAGCAGGGCCTGCGCCCCGTCGATGGACGTGATCACCACCATGGTTCGCCTCCGGTTCCGCTGCTGCCCGCTGCCGCCCGCTTTCTATGGCGTGGATCATACAAGCGGCCCGAATCACTGTGTGATCAAGCTGTAACGCACCCCACGCTCGTTCGCTTTGCCCTCGAAGCGGACCGCCTCTATGGTGATAACCATAGTTATGGAGTCGTCGACGTCGCAGGACGGAGGTTTCCGATGTGGATCGTCGAGTTGAATATCGCCGGGGTCCGGATCAACCGGCGCGCCGATAGACGTCGCCACCTGCTGGGGCCGGGGTTCCTCGCACCGCGGGCGGCGCTGCGTCCGTCCGGCGCGGCGTGAGGTGACCGCCCGGGGATCAACGCGGATCGCGATGCTCGTCAGCGCGGCCGAGTTACTTCGCCAACGCGGCGCCGCAGGGGTGACGATCGACGCGGTACTAGCCCGCAGTGGCGCGCCGCGCGGTTCGGTCTACCACCACTTCCCGGACGGCCGTAGTCAGCTTCTGCGCGAAGCTCTCGAGTACGCCGGTCAGGAGATCACCGCCCGGATCGACACCGCCGCCGGCGATAGCGCCAACGCCCTGTTGCATCAGTTCGTCGCAATGTGGGGCGAGGCGCTCGTCGGCAGCGACTACACGGCCGGTTGCCCGGTGCTGGCCGCGGCAATCGGCTCCGGCGCCGACGAACAGCAACTAGCCTCGCTGGCGGCCGCCATCTTCGCCCGGTGGCGAAGCGCGGCGGCGCAGGCCTATCTTCGGGAGGGTTTCGATCCGGGCGAGGCCACCGCCCTGGCCGATACCGCGATCGCGGCGATGGAAGGGGCGGTGGTGCTGTGCCGGTCGGCCCGCAGCCTGCAACCCCTCACCGACGTGGCCCGCCAACTCGAGTTCCTGATCAAGGCCAGGGAGTTCGTCGCCCGGTTCCCCGCACCCGCCCCGAGTTGACCCGACCGACCCGAGTTGACGCGACCACAGAGCTAGTTGACGCGACCACAGAGATGAGGACTGCACCGTGATGACGGCATCCCGGGCCGACGGGACGGACCCGGAGACCCCGCTGAGCGTCCTGAGCCGGTTCGACATCACCACACTCGAACAGGACCTCGAACAGGACACGAACGTTTTCACCGTGGTGGCGCAGATGCCGATCGGCGGGGCGTCCAACCCGTTCACCGGCCTGCCGTCGGTGGCGGGGCTGGCCATCCTGGTCGACGACGTTGCCGGCCGGGTCAACTACTACCGGTGCGGGCGCGGGGTCTGGACGGTCTCCAGCGAGTTGACCGTGGAGATGAGCCCGGGTGCCGTCGACCATCTGCTGGCCGCACCGGACGAACCCGTCATCGCCGCCGCCCGCCCGCTCGGACCGGCCGGGGCCACCCTGCTGTCGATCTGCACGCTGACCCACCGCGGCACCGTGATCGGCGGCGGGACGGTCCGCACCATGCCGCTCACCGGCGGACCGGACGGTCCGCCGGTCCGTGGCGAGGACCCCCTGGTGCGTACGCCGCGCACCACCCTGGCCGAGCAGATGGCCGTGGAGCCGCTGTCCGCCCGGGACGGTGTCCTCCGGTTGCGCCAGCATCCGGACCCGATGGTCAACAACCTGATCGGCATCGTGCACGGCGGGGTGAGCAGCGCCGGACTGGAACTGGCGGCCGCGGCGGCCTTCAACCACGGGCAGCAGGCACCGCTGCGGACCGCCTCGATCCGGGTCAACTTCCTGCGCCCGTTTTTCTCCGGGGCACAATCGGTCTATGAGGCCACGGCACTACGCATCGGCCGCACCTCGGCCATCGCCGACGCCACCGCGATCGGCGACGACGGTAAGGCTGCGGTCATCGCCCGGGTCACCGGATATCGATGACCCGGGCGGACCGCGCCGTGGGTGACCACTTCGCGGCGCTGTGCGCCAATGAACCCGAGCTGGCGACGCTGCGCGGCTCGCTGCGGGAGTTCCTGGTCGCCGACCGCGCCGAGTTCGGCTGGCAGCCCAAAGTGGACGCCTGGCTGTCGAGTTGGGACGAGCCGTTCAGCGCCCGCCTCGGTGGCGCCGGATTCCTCGGGCTGACCATCCCGAAGGTGTACGGGGGCCACGGACTGAGTCACCTGCACCGCTACGTGGTGACCGAGGAACTGCTGGCCGCCGGGGCTCCGGTCGCCGCGCACTGGATCGCCGACCGCCAGGTGGGCCCGGGCCTGCTCGCCTACGGCACTGAGGAACAGCGCGACCGCATACTGCCGAAAATCACTGCCGGACAGTATTTCTCGGCCATCGGAATGAGCGAGCCGCAGGCCGGCTCGGATCTGGCCGCTGCGACCGCCCGGGCGACCCGCACCGACGGAGGATGGGTGCTTTCCGGCACCAAGGTGTGGACCAGCGGCGCCCACCTGTGCCACCAGATCGTGGTGCTGGCCCGCACCCGCCCACCGGACCCCGAGCGGCGGCACGCCGGGTTCAGCCAGTTCATCGTCCCGACCGATGCACCCGGGATCGACATCAGTCCGATCGTGCTGATGTCCGGCGAACACCACTTCAATGAGGTGAGCTTCGAGGAAGTCTTCATCGACGACACCAACCTGCTCGGAGCCGAGGGCGACGGCTGGCGCCAGGTCACCGCCGAGTTGTCTTTCGAACGCAGCGGACCGGAGCGGATCCTGAGCACCGCCCCGCTGCTGACCGCGCTGATCCGCCTGCTGGGCGACCAGGGGGATCTCGACGATCACGCCGCGGCTGCGGTAGGAGGGCTTGCGGCCCGGGTGATTTCGCTGCGCCAGCTGTCGGTGTCGGTGGCCCGTGCACTGGCCGGCGGGCAGTCCCCGATCAACGAAGCCGCTCTGGTCAAGGATCTGGGGACACGTTTCGAGCAGGAGTCCGTGGAGCTCGCCGCCGACCTGCTGTCCTATGCCGCCGCGGACGCCGAAGGTCGGGAGCGGGTGGCGGCACTGGTCGAGGTGGCCCGGGTCCACGCCCCGCTGTTCACCCTGCGGGGCGGCACCAACGAGGTGCTGCGCGGGATGGTGGCCCGCGGAATGGGGTTGCGATGAGCCCGGTGACCCCGGTGAACGCGGTGAACGTTCTGGGCGGCGGTGCATTCGGTTGCGGCACCGATGATCTCACCGATCTACGCGGCCTCGTCAACGAGATCGGCGCACGGTCCTTCGCGGCCCGGATCGGCTACCGGGCACTGCCCGATCCGCTGGATTCGCCGGCCTGGGGTCATCTGGAGGAGGCCGGTCTCACCCGGCTGGACAGCACCGCCGAGTCCGGCGGCGGGCCCGCCGAGGTAGCGGTAACCCTGCGCGCGCTGGCCCGGTACGCGGTGACGGTTCCGGTGGCCGAGACCGACCTGCTGGCTGGGTGGTTGGCCGCCGCCGCCGGTCTCGAGGTTCCCGATACCGGTCCGATGACCGTCGCCACCGGCCGCGCGCACCGATCCGGGCGCCGGCTCACAGCGCACCTGCGCGACGTTCCCTACGCCGCGGATGCCGTCGCGGTGGTGCTGGCTCTGCAGGAGGATGACCGGCTGCTGGTGGCGGTCCGCCCACCGGCCGGACTGTCCATCGTCAGGGGGCGAAACGCCGGCGGCGAACCCCGCGACGGATTCTGCCTGGCTGAGCGCGACGACGGCTTCGTCGCGGTCGACCTCAAGGATGAGCTGGTCCGCCGGGGCGCCTGGGCGCGCTGCACCCAGATCATCGGTGCCCTCGACGCCGCCGTCGAGTTCTCGGTGGCGCACACCCGCGAGCGTGAGCAGTTCGGCCGGCCGCTCAGCGCTTTCCAATCCGTCCAGCACACCCTGGCGACCATGGCCGGGGAGGTGGAGCGGGCCCGGGCCGCCGCCAACCTCGCGGTATCGGCGGCGGCGGACTTCGGCTTCGCCGATCCCCGCACCGACTTCGCGGTGACGGTGGCCAAGGTGACCCTGGGTCAGGTGGTGCCCGAGGTGGTCACCGCGGCCCATCAGGTGCACGGCGCCATCGGGGTGACGTTCGAGCACCGGCTGCGGCTGGCGACGATGCGGGCCCGCAGCTGGATCGCGGAGTTCGGCGACACCGCCCACTACGCGCGCCGGCTGGGCCGGCTGGCGCTGTCCGGAATCGATCCGTGGGATGTCCTGATCGGCTCCGTACGGTAGCGCCGGAGCTGACTCGTCTCGCCGGGACATCGCCGACCTGGGACACTGGTCCCATGTGCGGACTCGCGGGAGAGGTTCGGCTCGATGGCAGGCGCGCGGATGTGGCGACCGTCGACCGGATGGCGGCGACGATGGCCGATCGTGGACCCGACGACTCGGGCACCTGGGCATCCGGCCGGGTGGCCCTGGCGCACCGGCGCCTGAAGATCATCGACCTGTCGGCTGCCAGCGGGCAGCCGATCGTCGACTCCGCGTCGGGAATCAGCGGTGTCTTCAACGGCTGCATCTACAACTACATGGAACTGCGCGCGGAACTCACCGCCAAGGGGCACCGGTTCTTCTCCCACGGCGACTCGGAGGTTGTGCTGAAGGCCTACGCCGAATGGGGTGAGGCCTTCGTCGAGCACCTGATCGGAATGTTCGCGGTGGCTATCGTCGAACGGGACACCGGCCGGGTGGTGCTGGCGCGTGATCGGCTCGGGATCAAGCCGCTGTATGTGACGGAGTCCGCCGACACCGTGCGATTCGCATCCACGCTGCCCGCGCTGCTGGCCGCCGGCGGTGTCGATACCAGCATCGACACGGTGGCCCTGGCGCATTACATGTCGTTTCACTCGGTGGTGCCCCCGCCTCGCACCATCCTCGCCGGCGTGCGCAAGCTGCCGCCGGCTACCGTGCGCGTCTACGAACCGGACGGCACCCGGCGCGAACACCGCTACTGGGATGCGGCGTTCGCCCGCAGCGCCGAGCGTGCCGACTGGACCGACGTCGACTGGCAGGACGCTCTCGCCGAGTCGCTGTCCACCGCGGTCCGGCGTCGGATGGTCGCCGATGTCCCCGTCGGCGTCCTGCTCTCCGGCGGGCTGGACTCCTCACTGGTCGTCGCACTGCTGGCCGAGCAGGGGCAGACCGGACTGTCCACGTTCTCGATCGGCTTCGAATCCGTGGGCGGCCGCGAGGGCGACGAGTTCCAGTACTCCGATGTGATTGCGGCGCGGTTCGCCACCGACCACCACCGCATCCTCATTCCGCACACCGACCTGCTGCCCCCGCTGGAGGCCGCGGTCGCGGCGATGGCCGAACCGATGGTCAGCCATGACGCGGTCGCCTTCTACCTGTTGTCCGAGGCCGTCGCCCGGCACCTGAAGGTCGTGCAGTCCGGTCAGGGCGCCGATGAGATCCTCGGCGGGTATCACTGGTATCCGCCGTTGGAGGGAGTGCCGCGCGAGGCTGCCGTGGACACCTACGCCAAGGCCTTCTTCGACCGCGACGCCGCCGGCCTGGCCCGCGTGCTGAGCCCGGACTACCTGCCCGCCGGCGACCCGGCCCGCGATTTCGTGGCCGCCCATATGTCGGCCCCGGGCGCCCAGACCGCGGTGGACGCGGCACTGCGCATCGACACCGAGGTCATGCTCGTCGACGATCCGGTCAAGCGGGTCGACAACATGACCATGGCGCACGGGCTCGAAGCCCGGGTGCCGTTCCTCGACCACGAGTTCGTCGAGCTCGCCGCGACCTGCCCGCCGGAGCTCAAACTCGCCCAGGGCGGCAAGGGTGTCCTGAAGTCCATCGGCCGACGGATGTTGCCCTGGGAGGTGATCGACCGACCGAAGGGATACTTTCCGGTACCGGGTATCACCCATCTCGAGGGCAAGGTGCTGGCGCGGGTGCGCGACGCCCTGCACGACCCGGCGGCACGGGGTCGCGGGATGTTCCGTACCGAGTACGTCGACGCACTGCTGGCCGACCCCAACAGCGAGCTGACGCCGCTGCGGGGCAACAAGCTCTGGCAACTCGGCCTGCTCGAGATGTGGCTGCAGCACCATGGCATCTGAACCGGCGGAGAAGCGCGCAGGACGCGGCGATCCGGGGCGGGAGGTCATCGGTCCGGGCGGTGACCCGCGGATCCCGCACGCCGACGACGAGCACGCCCACCCCTCCGAGGGGGTGGCGCTGGACTGCGGTTGGGGTCAGATCGTGTTCGGTCAGACCTTCGCCGACCGCAGCGAGGCCGCCGAGGTGCTGCGCGCCGAAATCGAGGGCACCCGCGATATCTGCATCTATCTCCGGGACGCCCACGTGTTCGTCGCCGACCATCCCGACGAGTTCTTCGTCGACCCGTCCCTGACCTTTCGGCTGGATCTGCCGGCCGAGGGGATCAGCGCCGAGCCCCCCGCCAACGTGACGATCGCCGAGTTGCAGACCATTGAGGAGGCGGACGCGGTCAATGCGATCTACGCCCGCAACAGCATGGTCACCGCGCCCTCGGACGTGCTCCTGGAGGTGGCGTCGCACCCCGAGGTGCTGCACCTGGTGGCGTACCTGTCGACGGGTCCGGTGATCGGCACGGTCACCGTCGTGGACCACGCGGCGCTGTTCGACGACCCGGCCAACGGGTCCTCGCTGTGGTGCCTGACGGTGGACCCCGACGTCGCCCCCATGGGTCTGGGCCAGGCGCTGCTGGGCCGACTGGCCGCCGAGATGACCGCGCGTGGCCGTGCCTTCGTCGACCTGTCGGTGCTCGCCGACAACACCGGCGCCATCCGGCTCTACGAGCGACTGGGCTTTCGTCAGGTGCCCGAGTTGGTGGTCAAGCGCAAGAACCCGATCAACGAGCGGCTGTTCCGCGCCGCGCCCCCGGCGCACTACGAGGAGCTCAACCCGTACGCGAAGATCGTCGCGGACGAGGCGCTGCACCGCGGCATCCGCGTCGAGGTGACCGATCCCCAGTGGGGCGAGCTGAAGCTCACCCAGGGCGCCCGCGTCATCCACACCCGCGAGTCGCTGTCGGAGCTGACCAGTGCGCTGGCCATGGCCCGGTGCGACGACAAGCGGGTCACCCGGCGCGTGCTGGCCGACGCCGACCTGCGCATCCCACGAGGTGTGACCGCCGGGGACGGCCCCGAAGACCGCGTGGCTGCCGACTTCCTCGACGAGGTCGGGGCGGTGGTCGTCAAGCCCGCTCGCGGCGAGCAGGGCCGGGGCATCACGGTGGGCGTCACCGACCCGGACTCGCTTCGGCGCGCGGTCGCCGAGGCTCGCGCGCACTGCCCGGACGTGCTGATCGAGGAGATGGTGGCCGGGCAGGACATCCGGGTGCTCGTCATCGACCACAAGGTGGTGGCCGCCGCGGTACGCCGGCCGGCCTGGGTCCTCGGAGACGGCGAGCACACCATCGAGCAGTTGATCGAGCGTCAGTCGCGGCGCCGCGCCGCGGCCACCGGCGGCGAATCCCGGATACCGATAGACGCCGGCACCACCGACACGGTGGCCGAAGCGGGCTGGTCGATGGCCGACGTTCTGCCGAAGGGCATGGAACTGACGGTGCGCAAGACCGCCAACCTGCACACCGGCGGCACCATCCACGACGTCACGTCCGAACTGCATCCGCTGCTGGCGGAGGCCTGCGTCGCCGCGAGCCGGGCGCTGGCAATACCGGTGACCGGGATCGACGTGCTGGCGACCGCGCCCGACCAGCCCGACTACGTCATCATCGAGGCCAACGAACGTCCGGGGCTGGCCAACCACGAGCCGCAGCCCACCACCGAGCGGTTCGTGGATCTGCTGTTCCCGACCAGCGCATCGCCGTCGCAGGCAGCCCGGTCGGCCAAGACTCGCCGACCAGCGCGGGGGGAACCGCGGGGGGAACCGCAGGGCGAAAGCGGCGCCGATCCGGCCCGCTGATCCACCTGCCATGTCGGCGCACGCCTACCGGTGGGTGGAGAGTTACGGTGCAGGGATGACCGCCGCAGAGCCCAACCCGGAG
>Ga0180429_10000920_pt1 | contig 25401 bp, 20 predicted proteins | sample SS_ome_FD_132428 | JGI IMG/M metagenome (GOLD analysis project Ga0180429, IMG submission 132428) | Hypersaline lake sediment archaeal communities from the Salton Sea, California, USA - SS_1_S_1 metaG | ecosystem: Environmental > Aquatic > Non-marine Saline and Alkaline > Hypersaline > Sediment ...
CCAGGTGGTGGAGTACGCCCTGGAGGCGGCCAAGCGGGCCGGGCTCAAGCCGGAGCTCAATTTAATTCGCGGCGGCACCGACGGCGCCCGGCTCTCCTTCATGGGGCTGCCCACGCCCAACATCTTCGACGGCGGGCAGAACTTCCATTCGGTGAAGGAGTGGATCAGCCTGGAATGGATGTCCAAGTCCGCGGAGACGGTCTTTCACATCCTCCACCTGTGGGGCCGGGAACGCCGCTGATCCGCTCGTCCGCATCGGCGCCGATGATTGATGTGAAGGGCCTTCGGAGGCCGGCCGGGGCGTTGACACGGCCCCCTCCCGGGGGTACCATGAGTGGCCCTGGCGGTGTAGCTCAGGTGGTTAGAGCAAACGGCTCATATCCGTTGTGTCCGGGGTTCAAGTCCCTGCACCGCCACCATCCCCTCCTTCGCCGTTTTCGTGTGGCATTGCAGGCTTTCTCCCTTCGCGACACGGGCCGTGTGCTTCTCGCCGTCTCAGGAGGGCGGGACTCCGTGGCCATGACGGCCCTCTTCCTGTCCGCTCTGCCCCGTCCGGATCTTGTCCTGGGCATCGCCCACGTCGATCACGGCCTCAGGGGACGGGAGGGGGCAGAGGACGCCCGGTGGGTGGAACGTCTGGCGGAGGAATTCGGGCTCCCCTGCGCCATCCTGCGGCTGAGAGGCAAGCCCGCCCCCGGAGAGAGCACTCAGGACTGGGCGCGCAGGAAGCGGTACGCCGCGCTGGAGCGCATTCGCGCCAGGGAAGCGTGGGACGCGATCGCCACCGCTCACCATCGCGACGATCAGGCTGAAACGGTTCTCTATCGCATCGCGAGGGGAACGGGCATTTCGGGGCTCGCCGGCATTCGGGGAATGGCCGGCAGGATCGTCCGGCCCACGCTGGGTTTCACCGCCGAGGAGCTTGGAAGCGTCGCCGAGGAATGCGGCATGACCTGGAGGGAGGACCGGTCGAACCGGGATATGCGATATGACCGAAACCGCATCCGCCACCGCCTGCTTCCGGTCCTGGAAAAGGAGTTCCCCGGTACGGTGGAGCACCTCTCCCGCCTCGCAGAGGAGGCGGCCGCCCTCGCCCCCCCCGAGTTGGAAAATGTTGCGGTTTTCCAGGGCCGTACCGTATATTATCCCCTGGAGATTCTGCGGGATCTCGGTAAGGATCGCGCCCTCGCCCTCTTTCGCGAGGGCCTGAGAAGGCTGAGGCGCAGCCCGCGCCACATCGGGAGGCCGCACCTCGAATCCCTGTGGGGCCTCGTCGGTTCGGAGCCGGGGGCGCGGGTGCATCTGCCCCGTGGATGGGAGGCCCGGCGCGAGACGGATCGCATCCGCATCGCCATCCGCATCGGAGGGTCGAGATGAAGTTGGCCAACGGCATCCTCTTTTCGCACAAGCAGATCCAGGAGCGCACGCAGGAGATGGCCCGGGAGATCCAGCGGGATTATGGCCAGGGTCCGCTGATCCTTTGCGCCGTACTCAAGGGCTCCATCCCCTTCCTGTCCAGCCTGATGCTCCGTTTGGAGGGCGACATTCGGGTCGGACTCATCGAGATGAAGAGCCAGGTGGACGGAAAACACGCGAATATATTATTCACTTCTTCGTTAGATCTATCTGGACAGGATGTGCTCATCGTCGAGGACATCGTCGATACGGGGATCACCCTGGACTACCTCATCAAGCATTTGGAAGTCGAGCGGTCTCCCCGGTCGATCCGTGTGGCGTCGCTGCTGGACAAGCCGGCTGCCCGAAAGCTGGACGTGCCCATCCACTACCGGGGCTTCACGGTCCCCGAGAAGTTCGTCGTGGGGTTCGGCCTCGATTTCGAGGAGAGGTATCGGAACCTCCCCTACATCGGGTGGGTGGAACCGGAATAGGACCCTCGCGGTCCCATCGCTTGGAGCCCCGTCAGTGGCACAGGAAAGAAAGACGTGAACACACAGGTGAAAAATCTGATTCTATGGCTCGCCATCATCGCGGTCCTCATCGCTTCCGTGGGGATCCTGAGGAAGGCGGGTACGAAGCAGGCGGATCTCCCCTTCAGCCAATTCGACAAACTCGTCGACAAAGGGCAGGTCAAGACGGCCGTAGTCAAGGGATCCGAAGTCAAGGGGGAACTCATCGAGCCTGTGGACGGGGCCCAGTTCTACGTGACGACGCTCCCGCCCGATCTCGAGAACTACACGCTGAGACTCTCGGAGAAGGGGGTCAACGTCAAGGTGACCGTCTCCTCCGCCTCCCAGTACTTCCTGGCCTTCTTCTACATCCTTCCGGTGCTCCTCATCATCGGTTTCTGGATCTTCTTCATGCGGCAGATGCAGTCGGGAGGAAACAAGGCGCTGACCTTCGGGAAGTCCAAGGCCCGCCTGGTGGGCAACGTCAAGAACAAGGTCACCTTCGAGGACGTGGCGGGCATCGAGGAGGTCAAGGATGAGCTGCAGGAAATCATCGAATTCCTGAAGGATCCCAAGAAATTTCAGCGCCTCGGAGGGAAGATCCCCAAGGGGGTCCTGCTCATGGGTTCGCCGGGAACGGGCAAGACGCTTCTGGCGAAGGCCATCGCGGGTGAGGCGCAGGTTCCCTTCTTTTCCATCTCCGGCAGCGAGTTCGTGGAACTCTTCGTCGGCGTGGGCGCCAGCCGGGTCCGGGACCTCTTCGATCAGGCCAAGAAGAACTCCCCCTGCATCATCTTCATCGATGAGATCGACGCCGTGGGACGGAACCGCGGCCTCGGGGTCACGGGCGCCCACGACGAGCGGGAACAGACCCTGAACCAGCTCCTCGTGGAGATGGACGGATTCGAGGACAACGACGGGGTCATCCTGGTCGCGGCCACCAACCGCCCCGACGTTCTCGACAACGCCCTGCTCCGCCCCGGCCGGTTCGACCGGCGCATCGTGGTGCCGCGCCCCGACCTCAGGGGCCGGGAGGCGATCCTGCGGGTTCACACGAAGGAGATCAAGCTCGCCGAGGACGTGGATCTGGCCATCCTTGGCCGGGGAACGCCGGGCTTCTCCGGAGCGGACCTGGCCAATCTCGCCAACGAGGCGGCCCTCCGGGCGGGCCGGCTGGGGCGCGACGCCGTCCTCATGAAGGACTTCGAGTACGCCAAGGACAAGGTCCTGATGGGAGGCGAACGCCGCTCCCTGATCCTCAGCGAAGAAGACAAGAAGATCATCGCCTATCATGAGGCGGGGCACGCCATCGTCGCCCACTACCTGCCCAAGGCGGACCCGATCCACAAGATCTCCATCGTGCCGCGCGGCATGGCCCTCGGGCTCACGCAGCAGCTTCCCGTAGACGACCGGTACAACTACTCCAGGGCGTATCTGGAGCAGGAGATCGCCGTCATGATGGGTGGGCGCGTCGCCGAAGAGATCTTCCTGGGCGAGGTGACCACCGGCGCCGGCAACGACTTCGAAAAGGCCACCGAAATGGCCCGGAACATGGTGATCTCCTGGGGCATGAGCGAAAAGATGGGGCCCCTGTCCTACAAAGGGGAACGGGATCCCTTCGGCGGCCTCTGGGAGGGCCCCGGGCGGAGTTCCATTTCCGAGGAGACCGCCCGGGAGGTGGACGAGGAGGTGCGGGTGATCGTTCTCAAGGCCCAGGAGCGGGCGAGGGAGATCATCGATACTCACCGCGACCAGGTGGAGGCCGTGGTGGAGGCGCTGCGGGAAAAGGAAATCGTGGATCGCGAGGACTTCGAGCGCCTGCTCGGAGAGCGATCCGATGACGATTCGGACGATGACGAGCCCGAGGTCGTCGCAGAAGGCGGGAACGAGGCCGTCGATGAAGCGGATCCGGAACCGAAAACCGGCGGGCCTCTCGGCGTGCCCACTCCCACGAGCTGAGGGCGCCGGGGGGTACCCATTCGATTCTCCCTCATTCCATTCGGTGATCCCCTCCTCCCTCCCGGAACCCGGGACCGGGTGGGGTTGCGCCTGGACGCGGCACCCTCCGATCCGGAACCGGAACGGATAGAACGATGGGCCGCGGAGGCGGGCATCCGGTTGGTCCGGGCGGAGGACGGAAGGGGCCGCGGAGTGTGGCTCCTTCGGGGAACCCGCGGCGCATTCCAGAAGGCGCGCGGAATATCCCTCGGGCCGGATCCGGCGGCCCGCCGGTTTCTCGAGGGGTTGGGAGAGCTTCTCGACAGGCTCCGGCGCGCTCCCTCGCTGAGGGCGGGTGGACGGGACTGCTTCGAGGGCCGAGTTTCTCTCGTCATGGGAGTCCTGAACCTCACCCCCGACTCCTTCTACGACGGAGGGCGCCATGAAAGCCCCTCCCGGGCCGTGGAGCACGGACTGCGAATGGCCGAGGAAGGCGCGGACATCCTGGACCTCGGGGGCGAATCCACCCGCCCGGGGAGCGATCCGGTCTCCCGGGAAGAGGAGTGGGGTCGGGTGAAACCCGTATTGGAGGCCCTTCGCCGTGCGCTTCCCGAGACCATCCTCTCCGTGGATACCAGCAAGGCGGGCGTGGCCGAGGCCGCCCTCGCCGCGGGGGCGGACATGGTCAACGACGTCTCCTCGGGACGGGCCGACCCATCCATGATCCCCCTCTGTGCAGACCATGACGTGCCCCTCGTCCTCATGCACATGCGGGGCAGGCCGAAGACCATGCAGGAAGCGCCGTCCTACGGAGACCCGGTTCTGGAGGTCCTCGAGGAGATCGGTGAGCGGGTGGAGGCGGCGGAGGAAGCGGGCCTCGGACCCGGGAAGATCCTGGTGGACCCGGGAATCGGATTCGGCAAGAGGCCCCAAGACAATCTCCGGCTCCTGGCGCACCTCGAAGCCATGACCGCCTTCGGCCACCCCGTGCTGGTGGGCGTTTCCAGGAAGAGCCTCATCGGCCATCTCACGGGGGCGGAGCCCGAAGGGCGGCTTCCCGGAACTCTGGCCCTTCACGCCGCCGCCCTCCTCCGCGGCGCACGCATCTTTCGCGTCCACGACGTGGCGGAGCACACGCAGGCCCTCCGGGTGCTCGAGGCGCTGATGGGAGAGGCGTCATGGCCGATGGCTTGACACGCCCCCCGGAAGGCTCTCGGAACCCGGGGGAGCGCCTTCCCCGGCATCTTCTCCTCGCGGGAGCCGCCCTCTTGCTGTTGATTCACGGCAACCTGGCGCTGGGGCTCTTCGAGTCGTCCGAGGCCCGGTACGCCGAGGTCGCCCGTGAGATGGCGGAAACGGGGGATTTCCTCTCCCCCAAGGTCAACGGGGTCGACCACTTCACAAAGCCTCCCCTCGCCTATTGGATCACCTCCGCGGGGTACCTGCTCTTCGGCGTCAACGGATTCGGCGCCCGCTTCTTTCCCGCCGTGGCCGCGGTGCTGGTCCTGATCCTGACGGCCTGGACCTTCGGCCTTCGCGTCGGCCGTGGCGGGAGATGGCTCGCGGGGCTGGTGCTCTTCTGCTCCGTGCAGTTCTTCATCCTGGGGAAAGTCGTGACCACCGACATGTTCCTGACGCTGTGGATCACCCTGGCGCTGGCCGTCTGGCAGCGCATGGAGAGCGGCGGCTGGTCCTCCTCGAAGGGTGCGCCCCTGCTCGGCATCGTGCTCGCGGCGGCCTTCCTGACGAAGGGACCCGTGCCCCTCCTCTTCTGCGGCGTGGTGCTCGTCCCGTATTCGCTGTGGTCCGACCGGGGACGCTCCCTGCGGGTGCTCCTCTCGCCGGGGTGCTGGCTTCTTTTCCTGCTCCTCGCCCTGCCCTGGTTCCTGGCCGTGGGCGTCCTGCACCCCGGCCTGTTCTCCTATTTCCTCGCGCGGGAGGCGACGGAGGCTGCGTTCTCCGCAAAGCGTTTCCATCCCGGTTCCTGGTACTACTACGCCCCCGTGCTCCTGGCCGGCTTCTATCCGTGGTGGATCCTTCTCGCGGCGAGATGGCGGCTCCTCGGAGCGCGGGAGGTGCGCCTGTGGGCGGTTTGGGCCGTGAGTCCGCTCCTCGTCTGGTCCCTGTTCCCGGCCAAGCTGCCCACGTACATCCTGCCGGCGCTTCCCGCATGGGCGCTCCTGGCGGCCTGGGTGCTCGTGAAGGGGGGCGTTCCCGGCAGGGGGCTGGGAGCGGCCCTGGCCGGGGGGGCGGCCGTCGTTCCCCTCGGGATCCTCATCTACGTCCCGGTGTGGGGGTCCTGGCTGCCCCCGGTGCGGGCGCAGACCCTCTTGGTCCTGGCCGGATCGGCGGTCATGGGGCTCCTCGGCGCGATCCTGTGCCTCCTGGGCCGCCGCCTGTGGAGCCTGGCCGGCCTCGCGGCGTGCATCGGCGCGTTTTATGCCTCCATCCCCATGCTGGCCGTGGACATGACCCCGCTGCTGAGCATCGAGAAGCGCATCGGTGAGGAACTGGCTTCGGCCCGGCTGCCGGACGAGCCGGTCCTCGTCTACGGCGTGACCCTCTATTCCATCCCCTTCTACGTCCGTGACCGGGTGGCCGCCTACGACACCAATTTCATCCGGAAAAAGTACGTCGGGGAGATCCCGGAGCACATCCTGCGGACCCGGCGGGAACTCGCCGCGTTCCTGGCCTCTCACGGCAGGCTCTGGATCGTGACGGACGAGAGCGAGGAGGTAAAACTCCTGAGCGACTCTCCGGCCTTGGTTTTATATCTGCGTGATCGCAACAAGAGCGTCTGGATCACGGAGGAGGTGGCGAGGCGGCTGGGGTTATCCTCGGATCGGGACCACCACGGGCAGGGACTCGTCCGCGCATCGAATCGTGGCGGGAGTGTTTCCGACCAGGTCTCCGTCGGCCTGGACGGGCCATGATTCGGTTCCCTCGATCCTCACCGACCGGGTGTCCCGCCAGGTGACGCCGGGCGAATCCTCCAGCCCGCCCCGGAGGGCGGCTGGGAGCAGCCGGGGGAGACCCAGCACCGCCGAACGGGAGAGGACCATCAGCCGGAGGGTGGATGCTTCCAGGTCGGCGGACCGGGATACCTTGATGGAACCCGTGCCGTACCGCCTGGCGCGGAGAGTCAGGATCTGGGCGCCTTCGAAGCGCTCCCCCTCCCCGGTCCGTGCGGACAGCCTGGGCAGGCCCCGCTCCAGCATGCCGACGAGGGCGGACCGGCAGTAGGCCACACCCCCCTTCTCGCTCTTGAGGTTCAGATCCACGCCTTCCACGGCGAGGGAATCGGGTCCCGCGGAGGCGCAGAAGGTGAAGACCTCCGCCTCGTCCACCACGCCGAGCCCGATCTCCCGCAAGGTTCCTGCCGCGGCGACGGCGGCGCATGCCCGGGGATTCCCGACCGGCAGGCCGAGTTCCCATCCCAGGATGTTGGAGGTGCCCAGGGGAATGAGGGCGAGGGGCACCCTTCCGCCCCGCAGGCCCTTCGCCGCCTCACGCACGGTGCCGTCCCCGCCGCAGACGACGATGCGGTCCACCCCGTTTCGTGAGGCGTCCCGGCAGAATGCCGTGATTTCCCCGGCTCGCTCCGAGGCGCGGGTCTCCACCCGGCAATCGGCGAACGCCAGCTCCCTTCGAACCATCTGGAGCAAGTCCGGAGTCGGGGCGCCTCCGGCGGCCGGGTTGTGCAGGAGAAGCACGTTTCGCATAGGGGGGAGAGTATAGCAAAACGGCTTCTCATCGGCAGGCGTTCTGCGGTATCGTGACCGCATGAAGGCCGTCGTCATTCCCCGCAAGGGCAGTCCGGACATCATGGAATGGCGGGAAACGGAGGATCCCAGGCCGGGATCCGGCGAGATCCTCGTCCGCGTGAGGGCCGCCGGTGTGAACTTCGCCGACGTGCTCGCCCGGCTGGGGATCTACGATGCGGCTCCGCCGCCGCCCTTCGTCCCCGGGATCGAGGTCTCGGGCGTCGTGGAAGCCGCGGCCGAGGATGTGGAACACCTGTACGCCGGGGACCGGATAATGGCCTTCTGCCCCTTCGGGGGATACGCGGAACGCGTGGCGGTCCCCGCCGCCTATGCCGCTCGAATTCCCGACGCCATGGGATTCCCGGAGGCGGCATCCCTGCCCGTGCAGTACCTTACGGCATGGTACGGCCTGCATCACCTGGCCGGCCTCCGGAGGGAGGACACGGTGCTCGTCCATGCGGCAGCGGGTGGGACGGGCGTCGCATGCCTGCAGTTCTGCCGTCGGGCCGGGGCCCGGGTCTTCGCCACGATCGGCTCCGAGTCCAAGCGGACCGTCGTGGAGGAGGAATGCCCCGGGGCCCGCGTCATTCTCTACCGCGAGGAGGACTTCGCCGCCATCGTTCGGGAGGATACGGAGGGGCGGGGGCCGTCCCTCGTCATGGATTCAGTGGGGGGTTGGACCTTTCGGAGGGGCTGGAAGATCCTCGCGCCGGGAGGGCGCTACGTTCTCTTCGGGGCCGCCTCCGCCGTTCGGCCGGGAGGACCTTCGCTGCTCGGCGCGATCTGGCGCGTCCTGCCCATGCTCTCCGTGAATCCTCTCTCTATGATCGGGTCCAACAAGGGGCTCTTCGGATACAACCTCTTCCACCTCGCCGGGGAGGCGGCCGTTCTGGCGCCCGCCATGGACCGGATCCTGGGGTTATGGGCGGACGGGGCACTGCGGCCTCGGATCGGGCTCTCGCTGCCCATGGACAAGGCCGCCGAGGCCCACCGCCGCATGCAGGACCGATCCACCACCGGGAAGATCATCCTGACCCTGTAGGCCTCAGCCGACCGCCCCGGGGAACCCCGGCACAATGCTACAATGTTGAGCAGCCGCGGTCCGACTCCCCGTCGATGCCGCGGAGGCCAGGCAAAACCGTTGGGGGTGGCAGCATTGAAAGCCGCGCTTTCCGCATGCATCTGGTTCCTTGCGTCCTGGTCGGTCACGGCTCAGGTTCCGCCGGTGCTCTTCCCCGAGCCGCTCTCGGAACGCATCGTCCACTACGCCGTCGATGTCGGCCTCGACGAAGAGGCGCACCGCCTCGAAGGGCACGAGCGGGTCCGCTGGCGCAACACCACGGCCGACGCGGTGAATCATGCCTGGTTTCACCTGTACATGAATGCCTTTTCCTCTTCCGAAACGGTGTTCATGCGGGAATCGGGCGGCCGGCTCCGAGGGTCGTTCTTCGACGACGAGTCCTGGGGGTACTGCCACGTGTCCGACATCCGGCTCCTGAAGGAGGGAGGGCACCGGGTCCTGGAGCCGGGGTATCCCGGTCCCGACCGGACCACCATGCGCGTGGAACTGGGGGAAGCCGTCCCGCCCGGGGGTGAGGCCGTGTTCGACATCGACTTCGAAGTACAGCTTCCGAGGGTCTTCGCGCGGGCCGGATACGCAGGGAATTTTCACATGGCCGGTCAGTGGTTCCCCAAACTCGGCGTCTACCGGGAGGGCAGGGGGTGGCACTGCCACTCGTACCACGCCTCCTCGGAGTTTTTCGCCGACTTCGGCGTTTTCGACGTGGAGATCACGGTGCCGGAAGACATGGTCGTGGGGGCCACCGGCGTGGAATGGCGCCGGCGCAGGGCGGCGGACACGATCACGATCTCCTACCACGCCGAGGACGTCCACGATTTCGCCTGGACCGCCTCGCCCCGCTTCCAGGACGTCCCTGTAGACATCCGGATGGGGAGCCGCACGATCACGATGCGCTTCCTCATGGATCCCGGGAACATGGGCCATTTGGAGCGGTACCGATCGTCCCTGGAGGGCGCCATCCGGTGGCTCGACGAGAAGCTCGGCCCGTACCCCTACTCCCAAATCACCGTCGTCGATCCGCCCGCGGGGGGGTGGGGCGCCTTCGGCATGGAGTACCCGACGCTGATCTGCGCGGGGACCCATCCCCTGGCCTTCGAAGGCGTGCGGCTGGCCGAGACGGTCGTGATCCACGAATTCACCCACAACTACTGGTACGGGATGTCCGCCAGCGACGAGTTCGAAGAGGCCTGGCTCGACGAAGGGTTCACCTCCTACTACGAGCACCGGATCCTGGAGGCCCTCTACGGGCGAGCCACCTCGGCCCTGGAGACCCCCATCGGCCTGAACGTCTCCATGAACAGCCTGAGCCACGAATCCTACCGGAACCTGCCCGACCGGGATCCCGTCGTTACGAAGTCATGGGAGTTCTCCAGCCCGGGAGCCTACGGTACGACCGTGTACGACAAGGCGGCCCTGGCGCTCCGGACCCTGGAGGGCCTCCTCGGCAGGGAGCGGGCCGACGCGGTGTTCCGCAGCCTCTTCCAGCGGGTGGCCTTCACCCATCCCGACACGGAAACGGTGCTCCGCATCCTGGACGAGGAATCGGGCGGCGAGCTGGGGCCGTACCTGCGGCCCCTCTTCTACGGGACCGGGACGGTGGATTACCTGGTTTCCCGGGTCAGAACACGGATGCCGCCCAGGCACGAAGGGTACGACCTATCCGGGGAGGAACCCCTTCTTCTGGGAGCCGGCGAGGCTTCGGAAAAGCGAGAAGGGGATACATCCCGGCGAACCGAGATCATCGTGCAACGGGAAGGCTCACTCGTTCTCCCGGTGGAAATCCTCGTCGAGTTCGAAGGCGGAGGCCGTGTCCTGGAGCGATGGAACGGGCGGGAGCGCTGGGTCCGGTTCGTCTACGAAGGCGCCCGGGTAGAGCGGGTCACGGTGGATCCCGACCGGCGCATCGCCCTGGATCTGGACCCGATGAACAACGGGTGGATGCGGCGGGCCGATCCCCGGCCCGCGTCGTCCCTGGGGCTCCGTTTCCGGGTTTTCTTCCAGGGGCTCCTCGCGCTCCTGATGGAAGGGGTCTAACCATGGCCGCGGTCCGGGCCTTCCTCGCGGGATTTCGATGGGACCGCCGTACCCTCATCGGCGCGGCGGGCCTATATCTCACCGCACTCCTCTTCTCCACGCTGGCCCTTCATCCCCTGCAGCGCGGGCTGCACGAAGACTTCGACCGGGCCCCCGAAGCCTCCCGCCTCGCACGGGAGGAGTCCATCGCCCTGATGATGGAGGTCAGGCGGACCAGCCCGTCTCTCGTGCCCTCGGCGTTCCGCGGCCTGATGGGCTACGGGCTGCTCCAGGTGCCGGTAACACTCCTCCTCCTGGCGGGCGTCTACGGAACGGCGGTGCCTTCGGTCCTGCGGCAGCGCCGGGACTTCTGGAAGGAGGCTCGGGGGCATTTCCCCTCGTTTCTGGGAATCGCGGTGCTCAACCTGCCCGTGCTGGCGGGGGTCGTGGGCGCAGGGGGCCTGGCCGTTGCGCTGGGGGAGAGGCTCATCGAGGGCCGCCCCGATCCGCGGGCGGGCGCGGGGCTGTTCTGGTTGGCGATATTCCTGGCGGCCGTCCTCGGAACGCTCTGGCGGAACAGCGTGGGGTACGGAAGGGCTTATCGAGTGATGACCCTTGGAGAGACTTCCGTCCTCCGGTGCGCGCTCGAGGGACTGTGGTTTTCGGTTCGGCGGCTCCTCCCCGTGAACCTGCTGGCCTGGTCGGTGCATCTCCTGCGGGGAGCGGCCGTGGCGTTCCTCTTCTTCGTGCTGGATTATGACCGGACCGGGGACCTCCGGCTCTGGCGGGAGGGCCTGGGCATTCAGGCCTTTTTCATGGCGCTCGCATGCCTGCGCGTCGTTGAGGCGCGCATCCACGTGGCCTACCTGAACGCATTCCTGAAATAGGAAGGATGCAGCGATCAATGCGCCGGTCGCCTTCGCAGGCTCCGATACTCCCTACTCCCATACTCCGATACGCCGCAAAGGACTCCTTCGAAGAGAAGCCCTATTCCTCGAAGCCTTCCGTGACGTAGGCGGCGCCGCGGGTGCGGATCCACTCCTCGCGGGGAACGGAGTGGGCCTTCTCCACCTCCGTGCGGAAGGTCGCGCCGCAGTTGTAGGTGCAGAAGGGATAGATGCGCCCCGATGGGGTCGAATAGTGGATCGTGCATCGGCGGACGCGATCCACCTGGAAGTTGTATGCGTCCTGGAAGTGCATGGAGGATACGAGGAGGAGGCGCCACTCGTAGCGCCGCTTCTTGGCGATGCCCATCATGCGCTTGCCGGAGATGGCGTCGATGGTCTTGGCCAGGGAGATCAGCGAGAGCCCCTCGGGGGCCTTCTCCGGGTTGTAGACCTTCATCAGGGCGGCGAGGATCCGCGCCGTGGTGTAGAGGCGCGACGGCTTGTTCCGTGTCTTGCGGGCCAGGTCCGTCACCTGTCGGAGGGTCTCGTCCACGTCGATGAGTTGGGAGAGGGGCACCGTCTGTCCCGTCCGCTCGTTCACGAGGAGGTACGCCGCCTGTCCGCACCCTGGGTGGGAGTTGCAGTGCATGGCGTAGAAACCGTGGGCGTCTGGTCCCAGCACGTTGTCGATGACTTCCGCGAAGGGGGCCGTGATGGTGAAGGGGTACCAGTCTTCCCGGCCGATCATCCCGGTCTGATCCTCGATACCCGTGATCAGATCCGTCAGCGTGTACCTCTGGCTCAGCCTCTGCTCCTGGTCGATCCGGCCGGTGAAGGCGACGGGCTGGAAGGAGATGCCCACGATGCAGTCCATGTGGTCCACGGCGAAGCGGAGGATGTCCCCCACCATGTGATCGTTGAGCCCACGGATCAGGGTCGGGACGAGGGTCACGCGGATCCCGTTTTCCCGGCAGGCCTCGAGGGCCTTGAGTTTCAGGCTCCAGAGCCCCTTGACGCCGCGGGTCTTGCGGTGGATCTCGTCGCCGATGCCGTCGAACTGCAGGTACGCTCCGTTCAGCCCCGCCCCGGCGGCGGCGCGGGCGAACTCCGGCTCCCGCGCGAATCGGATGCCGTTGGTGGCCGCCTGAACCAGCCGGACGCCGCGGTCGCGAGCCAGCGAGCATGCTTCCAGAAAGTGGGGCGAGAGGGTCGGTTCGCCCCCGGAGAACTGAATGGCCTGCAGGCGCTTGGGCCTCATGGCCAGGGCCCGGTCCATCATCTCGCGGATCTGCCCCGGATCGGGCTCGTAGACGTAATCCAGGACGTTGGCGTTGGCGAAGCAGAAGGGGCACCGGAGGTTGCATCGGTTCGTGAGGTCCAGGTTGGTCATGCTCGCGGAGGAGAGGTGACCGGGGCAGAGCCCGCATCCTTCGGGGCAACGGCGGGGGTCCGCGATGAGAGGGTTTTCGAGACGGACCGAATCGTCGAAGGCGTAGCGTTCGGCGCGCAGGTAGATGTCTGCGTGTGAGGCGATCAGGTCGGTGAAGGGTCCGTGCTCGGGGCAGGACTTCCTCATGACGACCCGGCCGTCTTCCTCCACCAGGAGCGCCGGAATGACATGGCCGCATTCGGGACAGATGGAATCCACCTCGCGGGGAAGGCCGGCGGCGGCGGGCGACGGGAGGTCGTTGCGCATGGGCACGCCGGTGTTCACGGGAGCCTCCCGGGCCGCTTCGCGGCCTCCAGCGCGCATTCCCTCGGGAAAGCCTTCTCCATGCGGAGGAGGACCGATCCGGAAACGGCCTTCTGGCGGATCTGGCTGCCGAGCGTCACCGCCGCGGGAAGCCCGCCCAGGGCGAAAGGCAGGCACGCCGTCGCGCCCAGCACGTCTCCCAGGTAGCCGGCCGGGGTCTTCGCATCCCCCTTTCCCGTATACAGGCGGCGGTAGTAGGTCCCGACGATTCGGTAGACCTCGGCGATCATTCCCGCGGTGGACAGGGTTGTGCCGGAGACGGAACAATGTCCCCGCTTGACCTGGACCAGGAAATCTTCCGCGGAGGAGGCGGATGCCTCGGTGTACGCGCACGCCACCCTCCGGATGCCGTGGGCGTCCGATCCTCCCACCTGCACGAGGGTGAGGCCGGCCGATGCCGCCTGACGGCAGAGCGCCTGGACCGCGAGGTTCTGGACGGTGGGTAGGCTGCCGTTCCAGCCCTCCACGTGCGTGAAAAGCCGCAGGATGTCCGCCACGTAGCCGCGGAGAGGTTTCTGGCCGAGGTAGGACTGGAAGGGGTGGTTCAAGACGCACAGGAGATCCCGCTCCCGGCAGTAGGCCACGACCTCGCGGACGTCCGCTTTGAGGCGCCCCAGGAGGGAATGGTCTCGCTCTCCCAGTCCGTAGAGATTCACGTGAAGCCACTGGCCCGTATCGGGGAAGGCGCACTCCAGCTCCTCCCCCACGATGACGCGGCGGGGATCCACCCGGGGGTCGTCCGTGAGACGGAGGGCGCCCTCGATGGTATTGTGGTCCGTGACGGCGACGAAGGACATTCCCCTCTCCAGGGCGGCCTGGTATGCGTCGAAGGGATCCAGGTATGAATCACGGGGGTGGATGAGGCGCAGGTGGCGCCATCCCGAATAGGCGGTGTGGACGTGCATGTCAACGCGGGCGCGGCTTATCGTCACGATTTTTCTCCCGCCGATCCCCCCGGAAGTCGGCGCGCAGTGCTCTATTCTAGACCAAAAGGGAATTTTGCGGTAGCGATTCGCCTTGAACGGGTAGGGCACGTAGCGGGACGATCTCGCGCCGTTCGCCGATATGATGGCGGAGATCCTCGAAGGCGTGATCGCCGGGGCCTCGGGTGCGGGAGGAGGCGCTTCCTGATACACTGAAGTTTCCATGGGAGGTTCCGTGAAACCCTGCAAGGAATGCGGCGGTTCCGGATTTCTGACGGAAGAGCGCGACGGCGCCCTCTACGCCCGGCCCTGCAAATGCGCCAAGGTCGAGCAGGCCGAGAAGCTCGTCCAGTCCGCCGGAATCCCGGAACGGTACCGGTGCCGGTACGTGTTCACGGAGTATCGTCCCAAGCCGCAAACGTGCCAGGAACAGGCCTTGACGCTTGCGAAGCGGTACGCCGAAGAGTACCCGGCTCTTCCGTCCGAGCGGAACGGCCTCCTCTTCCTGGGTCCCTGCGGGGTCGGCAAGACCCACCTTGCCGTGGCCATCCTGCAGGAGGTCCTCATGCGAAAGGGTCTTCCCGTTCTGTTCCAGGACCTCAACGATCTTTACAGGTCCATTCGGTCCACCTATCAGCCGGGTTCCGACGAGAGCGAGTACGAAATCCTCGAACCGCTCGTGAAGGTTCCGCTGCTGCTGCTGGACGAACTCGGGTGCGTGGCTTCGGCGTGGGCCCAGGATACCCTCTATTACCTCATCAGCCAGCGGTACAACCGGGAGAGGCCCACACTCTTCACGACCAACTTCCTGGACGATCCCGGCAAGGGGGAGACGAGCCTGGAGGACCGGATCGGCACGCGGAGCCGTTCCCGGCTCGCCGAGATGTGCCGTACGGTGCTCCTCGACGGTCCCGACCACCGCCGCGGCGGCCGCTGACCTGGATTCATCACACCCTCGCGGCGGGATGCCCTCGGCCGGCGTCGTCAGCACGCACTTCTTGCTCCTGTCCTGCTTCGCAGGACGCTGACTCGAGTCTTGGGGGGCACTGCTGTGCGATCCATGGGATGCAGAGGATGAGAAAAGAAAATGGGGCCAGGGAGATCTCTAATGAAGATAGCAGAAGGGGCGTGCCAAAACGGCACGCCCCTTGGGTTCGGTTGAAGCGCCCTAATCGGCGCGGAAGAAGCGATAGCCTCCTTCGCCCTGCCCGCTGAGGAGGAGGATCTTCACGAAGTCCCCCGATTCGATTTTGCGCGCCGTCCGGCGGAAGTCGTCGACGCTCCGTATCGTTTGGCCGTTGATCTCCGACAGAATCAGCCCCTCGCGCACACCCTTCGCGTAGGCGTTGGAAGTGGGCTCCACGGAGAGGATGAGCACCCCCTCGACGCTCTGGGAGATCCCGTACCGCATCCTCATGCGAGGGGAGATATCCTGGACCTCGAATCCCAGCCGGGCGAGGGTTTCCGGATCGGCGCGCTCTTCCCCGCCGCTCCTCAGGGTGCCGTCCTTCAGACTTTTCCCCCGGTCCGCGAGGGTGACCCTGAGCGTGTTTCGCTTCCCGTTTCTGAGTATCTTCAGGGAGATCTTCGTGCCGGGAGAATACTTGGAGACCTGGTGGACCAGGCTCTTGCTGTCGGTAACCGGAGCGTCGTTCAGCGAGATGATCACGTCGCCGGGCTCCATGCCCGCTTCCTCTGCGGGCGTTCCCGCCCCGACGGTCTGCACCTGTGCCCCGCCGGAGATCTCCGTCCCGAACTCCTGCTTGAAGTAGTGGAGGGCGTCGTCGTCGAGGGCGGAAACGGTCACGCCCAGGTAGCCCCGTGCGACCCGGCCGTCCTTCTTGAGAGCGTCGAGCATGTCCTTGACCATGTTCACCGGGATGGCGAAGCCGATGCCTTCGACGGCGCGGCCCATTGGATCATAGCGGGTGATGGCCGTGTTGATGCCCACGACCTCTCCCCGGATGTTCACCAGGGGACCCCCCGAGTTGCCGAAGTTGATGGCCGCGTCGGTCTGGAGGAAATCCTCCAGGGAAGAGGACGACAGCCGGCGCCCCTTGGCCGATATGACGCCCACTGTCACGGTGTGCTTGTAGACAAGGGGATTCCCGATGGCCACCACCCAGTCGCCCGGGCGGAGCGCGTCGGAATCGCCCATGGGAACGGTGGGCAGATCCGAGCCGTCCACCTTCAACAGCGCGACGTCGGTCTCCTCGTCGGAACCCACGAGGATGGCCTCGTAGTCACGGTCGTCGTCGAGGGTCACCGTGATCTTGTCGGCGCCCTCCACCACGTGGTAGTTGGTGAGGACGTACCCGTCGAGGCTGATGATGAAGCCGCTGCCGCCCGTCTGCTGCGCCTGCTTTCGATCTCGCTGTCCGTGGGGGGAGGGGTGGCCGAAGAAGAACTCGAAGGGATCGACGAAATCGTCATCTCTCTGATGAAATGACCGGGATTGCACCACGGAGATGGCCGTAATGCTGACGACGGCGGGGTTGACCTTGGCCGCGATGTCCGCGAATCCGAGCGTTCCCGGAGCCGCTGGAGAAGCGGCCGTTCCTTGCTGTGCCTGAGCCACGGGCGAGCCGACATCGCGCAACTGAACGAGAAACGCGCCCAACATCACCGCGACCAGGAGAGCCGCCAACACCATTAGAAACTTCGCGAGTTTCATGGTTCGCTCCTTTCGTCCTTGATCTGATAATCCTTGAGTTTCCGATGAAGCGTCCTCAAGCCGATGCCGAGCCGCTTCGCAGCCTGGGTCTTGTTGCCGCCCGTTTCCTCGAGCATCTTCAGGATGGCCTCGCGCTCCATGTCCTCCAGTTTCTCGGGAAAGGCCGGTGCCGGCGCTCCCGGGGCGGAAACCGCCGCGTCCCCGATGGGCGGAGACTTTAGGTCCGGCGGAAGGTGGGCCTCGGTGATGGTGTCTTCGGGGCAGAAGATGACCATCCGCTCCACCATATTCTTCAGTTCCCGGACGTTGCCCTTCCAGGGCCAGCGGGAGAGGACGTCGAGGACGCCGTCTCCGATGGATTCGATCTTCTTCCCATGCTCCTCGTTGAACTGGCCCAGGAAGAAATGGATCAGGAGTGGAAGATCCTCGGGGCGCTCCCGCAGCGGGGGGATGCGGATCTCCACGACGCGGAGCCGGTAGAGCAGGTCCATCCGAAACCGCTCCTCCTGAACGAGCTTGTCCAGGTCGCGGTGGGTAGCCGTGATGATGCGTACGTCCACGGGGATGGGCGCGGTGCCCCCAACCCGCGTGATGCTCCGCTCCTCCAGGACGCGCAGCAGCTTGGCCTGCATCTCCGGGGAGAGTTCGCCGATCTCGTCCAGGAAGAGGGTCCCCCCGTTGGCCTGCTCGAACTTGCCGGGATGTGTCCGGTCGGCGCCGGTGAAGGCCCCCTTCTCGTGGCCGAAGAGCTCGCTCTCGATGAGGTTGGGCGGAATAGCGGCGCAGTTCAGCGGCAGGAAGCGGCTGCGTTTCCGGTCCGAGTGCTGGTGGATGGCGTTGGCGATGAGTTCCTTGCCGGTGCCCGATTCACCCTGAATCAGCACGGTGGCCCGCGTCGGCGCCACCATGCGGATCTGCTGGAAGATCTCCTGCATGGCCGGGGAGTGCCCGATGATCGTCTCGAAGCCGAAGCGTTCGTCGAGGCGGGCTTTCAATTCGTCCACCTCGCGGCTGAGCCGCCGCTTCTCCACGATGCGCGCCACTCGGTTTCGGAGTTCGTAGAGATCCACCGGCTTGGCCAGGTAGTCGTCGGCCCCCACCTTCATGGCCTGCACCGCCGATTCCACGGAGCCGAAGGCCGTGATGAGCAGTACGCCCACGGAGGGATCCTGCTCCTTCACCCGCTTGAGGACCTCGATGCCGTCCATGGAGGGCATGCGGAGATCGGTGATCACCAGATCCAGGTTCGCCTGTTTTTCGAAGAAGGCCACGCCCTCCACGGGGTCCTGAAAGGGGTGAACCGTATGGCCGACCTTGCTCAAGGCGCGGGTCAGGCTCTTCAGGTTTTCCGGATCGTCTTCGAGCAGGAGCAGGTTCCCCTGTGCCATTTTGACACACCTCCTCACGCAAACATACCCTAAATGCAAGGGAGATGCCAGGTGTTCCTTCGAAGCGGCCCGCAGGAGAGGCGTCGGCGTGTGGGAGTACGGGGGTATGGGTGGCTTCGAGGCAGCCCGACGGGGAGGTGTGGGGGTAAGGCAGTGGGGAGCATGGGGGTCTTCGAAGAGGACCGATGGAAGATCCGCACCCGATCACCGATACCGTTCCCATCACCGATGCGCCCTACACCGATATCCCGTTTCGCGCCGCAGGCGCCAGGCTCCGAAGGAGCCTCCTGTCGCCCAAACTCCCTACTCCGATACGCCATACGGCCACGAAGGGGGCAAGCCGAGAACTTGTTCCATATTCCTCGGCGCCGGGATCCTCATTTCGCTTTTTTGAAGGCGAGCCGGGGCGGCCCCCGCTTGGCTTCGACGATCACGGAGAGATCCCGGCCCTTTTCGAGGACGAACTTCCGGCCGCCCCGGGCGCTGTAGCGAGGGCGGCCCTCGACTTCGATCTGAATGTTGTGCTCCCCCGCCGCCAGGGGGAAGTCCATCTCCACGCGGGCTGCCTTGTCCCCCCGCCCCCGCGTGAAGGGCTTGTCCCACAAGGGCTCTCCGTCCACGAAGACCACGAGGCGGCCCGAATTCAGCTTGCACTCGAACACGATGCGGAGGCGTGCGTCGGCGGTTGCCGCGCTTGGAGTTGCGGGCGGCGGGGTTTCGGGATTCGTCGCGGCCGCGGGCGGCCGCTTTGCGGGCTTCTTCTTCACCGCCGGTGCGGTCTTCGCTGCCAGGAACACGCCGAGGACGACGGCGACGACGGCGGCGGGGATGGCGCAGAGGATCAGGACCCACAACCATGCCGAGGAGCGCTTCTTCTCCGGTGGCGGAGGCGCAGCGGGCGTTTGGGATCGTTCCGGCATCGAGCGTTGCGCCCCGGTCTGGGGCTGGGAAGCCGCGGGGGGTTGCGGCCGGGATGCGGCGGAATCGAGCCGCAGCCCGTCGGAAGGCATGGCCGTCGTGGCCCCGGACATGGCGGAGGAGACGGCCGGATGGGAGGGTTGGGTTCCGGGAAGGAGCGGGTCCAGCGCGGCGGCGACATCGTCGGCGTTCGCAAATCGGTCTTCCCGCTTCTTCGCGAGCATCCGCTCCAGGATGGCCGCAGCCGCGGGCGGAATTCCCTTGTCCCGGGGGAAAGGCGCCGGATCGGAGTGCACGATGTGGTAGCAGACCGAGGAGATGGAATCGCCTGCGAAGGGCCTCGCTCCGGTCAGCATGAGATAGAGGACGACACCGAGTGAGAAGATGTCCGAGCGCCCGTCGATGGATTCGCCCAGCACCTGTTCCGGGCTCATGAAGAACGGCGTGCCCAGAACCTCCCCCGTTCGGGTCAGGTTGCTCTGCTCCATCCGTGCGACGCCGAAGTCGGTGACCACGGCCCGGCCCTTGGCGTCGATGAGGATGTTGTCGGGCTTGATGTCCCTGTGGATGATGCCCGCCTCGTGGGCGTTGGCCAGGGCTCCGGCAACCTGCCGGGTGATGGAGAGGGCGTCTTCGCAGGACACGGCGCCCCGGCTCTCGATGAGGCCGGATAGGCTCATTCCGTCGATGAACTCGATGGCCATGAAGGGGACGCCGTCGTGTTCATCGATGTCGTAGATGGATACGGCGTTGGGATGGCTGAGGGCCCCCGCCGCTCGGGCCTCACGGAAGAACCGATCCTTAAACTCCTCCCGCTGCTCTTCGTTCAGGAACTGGGAGAGGGCCACCATCTTGATGGCCACGGTTCGCCCGATGGCGGGATCCCTGGCCTTGTAAACGACGCCCATGGCCCCGCGCCCGAGTTCCTCGATGATTTCGAATCGGCCGACGGTCTGCGGAATATTGCCCATCCTTTTCAGGATAAGACAACGGACCGGGCCGGGCAAGTGGTCCGCGAACCGCTCTGATATACTTCCTCCGGAGGGAACACGGTGAAGCGTCCCTTGGAGTTCAACATTTGGAGGCTCCTCTTCCTGGTCCTCGGGACCGTGCTGGTCTGTGCGGCCCTCGCCGCCTTTTACGCCTATCTGAACAGGCAGGATCTCATTCACCTCTGGATGCCGCAGCCGCCCGACCCGCCCCCGCGCAAGGCACCCCCGCCGGTGGAGACGCGGGTACCGGAGGTCGCGCCCAGCAAGCCGCCTCCTCCCCGAACCATCGATTGGTCGGGGCTGAAGGTGCTTCCCTATCGGGGCGAGCATCAGGGTGATTTCCTCTGCAAGAAGACCACATCCAAGCTCGATCAGGATCTACTCGACGCGGTGAAGGACCTGAAGGACGCCTCGGGCCTCTTCCCCTCGGCCCAGGACCGCCTGCGTGTTTCACCGCTGGACTTCGGCGCCTGCTCCTTCACCGGCCCCTATGCTTTGAGGCCGCCCACCGAGGGCCCGTATGTCGTTGAAGTGGCGGTGGAACCCATGATTCTTCGCTGGTACGCCCCGAGGCAGGTGCTGGCATCTGCGCTCGCGGAGGGAATCCTGACCCGTGAAGTGGCCGGCTACGCCTCCGGCCCGGCTTGGCTGCGCCACGGGCTCGCCTTGGAACTCTCGGGATTCGGCAACACCTACATCCGCCGCCTGCTGCTGACATCCGAAGCCCATCCCGATCACCGGATCCGCCCCCTGGGGGAAGCTACCGAGGATCCCTGGCTCAACGGCTGGCTCGCCATCCGATACTTCAAGAGCCAGCGGGGGGACGAGGGCCTCAAGTTCCTCATCGGATCCCTTCGGATGGAGGGCGACTGGCGGCGGGCCCTGGCCGCCCAGGACTTCCCCGAAAATACTTTCGAAGAAGGATTCCGGGCTTGGGCCGTTTCCTACCTGAGGGACCGGTGCGTCAACCGGGAAACCCTCGCGGAGATGGAGGAGATGCTGCGCCGCGAGGAGGAGTCCGATGTCCGCCCCCTCATCGAGGACTTCGTGAAGAATCGCCCGCTCGATCTTTACAGCGGAGACGCACGCTACTACCTCGGCTACACCCTCTACCGCCTCGGCGAATACGACGAAGCGATCTACGTGTTCACGGACCTGCTCCAGAACCAGCCCACCCACACCAGCCGCCAGGGAAAAGCCCATTTCTTCCTCGGCAGATGCTATCAGATCAAGGATTACGGGCCCCTCGCCGAGCAGGAATACCGGTTCGCCCGCCTGGCGCCGGAGAACGCCTTCCTGCGAAAGCTTGCGAACAAGCGGTTCGAAGAGCTGCAGCCGTGAGCCGCCCCCGGGTTCTCATCGTGGGCCTCACCGGTCCCAACGCCGCAGGCAAGGGGGAAGCAGCGCGGGTGCTGAAAGGGTTGGGACTCGCCTACCACAGCCTTTCGGACATCATCCGCGAGGAAGCCGTGGCGCGGGGGCTCACCACCGGACGCGACGACCTCATCGCCACAGGCAACGCACTCAGGAAGGAAGGAGGCCCGGGAGCCCTCGCGGAGCGGATCCTGCCCCGGCTCGGGAAGCGCGACATCGTAGACTCCATCCGCAACCCTTCGGAGGTGGAGGTGCTGCGCACCGTCCCGGGCTTCGTGCTCCTCGGTGTGGACGCCCCCATCGAAACACGCTTCGAACGGGCCCGGGGACGTGAGGGAAGAGGGGATGCGCTCGAGAACCTGGAGGCATTCCGCGCCAAGGAAGAGGAAGAGAACACCAGAGATCCCGCCGCACAGAGGCTCCGCGCCACCTTCGCCCTCGCCGACCACGTCCTTGCCAACGACGGAACCATCGAGTCCCTGGAGGCGAACCTCCACGCCTGGCTCGACACCTTCGAATGAGCCTCGTCGAAATCGTCGCCACCGCCTTCGGGCTTTTGTGCGTCTGGCTCACCGTCCGCCAGAACATCTGGTGCTGGCCCACGGGCCTCGTCATGGTGACGCTCTACATCTACATCTTCTACGGCGTGCGCCTCTATTCGGACATGGGCCTCCAGGTGATCTACGTCTTCCTGCAGATCTACGGGTGGGTCCACTGGGCCCGCGGCGGCACGAAGGAGAAGAAGCTGCCCGTCACGCGCATTTCACGCACGGAGGCCCTCTTTTGGGTCGTGACGGCCGCGGCGGCCGTGGCGGCGCTGGGCTGGGTGATGAAGCACAAGGCGGGTGCCGCCCTCCCCTACTGGGACGCCGTAACCACCGTATTGAGCCTCGTCGCCCAATACCTGATGGCCCGCAAACTCCTGGAAAGCTGGCTCGTCTGGATCACGGTGGATGTCCTCTCCATCGGAATCTACAATGTGAAGGGCCTCCATCTCACCGCCGGCCTTTACGCCGTATTCCTGGGGCTGGCCACCGCCGGTTTCTTCGCCTGGAGGAGATCTCCGTGACCACCGGAATGGTGCTGGGGAAGTTCCTGCCCCCCCACGCGGGTCATCGATACCTCGTCGACTTCGCCCTCGAGCACGTGGACGCACTCACCGTCCTCGTCTGCACCCTCGATCGGGAGCCCATCCCCGGCGACCTGCGTTTCGCATGGATGCGGGAGATATGCCCCGGCGCCCGCGTCGTTCACGTCACCGAGGATCTGCCCCAGGAACCCTCCGAGCATTCCGCTTTCTGGGAGATCTGGAAGGGCGTGGTGCGCCGCTTTTTCCCCGAAGGTCCCGACCGCGTCTTCGCCTCAGAGGACTACGGTGCGACCCTCGCCGAAGTCCTGGGCGCCGAGTACGCTCCCGTGGACCCGGACAGGACACTCTTTCCCGTCTCGGGGACGGCGATCCGAAGAGATCCCCTCGGGAACTGGCCCTTCATTCCTCCGTGCGTGCGGCCGTACTACGCGAAGCGGGTCTGCGTCTTCGGCCCCGAGTCCACCGGCAAGACCACCCTCACCAAGGACCTCGCGGCGCACTACGGTACCGTCTGGGTCCCCGAGTACGCCCGCCCCCTCCTCGATCCCAAGGAGGGGCGCTGCGACTTCGAGGACATCGAGAAGATCGCCCGGGGCCAGGCGGCCTCCGAGGACGCCCTGGCCCGCCGCGCCAACAGGCTCCTCTTTTGCGACACGGACCACCTCACGACGACCATCTGGAGTGAGGTCCTCTTCGGTTCCTGCCCGGCCTGGATTCGGGAGGAGGCACGACGGCGCAGTTACGACCTCACGCTCCTCCTCGACGTGGACGTCCCCTGGGTGGACGACTGCCAGCGATACCTCCCCCACGAGCGCGAGGCGTTCCTGGATAGGTGCCGCCGCGCCCTCGAGGCCGCGGACCGCCCCCACACCCTCGTCTCCGGCTCCTGGGAGGAGCGCTTCCGCAGCGCCTGCAATGCAGTGGATCGGATGTTGAACGAAAGCGGAAAAAGAGAGGGAATACCGCAGAGGCGCAGAGACGCAGAGGCAAGAGGGAGGCAAGGGACAAAAGGAAAGAGGCGAGAGAATGAGAATCCCGAACCGGGAAGGGGATAAGCAGGGGCTCAACGCCCTTGCGGTTCACTCTTTCGAGTAGGCGACGACGCGGCGCCCGTCCCCGCCGAGGGTTCGGTCGATGCGAAGGTCGAGGGGCGTGTCGCCCAGCAGTTCGCGCAGCCTGGCTTCGAGGCACTTGAGGTCCACAAGGCTCGAGGGGGCGGGGCGTACGGCCATGTCGAAGGAGCCGTCTGCGCGCTGGCGGCAGGCGTGCTGCACGATGGGGAAGGCCCGGAAGATCCAGCCCAGGTCCACCACATTCACCACGGTGTTGTCGGCCAGGCGAAACAGCGATACCCTCCGGCCGTCGAGGCCGAGGATGCGCGGAGCGGCGCTGCCGCAGGAACAGGGAACAGTTTCGATGCGCCCCCGGTCCCCCGTCCGGTACCGCAGCAGCGGCACGTAGGGATTGCGCCCGCCGGTGACGGTGATCTCGCCCGCCTCGCCGGGAGGCACGGGATGCCCCGCCTCGTCCACCGCCTCCACGAAGAGGTCCGGTGCCAGGAGGTGAAGCCCCTCCCCTTCGGGGCAGGAGCAGGCGATGGGTCCCGTCTCGGTGGTGGAGTACCAGTCGATGACGGGGCAGCCGTAGGCGGTGACCAGTCGAGACCGATCGGCCTCGGAGAGGGCGGTGGCGGTGGAGACGAGGGCCTCCGCCCCCGGAGGGATCTCCCAGCGCAGCGCCTGGGCGAAGCCCAGCGGGTCGCCCGTGAGGAAGCCCGGCGCGAGATCCGCGAAGAAGCGGCGCGCCGAATCCACCGCTCGCCACTCCCGCCCCTTGAGGTTCACCTTGGCGAAGCCCGCCTCCCCCCAGATGGCGAAGACGTTGGCGAAGAGGACCGTCTGCGACTCCTGGCAGCCCAGGTTGATGCAGGCCACGCGCTCGGGCCCCATGGGCACGGATACGCCGTGGCGCCGCAGCGCCTCCTCGAGGAGGCTCTGGTTGAGCGCCATGGCCCTCGGGTGGTGGGGCACCACCATGGCGTGGCCCGTGGTGCCCGAGGTGTCGTAGACGATGAGGCGCTCGAGGTCGGCGTCGTCGGGGAGGAAGGCCTCGGGTTCGGTGACCAGGTCCTCCCGCCGGCAGGCGGCCACGCGGTGCCACTCGGCCTCCAGGTCCGCCCCCTCGGGAAGCGCGCGGGCAAAGAGCGGCACGCGGGAAGCCATGGCGAGGACCCACTCGATCATCCCGCCGGAAGGAGTCCTTCCCTCCGTGCCTCCAGCCGTGCGCTCCCGATAGGCCTCCAGGGAGGGGAGGTCGCCGGCCTCCACGCGGTCGCCCACCACGTAGTTCCAGCGGGGGGCGTCGGCGTGCTGGAGGATCCGCAGGAACATGCGGAAACCCGCCTCGCTCAGCAGGGGATTGCGCTCCCTCCTTGCATGAAATGCTTGAGGATCTATTGGCCGGGTCACGAGCGCTCCAATGCTGCTATTCAGACCACGAGTGAAAATACGGGGACATGACCGAATAGCGCTAACTTAACGCAATTATTAGGGACACGATCCCCTTTGGGGATCGCGGCGTTTTGCGGGGACATGACCTAAATCCGCTCTGGGATTTAGGATCGTGTCCCCATGCAAAACGCCCCAAAGGGGTCATGTCCCATAATTGCTCATGTTTCATGCTTAAGTTAGTGCCATTCG
>Ga0180429_10000921_pt1 | contig 25390 bp, 21 predicted proteins | sample SS_ome_FD_132428 | JGI IMG/M metagenome (GOLD analysis project Ga0180429, IMG submission 132428) | Hypersaline lake sediment archaeal communities from the Salton Sea, California, USA - SS_1_S_1 metaG | ecosystem: Environmental > Aquatic > Non-marine Saline and Alkaline > Hypersaline > Sediment ...
GAGGTTGCAGCTAGATTGCCATCAAATGGGGCAGAGAGCTAAGTGGAATTCGGATAGTACTCCACGCCCAGGTGCGTGATCAGCTCCTCGCCCATCAGGTAACGCAGGTTGTTCTTCATCTTGGCGAGCTGAATGAACAGGTCGTGTTCCGGGTAGAGGCCTTCCGGGACGATCGGGTTCTTGAAGTAGAAAGACAGCCACTCTTGGATCCCGTGCTTGCCGGCCCGTTTTGCCAGATCCATCAGAAGGACGAGGTCCAGGGCTATGGGTGCGGCAAGAATCGAGTCCCTGCACAGGAAGTCGATCTTGATCTGCATCGGGTAGCCCATCCATCCGAAGATGTCGATATTGTCCCACCCCTCTTTGTTGTCGCCCCTGGGCGGGTAGTAGTTGATCCTCACCTTGTGGTACGAGTCGCTGTAGAGTTCCGGGTACAAATCGGGCTGCAGGATGTGTTCCAGCACGCCGAGTTTGCTCACCTCTTTCGTGCGGAAGGAATCCGGGTCATCGAGCACCTCACCGTCCCGGTTGCCCAGGATGTTCGTGGAGAACCACCCGCCGAGGCCGAGCATGCGGGCCTTCAGGGCCGGTGCAATGACAGTCTTCATCATTGTCTGGCCGGTCTTGAAGTCGTCTCCGGCCACCGGGCACGTTGTCTGGCGCGCCAGGGAGAGGAGGGCAGGGATGTTCTCGGCAAGGTTCGGAGCGCCGTTGACAAAGGGGATGCCGTTTCGGATCGCCGCGTAGGCGTAGATCATGCTGGGTGCAATGGCAGGGTCGCTTTCCTTGAGACCCTTTTCGAATCGGTCCAGGTCGGTGTGCACCTCCTTGACCTGCAGAAACACCTCGGTGGACCCGCACCAGACCATGACCAACCGGGAGGAGCCCGTCTTCTTCTTGAAGGTGTCTATGTCCTTTTGAAGCTGATCCGCAAGGTCCATCTTGGTCCTGCCTTGCTTGACCCAGTCCCCTTGCAGCCTGCGGACGTATTCGGGGTCAAAAACCGCCTTCATCGGCCGGACCGCCTTCAGTTCGTCTCGAATCGGTTCGAGGTGATCCTTACGCAATACGCCTGCGGTGACCGCCATCTGGTAGGCGTCTTTGCCATGGATGTCCCATCCACCAAAGACGAGGTCATCCAGACCGGCTATGGGCACGAAATCCTTGATGCGCGGCCTGCGCCTCTCGGTTCGCTTGCCCAGGCGAATCGTCCCCATCTGTGTGAGAGAGCCGATTGGCTGGGTGAGTCCCTTCCGAATCGAGAACGTACCTGCCATCAGGGTCGTTCCCACGGCTCCAATGCCCGGAACCAGCACGCCGAGCTTGCCTTTAGGAGAAGCGATTCTCCTTTTCTTCTGTCCGTCTTTCATGTAACCCTCCCCGCCCTCGTAGGAAACGCAACTTATACTCCTTTTAGATAGAAAAGACAAGAAGTTATACATTGCCGGGTCTTTCAATGTTGACATAACCACTTGATTTGCGTAAGTTTCGGATTCCACCGTGGATGGCCTTCTCATGACGAAAACGAGCTGTTTCTCGTCGTCAAAATCTGTCAACCCAAGGGAGGGTAGCATGAAGCTCACAAAGAAAGACCTGGTCAAGCTCTACAGAAACCTGGTGCGTGCCCGGAAGTTCGATCAGGCTTCCATCCGAATGCTGGGAGAAGGGAAGTTTACCTCTTTCTTCCACTCCGCCTACGGAGGTGAGGCCCCGGGCGTAGGAGGAACCACGTTCCTCAGGAAGGACGACTACATGTACCCCCACCATCGCGGCCACGGCATTCCGCACGCGGCCGGAAAGGGGTCCGACGTGGTCGGCTTCATGGCCGAGCACTGCGGCAAGGCCACGGGTTCGTGCAATGGTATCACCGGGTTTCACGCTTGCGACCCGGAATTCGGGATATATGGAACCGCTGGGACGATCGGCTCTGCGTTCCCCGTCTCGGTGGGCTGGGGCCTCGCCGCGAAGAAGGCGGGAAAAGGGCAGGTGGTGGCCTGCTTCTTCGGAGACAGTTCTGCGGGTCGAGGGACCATGCACGAAGGCATGAACATGGCGGCCAACTGGAAGCTTCCCATCATATGGGTCTGCGAGAACAATGGCATGGGGCAGTTCGTGCCCATCAAGGATGCCTTCCCCATGGAAGACATCGCCAGCATGGCGGCTGCCTACGGCATGCCGGGGGTGGTCGTGGACGGCCAGGACGTGGTGGCCGTGGCCGAGGCGGTCATGGTCGCGGTCGAGAGGGCCAGGAAGGGGAAGGGTCCTTCCCTGGTCGAATGCAAGTGTCTTCGCTTCCGTTCCCACGTGGAGGGGGCTCCGGACTGGATCCACGGTGATGTCCGCTCGGCGGAAGAGGTCGAGAAGATGAAGAAGAGAGATCCGGTCGTGCTGTACCGGAAGAAGCTGATCAAGCAGGAGATCCTCACCAAGAAGGAGATCGAGAAGATCGACAAGGAGATCGACGCCGAGGTCGAGGCAATGGAGAAATTCTGCGAAGAGAGCGCCTATCCGGAACCATCCATCCTGGAGAATGCCGTTTACGCGGACTAGGATTCGAGAGGAGAACCTTGCGATGAGAGAACTACTGTATCTTCAGGCCATCAACGAGGCCTTGGCGGAGGAAATGAAACGGGACGACAGCGTCTTTATTATCGGCGAAAGCGTCCAGGGATCGACCTTCAACACGACGGTCGGGCTCGTGCAGCAGTTCGGTGCGGAACGGGTCATGGATGCTCCGATTGCCGAGAACGGGATTGCCGGAGCGGCGGTGGGCGCGGCCATGGCCGGGTATCGGCCGGTCGCAGACCTGATGTTCGGCGATTTCATCTATTGTTGTATGGACGAAGTGCTGCTCAAGGCGGCGCAGTGGCACATGATGCACGCGGAGAAGGTGAACGTACCCCTGGTGTTCAAGGCTGCTATCGGCGGTTACTCCGGTCTGTGCAACGAGCATTCCCGGTGTCCGGAAGCCGTGGTCCTTCACCACCCGGGGCTGAAGCTGGTCGTGCCGTCCGACCCGTACGATGCGAAAGGGCTTCTCAAGACGGCGATTCGGGACGACAACCCGGTCTGCTACTTCTATCACAAACAGCTCCTGCCGATGATGGGCGAGGTGCCCGAAGAGGAATACACGATCCCCTTCGGCGTTGCGGACGTGAAGCGGGAGGGCACGGACGTGACCGTGGTCGCAACGAGCTTTCAGGTCAGCCTGGCCCTTGGTGTTGCTGCCGAGCTGGAAGGCAAGGTGAGCGTCGAGGTGATTGATCCCCGCACCCTGGAGCCGCTGGACCTGGACACGATCCTCAAGTCGGTGGAGAAGACGGGCCGCGCGATCATTGTGGACGAGGACACGTTGCGATGTGGGGTCGGGGCCGAGATCGGGATGCAGATCATGGAGAATGCCTTTGACATGCTCGATGCACCGGTCAAGAGGATCGGCGCTGCCAACATGCCGATCCCAGGAGGCACCCTGGAAAAACAGTGCCTGCCTCAACCGCAGGACCTGGCAGATGCGATCACAGACCTCGTGGGCGCGGACCGCTTCGAGCTGGCTGTGCAGACAGCCGGAATCAAGTTGCTGTAGCAGTGAGAAAGAAGAAGCGACAGTGGGCACAGGTGGGAGGTTTCATTCATGGCAAGTAACATAGCAATTCCGAAGCTCGGCATGACGATGAAAGAGGCCAAGGTGGTGGCCTGGATGTTCAACGAGGGCGAACGGGTGGAAAAGGGTCAGATCGTCATGCAGGTCGAGACGGCAAAGGTGACCCACGACGTGGAGGCTCAGGGCGAAGGCTTTCTGCACATCCTGGTGCCGCCGGGAGAGACCCATCCCGTGGGGGCAGCGGTAGGGCAGTTGGCGGATACAGAGGCGGAACTGGCCGAGTTGCAGGCTCAGACGCCTGCCCCGGATGTGACTGCAGCGGCTCCTGTCGAACAGGCGGCTGAACCGTCAGTGTCCGTTTCCGCACCGGCTGCCGGGCCGCCCGGGAAGGTGAGGATTTCTCCCCTGGCCAAGAGGCTGGCCCAGGAGCATAACCTGGACTACACGACCGTGGCGGGCAGCGGACCGAACGGCCGCATCGTAAAGGAAGATATTGAAAAGGCCTTGGCCGCAGGGCCCGCAGCCTCTGCCGCGCCTGTGGCCGGGGCGGCCGAGGCATGGACCGGCGAGGTCATCGACGGAAAGCGCGTGAAGACCGTGATGCCCCTTCAGGGGATGCGCAAGGCAATCTCGGATCACATGGTGCAGAGCCTCCAGGTGGCGGCACAGCTCACAACGATGACCGAGTTCGACATGACCGAACTCATCAAGCTCAGAAAGCTCCTCGTTGCACGGGAGGCCACCCTGGGCTTCCGGGTTTCCTACACGGACCTGATCGTCTACATTATGGCCAGGACTCTGAAGGTGGTGCCCGCCATGAACGCGAGCTTGATAGACGGAAAGGTCGTCTTGTGGGAAGACGTGCACGTGGGGGTAGCCGTTGCCCTGCAGGTGTCCGAGTTCGAGAGCGGGTTGATCGTGCCTGTAGTGAAGAACGCGGACCGGAAGTCCCTTGGCGAGATCAACAGGACCGTTGCGTCTGTGGTGGCCAAGGCGCGGGAGGGGAACATTCTTCCGGACGACGTGACCGGGTCGACCTTCACCCTGACGAACACGGGAACCTTCGGCAACATCTATGCACACGGGACCCCGATCATCAACCAGCCCGAGTCTGCGATCCTCCAGACCGGACCGATCGTCGAGCGGCCCGCCGTGGTGGAGGGCCAGGTCGTACCGCGGCCGCTCATGCCGGTGAGCCTCACCTTCGATCACCGGGTCTTGGACGGCGCTCCCGCTTCCCAGTTCATGGCAGAGCTTCGGGACAGGATCGAGAATCCTGCGATCCTGATCCTTTCCGAGTAGGAAGACCCGCACCCAGGAAGCGGTAAGGAGAAAGTGTCATGACGAGAAAACGTTTCATCGTGGAACTCGGGAACGGGGCCGACCTGCACGGGGAGGACGTGACCGAAGCAGCGTGCCGGGCGGTCAAGGATGCGATCTCCAGCAACTGCCTTTGCGGACTCCTGGAAATCGTGGGCCTGGACGACCCGAACCAGATGGAGGTGGAGGTCCTCGTGGCCACGCCGAAGCCGGAGGAAGTGGATCTCGAGAAGGTCAAGGACATGCTCCCCTTCGGACAGGTGAACGTAAACTCCGTGCTGGGCGGCATGATGGCCCAGGGGCTCTGCGTTCCCCAGCTGGCGCCGGACTGCGACCGGATCGTCGTGGCGAATGCGGCCGTCACCGTCTTCGTGAACAAATAGAGATCGCTTACGAAAGATCGACGCGGGTCCTTGCGTCGAATGCGAGGCAGTGGATGGGAACCGAGTACCCGGACAGCCCCCGCATAGCGATTGGCGGTGTGGTTTTCAAAGACGGGGGGGTTCTGTTGGTCCGCCGCGGCAAGCCTCCCGCGTTGGGCGAGTGGGCCGTTCCAGGCGGCAGTGTGGAGTTGGGAGAGACCCTGAAGCAGGCCGTGGAGCGGGAAATCCGCGAGGAGGCGGGAATCTCCGTCCGGGCCGGTGAGATCTGCTACACCTTCGAGGCCGTGAAGCGCGATGACGATGGGCGCGTGCAGTTCCACTATGTGATCATCGACCTCATGGCCGAATACCTCTCGGGCGAACCGGTCCCTGCCAGCGACGCGACAGAGGCGGCGTGGCTGACGCCCGGAGACTTGGCCGACCGGCCCGTCAACGCGACTACAATCGAACTGCTCAGGAAGCTGGAGTTCATGAAGCCGTAGGAACCATATTCGTGCGGTGTGCCGACCATTGCGGAGGTTGCGAGGAGCGCCAGCGACGAAGCATCTTGGGGGTCAGGGATCAGGCCCAACACCTCCTCCCTTCGGCTTTCTGTTCTTGACGTGATCAGACACGATTCTGTCATGCCCGCGAGAGCGGATATCCAGGGGATTAGAGAGCAAGGCCGACGATGCAAAAGAGGAGGTGTCCCAATGAGACAGGCCGTCCTGGTGGATTCCTGCAAGTTCGCGATCGAGGAGATGCCCGAGGTCGAACTCGTTCCCGAGACCCTGCTGCTGAAGGTGAAATATACCTCGATCTGCGGGTCCGACATTCACATCTGGGAATGGGGCCCGGAGCCGAAGACCGAGCAAGCGAGGAAGGCCTTCGAGTCCTTTGGCAAGGCATACTTCGGGTTGCCCCCCAGCGCGATCCTGGGCCATCAGCTGAGTGGAGAGGTCACAGAGACAGGGCCCGGTGTCGAAATGTACAAGCCCGGGGATCGAATCACCATTCGGGGCGCGGGCGGATACGCGGACTACGCGGTTGCGATGGGCCTGGGTGGGCATCCCCTGTCGAGCGTGGTGTACCCGTTGCCTGATGAGGTGTCTTACCAGGACGCAGCCCTGGTCGAACCCCTGTCCGTGGCCGTGGATGCGGTTCGCAGATCCCAACTGAACCTGGGGGATGTTGCGGTCGTGCAGGGGGGGGGAACGATCGGCCTGTTCGTCATGCAGTGTGCCAAAGCGGCCGGGGCGAGGCGTGTGATCGTTACAGAGGTCTCGGACGTCAGGATCAAGAAGGCCGGGGAACTGGGCGCGGACGAGGTCGTGAATGCCCGTACAGAAAATGTGGTCGAGAGAATCAACGAGCTCACGGACGGATTCGGGCCGGACATCATCTACGACTGTGCAGGGAACCCGGAAGCCACGAGGACGATGATCGAGTTCGCCCCCACCGGGAGGGGCAAGGCGATCATCGTGTCCACCTACGAGCAGCCCTTTGAAGTCGACCTGAACATGGTAATGACGAAGAACCTGGAACTGGTCGGGTTCCTCTCCGGTCTTCCCGGGAGCTACCCGTTGCAGAGCGACCCTTTCAAGATTGCCATCGAACTGATCCGGTCCGGCAGCGTGAAGGTGGACTCCATGGTCAGTGCGGTCATGCCCCTGGAGAAGCTCGACGAGGCCTTCACGAAGTTGTCAAAGGCGGAGGAGATGGTGATCCTGATAGAGCCTTGACGCCTTGTATGGACGATGGGAGCTGAGATAGGGGTCAGGGATCGGGGATCAGGGGGCAGGCCCCCCCACCGGGAGATGGGGTGCAGGAGAACCGTGTCAATCTCAGAGCAAGTAAGCGAGGAGGATAGACAATGCGGCTCAAGGACAGAGTGGCGGTCGTGACAGGGGGCGGCGGAGGCCTGGGTGAAGGGATCTGTATGTGCCTTGCGCGGGAAGGGGCGCATGTCGTGGTGAGCGACCTCAAACTCGAGCTGGCGGAAAAAGTGGCGGCCAAGGTCAAGGAACTGGGACAGAAAGCCGTGGCTGTCCAGACGGACGTGCGCGAGGCGGATCAGTGCAAAGAGATGGTGGATGTGACCATCAAGGAGATGGGTCGCCTCGACATCCTGGTGGCCAACGCCGGCGTGGACGGCCTGCCGACCGACAATTCCCCCGCCTCGCCGCTGATCGAGGACATCAAGGAGGAAGACTGGAACCGGGTCGTGGACGTGAACCTGAAGGGCGTGTTCATGTGCAACCGGGCCGTGGCGCCCCTGTTTAAGGAGAAGAAAAGCGGCAGGATCGTCAATATCTCCTCCGTGGCAGGTCGCCAGGGAGAGGAGTTGCTGGCGCCGTACGCGGCGACCAAGGCGGGCGTGATTTCGTTGACACAGTCGGTGGCCCTCCAGATGGCCCCTTATCACGTAAACGTGAACGCCGTGTGTCCGGGAATCATCTGGACGCCCATGTGGGAGCGTCTGGCCAATTTCGCGTCGAACGTCGTGCCGGAGGCAGCGGGTACACCACCCGAGGACATCTACAACCTCATGGTACAGATGAGGATTCCCTTCAAGAAGGACCAGACACCCACGGACATCGGCAAGACTGTGGCGTTTCTGGCCTCGGACGATGCGAGCGAAATCACGGGCCAGGCGTTGAATGTATGTGGCGGGATGCGCATGAACTAGACTCGGCCCGGGAACGAAAGCGACGCCATGTTTTGTTCGCCGATCGTATCGTGCTGTTGGCATTACGGCTCCGATTTGCTTGGGCTCCGTCTCCCGCTCCCCCGTAGTCGCCCGGCGCAAATCTCCGCCGCAATACCAACAGCACGATGCGACGGGTTGGAAACCAATGTCGCTTTCGTTCCCGGGCCTTCATATCGCAGGTAAAAGACCGATAGCGATATGAGGATAGTCGTATAAGGAAGGTAAATGGCGCTTGTAGGGATTATTGCGAATCCGGCGTCGGGCAAGGACATCCGGAGGCTGGTGGCCCACGGGAGTGTGTTCGACAATCAGGAGAAGGTCCGCATCGTGCGAAGGATCCTGCTCGGGTTGTCGGAGATGGGCGTGGACCGCATCTGCTTCATGCCGGACTACTACGGGATCGTGGGACGGGCCTCCGGTGAGATCGAGATCGACGCCCACGTCTTTCCGCTTGAATTCAGGGAGACCGGGGAACAGGAGGACTCCACCGAGGCGGCCCGACTCATGCAGGAGCAGGGCGCGGACTGTATCATCGTGCTGGGGGGAGACGGAACGAATCGGGCCGTGGCCAAGGGAAACGGCGTGGTACCGATCCTTCCGGTCTCGACCGGGACCAACAACGTCTTTCCGTTCATGGTCGAGGGAACGATTGCCGGGATGGCGGCCGGGCTGCTTGCCTGTGAACGGGTGCCCCTGGAAGAGTGCTCGTTTCGATCCACCAAGATCGAGGTGCTCGTGGACGGAGAGGAGAGGGACCTCGCCCTGGTGGATGTGGTCGTGTACGACGACATCTTCACCGGGTCCAGGGCCATCTGGGACATGGGCAAGGTGAGTCAGGTCTTCCTCAACAGGGCAAGCGCGGACAGTATCGGCCTGTCATCGATCGGAGGCCAGATTTCTTGTATCGGTCCGGAAGAGCCCAGGGCCCTGTATCTGGAGCTGGGCAAGAAAGGCCATCTCATCGTGGCGCCCGTGGCGCCGGGACTGATCGAAAAGGTCTTTGTTCGAGACCAGCGAGTGGTCGAAACAGGGGAGGAGGTCGAGATACGATCCGCCCCCTGCGTGCTCGGTCTCGACGGGGAGCGCGATTTCGAAGTGGAGCCTGGAAAACGGACAACCCTGCGAGTCGCAAGAGAGGGTCCGTGGGTAGTGGATGTGTCCAGGACGATGAAGGCAGCAATGAAGGCCGGCGCTCTTGGTTCAAAGTCATGAGGCAGGCAATTCGAGATTGGCCTTTGCTGTGCCGGCATTCCCTCTCCCTTGAGGGTGAGGGCTAGGGTGAGTGGAGTTTGGGGACAGGCACTTAACTCGCCGAACTCGCCTGAGCGAATTGAATCGGGCACGCACGCGGGCACGGGAACGAAAACGGTGGGCAAATCCCTACCAAGAGAAGGAGAACCCCTATGAGCGTGTACGCAGACCGGTTCTGGATGAAGAATTGGGACGAGGGCACGACCGACCTGGACCCCTCGGAATTCGATACCACCTACGTCGATATGCTCAGGCCCGTCTTCGAGGAGAAAGCGAACAAGACGGCCCTGGGCTATCTGGGCGTGGATGTCACGTTCGGGGAACTGGACCGGTACTCGAATCAATTTGCGAACATGCTGCTCGAGAACGGGTTTCGAAAAGGGGACATCGTAGGGATCAACCTGCCGAACACGCCGCAGTACGTGATTGCCCTGATCGGCACGCTCAAGGCCGGATGCATCGTATCCGGCGTCTCCCCCCTCATGTCGGCCCACCAGATCCAGTATCAGATGAATGACCTGGGGGCAGGGGAAAGGAAGCTCGGCTTCGTCACTCTGGACGCCGCCTTCCCTGAACAGATCGCTAGGATTGCCCACGAGATCCCGGAACTGGCCGTTGTGATAACCACGAGTGTGGCCGGCTTCCTTCCGAAGCTCAAGCAGGTCCTGGGAAGACTCACCAAGAAGGTTCCCACCGGAAAGGTGACTCCCCTGGCAGGGAAGACCGTCCTGGATTTCCACCGGGACATTCTCAAGAAGCAGTCGACGGATTCGCCGGACGTGCAGTTGACGCCGGACGATCTGGGTTACATCCAGTACACGGGCGGCACGACCGGCCCACCGAAAGGTGCCATGCTGAGTCACCGCAACGCGGTCCACAACGTCCGGAGTGTGCTTAGATGGCTCGCGTGGGAAGACGCGGAGGGCGTGGTGCTGTCCGGCTTTCCCATGTTTCACGTCGCAGGCCTGACCATGTCCGAGGTCACGATGTATGCGGGGTGGACCCAGGTGCTCATTCCCAATCCACGAGATACGGACCACATCTGCAAGGAAATGGTGAAATACAAGGTGACGAACCTGGTGAATGTTCCATCCCTGTTTCAGATGCTGATGGCAAACCCCGCATTCCGGGAAATGGACCACTCGGGTCTCGGGACGTGTATATGTGCCGCGTCTCCCTTCCCAAAGGAGTCACAGGAAGAGTTTGAGAGTATCGTCGGAAAGGGCAAGATGCTCGAGCTCTATGGCATGACCGAAACCTCCCCAGTGTCGACCATGAACCCGATGAAGGGGAAACGGAAGCTCGGGACCATCGGCATGCCGTTCCTGAACACGGAAGCGAAGCTCGTGGATCCGAGAACAGGAGAGGAAGTGCCCCTTGGGCAGGCGGGAGAGATCTGCATACGCGGCCCTCTGGTCATGCAGGGTTACTACAAGAAACCGGAAGAAACAAAGAAGGCGATCGATACGGACGGATACATGCACACGGGCGATGTGGCCATCATGGACGAGGATGGCTACATGCGAATCGTGGACCGGACCAAGGACATGATTATCGTGGGCGGGTATAAGGTCTTCTCGAGCAAAGTGGAGGACTCGATAGCGAAACACCCGGCCGTGGGCATGATCGCCCTGGTCGGGGTGGACAACCCGAAACGGCCGGGTTCTGAGATCGTGAAGGGCTTTGTTCAGCTCGATGCCGGGTACGATTACGACGGAAACGAGAACGCCCTGCAGGAAGACATCATACGGTTCGCCAAGGAGAATTGCTCGCCTTACGAAGTCCCCAAGGTGATCGAGATGATCGGGGAGATGCCCCTGACGGCCGTCGGAAAGATCGACAAGAAGGTGTTGCGCGTCAAAAAGAAATAGAGAAGGGATCAGGGATCGGGGGTCAGGGATCAGGCCCCGCGCCCGAAGGCTCCGGCGGAAAACCCCCGGCTCACTATCCTGCCTCCCCCTCAATTTCGGCCGCCACCTCCCGAATCAGTTCCCAGGCCCGCGAAACGTGCCGCTCCTCCGTATAGGTCTGCCCTACACACAGCCGCAGCGTGTACTTGTCGTCCAGCTTCGTATGCGTCAGATACACCTTGCCGCTTCGGTTCAGACGTTCGAGCAGCCGCTCATTGATCTCGTCTCCGCCCACGTGCCGGAAACAAATGAGGTTTAGTGGCGCAGGTGCAGCAATATCGAACCGTTCCGAATCCTCGACCCAGCGGGCGAACTCCTGCGCGAGCCTCACGTGTTCCCGGACGTGATGCCTCAGGCCTTCCACTCCGTAGTGGCGGATAACGAACCAGAGCTTGAGCGAACGGAAACGCCTGCCCAGAGGGATTCCCCAGTCCCGGTAGTCGATTACTGCCCCGGATTCGGTCGCCTGATTCCGCAGGTACTCGGGCAGCACGCTGAGAGTGCGGATCAAGGCTGCCTGGTCGGCCACGAAGAAACAGTCACAGTCGAAATTCGTGAACATCCACTTGTGGGGGTTGAAGCAATAGCTGTCCGCGAGTTCGAGGCCGTCAAGGATATGCCGGAATTCCGGGCACAGCGCAGCGGTTCCGGACATGGCCGCATCCACGTGGAGCCAGAGTCCCTGTTCGCGGCAGATCGGACCGATCTCCGGCAGGGGGTCCATCGCGTTTGACGAAGTCGTCCCAACGGTGGCACACACGAAGCAGGGAATCCGACCTGCCCGGCGGTCCTCTTCGATCTTCCGGGCGAGTGTCTGCGGCCGCATGGCGAAACGGTCGTCCACCTCGATGACGTGCAGGTTGTCGCGGCCCAGTCCTGCGATCTTGACCGCCTTCTCGACCGAAGAGTGTGTCTGACTCGAGGCGTAGGCGACCAGACGGCCCTCCAGGCCCTTCTCGTTTCCCCCGTAGCCGGTCGCACGTTCCCGGGCCGCCAGCAGGGCGGTCAGCGAAGCCCCGGACGCAGAGTCTTGGATCACGCCTCCTCCGGCACTGTCCGACTTGAACCTCCCCGGAAGGCCCATCATGTCCACGAGCCAGTCGAGCACGTGCGTCTCCAACTCGGTGCAGGCCGGGCTCGTGGCCCACAGCATCCCCTGGACGCCGAGACCGGCTGAAAGCAACTCCCCGAGGACGGCTGGGCCCGAGCTGTTTGCCGGGAAAAAGGCGAAGAAATTCGGCGACTGCCAGTGGGTGATTCCGGGAAGGATGCATCGCTCCACGTCGGCAAGAATCGCTTCGAAGCCCTCGCCTCGAGCCGGCGCTTCGGGTGGCAGGGAGGCGCGGATTTCCCCGGGTTCAGCATGCGACAGGACCGGCAGAGACTCGACGCGCTCGTAGTAGTCCGCGATCCAATCCACCACGGCCCGCCCGTGCCGGCGGAATTCCTCCGGGGTCATGTGAAAGCCGGGATTTTCTCTTTGGGACATAGCGCTTGCTCTTCCTCGTGGAGATGCTATAGGTTAGATTCATCCTTTCAGCCGCTATGGAGACCATAGTCAGGACGCGATGCCGGGTCAAGTCAGTCAGCGAGAGCGAGGAGGAGCAGATGACACCAGCGGAGATGGTCGAGAAGTTCAAGGGGTATGTGTCCGAGAAGATGCCGGACGCAGAAGGGGTCGATATCGGGGTTGTGAACCCGATCTTCGGCGGTGCTTCGCGCCAGACCTACAGCCTCGAACTGAAGTACGTGCTGAAAGGGGAACCCGTGTCCGAGCGGGTGATCCTGCGCCGCGAGTTCGAGTCCGGCATCATCGAGACGAGCGTCAACACCGAGTTCGACGCGTATTGGGCCTTCTACGAGACCGATGTGCCGGTGCCCAGGGTCATGTGGATAGAGAAAGACCCGAAGTGGCTCGGGACGCCCTTCTACGTGATGGAGGAAATCATCGGGTGCGAGGACAAGCACATTTTGATGACCGTTCCTCCCTTTGATGAGGTCCGCGAGAAGGTGGGGGATGCCTTTTTCCGCATCATGGCGACCATTGCCACAACGGACCCTGCGAAGGTCGGGCTCGAGGGAAAGCTCGCGCCGGTCGCGCCGGAGGACTGCTGGAAGCGGGAACTCGACTACTGGGAGGCGGACGCGGACAAGAACGAGATCGAGCCCCACCCGGTCTTCCGTGCCGCCGTCCGGTGGCTTCGCCATAACCCCCCGCCGCCCGCGCAGAAGATCGTGATCGTGCACGGCGACATGCGGGCCGGCAATTTTCTGTTCAATCGGAAGGGGGAAATACGGGGTATCCTGGATTGGGAAATGATGCACCTGGGAGACCCCCTCGAGGACCTGGCCTGGTCGATGAACCGGCTGTGGAGCTCGACCGAACCGGAAAAGAACGGCTTCATGATCCCCCGTGAGCAGGGCGTCGAGATCTGGGAAGAGGTGACCGGATTCAAGGCGGATCGTGACGCCCTCTTCTGGTGGGAGTTGTTTTCGAGTGTGAAGTCGGTTGCGATCTGGGTTTCCATGAACAAGGTATATGCCGACGGAACGAATACCGACCCGATCGTGGGCTATGGTGGGATCTGGGCCAACGACTATCAAAGACGCATCATTCTGAGCCAGATGAGGGAGAAATCATGAGACCCAGTGGTGAGCACATACTGCAGGCAGTGGCGACGGCACTGATCACCGAATACGTGCCCGCCATGACGGCCGAAAAAGCGCAGGCGGAACTCGGCCTGTTCGCACTTCTGATCGGAGTCGTGTCTGAAGAAATGGAGCGCGGGACTGCACGGAGGGTCGAGGAAAACAAGGAGTTGCGAGGGCTCTTCGCAGAGTCCCTGTTTGTGGTCGAGGACCGGGATCTCAAGAGTCGGTTAGGCAAGGCGGCCGAGAGTGAGGAAACGGACTACCGGGTCTCGGCGCTGGACAAGGCGAATTGTGACCTCCTCGAGTTGCTGACCGAGTTGCACGCTCACGTGGAGGGCCTGGAAGGAGAGGGTGCCCGCAAAGTGGAAGAGACGATATGGAAGGCCCTGGAGAACTGGACGAAAAGGCGCGAATTCGCGACCACCGAGATGTTCACCCAGATGCTCCTGGGCTCCGCCGTTGAAAAGGCGCTCGAAAAGGAAGCCGCCCTCGCCGACAGCCCTTAGGCGTCATTCCCGCGCACGCGGGAATCCAGGGGTAGGGTGGCAGGGAAGAAGCGGACACAGACCACTTGGAGGGGACAGCATGACAACGAATCCAGACGCAGTCGTCGTGGGAACCGGCATCGGTGGGGCGGCCATGGCGGCCCTCCTGTCGAGCCGTGGCAAGAACGTCACGGTCCTGGAGCGGAACCCCTTTGTGGGTGGCAGGTGCTCCAGCTACGAGAAAGAGGGGTTCGTGGTCGATATCTTCGTCCACATGTTCGGACGTTGCGAAAAGGGGCCCTTCGGTGAGATCCTGCGTCGCGCGGGCAGGCCGGACGCAATCCGCTGGTGGCACCCCTCGGACGAGTCCCGGGTCTTGCTGATGATCGACGAAGAGCCCTTCCCCCACCCGGACCCGTCCTTCTCCTCTGCGGAAGAGAGGGCGACCGTGTTCAGAGCCTTCGGCCTGGGGGAAAAGGGCATCGAGGACGCGTTCCGGATCTACGAGACCATCGAAAACATGCCCTACGAGAAGACCTTTGAGCTGGACAACACGTCTTACAGCACATGGCTTAGATCTTTCACAGACAACAAGACCCTCCTTGGCCTCGAACACCAGCAGGTGCTGCTCTACTCCGTGATCACCCCCAAGGAGGCCTCTGCAGGCGAGATGGTCCGGATGATTGCCAACGCGCGCAATGACGCAAACATCGGCTACCCCTTCGGCGGGTGTACCGCCGTTCCGGAGGGATTCCTCTCGGTCGTCCGCGATGCCGGAGGAACGGTCCGGCTCGGGGCCGCCTTATCCAAGGTGATCGTGGAGAAGGGGAGGGCCGTCGGGGTCAGTCTGGAAGACGGGGAGGAAATCCGTGCTCCCCTGATCATCAGCAATGCCGGTATCCGGGAGACCATGCTGAAATACGTGGGCGAGGAAGGCCTCCCCCCGGATTATGTTGAATCGGTTCAATCGCTCACAACGGGGAAGCTCGTGGAAGGAACGCCCATGGGCATGATCTACCTGAAGCTCGCTCTTGACGCGCCCGTGATCGATGCGCCGCTGATTTTCCGGAACGTGAGGGAAGATACGATAGAAGGGCTGGCTGAACTCATGCAGGGGATCATGGAGGACAAGCCGCCCCGGGACTACAAGGGGATCAACATCTTTATTCCCGTGCCCTCCAACATGGATCCCGCCCTGGCTCCGCCGGGGAAACAGCTCGTGAACTTCTACGGCCTTGCCCCGGTGGATTCGAAGAACTGGGATGCATGGGTGGACTTTCATCTGGGCTACCTCTACACCCTCTACCCGGAAATCGAGAAGCACCTCATGTGGCACGACTTCAGCACCCTGGCCCGCATCAACAAGTGCTCGGGCCGTTTTCATCCGGACATCATCGGCATCGCGCAGAGCGTCGGCCAGACCGGCATCGACCGTCCCAGCCCGGTCACCCCCATAGAGAACCTCTACCTCGTCGGGGCCGACGTGGGCCAGGACAACATCGGCACCGAACTTGCGGCAGAGAGCGCCCTCCGGCTGGAGGGAATCCTGGAACAGCAGGGAGCGATCTGAGGGAAGTCCGCTTTCCCCTCGACAGATTATCATGTTTAGCTTTACATAAAACCTGTAGCTTATTGATATTAAACAATAAAATATTTGATGTGACTGCAAGCGAGATCTATGAAGAGATGGAGAGAATGAACTCTCGCCCAAAGCCCTTCGAGTTCTACACGGCAAGGGAACTGTGGACGGACGAGCATACATCGGAGAAGATGCTCGGGTTCCACCTGAACGAAGACATTGACGTGTCATCGCGAAACGGGAGATTCATCAACCGTTCCGTTGACTGGGTCGCCTCCCACTTCAACGTCGGACCGGGGACGAAGATTGCGGACTTCGGGTGCGGCCCGGGATTGTACGCGACGAGGTTGGCTCAAAGGTATGCGGAGGTGACCGGGGTCGACTTTTCGAAAAGGTCGATCCAGTACGCACGGGAAGTCGCCAAGAGAGAGGGTTTGTCGATTCAGTACGTTGAGCAGGACTACCTGGAGTTTGAAACAGGGGATCGCTTTCAGCTCATCCTCATGATTATGTGCGACTTCTGCGCCTTGAGTCCTCACCAGAGAAGACACATGCTGAGCAAGTTCTGTGGAATGCTGGAGCCTGGCGGTTCTGTTCTCCTCGATGTGTATTCACTGACAGCCTTCAACGAACGAGAAGAGACATGGACATACGGAGCCGATCTTCTCAACGGCTTCTGGTCGCCCAACAAATACTGCGGGTTCCTCAATACCTTCAAGTACGAACGAGAAAAGGTGGTTCTCGACAAGTATACGATTGTCGAAGAGGCACGCACGCGAACGGTCTACAACTGGCTCCAGTATTTCAGCCCCGAGACCCTGGAGAGGGAGTTCGTGGAGAGCGGATTTTCAGTTGAGAATCTCTATTCCGATGTTGCAGGCTCGTCTTTTCTGCCGGAGAGCAAGGAATTCGCAGTGGTGGCAAGGAAGAAGGAATGAAGGTCTGGGCTCAAGGACTACTTCATTCCTGCCCCGGCCTTTTGCCAGAGCTTATCCGCCTGTTTAACCCAGTCTCCGAGTGCACCGGGATCTTCGGGATAGCTTTCGTAATGGTTTCGAATCTTGCCTGAGACGAGTACCGATCTTAACAAAGCATTGAAGCTTGCCAGCGAGTAATTTCCTGTCAGCACGCCCGTAATAACCGCAGAAAGGATCTGGAGTATCTTCCAGATCGTCATGTGGACTTCGAAACCCCTGTTCATATCGGTGAGATCTTCCTCCGAGAAGATTACATCCTTCTTGAATAGATAGTTGCTTTCTTCTCTGGTGGCGTTTGCGGCAGACGGTACGGTTGCCAGAATCCCTGCAAACTTGGCGCCCTGGTCCTTGAAATAGCGTACGTTGATCTTCCAGAGCGATTGGGTGCTCACGTATTCCCCTCTTCTTAGCGCCTCATCGACCACGTCGACTGCAATCTTGCAGAGGGCCCAGGCCGCGGTTATCCCCTCTCCGGAAAAGGGCTTGGTCAGGCAAGCGCTGTCCCCTATACAGATGAATCCGTCACCCACGAAGGAATAAGGGGGCCTTCGATAGGGGGTGACCCCTCTCTCTATCTTGTCGATTTCATAAGGCGGCAATCGGACCGTGTGGAGAAACTCGGCCAGAGCTGCCTCCGCACGATCATAAGAGCCTGTCGCTCCCACACCAATGAGTCCGCCTTTTTCATGATATGACGGAGCCACCCATGTCTTGTAATAGGTCCATCCATCGAGATGGGTCGTTCTTGGCTGGTTGGAGTCCTGCCAGGTGATATATCTGAGGACAACATAGAACTTCTCATCCGGCCCAACCTTGAAGTTCTCTACGCCGTAATGTTCAGGAAGCGAGGTGCGGACAACCGCACCAATGCCGGAAGCATCGACGACCAATCGAGCCTTGATTCCCAAGACATTTTCTCCGTCCTTGACCTTCGCCCCGCTGATCCTGCCGTTTTCCCAAGTTAGCTCGACGAAGTTGGTGGAGAATCTGAAACACACGCCCGCCGCTTCCGCCAGGCCGAACAATCTCTGTAAGAAGAGGGGAAGCCGCATCACGTGGAAAGGGTATCTTACAGCTTTCGGATACCGCCCTTCGGGGGAATAGCTGGTGGACTTCTCCAGGACCAGGCAGAAATCGGGTGAATCCGGCTCGGGAACAGGGAGTTCGAATTCGGCAAACTTGTTGCTGTCGATATGAAAGACGTCCAGTCTACTGCCGACCTTGTCCCTTGGATCCCTGTCGACAATGAGAACCGAGTGCCCCCTTCTTGCCATCTGCCAGCCGAAATAGGTGCCCGCGGTCCCGGCCCCGACAATCAACACATCACAGGCGTCCGCCATTTGCTATCCCTATGTTCTTTGAAGCGAAATCCGTAGGAAAATTTGCTACAGTAGGCATGCATTGTCAACTCATGGGCCGGGGAGACTCCGGTGAAATCGAGGGGATGGAAAGGAATCGGTATCCTCCCGGTCATTGTGACGATTCTCGTGATCGGCGCCGCTCTGGTCATTCCCAGGCCGATCGATTTGAATCGGTACAACGGGCTCATCTCTGCATGAAGTGAGGATTGAGCCCCTGTTAATCCAGGACGGAACGTGACCCGGGCAGGGCGTTCAAGTCACGCAGGAATCCACTATCCGCCTATGCGGGTGGTGGATTTCTGCCAGGTTGCTCCAGCGCTGTTTTTCCGATAGAGTTCGGGCATGAAAAAGACACCGTTTTTTGTCCTCTGGTTTCTCTTTCTCTTCCTTTGTATTACCTGTACTGCGGCGAATGCCGACTGGATAAGTTTCTCCGGGGCGGAAAACGCGCCGAATATCGCCGAGATCCGCATCCAGGACGATCGCGTGAAGATCGAGCTCGAGATCTTCGTGAAGAACATGGTGGCCTTTGACCGCCTCATTCCAGATGAGTTCTTCGAAAACACCGATATCAGAAGACCCCCCCTTGCAGAACGCATGCGTCGGTTTTCCGGGGAAGATTTTCAGATCATAGATGACGAAGGCGAAAATCTGCAGGCCACCCTGAAGCTCGTCGAGCCTCGGCTGCGCAAGGAACGCCCTTCGCCCTATGCGGGAAAGATCAATCCCTTTACCCTCCAGCGCGTACCGGGCCCGCCGCAGGACAAGCGCGTACTCTACGCTGAACTGGTATATCCTTTCAGGAAGAAACCGGAAGCATTGACCATTGTCCCCCCTCTGGCTGAAGAAGGCAATATCGGCAAGGTACCGATCGGTTTCATTACCTACCACGAGGGCGTACCGATCAATGACTTCCGATTCCTGTCCGAGCCGTCGACGCTGACGCTGGATTGGGATGATCCATGGTATTCAGAGTTCGAGAGCAAAGCGTTGAAGAGATGGCAGCGCGGCAGCGTCATGTCTTTTCTCTACATCGAGCCCTATGAGGTGCGGCACGAGGTTCTGGCGAGAGTGAAGGATCTCGAGGCTTGGCTCGACCTGGGGCTGCGTGGCGATGAATTTATCGAAGCGGATGAAAACGAAGCACTGAAGAAGAGGGTAGGGGATTTCTTTCTGGAACGGGACAAGGTCCTGATCGACGAAAAGAATCTGCGCCCGGTCCTCGACCGGACCTCCTTTGTCAAGTATTCCATGACAGGCTCCACGTTCCTGGAGCAGCCGGAGAGGTTGCCGATCAACACGGCTGTAGTTGGTGTGATTGTTACCTACCTCGTTGAAGGAATACCGCAGAAGGTGACAAGTGAATGGAACCTCTGGTCAAAGAGAATTCAGAGGATTCCTGCCGATGCGATCGACCCGGCGGGTCCCTTTCCTTCCTATTTGACGCCTGACGAAAACGTATTGACGTGGACCAATTTCCTGAAGGGATATGCACCGCCGACCGTTGCCGCAGTGACCCTTGACAAGGCCTTGACGACGATCAAAGTGCCCCTGGCCAGTGTCCTGTGTCTGATGGCCCTGGTACCCCTCGCCCTACAAGTCGGGAAATACAGATGGAATCGCGTAAGGGTAGGCGTCCTCACGGGGGTGGCCGTGCTGTGTGTTGCCGGAAGTGTTCTTCTGCATCCCTTCTTGAGGGTGCCGGTGGTCCGGCCGGCTGCAATGGCACCCGAGATGACGGATGAGAACGCTGTGGTTGTGTTGGAGAGTCTTCTCAAGAACGTCTACCGAGCCTTCGATTTCCGGGAAGAGGAGGATGTCTACGACAGGCTGTCCACCAGTGTGGCCGGAGGGTTGCTGTCCGATATCTACCTTCAGAACCGGAAATCCCTGGTCGTAACCCAGGCCGGAGGCGCTAGGGCGCGGGTGAAAGAGGTCGAGATCCTGGATGTGGAGGTGGCCCGTCTCGACGGCCAATCCCTGGGCCTGGTTTTTCACGCCCGGTGGACCGCCATGGGCACTGTGGGCCACTGGGGGCATATACATACGCGAAAGAACCGGTACGAAGCCAACATCAGCGTAGAGCCCGTGGACGGCGTCTGGAAAATAACGAGTCTCGAATTGCTTGAGGAAGAACGGATCGACCCTTATGGGCAGGCCGCGTAACGAGGAGGAGGAATGAAATGAGAAGGATGAAATCAGGACATCATCTCGCCTTGCTGACGGTTGTATTCCTTCTTTGGTGCCTGCTCCCGGCATGCACCCGCTTCGGGCCGAAAGGGGTTCCCGGGGACCGCTTTAACTACAACGAGGCCATCTCGAGGTCGCAAAAGGAGCAGATGCTCCTGAACCTGGTGCGTCTTCGTTATCGGGATATCCCCGAGTTCCTCTCGGTGAGTTCTGTTCTCACGCAATACACGTACACGGGAAGTGTTGGCACACAAGGTGCGGCTGTGCTGGGGGAGCAGATGGGCGCGGCGAGCAACGTGGGCGGAAGCGCAAACATCGGGTACACAGAGCGGCCGACCATCACCTACACCCCACTCTCAGGCTCTGAGTTCTCCCGCCGGATGCTTTCGGCTATCCCCACAGAAATGATATTCGGCGCGTCACAGGCGGGATGGGCCACGGACCTGATGATGCTGATCGGCCTGCAACGAATGAACAGTGTGGAGAACTCCTCTTTTTCCCCGGTCCCATCCCCCGATGATCTTGACCGTCTTCGGAAGTTCCGCCGACTCTTGGAGATTTCGAGAACCTTGGGGGAACAAGAAGGCATCGAGATGTACCGGGACAATGCGGAAACACCCGCCCTGCGTTACCTGGTTATCGAGGAAGGCTTGGATGAAGACACGAAGGCCCTGGTCGACGAATTCAAGCGGATGCTCGATCTCGATCCCGGCCTGAGCGTCTTCAAAATGACGGATCGATTGACGCAGCGAGGTCCGGATGAAATCACGGTCCATCCCCGATCCCTCATGGGGGTGATGTCCTTCCTTTCGCGGGGGGTCGAGGTGCCGGAAGAACACCGTGAACAGGGTTGGGTCGTGGACATGGGTTCCTGGGAAGGCCTGGTGCCCTTCCGGATCCGGTCGAGCGAGGAGAATCCTGGCGACGTCTTCGTCGCGGTGAGGTATCATGACCACTGGTTCTACATCGACCACGCGGACCACGAGAGCAAGCGGGCCTTCGGCCTGCTTATTTACATCTTCGAACTCCAGGCTCCCGCGACGACCGCAGCGGCCCCGATACTCACCTTGCCGACGGGCCCTTGAGGAGCGTCCCTGCATCTGTGGAGGAAAAGACCGAAGAAACCGTGCAGGAAAGCGTAGAGGTGTCAGATACGGTCGGCTCAAGTCCTTCAGAGGAGTCCGGTGACGCGGCGAAGATAAGACAGACGCTATCTCTGGCAGCTTCTTCTTGTGGGTTCCGGTCTACTAGAAGTTACCGTTTGGCGTCTCGGATGGTACGTTCTATCTGAATGACGGTTATCTCCAGCACGGTTTGAGGTTGATCTCTGATGAAGATCGTTCAGGATAGAATTCCGATAATGAAGGCAGCTAGAAACAATCCCATGATGCATACAATCATGATGACCAATGTTCTATGGTAATTCTGAGGGTCTGTCATGCCTTTCAAGTCCATCTTCTTCATTAAGGGAGACAAACGCCAGAAGAAACTGGCAATAGACAGTATCATGGCTCCACATGCAATGACCTTTATCTGAGCGCTTCCGAAACATAAGATAACAATCAACAGGGCAATAAAGATCAGCTTTGCGCCGGCCACCCAGTTGACGAGATATCTGGCGATATCCCCATATTGCTCATCATCTTTCAGGCTGTGCCAGGCTTTGAACACGCCCATTCCATTGAACTGTTTTGTGTCCGGATTGAAATAGAGGGCCATAACATTGGCAAACTCCATGACAATGAACAATACAATACATATATCGATTAGCATGCGACTCTCCTATGATGGTTGGAGAACATGTTGGAGCAATATAGAAGAAAGGTTCTGACGTGTCAAAAGAAGGATGCAAGTTGCGGTCATCACGCCCTGCCTGCATCATCCGGACAATGCGGTGACTGCAGTTCGCGAAGGAAGAACAGACCTCGTTTCCTCTTCGAGCGCCTTTATTGCGGATCCTGTGTGGGCGAACAAGGTCCTGCAAGGCCAACCCGAGACGATCCGGAAGTGTGTCAGATGCAATCGGTGTATTTTCAAGCTCTTCTGGTGAGAAGATTATCCCTCCATGTTCTGCATTCTTGTCAGAACGACGTTTCTAGTGTATTCTTGACGATGTTTGACCGGACGTTTCGGAATCCGTGAAGGCAAAGGAGGAGACCCTGGAAGAGAGACTTGAATACGGATTAGGAATGATTGCCGGCCCATGGCCGCCGGTTTCTGAGAAATCAACCATACTCTTTATCCACAGGGTCGGTCGGCTCGAAAATGATATGGGAAGAGCAAGATCGGCGGTGCCATCGTTCAACACCTGCTCATCCACGTAAAGGAGCGGTTCAAGGCAGGGATACTGGTGAACACGGGCGTCCGGCTCAGGGTTATGCCGGCCATTTTCGATGGGATCAAGGACAACTTCTCCACCTTCGCCGAATCCATGCCCTCCATGACGATTGCCTCGGAAGACCTTGACTCGGAGAAGTGGCATCGCATGGCGAAAGAGGTCAGGGAGAGCGATCCGGATGTGGTTCACGGGAACTTCAAGGCGTGTGATGCCTTTGACGTGATGAAGGAGGTTTCTTATGTTCTATGATTTCGACATGCCGGTCAAGATTGTTGTCGGTGAAGGCTGCTCTGCCCAACTGGGGGAGTCCCTTTCGACTGCAGGAGTGAAGAAGGTCCTGTGTGTCCATGACAGAGGCGTGGCGGAAGCAGGAATCGTCGACCCTCTGATTGAAAACATGGAGAAGGGCGGGATCGAGGTGGGCCGGTTTGACGGGGTGTTGCCCGACCCCCCGATGGAGATCGTGGAGATGGGAACCGACGTGGCTGAAAAGGAGAAGCCGGATGCCATCGTGGCCATCGGCGGGGGCAGTTCCATCGACACGGCAAAGGCGATGAATGCTAACTATACGAACCGGGGCACACTGAAAGACCATGCGCTCAACCTGAACGGACTGCAGATATTGCCGTACGACAACCCGTTGAAACCCCTCTACGTGCTGCCGACGACTGCGGGGACGGGAAGCGAAGTGTCACCTACGGCGGTGGTGACGGATAAGGAACTGAAACTCAAACTGTCGATAGCGTCCCGTGATCACCTGCCCAAGGTCGCCCTGATCGATCCCGCACTCATGGTCGGCATGCCGCCTTCTATTACGGCATCCACCGGGGTGGATGCGTTTTCCCACGCTGTAGAGGGGCTCATGGGGGGACTCGCCCTGCTGCTCCCTTCTCCCATGCGGTTGTCCTTCGCCTTGACGGCGATTGAACTGACCCTGGAGAGTCTGCCCGTGGCTCTCAAGGATGGGAAGAACATAAAGGCCAGGACCGGCATGGCGTATTCGGCGTTCATGTCGATTCTGGGTGCTTACGGCGGATTGAGTTTTGGACATGCCGTGGGACATGCCATCGGTGAGGTCTGCGAGCTCCACAATCACGGCTTCCTGTGTTCCTCCGTTGTTCCTCAGACCGTGGAGTACCTGGAGGAGTTCATTCCGGAACAGATTGCCAAGCTGGCCTCGCTGCTGCAGGTGGATCCCGACGGAACATCCGTCAAGCACGGGCTTCAGAGCTTCTACAGGGAGTGCGGGGTGCCGTCCTTAAAGGAAATGGGGATGGACATGTCCTTGGCAAAAGAGGTCGCCCACCACGCAACGCTTGGACAGTATTACCTGATTGCGCCGAAGAAACCGTCGGAAGAAGAATTCGTCCAGTGGTTGGAGGAATCCTACGAGGAAGAATGAAAGACCCGGACCGAGCCGAGAGTATCTATGGGTCGGCCCTTCGAAACTTGATGAACGAGTGGGGTTCAGATGTGAGTACGCCCGTGCGCTCTCACCTCTTGTGGACGGCTTCCAAAGAGGATAGTTTTTCTACACGTGAGTCTTGTCGACTTTCGATCACGGATCACGATTCTGAAAGTGCGGACGATGCGAGTCCATGACGGGAAAGACGATTTCGGGTTGTCAGGATTCCATGGGTCCGACGGAAAGGAGATGTTGCCGTGAATTTAGGGAAGAAAATCGGATTCGTTCTTGCAGTCATCCTCTTGGTTGTTCAATCGAACGTCGGGTTTGCGGGCAGAACACCCAAGTTGGCTCCGATAAAGATGCCAAAATTCACGAACAACGAAAGGCCCTCGAAGCCCTCGCCAACCTACCCGGGCACTCCCAAGGTGCAATCCATCGAACCTGCTTTTGGGCCGCGCCACGGTTGGACCCGAATCGATGTGAAGGGTTCGGGCTTCAAGCAAGGCTGCCGGTTGCTGATTGGCGGGAAGGAGGCTTTGGAGACGAAATTTGTTTCCGGAACCCGAATCCGAGCAAGAACACCCGAACACACGGTCATAGGGAGCGTCGATATTGTTGTACGCAATCCAGGAGGAAAGGCTGGCGGACTTCTGAATGGTTTTCTGTATGAAGGCTCCTTATACGAACTCCCAGGTTACAACATGGTACCCACCTTCTTCTGGACTGCATCCATAGCGTTCGTGGATATGAACGGTGATAGGAAGAAGGACATGATTCTCGCCAACGGTTGGACGAAACAGGACTCCATTGTCATTCATCTGGCTGGAGTTGACCGTGACGGGGACGGGGTCCCGAATTTCGACCCCCTGCGGCACAATCAGTCTCTCAGAGACACGGCGAACTTCACGGGATTATGCACGGCCGATCTCGATAAAGATGGTGATGTTGATATCGTGGGGATTCGTCACTCCCAAAGCGTGAACCAGATAACGAGAGCCATGAGCAATGTGGTATTCCTCAACGACGGAAAATGCAATTTCACGAAGAAGCAGTTACCCGGCGAGGCGGCGACGGGAGGAGCGGAAGTAGGGGATCTGAATGGTGACGGTGTACTGGACCTCGTCATCGCAAATGCGGACGCGCAAAGTCAATTGTTCTTTGGAGACGGCAAAGGAGGGTTCAAGGACGTAACGGCTACTCATTTTCCAAAGGCAAAACTGTGGACGACTTATATTCATCTCGTAGA